>Ga0065711_1044344_pt1 | contig 14157 bp, 5 predicted proteins | sample Hoacrofraction12_FD_59098 | JGI IMG/M metagenome (GOLD analysis project Ga0065711, IMG submission 59098) | Hoatzin crop microbial communities from Cojedes, Venezuela - Epithelial fraction 12 v2 (version 2) | ecosystem: Host-associated > Birds > Digestive system > Esophagus > Crop | place...
CTGGAGATATTCAAGACCCGCCTGGACAAGGTCCTGTGCAGCCTGCTGTAGGTGACCCTGCTTTGGCAGGAGGGTTGGACTAGATGACCCACAGAGGTCCCTTCCAACCCCTACTATTCTGTGATTCTGTAATATCTGAAGGGTGGGTGTCAGGAGGAGGTGACCAAACTCTTTTCATTAGTGCCCAGCAACAGGACAAGGGGCAATGGGCACAAACTGAAGCATAGAAAGTTCCATCTGAACATGAGGAAGAATTTGTTCACTCTGAGGGTGATGGAGCCCTGAAACATGTTTTCCAGAGATGTTGTGGAGTCTCCTTCTCTGGAGATATTCGAGACCCGCTTGGACAAGGTCCTGTGCAGCCTGTTGTGAGTGACCCCGCTTCGACAAGGGGGTTGGACTAGATGACCCACAGAGGTCCTTTCCAAACCCTAACGTTCTGTGATTCTGTGTTTCTGTGATTCTTTAATTTGGTCTTATTTGTTGGCCTGCATTCATCTGCCTCTATATATGTGTCTTTCAGAGTCACTTCATGCTACATCTTAAGCTGAAAAGACATTCTGACACCCATGCATAGCTATATTATGTTCAAAGATTCTTGTAGAAAAAAAGAAAGAAAAAAAAAGTCTTAGGTTTCTGCATCCCTAAATTTAGAGCTAATTCAGTTGCCATAACATGGAAAACTATTCTATTTAAGATAACAAAAGATTTTTTACATGACTTTAATGGACTGGTCCAGATAGACAAAGCTGACCCATAGGCACGCTGGCAAATATCCTATTCCCCTCTACATATCTTGCGTACGCTATAATCCTTCAAATGTCAGTAGATGTTTGGATTAAGTAACAGAATTGAACAAATTACTCTAGAAAGTTTTGGCTCCCTGTTATAGATGCATCAAAGTGGCTAAATGCTTTTGTCTCCTTGTGAGCTAGATATCTAAATGACCCTCATGGTTAGTGGACATGTAGCCAGTATTGTCATTGAAGCCTGTTGCACGAAGAAACTTGCATATTCACTATGTTTATGAATAACAGGAAAACCACAGCTTATAAGGCACTTCAGATGACAAATATTTATTGAAAGTCTGTCAGCAAAAATGTAGAAAAAAATTACTGGAACCATTTGTCTGAATTTTCCCACAAAAATGTGCAAGAATGCACTCATGTAGTTTGTGCAACTAGTGAGTGGATAACGAAGGTGCAGGGACAGCATATGTCCTAGTGATGTGTCATGCTGCACTATGCAAACTATATTTGTTGTCATGTGAAATGGACTTTAAAGCATATGACTCCTTGTGAAGGATCTGGATTTATTATTTTCTGTTTAACTTCCCCAGAGCTAATCCTTGAAAGGTGGTGCACAGAGGGCAAAGCAACTCTCTTCAGACATGCTTTTACAAGTTCCTTGACCTCTCCTGCTGGAAATGTTTACTTCAACAGGAAATTAAAATCATTATGAGCAAGTAAATGGACGCAGATTATCTCCTTCAACTTACTATTGAAATTTTAACCAGACGCTTCCAGAAGCTAAATACATAAATATTCAGGTTCAAGATGACATAGGGTCTCCAGCAAAAATGGATTACATAGCGTGTTGTTCAAAATAGAAGCACATCATTATCACTGAAAAATAATATAAGAATGCATTACTGCAAATTATGTTACAAGGATAACCATCAGACACATTTTAAAGGTATAAGGAACATATCTAATTTGTACCATTATAGTTTTAATATTCGTAATATTAAATGAAGGAATTGGATCAAGGGAGAAGGAATGTGTGTTGCTGGAAAGCATATGGAGACATATCACATCATATTGAGGGACATCAGGTCCATACTATATAATACAGTTTTTTAGCTTATTGCCTGTGTAACATCGCATAACATAATAAAGATACTTTTAGATTACAAAATGGTTAACTGTTAATATGTATTAGACCCCTGCAGATATTTCTGTTTACATCATTGTCCTCTGTCACTAAGACAAATTCCACATCTTCATTGAATACATTAAAGGTGGGCCTGCTCTCCATCCAGGTACATCCAATGGATTTATCTATGACTTTCTCATAATTCTTGTGCTTCTTCATGTCCCAGAGGAGAAATTACTGCTGTTTACTCTTTTATATAATATCAACAAGTTATGGTAGGTGTTCTATATTTTTTTGTGCTAAAACACATGGAGTGAGATTTTTTAGCAGCTCTCTGGTATGCAAAACACAATTTTGTACATCAAAAACATTGTTCAAGGAATTCAGACCTGAAGGTGTTTTGTCTAAACTTTTGCTTCTTTGTGTCATCTTTCACCAAATTAATAGGGTCAAAATAATGTCGTCATACACATAAGAAGAAAATGTTTCTTTCTGTATTTAAACATATAACACATATATAGTCTAAGGGTTGTTAAATAGAATTTCTACATAAAATCTAACTATTTATGTGACTGAACTTTTTTTCCTGGGCGGAAAAAAAAAAAAATGTATGTCTTAATACCATGCTTAATTAAAAGTCATTTTAATTACACTGTTTTGTGAGAAAATTAAGGCAATATAAATATTACCCAGCAATTTAAAAACTATTAATATTACATGGGTGGGCATTTTTTATTCATAACAATCAAAAAAAGTGAAAGGAATATTTTGTGAAATTCCTCATGGGCCAAATGCTAATTTGCAAAACACACTTACATGCACTTGGCTGTGTAATCAAAAAAATTAAACCAAGCAATCAACTTGTCAGTTAAATACACAAGAAAAGGGGAGCAATCAAAATTAGGTTTCCAATTCTATTCAGGACATTTACATGCAAAAGAATCCTTAGCACCTTCCAGCTCAGTAGGATCCTTTTGCACTGAAAGATTTATCAAAATTAACATAGTTAATTTAGGATTCACATTCTATTTCATTACATCTTTTTCACATATGTACTATAAATGAGAATTCAATCAAAGGAATTAACATACTGATGACCACTATAATCTGCTTAACTGCAAATTGAACATAATTCAACTAGTTAATATGAACTGCTAATATTTTGCGTATGGTAAAAGTTGTTGTTGCTTTGCATGACTAGAACCTTGCTACTTGCTGTTACAGAATCAAAGAACTAATCTGAAGGGAACGTTGTCATATCTTCCGTCCAGGCTGAAAAAGGGTAACTAGCCAGCTGTGGATCTTTTAGTATGAGCACAGAACAGCCCACAGACATCCATAAGGAGATGAAACATGTTTGTGAATACACGTGCCACTGAAATTAAACTCTAAAGATTTTGAGAACAGTTGCAGAATATTACATAGCTTCAATTTCTAAGAGTTGCAGATGACCAATTATTTTGCTGAACAGAGACCTCAATGAACAGTAAAATGTTTTATTACTATTTCTACCTTAGCCTGAGGCTTTTTTTTTCAATAAACTCTTTCTTTACACCCCTTCCAGCCACTATGCTTTTTTCTTGTTTCCTCTACTTCCACCACCGCACCCCCGACCCATGAATAGATGTCATTTAACAATTAAATCAAATGTTGATGTACATGTTCTTCTAATTTCTTAGAGAGAATTAGATCTTCCATGGCAATTTCAGAATTTGTACTACTTATGCACATCAGAAATGTATATTTACAGAGCAAATCATTTGGCTCTGTGACTTTTCCTTTCAGAGACCGACCACAAATTTTCAGCCATTAAACTCCGTATTTTCAAATTCTGAAGTTTTGTCTTGCAGAGCTGTGCTTTCGTACCTTGCTAACTCTCTTTCCTTCTATCTGGAATTCCAGGTCTTCAGTCTTCATAAAATTAACATCCAAAATTTTTACTTATTAGAGTATTATTATTCATGTTACTCAGCATATGTTTTCTATTCAAAATAATTCATGCTAACAGATATGGTGCTTTCCTTCAGAAATAACTGTATACCTAAGTGTTTTCATATTTGCACTGCAGAAGAGTTACATGAAATTCAAATATTATATTATGTTCAAGCACAGCATTTTACTACATGGTAAAAATGCATTGTAGGTAGAGATTTCTTTTTTTCGTACCTGTGTTAAAATAATTATCAAAATTAAAGCTGAATGTTCAAGAGAGCAGGAGATTCAATAACATAGAATGATACAATCACAGGTTGGAAAAGACCTCTAAGATCATTGAGTCAAACCATCCACCCAACACCACCATTCCTACTAAACCATACCCTGAAGAGCCACATTTACCCATTTTTTAAACATCTCCAGGGATGGGGACTGAACCACCTCCCTGGGCATCCTGTTCCAATGCCTGACCACTGTTTCAGTAAAGAAATTTTTTTTAATATCTAATCTAAACCTCCCCTGAAGCAGTTCGAGGCCATTGCCTCTCATCCTATCAATAGTTACCTGGGAGAAGAGACCAACACCTGCCTCACTACAACCTCCTTTCAGGTAGCTGTAGAGAGCAATAAGGTCTTCCCTCAGCCTCCTCTTCTCCAGAATAAACAGCCCCAGCTCCCTCAGCTGCTCCTCATAAGACTTGTTCTCTAGACCCCTCACCAACCTCGTTGCCCTTCTCTGGACACACTCCAGGAACTCAATATCTTTCTTGTAGTGAGGTGACCAAAACTGAACACAGTACTCCACGTGTGGACTCACCAGTGCCAAGTACAGGGGCACAATCACCTCCCTATTGCTGGCCACACTATTCCTGACACAAGCCAGGATGCCATTGGCCTTCTTGGCCACCTGGGTACACTGCTGGCTCATGTTCAGCCGACTGTTGACCAACAGCCCAAGGTCCTTTTCTGCAAACTTACTGAGGGAGCACTCAATCCCCTCATTCAGATCATTGATAAAGATGTTAAACAAGATCGGACATAAAACTGAGCCCTGGGGAACATCACTTGTGACTGGCTGCCTGCTGCATTTAACTCCATTCACTAGCACTCTCTGTGCTTGGTCATTCAGCCAGTTCTTTATCCAGCAAAGAGTACATCCATCCAAACCATGGGCAGCTAGTTTCTGCAGGAGGATACTGTGGGGAACAGTGTCAAAGGTCTTACAGGGATCCTTTAAAGAACAATTCCAAGTAAAAGTTTGAGCATTTGGCTTTCAGGGGAATATATTTTAGCTGTAAATTTTTTCCAGCAGCTTAATTTGAGCAGTTTTGATTTGATTCTCCTTGAAAATTAATCTTTTGTTAATAAAAAATGAAATCTCCATGAAGATCTAAAGAACTGTGGACTTTGTTAGGCTAAAATGTGTAGGTTTCGATTTATTAAACACACAGAACTCAAAATTAGTTCAAAAAATAGATGTAGTATTAAGATAAAAAATGTATTAAGGCAGCAAAAAATAAATATAAGTCTCAAATAAAATACGACAGATGAAAATGCGGAAGTTAGGCAATGTAACAGCAATTATGATGTTCTAATGAAGAAAAACCCACTAACAGAATAATCTTCTGTTTCCCTAGCAGACATCATCTCTAGCGTAATTTCAGCTGAGAAACATGAGCGTATGTTCAGTAACACTTGTGGAAAAAACGGTGAAAAGAAGGGAGGTGCAACGATAATTCATCAGAAGGTGCTGACAGGTATACAGAAATTAATACAAAAGTCAAACAATTTAAAAATAAACTGTTGACTTGACAATGCATTGGACGTATGTATATGTGTGTCAAACTAACATAAAGGTGAACAAAACTATGCTCTCAAATTTCTTTTTTCACCTGGTGACTCTTAATTAAAAATGCAGATACCCCTGTGTTAGAGACAGATCATCACACCATTTCTGGTTGTTTTCCTTGTTATTGAATGGCTTTTACATTCCGTTCCCCCCAGTAATTCCTACTTCAGAGGAAAGATGTCAAAAAACCCAACACCAACTTTTTTGTAGTCTATAAATTTAGCCATTTTCCAGCAATGTGGGACTGGTGATTGTAATCTACTTAGAAAGAAAAGGTACTTAAAGCACTCTTTGGCTTTAAAAGTTTAGCATGTAAAAAATTCTGATAGCTTTCAGCTGAACCCCACACAGGCCCAGTGAACTGAGCCTGGCAGGTCAAACTGACTAATCTCCTGTGGAGACAGAAATCACTCAGTACCTTTCTGAATTGCAGCCAGGCACAGGTGTAGTGTAGAATCTATTCTACAAGCTAGCAAGCTTCTTAGCATGCATGAAAACCTGTGTGCCACATGGAAGTATTAACTGATTTTATGAGATGGCAGGATGCCATATTGGTGATAATTGTTGTATCACACATTTCTTCACTGAGTGGACGTAAATGAGCAGAGCAAGGCTTGCAGAAAGGACACCTACATCTTGATATAACCCATGTACCAAATTTCCCAGTAACACGGTACCAGACATGTTTCACAGCATCCATTTTTGTGAGTATTAGGAATTCATTAACTGCTTCAGAAAAAAAGTACAGAAACTTCAAATATTACTTCAGACAAGAAAACAGGAAAAATGTGTATACACTAAGCAGAAAATTAAAGAACATCAAATCTTAGCAACTAGAAAATAGTTTTTTCATTGTTACTTGATACTTGTCCCTATTTGTAAGTCAAGTTACTTATAATCTGAACTGTATAATTCAGATTTATATGCACATACCATTTTTAACTGACATTATGCTGTCAACAGAAAATGTATATTGATTTCCACAAAAGCTATGCTGAGCATTGTAATTTGCAATTTATAGAGATCATAAGGCACAGCATAATAGCACTACTCACCATACATTTACTGGGAATAGAACAAGTCGTATATGTAAGAGAATTTGATTCTTCCCTCATAATCAAGACTCTTTCCAGTCTGAGAACTTAGTAATCCTCAGTTTCTCATTTTTACATGTTTAGCTATTCTGACAGATTCTGGACTACCTTAGGAATTACATATTTTGCACAGTGGATGGGAGAAGAGAAACACCACAGACTGGCCCCTAAACTGAGAGAACACAGAGCAAAGAAATTCCTACAGGTCTGCATACTACTATGGCCAACACAGAATATTAAATACTGTGTTATAAATGTTACTATTTAAAGATATACATATATTATGTATATGTATGTGTGTGTGTTTGTGCATTTTACCTTCTTCTTCTGGGTAACACCCTAGACGTGCTACATAAAGTTCCCAGGAAAACTGAATAGCTTTTTTTCCACTTCTATTAAAAGCAATCTGAGGACTTCAACAAACAGCGGAGCAACAGAAGGAACAGTTCTATGCAGTGATGGTCAGTGTTGGGTCCAATCCTGTTCAGTATCCTCATTAATGATCCAGAAAGCAGAATATACACTCAGCAAGTTTGCTGATAGCAGAGAACTAGAAGAGGCTGATACACGATATGGTCATGCTGCTATACAGAGGGACCTCGGATCATAGAATCATAGAATCGTAGAATCGTACGTTGGAAAAGAACTCTAAGATCATCAAGTCCAACCGTCAACCCAACATCACCTTTCCTACGAAACCATATCCCGAAGTGCAACATCTACACATTTATTAAACACCTCCGTGGATGGGGACTCAGCCACCTCCCTAGGCAGCCTATTCCAAAGTCTGACCACTCTTTCAGTAAAGAAATTTTTCCTAATATCTAATCTAAACCTCCCCTGATGCAAGTTGAGGCCATTGCCTCTCTTCTTATCAATGATGAGAAGAAGGAGCCAGGCTCTTTTCAGTGGTGCCCAGTGACAGGACAAGAGACTATGGGCATAAATAGAAACACAGGAGGTTCCATCTGAGCATAAGAAAACACTTTTTCACTGTAAGGGCGACTGAGCACCGGCACCGGTTGCCCAGAGAGGTTGTGAAGTCTCCATCCTTGCAGATATTTAAAAGTCATGTAGACATATTCCTGAACAATCTGTTCTAGGTGACCCAACTTGTGCAAGGGATTTGGACCAGATGACCTCCAATGGTCCCTTCCAACCTCAACGATTCTGTGATTCTGTGAAAAGCATCTTCTGCTAATATTTCACAATTAAGGCTCTAGTTTCACCTTGGTTGATCATGACCACCTGAACTAATTTTCTACATGGTTGATGAACACCAGAGAAAAGGCAGCCAGAAATGCTACATGATGAACAGCTCCTAGCAGAGCTGTTAGGACTATGTTTGAGCTTTTCCTATTTCTAAAGTAAGTGTTGGAAGCAAGATGAAAATAACATGCCTTTATCTCCTTAGGACCAGCTATTTTTTTTTAGTTGCAAATACCTTGCAAAGAAAATAATGGTCGTCTTTTCTGCAGTAATCCAGTCATACAGGTTACTTGCTCAAGTTACTTTCACAGAAAGATACTTTGTGACCATAACCCAGGCAGGCACCTTGCTGTCAGGGTACAGACTACAATGAGAGAAGGTAGCCTTATATTTGTGAAATGTATTTACGAATGTTAAGTGTTTACTATGGTCACAAGTATCTCTGTTTTGAAGTCAGTAGAAAAATCCAGTTATTGATCATAATTGGTTGTCCTGAATGTTTACAGAAGTCCACATGCTTCTTATTCAAACAGTTGCTGATTTGTGCACATGGTAAGTTGTTTGTGTCTTTAGAGGGCATTTGTTCCACGTTACTGAAGGAATTACCGGAACTCTGGAGCTCTAGGAAATGTTACCATCATGAGTTTTGGAAAGTGTTTCTTTTCTTAGAAAAGTATCATTCTGAAGATAATAGCTCTATGAAAACTAGATTTAGAATGCACCAGAATAAGATTTGCAGTCACAGCAATTCTGATGTAGTGTGAAAAATATGTTTTTTCTGACCAGTCTCTAGGAATTTCTGAGTACCAAAACCCTGATCACAGCAGACAATTGTTTAATACACCACATATATATGAATCATATATTACCCCTATATATGCCCCTAGAAATATGTTTTCCAAACCTGGGTGCTAAATAGCAGTGATTTCAGAAACGACCAGATAGAAAGCTGGTATACTGATTCTAGTATCTACTGCAAAAAAAAATCTATATGATTTCAATTCCTTTTCAATTTTCAAATGTAGAGTTGAATCATCTTATATGTTCTTCAAACACTAGTGACAAATAATAAACTTCATATTGTAGTTCATGAGTGGTATAGTTCTCTCCTCACAGAAAAAAATAATTTTCTTATTTTATTGCTCTAATCTCATTTTTATGTTATTCTATTTTTAGACATTTAATGCATGCTGTTATACTTTGGCTGCGGCCAACAACACAAGTGCCACGCGGCCGCCCCTCCCTCACTGCTGAGATGAGAAGGAGAGTGGAAAAAAACAGGCAGAAACTGGTGGGTCGGGATAAGGGCAGTTTAACAGAACAGCAAACAAAGGGAACAGGAACAACAACGATACAAATAAGGGGAAAACACAACACAAACCGCACAACCAAGAGAGCCGCTTTCCTGGACCGCCGCACGCTCCCCAGTCGCAAGTGAGTTCCTGCTGCCCAGCTCCCCCCAAACTGCAACCCAGCATGATGGCACATGGTATGGAATACCCTGCTCTGTTTGGTCAGGTTGGGTCAGCCCGCCTGGCTGTGTCCCTTCCTGGATTCTGGTGAAAATTAACCCTGTCCTGGCCAAACCCAGGACACATGCATTCTTAAATGAGGAAAGTATTGGCAACTTCAGCCTAGAAGCTAAGTGAAAAATATAGTCTTATTCTAAAATGTGAAAGGTTATTCTCATTACCTCATAGAATTCTCTTCTGTCAGTACTGATGCCTTCCCTGAAACATTAGTTTGGGGAAATTACCATTACAGGCATGTTTAGTGTATGTATTTATACTTCCAGCAGAAGATAAACACAAGTTAATTATATCTATTTACACTTCATGAAGAAGATAAGATTAATAGGTTAAGGTACCTTGTAACCACACAGCCAGAGATGGTAATCCTCAAACTAATCTTGCAGTACAACATATATTTCACCAACAAGCCCGAGTACCTGGTATATCTCAGAAAGTAATTGCTCCTGATATATTGCGGCTAACTGTGGAAATTTCTGACAGGGTGACAAAAAGATTTATTCTTGACTCAGCACTAATCAGTATATATGGAAGAAAAGTAGTCATTGTCAGTAAAGTTTATAGAGATAAAGTTTTCAAATGGCTCAGTGTCCAGGAGAATGGCCCACAACAAAGAGAACCTGGAATACTGTGTTCAGTTTCAGACCCCTCACTACAAGAAAGATGTTGAGGTGCTGGAGTGTGACCAGAGAAGGACAACAAGGCTGGGGAAGTGTCTAGAGAACAAGTCTTATGAGGAGTGGCTGAGATGACTGGAGTTGTTTAGTGTGGAGAAGTCTGAGGGGAGACCTTGTTGCTCTCTACAGTTGCCTGAAAGGAGGTTGTAGCGAGATGGATGTTGGTCTCTTCCCCCAAGTAACAAGTGATAGGACAAGAGGAGATGGCCTCAAGTTACATTAAGGGAGGCTTTGATTGGATATTAAGACAAATTTCTTCACCAAAAGGGTTATCAAGCGTTGGAACAGGCTGCCCAGGGAAGTGATTGAGTTCCGATCCCTAGAGGTGTTTAAAAGACATGTAGATGTGGCACTTAGGGACGTGGTTTAGTGGTGGACTTGGCAATGTTAGGTCTACAATTGGACTCAATGATCTCAAAGGTCTTTTCCAACCTAAATGATTCTATGATTCTAAGTTGCTATAAATTGGCTCAAAAGGAGTTATAACTTCTCTTGTGTTGTCTGAATGGTGTCCCAAGGACATTACGAGGTTTAAGGCACTGCAAGGATCATCAGCTCCCTGGCGCTGGGTCACAGGAAGTATTGAGGTTTCCTCTGGGCCTGTCAGGTTAGACCCTGGCAGCCAGGGCCCATCTCATTGCCCTAGCTGGGAGCAGGGCTACCGGAGGGCACTAGGGCAGGCACAGCCTTGGGCATCGGGCACTACCCTGCAGATGAGGATGGGCTGAGGTTGGGCTGGGATGTGCACCTGCAGGTGGGCCTGGCTCAGCAAGGCCCATGGTCAGGCAGGGCAGGGCTGTGAGGAGCTTGAGACTGGCCCAGCGGCAGTGTTGATGGGGCAGGGTCTGACAGCCTCGAAGGACTGAAATGAGGTCTTGGTCTATGAGCAGGGTGGCACGAGACCCAGGGGTTTGGGTAGGGACAGCTGAGTCTGGTGGTGCCTCCAGGGCTCTGACAATACCTTGGTAAAACAGACTTGCAAGTGTAACATCTCATTTAAGAAAAAATATAATTCAAGTTTATTTGTAATTTACTTAATCTCTGATCAGGATTTCATTTCCTCGAGAAAACTCAACAAGTGACCTTTTTATACTCTGAAAAGCTGGAGCTTTTTAAAAGCCACTTTTAAGAATATTTTCTTTTCCAAGCTACAAAGGTTAAAATAATCATCTATTCCAATTTCATATCCTGTTGTGATGGGATTTTATGTTTCATTAAGAACAGCTTTAAAGTGAGTACATTAATCAGTTCTCTGTAAACGGCATTTGTAATGCTCAGTTTCAGGTTTGAGGAGAGACATGGTGTTATCAGGAGGCAGAGAACATTTCCACTAGCCACAAATTTAATGCAGACTCTGAAACAGCTTGATATACATATATATTATCTCATATTAAGGGTGAAATACAAGATATCTTTTGTTTGCTGTGTTTCCTATTTGAAGTTATTTTGTATTTTGTTGCAAGGTGCTGCTCAGCAGGAGGGAGAAAAGCCACCTACTTGCTCACTGCTGGCTGTCACATACTGAATCAATGAACAGTCCTTTGGAGCAAGGAGAGAAGCTGTCCTCTCCTGAGAGGGAGACAGAGCGAGAGGAATCTTAAGTCTGTATACAAGTGTGCATTCACAAGAACAGGAAGCAGACACACTATAAAGATACAAAGGTGGTACACAGAGATTTTGCAGGGGTCTCCAACGCACTGCTTAGAATTATTCACAATTCAGCAAGCCACTAAACATCACTGCACTGAAAGAAAGATTGAAGTTAAGGACCTATCGCTGAAGTGAAATAATGAGCAGTGAGGACTTCTAATGCTGCTCTTATTTTGATTTGATCTGACCTAGCTGATCTGAGCTTCTGTTCCACAGAAGTCATCATGCTGTAATTTATCTTCCAATAAAATGCGATGTCAGCAGTTCAGAGCCCTTTCAGTATTTTTAGTACCATGACTTTAAAGAAAAGGTGTTGATATCTACAGGTGAATTTGACAGTTGGGATCCCTGAGTATTCAGCGAAACATCCCAAAATGAATGCTATGAAATGTCATGAAGATATGATTGATTCACAAAGCAGAATTCAATAAGACATTTTTTTGGTTCCACACTCACAAAGCTGAGATTTATTAGTATCCTTCTTGATTCCAGGAATGCTTTTTCTATATATAAATGAAGTGCTGCATCAGTATTTTTCAGGATTTATGATTTAAATGGAACATAATAGGACCTGCAGATGAATCTGCCTGAGGACATTACCAGATTACAAATACTTTAAATTAGTATTAATATTCTAATATGATTTTCTCCCTTTAAGTTAATAGAAAATAAAGTACTGTTGAGAAACAGAGAGAGTAAGATAGAGAAAGAAAGAGAGAGCTGTTTAGCTAATGTTATTATGACACGCTATTAAAACAGAATATCTTACAGGTTTACATTCTTGAACAAATCCTTTTTTCAAATGTATCAGAATTATTACCTAGCATTCCTCCTTTGCTTCATTGTATTCTTGTAAAATAATTCATAATTTTTAACAAGAAATAACCAGATTTTTTTTCACTCATTTCCTTTTAGGTAATGGAACAATTAAGAGATTGCAGGTTGCATAGACCTGTCAGAAACAATGCTGATAATTATAAAAAAAGTTTAATTATCTGGCAGAGCAAGGACTTGAAATTAAATGTTACTGAACATGTTTAAAATAACATTTGTTCCACATCTAATGTGAGCCAAGAGACTCAGTAAAAATTGCTTTTTAGATTATACTGTACTCCCAGTAAATTAAAATAAAGTACTTATAATCTTTCTCTCGAGTGTTGAGAACTGCATTGAAGAGAAAATTTTATTACATTTTTTTTTGCTCTTTTCGCTCTAATATTCCAGTCAGAAATAAAAGTTTTCAAATTGAGTTAATTCATTCATTCTAGCCATCTATGGTATATGAATATTTACGTGAATATGAATTTGAGTAAATTCCAGAGAGACAGATACCATTTTTTTTGTCTGACCATCAAGATAATCATAAATCAACCTTGGACCTAAATTTGTTCACCAGGAAATTCCAAGTAGGATAATGAAATTTTCAAGGATGTTGGATACAAACTGGTATTTGGTTACTGTTGCATTTTCTTGACAGTTTAAGAGTTCAGCTGTGTCAGGCCAGTATCTGACCGTTTTCTACAATGGCATGACTGGCTGGATAGATGAGGGAAGAGCAGTGGATGTTGTCTACCTTGACTTCAACAAGGCTTTTGACACAGTCTCCCATGATATCCTCCTAGGGAAGCTCAGGAAGTGTGGGCTGGATGAGTGGTCAGTGAGGTGGATTGAGAACTGTCTGAAGTGCAGAGCTCAGAGCGTTGTCATCAGCAGCACTGAGTATGGTTGGAGGCCTGTAACTAGTGGTGTCCCCCAGGGGTCAGTACTGGGCCCAGTCTTATTCAACTTCCTCATCATTGACCTGGGTGAAGAGTTAGAGTGTACCCTCAGCAAGTTTGCTGATGAAACAAAACTGGAAGGAGTGGTGGATACACCAGAAGGCTGTGCTGCCATTCAGCAAGACCTGGACAGGCTGGAAAGTTGGGCGCAGAGATGAACCTGATGAATTTCAATAAGGGCAAGTGCAGGGTCCTGCACCTGGGGAGGAACAACCCCATGCATCAGTACAGGCTTGGGGTTGATCTGCTGGAGAGCAGCTCTGTGGAGAGGGGCCTGGGTGTCCTGGTGGATGACAAGTTGACCATGAGCCAGCAGTGTGCCCTGGCTGCCAAGAAGGACAAGGGTCTCCTGGGATGCATTAAGAGGAGTGTGGCCAGTAGGTCGAGGGAAGTTCTCCTCCCGTTCTCCTCTGCCCTGGTGAGGCCCCATCTGGAGTACTGTGTCCAGTTCTGGGCTCCCCAGTTCAAGAAAGATGAGGAGCTACTGGAGAGAGTCCATCAGAGGGCTATGAGGATGATGAGGGGACTGGAACATCTCTCCTATGAGGAAAGGCTGAGGGAG
>Ga0065711_1044345_pt1 | contig 14157 bp, 9 predicted proteins | sample Hoacrofraction12_FD_59098 | JGI IMG/M metagenome (GOLD analysis project Ga0065711, IMG submission 59098) | Hoatzin crop microbial communities from Cojedes, Venezuela - Epithelial fraction 12 v2 (version 2) | ecosystem: Host-associated > Birds > Digestive system > Esophagus > Crop | place...
AAAAAAAAAAAAAAAAAAAAGGCACTTTCAGAAAGCAAAGCCATTTGAGTGCTCTGCGTCCAACCTTTCCACTGTTTACCTTGCTGGCACCTGGGGAGGGGGGGACACACTTTTAATTCATCCAATTCCCCCTACTCATTTGTACGTGGTTTCCAAGTTTCCAGCTACTTTTGTGATCCTTTTGTTTTAAGCTTTTCTTTCCTGCGGGGGAATCCGTAACCCTGCTTCAGCAGCACAGCAGGACGGCGGCGGTTGGAAGGATGCAGAGTGCATTTCCCTCTCTTCCCGGGGTCTGGCTGACCAGAGCTGCAGTGGGGAGAGGCCTGGAAGATGCCCTGGTGTCTCCCCCTTCTCATGGGAGCTGCTTTTAAGCTGGGGACTGTCCCTGCCTGAGCTACGCTGCAGCTGCACTGCAGCCATGCCTGTGCTGTCTACCCCGTTGATCTGCAGCCTGACCCCACGCCATGAGTTCCCACCTAGACCTCCCTCCTTCTTCACCACTGTGGACTTGGCAGGTGATTGGGACTCTTGGTTGAACCTGCTCTGCTGGTCTTGCTTGAGTCCTGTGGGACCGGGTTCTCGTTGGTGACCATGGCCTCTGCTGGCCTTGTTATCACCTCAGCCATCTTCCCTCCTCAGACAGAGGAGCCAGCCCTCATAGAATCATAAAATGCTTTTGGTTGGAAGGGACCTTTAGAGGTCAGCTAGCCCAACCTCCCTGCAGTGAGCAGGGACAAATATGCCCTCACTCCTTGCTCCAGGTAACTTTAGGAGAAGCCAGAAGACGCGATGCAACCTCAGACTGCTGTTTGACTTCCAGTGATCCGTGGCTTGAGGTCCGCAGTGCTTCTCCAAACCAGTCATGTAGATAAGGACGACCCATTGAAGGCCAAACACATGACTTCACCCAAATTGGAAAGTGGGTTGGGTGGAGGGGGGAGTACACGGAGCAGCTCTGTTCTAGGACATGAAAGAGCATGATTGTCACAGGTGGTTCCTTGCCACAAACCACTCCTTTAGCTATTTCTGCTTGAAGGGATAAGCTGGTTTTATGCTTATTCAACAGTTCCACTGTCACCTTAATTTTCAGTTTGATGCAAAACGCTGTCACTGAAAAAGGTGTTATTTTTGTGAAACGGGTACATGGGCAAGGCCCAGATAATTTGGGAGCTTTTTCCCACATGATAATTACTGACATATTTTCAGAAATTTACCATTTTAATTCAGCACTGAACACACGGCAACCTTCTCAGACTTTGATCCCAAGTCAGAGAGAATGTGCAGGTTCTGGTGCAATTTAATGTTTTTTGCTTTGGGTTCACTGATGTATTAAACCCAAAGGGAAGCTCAGGGACCGGAGAGCTTGCTCAAAGCAATGCCATTCGCAAAACTGATCACGGTCATTGGTCACCTCCATCATGTCTGTTTGTTTCCAAACACGTGCATTTTCTGTGGAATAAAAACTGCTATCTGCCATTGTAATAGATGGGTTTTGCCCAGACATTGGAAATTTTTGACTCTTAATTCAGAGCTCCAGTAAGGTTAGTGAAACTACGTCTTCTTCTAACCTACCGTTTGTTCAGACAATAATTACTCTCCAGGTAAGAGAGATTGAGCAAAATTCTTCAGTGGTATAAGTCTATTGACTCCACTAGATTCATACCTGCATTGAATTTAGTCTGGTTTGACCACAGACCCACCAAGTACATAACCTCTCAGTGGTCTGTGTCTCTGTGTTCATTCTTGTCCCTGATGCTCCTCCTTGTAAACCCTGCAGAGAAGAATGACTGTAGGCTGTCAGCTGCAGCACTTTGGACTAGATCTTGGTTGATGCTGAAGTTTATTCCTGTTGCTTTCCTAATGCAATGGACTTCCTAATCTGGAAGACTGGTTTAACTGGACTATTATGTGGGGAATAACATGATAACAAAGAGGAGAGGAAGCATCAGGGCAGTAAAAGGGACATACGTGGCTCTTAGGACGGAGACTTTGTTGGTCTCTTACCGTGCTCTACTAGTCTCTGGCCAAAACAGTATCCTCCTGGGAGCTGGCCAACAAGATTGGTGTAGTCCAAGAATGATGACATTCCTGGTGTAGCCAAACTGAAGAATTTGGTGCAGTATTGATGTGTCACATGCCCCTAGCTCTTCTTGGCCTCCTGACCTGCTATCATACAAAGGGAAACTTGTACTTACAGTACCAACCATTAGAAGTAGAAAGGAGGAAGAAAATCAACAGTTGGCAGAATCATTTGTTTAGCTTGGAAGAAAATGAGCTGTTCAGTGTTTCAGAAAGGGGAAAATTCTCAGCAAAGAAAACAAAAAGAATGACACTGCATCAGGCAATTGCTCTTCTGCTGCAGGAGTAGTTCACGGGTGCTTCCCCTTCCCCCACACCTTGATGGTACAAAAGCAGTCCCTCCACCACAAACACTAAAATACTTGAAGGGCCCTGCTGACTAGGCGTGGGGTGGATCTACCTCTGCATCGGAACCGGTAAGAGTTTCTCTCCATAATGAGGGCTGGGATCATTTGGATTGAAACTCAGAAGCTACTGGCAAAGTCTGTCAAGTCACCAAACTTCAGGAGCAGAGTGGCCTCATGTTGCACTGTAGGATGATGACAAAGGGCAAGCTGTAGGCAGAGAGGAACCAACACACTGCCTTTGCCTGCTGTCATATCACCCGTGGTGTCAGAGATGAGTGAATTGCGAGCTGTGCTAGCCTGAAGCAAATTGTTGCTCACTTGACAAAGCAGAGGTCAGGAGTTGTGGCAAGAGCCCACTCCTGTCCCTTCTGGTGCTCAGCAGCTCTGAACATCTGGGCAGCAAGTGGCACTCATGGACATCCAGTGCTGTGCTCATCCTGGTGTAAGCATTTCCATTTCTCAAGGAATGTTTTATTGAATGTTTCTTTTGGTTTTTTTGGCAAAGAAAATAGCCTCTTAGACCTTTCTGGTCAGGGTTGTCTATAACCTGTGAATCAGCCAGAGGCTGCGTCATTTGAAACACTGGGGACTTTTCTTCTCTGTAGCTTGATCCTTAGGTAAAGTAGGTGTAAAATTCTACTAGGTTATTTGGCTGTGTTTAGGCTTTCCTAACAACAGATGTGAGAACCTGAGGTACGTAGCGATAAAGGCAAAAAGCTGCATTTTAGCTATGCAGAAGAAATGCTTGGCAGGTATTTTTGAAATGTGAATTTTCTTTTCTCCTTACGGCTGAGATAAGTCTCAGGCAAATGCTTAGCAGGCATTGCTCTTGAAAATTATGATTCCTTGGTTAAACAAGGAACAAGCTTTGCCAGTCTGATTGGATAGACAAGCTACAGCAGTTACATTAATCACAGAGTTCAAAAATCCCCTTCCCTTTAGTGCTCATGTCGAGTCTGTCCCTTCCACGCAGCTCCGTCCACCCCAGGGAGAGATCAAATAACATCATGAAGATGAGTTAAAATTCTGTTCACAAACCCACATGTACCAAATCCAAACCCCGAGACAAACGGGTGCTCAGCCAGGAATCTAAGCAGAGACATTGTACTTTTACGGAGTCATTTGGGAGCCACTGTAAACCATAATAAGGGCTAAACACAACATAATAAGTATTTTGGCAAAACAGCTCATTGTAGGGAAGATGCTCTTTGCTGTTTTACTCTTTCGTGTCTGACAGACACTGTTTACTGTACGACGGGGAGAGTGCAGGAGAGAGCACACGCACATCCCCAGCACCAATAACATGAATATAATCCAGAGCTTGGGGCTCTCTGGAGAGCAGGAAAGCATGTGGTGTGCAGTGAGAAACAGCATAATGGCCATGAATGGGAGATTCAAAAAGTTAGACTTTTTTCTCACTTTCAGTATTTCCTATTTTCAGCTACCCTTGACGGTCCGTTGACTAAGAAAGGAGGTTCCTGTAACCAAGAAAAGAGGTTGCTCTTCAGGCAGGCTGAGAGGAACTCGAACCTTTTCCTACCACTGAGGTAGAATGGTACCATCTTGTTAAGTTTTTCTGGCTGGGTTCTTCTTGAGCTAGAAGTCAGGCCGGAGAGAGGTCTGCACCCTGGCTCTTCACCATGCTTTTCCTAGGTCATATGATGATGATTTTAACACGTACTCCTTTTGAATATCAAGTAATGCAATTTTTCTGGTTGAGATTCTTCACTCTATGCCATTTCATTCCCTAAAACATGCTTTTTTGTTTGTTTGTTTTACACAGTTATTCAGACTGTTTGGAAGAGTGTTGAGCAAATCATGTCATTTAGGGCACATCCTAATACACATTCTAAATGTATTTATGAGTGTAGACCCTTCAGAGCTTAGGTTTGAAATATCAGCAAGAAAAGAAAATTGCGTGAGGTACTGAAAAGAGGCACCAAAATAATCCTGCTCATTCTCCATTGCTGCGGAGCTGGGAGCTAAGTTATGGCCCTGCAGAGGTGAAAGGGACCTCCAGCGCAGGCTCCTCTAACGATGCCAGGGCAAGGCAGGTGGATGGAAAACCTCCAGGGGCACTAAATGAACCCAGTTCTGAAATGGGCAGCTGTGGCTGGAGAGTCTTTTCTCACTTTTTACTCTCCAGAGATGGGGAAAGTGTCCCGGATGTGGCAGCAGACTTCTGATCTGTGACCCATATCAGCTGTTTTGGGGGCACAGTTACCTTTTCTCAGGAACGAAAGCTCTCAGTTGATGAAAGCTGAACTTTTCATTTCCCTCACATGCTGCAGTCTTGTCATACGCAGGGCTTTAATCCCACACATCGCTTCAGAAATATTGTCATTAAAGATCTGGGTATACATTTTGAGAGGAGATCCGCTCGTGATAATATTACCGACTGTGTAATTATGGAAATTGAGAAAATAATCCCCTCAGGCTTTGCTGTAATGACTTCTGAGCATCTTGCATCATCATAGGCAGACAGCAGGCTTCAGGATGCCATGCATTATCAAAAGGAATGTGGAAAATCTTGTTTTGGTTGGTGTCGATGTCTCTAGTAAGGGAGGACACCATGTATCTTCACAGTGAAATTGGATCGGGTAGAAAAGCATGTGATCTTTTTGAAAATAAATTGCTAATCTTTACGTGATCTCCTGTACTCTTGTCTTTTGATGCATTGGTTAACTGCATTCCTGACAGCCATCCCTGCTGATACTGTGGCCTTGAGAGACCTTGGCCGCCTTGCCTATGCCTCTGTTCTGAATCAAAAGACTATGTGGGACCACTGCAGACCTGGCTGCACGGTGCAGATAACCTCAATGAAACCTGTTAATTCATGGTATTATTACTGTTTTACTGATGCGAGAACAGTTTCTGCAGGAATGAGCTTGATGAATGTGTTCTTTGGTCAGCAGCCGGGTGTGTGGTGTGTGTGCTGGACTCCCATCATGGACAAATTAACAGGAAGAACATCAGATCACTGCTGAAGCATTATAGCCTACTCAGTGCACGAATGTTGGTAGAAATGGAGATGAAAACACACAAATCGACTTCCCTAGGAATACTCTCTGTAATTTTGCCTTGTGTTAGAACCACCACTGAGAGCAAACACTTGCTATCTATCACATCTATTTTTAAAAAGGGTAATAAGGAGGACCCTGGAAACTACCGACCAGTCAGCCTCACCTCAGTGCCCGGTAAGAACACGGAACAGATCCTGCTGGAAGTTATGTTGAAGCAGACGGAAGGCAAAGAGGTGATTAAAGACAGCCAACATGACATCAGCAATGGCAAATTGTGCCTGACTAAATCCAGTGGCCTTCTACGTTGGAATGACTGCATCAGTTGGCAAGGGGAAAGCAACTGATGTCATCTACCCGGACTTCTGTAAGGCCTTTGATATGGTCCCCCACAACATTCTTACCTCTAAATTGGAGAGATATGGGTTTGATGGATGGACTATTAGATGGATAAGGAATTGACTGGATGGTTGCATCCAAAGAGTTTCAGTTAACAGCTCAATGTCGAAATGGAAACCAGTGACAAGTGGTGTCCCTCAGGGATCTGTACTGACACCAATATTATTTAACATCTTCATTAATGACAGAGACAGTGGGATCGAGTACACCCTCAGCAAGTTTGTGGATGACAGCAAGGTGTGTGGTGCAGTTGATACGCTCGAGGGAAGAGATGCCATCCAGAGCAAGCTTGACAGGCTTGAGGAGTGGGCCCATGTGAACCTCATGAAGTTCAACCAGGCCAAGTGCAAGGTCCGGCACCTGCGTCAGGGATATTCCAAATATCAGTATAGACTGGAGGATGAATGGATTGAGAGCAGCCCCATGGAGAGGGACTTGGGGATACTGGGGGATGAATAATTGTATATGAGCTGGGAATGTATGCTTGTAGCCCTGGAAGCCAATCACGTCCTGGACTGCATCAAAAGAACCGTGGCCAGAAGGTCAAGGGAGGTGATTCTCTCCCTCTACTCCTCTCTCATGAGACCCCACTTGGAGTCCTGTGTCTGCAAACACTTCCAGAAGCCTGGAACACCTCTCCTGTGAAGAAAGGCTGAGAAAGTTGGGATTGTTCAGCCTGGAGAAGAGAAGGCTCTGCGGAGACCTTGTTGTGGGAGTTTGTAGGACAGGTGGAGACAGATGTTTTGCCAGGGTCTCTAGTGACAGAACAAGGGGCAATGGTTTTAAACTCAAAGATTGTAGATTTACATTGAATATAAGGAAGATTTTTTTTTTTTTTTTTATGGTGAGGTTGGTGAGACATTGAAGAGGTTGCCCAGAAAAGTTGTGGATCCCCATCCTTGGAAGTGTTCAAAGTCAGGTTGGATGGGAATTTGAGCGACCTGGTTTAGTGAAAGAAGTCCCTGCCCATGGCAGGGGATTGGACTAGATGGTCTTCAAAGGTCCCTTCCAACCAAAACAATTCTGTGATTCTGTGATTTATGATACTCAGAATTTTAAAAAAGATGATGCACAGGCAGAATTCCTCCTGCAAGTCCACCTTTCCTCTCTTCCTTTTAATGAACCTGTAAAGAAGTTAGAGCTTTGGACAAGACCTCTATTAATAATCTTCCAACCAAGATTTCACATAACTACTTAAATAATGGCATATGTAGCAGTTAAACTTTCCTCTGCAGCTATGCTGCATATTTATTCACTGTGGGACTCCCACATATAAGAGTAACCTTAGGCAAGTCAGGCAGCTAGATCAAGGCAGTCAACTGTGGGAGCGTATAATCTTCATGAAGAATTTAATTTCTTTCCAATCACATGCAAGACAAATTATGACAAGTTTTCCTTAGAAGGAGCTCTTCTAGAAAAGACACTTTTGGTGGTGTTTCTCCAAGAAATCCATGCTGCAGTTAGCCAGTTAGCAAATCGTGCCATGCTGCACCTGATGGTCTTCTGATACTGTTCCTTGATGGACTAGATCATCTCGTGACTTCATAGAACTAATGATTGCAAGAGGTCTCCTCAAGGTTTTGGAATTTCCTGAAGCTCATCGCTATGCTTCTTCCCTGCTCTTTCCATTTCGTTGTTGCTACATTCACAATGACCTAGATCTGATGCTGTTACTACCTGCTTAGTAGATGGTGAGACCTGACAAAGTCACACTGAGTAGAAGTCATTTCTTGCCTTGGGAAGTCATAGCTTGCTGCTGAATGTTTTCTGATGGCACGTCTTGGTAGAGGAGCACCTGAAATACTCATGACATGCAAATATATTAATATGCGGTCTGTTCACTGTGCAAAACCATCTGTGTTCGGAATAAGGGTCAGGTAGTACTGCCAGATAGTGACATCAGTGCTGCTCCAGGATACTTTCACCCCTGGGCAATCAGAAAGATTTAGCTAGATGGCAACTCTCATCTTAGCTGTGGGTGTGGAGTTTTGCTTAAGCAAGGTCAAGCTATGTCGCTTTCATTTTTTTGCCGTAGATCTCATCATATGGTGTGAAAATGGGTGTCTCCCACCAACCTTCTTCCTCCCTCACTGTAATGTGTTCAGGCCACACCCTTATCTCTCCATCGTGGCAACAGTGATGGTTGCGGTCACATGCCGGTGGTGCTGTCTGAACAGGTTGTGCCACACCGCGGGCTTTGCAGTGGCCGGCTGGAAAGCGGATGGCTGGCCAGCACGGCTGGATTTTCAAACCTTTGAAGGCTCAGGCTCTGGGGAAACTTTGACTTGTGGTTAAAAAAAAAAGAGACATGTGCACACAGACTCGCACACATACTTTTTTTTCTGAAGGGATCACTGTGGGCCTCTATCCTTTCCTCCCAGCCACTCATCCCTTCTGACACTCTCTGCAGCTGAGACCACTTTTATTTTGTTTAACTGAATCTTTTTAGTGTGTTTTCCAGGCACTCCAGAGTAGTAGGTGTTACTGTAGCTACAGTGCCTTAACACTTACTCACTAGTAAGTAAAACAGTGACCATGCATAACCCTCATACAAATATCTGCAGTGTCCCGGAAAGACATTTCACCTTCTGTTGGCCATAGATGTCTCTGAGCCCTTCTGCTGAAAGATGCACTGCTCTTTTTCTGAACCTCTGTGGCCAAGAGATCTTCAGGGAGACTTTTTACCCGTGGCTGGTGACACGTTACCTGCCTTTGGTGTCCAGTTGCCTATTTAGCTCTCAGTGACCAGAGTCAGTGAGGTTATATGAAGGACCACTGCAGAAGCTCGTGACCCTGACTGAAAGCCAGGAGCAACTCAACGCTCTGACAACGATTATTTACCATTTTCCCATGTTACATGCTGCATTTGGTCATGTTCAGTAACTCTGTAGTAATCAGACAAGATGGAACGGCGGCTTGTCAGCTGATTTAATTAAAACCACATTGCTTTTTTTTTTATTGCCTCTCACACATCATTAATATTCTGTCTAAGACGCGCCTGCAATCTAAAGATTGGAATCAGTCTCATTGTGCTCTTTCCAAGCTTGAATTCCCAGACACACAAACCTGGGAAAGAGTTTTAAAGGGACAGGTAGTAGTTAGAAGCTAATTTGATTACATTGAAATGGACCAGTCATGGGTCCAAGTAAATGCTTATTAAGGGACCAGTCTTTCAGGTTGCTTTTAAATGCAGTGCAGGCTCTGCTTCCATGGATATGAGTGGGAATAGAATATATTTCGGATTTCTCAGGAATTAGGTCTTTGCTCTGCAGACTTCTGCTCATTCAAATGGTTGGTTATGCAAATATATTAAAAAGACTCAAGTAAATAACACTGCACCCTTTTTAGCTTGGTTTATTATTTAAATTTACATATTTAGCAACAGTTTTTTATCATCCCTTTTCTGGAGTGGGAGGTAAGATCCATTTCACAGTGACAGTATATCAGCCAGATTTGCACTCGGTTTGCAACCAGATTACAAGTAGAAAAACATCTAGCATTTAAAATTATATACAGCAGTTTATTGAAACAGCGATTAACTTTCGTCAACAGTATGTACATTTTTGTTTTCTTTAAGAAACCCTGCCATTCTCAATCGCAGCTGCAGCCCTCCTGCAGCATACTGTTACTCAGTGACTTGAAGCCAGCTTTGCAGATATTTCACAGCCAATTACCATACAGGTTTCTTATGTTAAAATTAAGGCAACTGGAGTCAACAACCACTGTTGAATGAAGGTAAAAGCTTGAGAACATTTTGCATAACAGTCATCAGCGTAGCTGATAGCTATTACAGTGTTCTTGTGCAGTAAGCCTACGCAGATGCTATCTCTCTCTCCTGTCTGTTCCAACATGCATCTCATCTCATTTGCAACCCTTTGCTTTAATTAGCTCAAGTCTTTACTTCAGCCTTTCATATGTCAACCAGCCCGTGTACACTTCCATATTTTTAATCAGTAGCCTGTTGTCTTTACTTTGTCATTCGCACTAGCATATAAATCTGCCCTTCTTATGATCCTCGCTGCTTGGTAGAAGTCAAAACATGCTGTTTAATTTTCCTGTTCACTGATTTCCATTTGTTTCATGTTCAAATGCTGGCTCTCTTTCCCCTTTTGGGCATGCTGTGAGCATTAAACTTAGTGATTAAATGCCAAAAAAACCCAGTTCTCTTCCCCTTCCGCACCCACGAATGGGTCATCCCAGCCCTCGCTTGGGTGCTTACCTCGACGGTGCGCCCTGCGTGTGTGCGGTCAGCCTACCTGGGGCTGGCTGCATGGGACCGCCGTGGGCTGACAGAGGTTAGCTAACGGTGGCCAACAAAACAGGTGCAAAACTTATGTGCTCTCCTAGAGCCGTGACTGGCTCCTTGTTGCTCCTTCTCTTTTTTTCTTTAATCTACTACAGCAGGATATTTAATCTCACCCAGGACACAGCCGAATCCCGAGACACCAAGACTTAAAAATAACTGGACGTAAAAGAATGAGAGGGTGGCATGTGGCTGTCCTCCGGCTTTCAATTTTTCCGGTTGACTGGGGGGGAATCCGAGGTTGCCTGTGGCTGTCTGACAGGTGGGGTGGCTGGCCCCGACATCTGTGCCTGCGGCTGATCCCCAAACTGAGCCTGGAGCGTGTTCAGGATGTCATCTAGCTTCTGGTCCATCTGCGTGACCTGTTAAGGAATCAGAAAGCAGACAAGTTGTCAAATGGTCGCACATGCTTCTGGTGAGAGGCATTCACTGGCCAGAAGCTCTGGGAGGACAAAGCCTGGCAGGGAGCGTTGGCATCTGAGAACCACCAGCTCCTGTGAGTTTTGTCTGGTCTGTTGCTCTAGAATGGTTGAAGGACGCTACGAAGTGACAGGGAAGGGTGTAAAGCCACGTGAAGTGGCAGCAGAAAGACAGGACATTGGTGGCCCACGGTCTTGACCTCTTCGATCAGCCATTTTGTCTCTCAGCCTTTTCCCAGGACTGCCAACTTCTCTCGGTGATGATGCATCCTGCAAATATCTGCTTTGAAACTCTCTTTCGCTCTTCGGTATATCGTGAGTGTTTTTTCCCACTACCTCTCCCAGTGCTTCACCACCCTTACTTTTAGGACATCATGCTTTCCATTACTGTCTTGGGAAACAAACCAGCTCCCCTCCCTTCACACTGTAAATAGATGCCTCTGTGATACACGTTACCGTCAGAGATCCTACCAGATACGGTGTTTATTCCCATGCGTTGGTAGGAGGATAGCCTACTAAAAACCACAAAATAATACCAATGACTTCATTAAAAAAGAACAGCCATTCCATAAGAATCTTGACGTGCTAATCCCTCCTCTTATTTCTTGGCTTTCCAGGTGAAATTTCTCATGCATTGTCCTTAGGCAGAGGAGTCTTTCCTAGTTATTACTATTTTTAAGCAGGAAAAGGAAAATCCAGATTTTGAAAGGGACGCTGCTCTCACACTTCCTACCTCTTTTTGAAATCCTGGGCTTTATCCAGGAGCCCCAAGCAGGCATTATCCCACTGTGCTGGTAGGGCTTGCATCCCGCTTGCCTTAGCATCCTCCAGTGGGACAGGCTGGGGACTTGGCTGCTCTAGTTTGCTCTAAAGGCACCACAGTGGCCAGCATCATGTAAGCAACCGGGATAGTTTCTAATGGTGCTGGAATACAGTACAGCTTTGTGTAAGAGATGAGCCCAAGAAAAATGAGCATTTTGAAGAACGTTGGATGGTTCACTTTACAGTTATCTGCTGTGTAACTCTGAGCCTCTGAAAACTGCGATCTGTCCCAGTGGATCTAATAAACTTTGATAGCAAACCTTTTAAAGTGATATCAGATCTAAACTGAGCTTTCATTAAAAAGGGAGACAGAGAGAATGAGAGAGAAAGAGAAGGATTCCAGCCTTTTTCTGTGCAAAGATAACTTTGGAAATAGCCATTGGCAGCATGAACTGAAAGTTTAGCAGGCTGAGATTGCTTTAAAAACCAAGGCAAAGAAAATCACCTTATCCGCCTTCCCCTCCTCTGCCTTTTCTCACTCCAAGCGCCTGCTCCCCTGAGGGCCCCTCAGACCTCAAGGTACCAGGAGCTTATTCTAGTTCTATCATTCTGGCAACCACTATTGTCTCCTATACACAACCTGCTGCGGGAAGAAGGAGTGGAATATCTCTCCTACCTCACGGAGGGAGAGACATTCTTGTCTCTTTTTCATTTCTGCTTCCATGACTACTATCTTCTAGTAGAAAAGCCCCTCTCGCTGTCTGCTGTGGTGTGGGTGCAGGTTATCCAGGGCAGTGTTTTCACGCAGCAAGGAGGGAGTATTTAGGGTAAGGGCATAGCCCTTCACTGTGATTTCTGCCCGAGTGCTTTTGGGTGCTCGGCCAGCACTGCCTGGGCAGTGAGCAAGGCAGCAGGGCAAGGTGTGCGGGTATGGGAAGATGGGGGCTGCTCACAGCAGCACCCCCGGCTGCGGGGCGGTCGGTGCCAAGCCTGGCTTGGGATGAGTCTCGGTCAAACAGCAGCTCTGGTAGATATTGGCAGTCTTTGGTGGAGGGGAAGGGACCCCAGCAGAGGCTGTGTTGGGCAGGGGTGCAGCCACCTCCTGGCCAGCCTGACCCCATGCCGCCAGCAGCATCTCTGCCTTTTCCCGTATTTAACGAGAGCGGACGATGCTGCTGTGGCACGTCTCTCTCCCTCTAGTGCGGTCACCAACAGAAGCACTGACAGTGCTCTCATCTCGGGCACGACAGCTACATAGTCTGCTCAGCATTAACTTGGTTGGAAGTCTGGAAGTCACTAGTGGTTTAAGGGTTAAGCGGCATGGAATTAATTTAAAAACCACAGCCTTTATTTTCTCCTCCATTCTTGAAAAGCCTGTTTGGCTGATGCTGGTAATGACTCAACAGAATCTTTTTTAAGCAGAAAAGTTGCGCAGAGCAGAAACTAAAGCAGAACGAATATATTACAGTAGGGTAAAAAGAGGTGTAGGCAGAGAAACGGGATCAGGCAGATGAAAGATCTTTTGGGGCTTTCTTTTGTGAGGCTTTGTTGATTTTGATCTGCACCCTTGATCTTAGATAAGCTATGCCTGCATATTCCATATCATTTAAACTTGCTGTATTTCTCTGTATTTTGCCAACTCAGTGAAAGAATGTGATGGGGAATAATTTTATGCACTTTCTTTCCAGGAGAGAAGGGTGGAGAATGTAAATAATCATTTGTAGGGAGGGGAAGAAAAGAAATTCATACATAAGGGAGAAGATTACACTACACTTCTGTCACACCTTCCACGCAAGGATCTGCAAATATTTCCTGAACATTAACAAAAGAAGCTGCTCAGTTCTCCTGTGTCAGCGGAATACATGGGAGGGTTTTAATGATAATTTCTGAGATTAGAAGCAGGACCCTGCAAAATTAAACAGCCTGTAAGAAGATGTGGTCAGTGGCAGATCTCTTCTAATCCTTAGCTTTCTATTTTAAACACAGGCTCGAACTACTTCTTTCTGTCTTCAGATGCTATAAAATATGTCTTACTTTGAACATGCAACTAGACCAGTAAAACTTTAGCCAGAAAGACTGAATTAAGAATTTATTTAAATTAAGGATTTTCTTAAGTGTCTTGTTAAATCAGAGCCTATTAAAAAAGAGTCAGATTTGGAGGCTGGTTAACTGTGACTAAGTAGTGACAAAATGAGAGTTGTGGACATTTCAAGGCTTGACTGAAGTCGGCAGGATGGCTTGCAGGGCTAGAAGACTTTTCACACAGATGAAGGTTTTTCACAAGAAAGTCCTGGTTTTAGGTTTCTCTAGAACCACCTAGCAGCTATTACTTTCTTAAAGCCCAAACAGAACGAGTTGCCGGTTTTGAGTAACACAGCCAGGCAAGCGCACGGGCAAAGGGTTAAATTGTGCAACTTGTTTTTCAGCTGAGTAAAGTGAGAAGCCATCCCAGGCTGACGGCAGAGTTTCCAGAGAGATGTGATATGCCCCTCGCAGGCTTGGTGGAGACAGGTGAGCTTGGCAGCTGTCCACGGGCAAATGGCAACAAAACTTCTGTTCTCCCACATCACAAAAGCACTCCGGAGATGACCTATAAAACGGTTAAAATGCTTTTGTATCCTTTCAACTGTCCAGTAGAAAGGAGACTTGCAAAAGCGGTTTAAAACATTGCATTGTTTTTTTGGGGGGCTATGAGGTGAGCTGAAGGAGTTTTGAGATGTACATTCGTTTTAACATCCCCCTGTGAAGAGGGGCTGGGCTCCACGGGGACATGCAGGACTGTTGGACAAAGAAAATATCTTACAACTAGCCCCAGGGAGTCACGGCAA
>Ga0065711_1044336_pt1 | contig 14156 bp, 3 predicted proteins | sample Hoacrofraction12_FD_59098 | JGI IMG/M metagenome (GOLD analysis project Ga0065711, IMG submission 59098) | Hoatzin crop microbial communities from Cojedes, Venezuela - Epithelial fraction 12 v2 (version 2) | ecosystem: Host-associated > Birds > Digestive system > Esophagus > Crop | place...
CCTCGTAGCCCTCCGCTGGACTCTCTCCAGTAGCTCCTCATCTTTCTTGAAGTGGGGAGCCCAGAAATGGACAGAGTACTCCAGATGAGGCCTCACCAGGGCAGAGTAGAGGGGAAGGAGAACCTCCCTCATCCTGCTGGCCACACTCCTCCTAATGCATCCCAGGATCCCATTGGCCTTCTTGGCAGCCAGGGCACACTGCTGGCTCATGGTCATCCTGTCGTCCACCAGAACACCCGGGTCCCTTTCTGCAGAGCTGCTCTCCAGCAGGTCCACCCCAAGCCTGTACTGGTGGATGGGGTTGTTCCTCCCCAGGTGCAGGACCCTGCACTTGCCCGTGTTGAACCTCATCAGGTTCCTCTGTGCCCAACTCTCCAGCCTGTCCAGGTCTTGCTGAATGGCAGCACAGCCTTCTGGTGTATCCACCACTCCTCCCAGTTTTGTGTCATCAACAAACTTCAGTCCCCTGGAGTTTTATACTTTTATACAAAAACATATTCACGTATTCAGTCCCCCAAAGTGTACACTGTTACATTTAAAGCTTTATATTTTTGTATCACAAATTGGAAGATATTATTTTTAGGATTCTTCTATATAATAGACATGGCATGTGGGAAAAAGCAGTGGTTCTCATTAGAAGGAAACCTTTACTTCTCAGAAGTATTCCACAAAATGTTGCTGACACAAAAACTGTTTAATTGTTGAGATTGGAAGGCGTCGTTGATGTGTAATGCTTCAGTTTTGATTAGGAAGCATTCTGTTGTCAGTATTAGAAACTAAAATGTGTAACAACAAAGTGTACCGATTTTTCTTTTAAAATTATCTTTAATTTTCAGATTAATTTTTTTTTTTTAGAAATAAATCTAGTAACATCCACCATCTGAATTCCCAACTGCAATAATTATCATTAATAGTTACTGAGAAATGAACAATTAACTCCAGTACTGTTGTGAATTGTATATTGGAAAATGTTGAACATCCTCAAGCTCTTTCAAATAATGCTACTTCTGTATTTTATAGGTTTTAAAATTCTTAGGGTTAATAAAAAAATGTAGAAAGATCATCTATAACCTTAAAATTTAAACTAGTTCTCTCAATCCGATTTATTCTGTTTTTTAATATATCTGTTTCCTATGCCACAACAATACAGTGGCTTGAGCAACCTTCCACAGTATTATCCTAATGCTTTGCTTTAAAATGCAATAAATTTAATCTACTTTTATCTCAGACTTAATTGAGAAGTAAAATCATCATTCTTTTCATCTTTTGGACTTAAAGAGTTCTGAGGTTATACAGAGCAAAGTGAATTTTCCATGATTTTTTTCCATGAGAAACTGTGTTCGCATGAAGACTTCTGAGAGAAAAGACATTGATGTCTGTGAGTGTTTGCATTCTGCATCCTTTATTTGTTTCTGAACATGATAGTGAGCTAGATTTTTTTTTTGTATACTTTACACATTATATACTTTTATGTACTTTATATGTATATGCATATGCATATGCTTGCATATATAATACAAATGTTGTATTGGTGCAGTGCTAGCATGATACAAATCCTTGTAAAGACCTGGTTCTTACTTTAAAAAAAGTAGAGTCTTCTGTTGTGGCATCCCATGTTTACAGAAGGTAGGAGTGTGGATAGTGGAAAAAAGATCAGGAGGCATTGATGTACAGTGGCAAAGGCTTATGACTTTAATTGTACCTATTCAGCTGTAATCACCTTCCTCCCTTTGTTCTGCTGTGCTTGGGGGAAAAAGGCATTGATCTGTTTTTTATAGATTATTCTTTTTATATATATATCTATATTCATAAGAGTCAATATTTTCACCTCCTTTTTAGTATTTTTCCCTTGCTTTGTTATTTACTCTCTGCCTATTCCTGTGTTTTTAAGAATTTATGCTATACATGCAGACTCAAGACTCTGTTAAGTGCCAAAGAACAGCAATTGCATTTCAAACAGTACATCATGAACATTCTGTACATAATTAACTACGTTAACATTACCTGAATGCAGTTAATAAAACAAAGCTGCAGATAACCTGAAAAAAAGTAGCAGGCCAGTTTGGCAAACCATTCTTTTTCTTTTTCCTGCTTGTTAAGCCAGAGTGGGAGACGAGATGTATTTTAAGGTCCGCTGAAGACATATTATTGAATTTGAGGTGTATCTGGGATGTTGAAGGGCAGGTCAATGACTTGGCCTTGAGACTAGAAGCAATTGTAGTGCACTTTATTTCTCCAGATCAGGTGTTTTGGTTGTCTTGCAATGCCAGATGAGAAACCAGTTGTTATAGGAACATTTGTCTACATTCGGAAGCTTGAACAGAATAGTTTTTTAGCTTAATAGTCAGGGATTTATATGTACCATTATTAAAATAGCGGTTAAGGTCCCTCTTACAATATGGTATACTAAAAGTATCACATTCTCAGCTACTCCATTTGTGAATATCTTTCACTTATGCTGTTCTTGGCCAGATTTTTTTTTTCCTTATCCTTTTTCAGTTACTTTTTCAGTTCATTTTCAAAATTCACTCCATACCAAGAAACAAGCAGCAAGCGCATGCAAGTTGCTACCCATCTTTGTTTAGGTTTGGTTTACAAATTACACTAGAAAATAAAGTAAATTAAAAAACACTGACAAGAATGCAGTTTGTTAGTGCAGTGTGGCTCTACTGAGACAAGGTTTTGACATAAACAAACTGTTTTCTTACTTAAAATTCCTGTGAACCATCACATAGTAAAGCAGCTTTTAAAGTCTGAGACTGTCCTTGCAGCACGGCTTTTGAGTGCTTGGGCGATCGCTGTGAAAGAACAACTGGGGAAAGCTGCAGAGTGGTGGGGCTGAGTGGTTGCTTAAGGTCAGGGCTATGCTGTATGCGTCAGTACGGTGTAGATGTGCGCGAAGGAACTGTGACCATCCGATGAATTTATCTAATCCAGTTTACCACCTTGGCAAAGTCCTTGTTTTAGATACCTTTGTCTCACGTGCTGCTGCATGGAGTCAGTCCTCTCAGAGGTTCACATTCAGTTCTCGCCTGGTGCCCTTAATTAAAATGTACCTGGTAGATATATTGTTTCATCTACTTTTATATTGTATTTGGGGAAAACCTAGGGCTAGAAGAAATCGCTTTTACAAGTAGCAATATGCTGTACAATGTGTACAGGAGTCTTTATATGTGCAAAATTTTCAGATTTTGTTCTATTTCTGAAGAAGTTTAAACATGTAAGGTAAAAATTGCACCTGTTCATTTTCCAGAGACTTGTAGAAAAAATTACCAAAAACATTTGACTCATTCATCCTCAGAGCTTACGTTACTGCCAGCTGCATCATCCAAGGTAAACAGAATCACTTCTTTATTGTAGCTGACAGATGTAATGGCCTTATTATTTCATGTCTTTCACAGGAGGGACACATCTCTTCACTACCTAATTATTATTCTGAGTGTGATCAGTAACATCACCTTCCTGTAAAGGCAGAAAGAAAATGATGAAAACTAGCGATACTGTTGTACCTCCTTAGGTGACATGTCTTTTTCGATGGTGACAGAACTTCAGCGGTGACAGATTTAAATATCCATGTGGCCAAAAAATTAATTAAATGAATGAAAGTGAGATCAACTAATTATAACAGCGGCAACTTACAGAATATTTTGCTTTATTCTCTTTAGCTGCAGGGTTTGGTATAATAGGAGAGAAGAGCTCATTGTAGAAAAAGTTCATGCAAGAAAGCGTATTCAGTGCTGGCACGTCTGTTAAAATGGTCATCTAGCATGCCGGTGGGCTTTGGAAGTGAATCCCTTGATTGCCTCCACATCCTGCGCTCACTTTGCTTCTGTCTGCAGAGGGGTTTTGGTGGGCGTGAGCTGGATTCATTCCTGCGGACGTCGGACTAGAAGCTGTACTCAAGTAGAGACCCTAATGGTTACTTAAGGGTCTGAGCCAACGACTGGTCATTTGGGCACCTTCAAATCACATGGAGGGAACTAATTAAATCTGAAACAAAATCCACAGACTACATATAATGTAGATACAGAAGGCTGAGCGCTGCATGCTTTGAAATACAGATCTACTCACATTGCACCAGGCTGTTTTCTAATTTAGACATAGCCAATGCTGTCTACTTCACATGGCATATTTTCAGTTATGTTCTGCCATTTGCAATATTGCTTGAAAGCAGAAAATAGTCCTTTATTTTCAGTATGTGTTCTGAAACTGCTGATAGAGGTGAAAGGGTGTGTATTTTTTTATAAATGTATATATTTTTGTATATATGTAGACACATTTAAGAGTTTATATGGGATGCACTTGGTACTTACATGATTCTTCAAAATTTTGTAAAAAATATAAATTTTGCATGTTTCACATTTTGGATACCTAACTTGGGATATTAAATGATGCCATTTCTTCAATATTGTCGACACCTCTTGTTAAAAACGTGGCCAAATAAGGTATTTGAAAGTGGATGTCCAACACCAGGAGTAATTAGACATCAATGAATACTTTTCAGATTGTAATAAGGATATGTTTAGCATTCGTATTGTTTTAAGGTATTTCATTTTGGTAAAGATAGGAGGATATCATGAAATGTAATTAGAGATTTAAGACCTGTTAACGATGACTTTTTAACTGCTAAGCTTCCAAATTTGGATTTACTTAGGATGGGAAAAGATAAATTCACCAGTGCTGAGATTAATAATTGCCTAGCAACCAGTGCCTGAATATATCCAATATAGGGCAAACAAAGGGAAAACAAAACACTTTCATTTCCACAAATCTAAAGTATGTATAAATATTGAGCTGAATATATGTGTATGTTTGTATACACATAGACGCTCTGGTGCTTCCAAATTTCTATCTTCACAAGCAGTGGAGCATAAAAAAGAGAAATGGAAAGGTAAAACTGAGGTGTAAAGTGTGGATGAAAATTGGGAATATTTATTTAAAAGCAATAATTCCACAAGAAGTATTTTGTTTTGTTTTGTGTTTTTTTAACCCATCTTGCTTCATGGTGAAGTGAAAGTAGAAATTGAAGTGAAAACTGTGAAGACCAGTAAGAATATGTGTACCCGAATGCTCTCAGACCAGAAGGAAGAGAAGGAAGGAAGATGTTACCTGTCTAGAGACGGTGATAAACACGAGTGTTTATTTTAAAGGGCACCCTTTGGACTTCTGCTGATGATTTGACTGCATGCATGGATTTTCTCTCCATGGAAAGCAGGGAGCAGGCAAGAGAGAAGCTGCTGTGTGTCTGGGTTGTTTCCTGATCAGGGTGTTGAGGAATTTCCAGAGCCTTGGGAACTGTGAATATTTTGAAGAAAGATTTAGGAGGAGCTAATGATCAAAAGCTCAGTGTGGGTTAAGTCAGATAAGAAATCTAGATGCCTGTATTGACCATCTGATGATCATGGGTATAGCAATGAAGCCTAATAGCCATTAGTGGAGAAGGCTGCAGGAGTTCAGCTCATTTTTTGACACAAACTAGTGAAGCTGTATCAGGAGATCTGCAAAACACAGTAATTTCTAGAAAGAAATGTGTATACATCATTAGCTGAGAAATTTCACGTGAACATATTACTAAAAATCTACTGATCAGTTTTAAAACCAAAGGAAAAGTGACTGCATAATGGATTCCCATCATATCCCATGTATGATAATATATTCCCATCATGACTTGATATCTCTCTGAAAGTTTTCATCAAACAAAACAACTTAATGGAGAGACAGTTTAGTCTAAGTGCCTTGTGGAGAAAGCCTCAGTTTAAGCTCTTACTCTTTCCCTTTCCACAAACCTCTCTCACCCCGTAGATCAAAACAGGTGGGGAAATACAGGTGGATTCATGTGAGTGTTAGTGAGTGGCAAATAATTATATAAACAAGATTGATGTGAAAGACAGCCGAAATCAAATTAGTATGTGCAAGAGATGCCTATGTAATTTTTGACGTCTTTTTTGAGCATGCAGAGAGAAAAGATGTGGAAGGTTGTGTTAATAGGGATTAGGGCATCTTTGTTAAAGGCATTTATCAGTTATCTCACTGCTTGCATAGGAAACATCCCTGCTGTTAACTAAGGTTGGGTGCTCAGAATCGTGTGCCGCTGGTACCATCATCTTGTGGTTTAATCCCAGCTGGCAACTAAGCACCATACAGTCGCTTGTGGGGTGGAGAAGAGAATCAGCAGGGTAAAAGTGAGAAAACTCATGGGTCAAGATACAGACAGTTTAGTAGATAAACCAGAAGCTGCACACTCAAGCAAAGCAAAACAAGGAACTCAAGCACGACTTCCCACTGTCAGGCAGGTGTTCAGCCACCTCCAGGGAAGCAGGGCCCCATCACGCATACTTGGAAGACAAACACCATCACCCTAAACATCTCCCCCTTCTTTCTTCTTCCTCCAGCTTTATACTGCTGAGCATGACATCATATGGTATGGAACATCCCTTTGGTCCACTGAGGTCAGCTGTCCCAGCTGTGTCCCCTCCCAACCTCTTGTGCACTTCCAGCCTCCTCGCTGGTGGGGTGGGGTGAGAGGCAGAGAAGGCCTTGACTCTGTATAAGCACTGCTCAGCAATAATGAAAGCATCCCTGTGTAACCAGCACTGTTTTCAGCACAGATCCAAAACACAGCCCCATACTAGCTACTGTGAGGAGAATTAACTCTACCCCAGCCAAAACCAGCATACATCAGCTGATCAGTTTGGGGGAATTTATCTCTTTTCCTTTGATGAAAAGATGTCTCAAGTGATCACAGCTTTCTGCAAATTCTCACGACAGTGTATGCATGAAAAATTTTCCATAAGTTGTAAAAATATCAAGAAATACATTATATAACCATATTCCTCCTATAATCATTTTTGATCCATTTTTTAGTAATAAAGATTTGAAATGACAGGAGTGGTTCATCTTTTTCCCTGCAGAACCAGTGACAGAAATGAACTCTCTGCAACCTATGACAGAGAGGAGTTTACTTTCTGAGCTGTTTTCTGTTTCTACTTGTATTTCACATTGTCAAACATCAGATGCTTAAAAAGTTTGTAACACAGCAGGCTGAAATACAGTGACCTACTGCTCTTTCACATTCAAATGAATAAAGTAGCTCATACTGCAGACCTTTAGAAAGGAAAGAGATTATACTTTTTGAAGGCAGAAGGGGAATTATTATGATAGAAATTAATCTCTGCAGACATTACTTTAGGGCTCTATTCTAACCCTGAGAGTAGGGACACACTTTACCGTATTGTACTATTAGACTAAATCCAAAGCTCAAGTCAGCACTTCATCTTCACCCAGGATTAATGTTTCAGTCCAGTCCCAGAGTGGTATTCGAACGAGAATTCTCTGCTTAGAATATTCTGATTTTCTTTTCGTAATACCATCTCAGGTTTTCAAAAATCAGCTGGCGTATCCCCTAAGATTACAAGACAAGAATAAGTTAAATTTAAAGAAATGTTTACACTTAGTTTACACGAGAATGTTACAGTTCTCCACAACCACAAGCTACAACTGGTTTAAGTGCATACAGTCTTTTGGTCCCACAGGCTTTCAGAAGATGAAGCAATTTTCGTGAGACCTGTGGTAAAATCATGACTTTATTATTCGGAGATTTATGTTCTCGTGTAAGATTTCCCATCCAATTGTTATGTGGACTTTTAGAGTTCTTAATATCATTATATTAATTTTCTGAAACCATGTAAACAGTGTGCCATGAATATTCTGGCTAGAACATTAGCTGAACCTTCTACCTGCATCGTAAGCAAACCAGCCTAGAAAACAAGCAGAAGGAGTTAGATGAGCTATTGGTATCTGGAAACTTCCCTTTCAAATAATAAGGGATACAAGTTTATTATTCAACTGTCTTTTTACCTTAGCAAAAACAAATTAGCTGCTTCACCATTAAATCTGAAAAAACAGCTTACAAACTTCCTGAAAGAACTGCAGAGCTCATCAGTTTTCATGTTCATATTTTGCATCTCTGCACAGGTGTGTCTTCAATATGATTTATGGTTCTGCTTCTCAGTATTGGTTCAACTGTAAAGAAATAGATTTGAACTTGGACACTGTACAGATGATTCTATAAATCAGAAAAATATTAAAGCTCTTTTTCAGAAAATTGATTTTAATGTGAAACTGCTACTAGCAGCAAGTACTTTCTCAGTCTTCTTCTGAAGTTTAGCTGCTCTTCTGTGCTTCAGAACGGAGGCTCATTTTTGCTATCCTTAATCCACATTTCTATTGACTGGCTATTTTCTGGGCCATTTATTCTTTGGTGCCACCTGGAGATTTCGTCTTTGTAACAAGCTTTATTCTCATGAAGGGGAATAGGTTTCCCTTTTATTTCTTTAGAGAGAGCTTTTACAATAAGCCATATTTCATGTAGCATTATTGGAAATTGAATAAAAATATAGCTGCCATTTGAAGTAGTAATGATGGTCCACCTCTTCCCATCAGTGGTGAAACCAAAAGCTTGAGATACAGAACACGCATTGTATAGCATACCAGTAAAGAGTATGGTACCTCCCTAACGACTTGTGTGGCTAGCATCCTGGACTCGTATGTCATTACGTTTGCAACTGTTTACCTGTATATTTCGTCATGCCTTTTGTTTCAATGGGTGTCAGCATCTCCTTGGATTCCTAAAGTACCAGTATATTTACGTCAGTACCAACTTCCATAAATTTCACTACATCAATACATAATACGTACTAAATGTGGTCAGATTTATATTTAAGGCACATTGTATAAAAGAATAAATAGGGTCGAATTTTTCCACACACACTTTCTATTTCATGGAATATGCTCTATTCTTAAATTAAAGAAGAAAATGTGCCAGAACACCCAAATCATCTTTCTTCTATTACTCCTTTCCTTTCAGTTTTGAATCTTGTGAATCCACATGATTTTTTGGAGACATATTTCTTTCTTTGTCATCATTTCATTCTCTCAAGCAGACGTTCCTTACAGTAATACTTCTGCCAGAAATCATAGTTATCACTCTAGGTGTTATAAGATAGTTGAGGGAAATTGTATTCATTTCAGGCTAATGATTTTGTTCATAGGAACTGAAACGCTTCTCCCACACTTAATTCAGGTTACTGTACCTTAGCTTTTGGCAACTATTCCTATCTCAGGAGCTACAATGGTAAAGACTAAATAGTCTTAAGTTGGAGTAAATAATTCTTTTTCTTTTTTTGATTGACAAACATTAGTTAACTGCAAATTGATTTGCATAGAGTAATGGCAGCTGGATTGTCTATGTGCTTTTAGGACAAAGAGTGCTTTATGCAGTAGTGCATGCAGGTAGTTGTGGATGCTACCTTTCTGTTTTCACAGTGCATCTTCTTTAGCCTTCATACCACAAAAATAGTTTTCATAAACTATGTGAATTTCTGTTCTTGACGAGGATTGATGGGCTAACTGTTACCATCGTGGTGTGATGCATTATTTATACACAGTAGTTGAGTTCGCTTTTTCAGGTTGTCCTATGCTGTCAAGCAAATTATCGCACTTTTCAGTCAAGAATCAGATAACATTTTTGTGGGTGTTTATAGGATCAAAAAGTGTACTATATAAAAGTGTAAAGTTCGGTAAAAAGTGGATTTACAGTTTTTACCCACCTCCCAACATTATGTGCGTGTGGAAAAAAGGAATATTTGTACATTCAGTATTTTGTTGAAAAGGGCATGGTTTATGAGTGGTTATGTGAATGTATGTCGTGGAGCATTGTGGACTTACAGAACAGTTCTTCTCCACGTGCTTTTAATAAAAGAGATACAGGTTCACTGTATTGAGTTACTCACTATGGACAAAAGTTGTCATAGTCTTTAAAAAAGCCTAATTGTTACTAGAAAGCAAATATCTTACCATTTTATAGTAGTTTTGCAACATATTTTTTCTGAGTTTGGAGGAATAGGGATGGTTATTATTTAAAATTCTAATTTTGAGTGTATATGAATTTCCACTTAGGAATGGTTATAATTTAAAATTTTAATTTTGAGTGTGTATGGATTTCCACTTTAATTTTGTTCCTTTTGTCTTGCTTTTTTTATTCTTAACCAACAGTGTTTTCTAAAGAGAGGATGGACAGTTCACTGAAGGATTTATTTGACTTAACAATGTTCTGAAGAAGCTAAAGATGTGAGGAAGAATAAAAGAATTAAAATAAATGTTCCCCCAAATTTAGGATCCATTAATCATGTAAATGTTTTGTCTGCTTCTCAATGCAGTATGGTCTGAAATAATGTGGATTACATTTCTACCTTATCTCTTCCATACATGATGTCATGGAAAAAGCAGGAAATACGTATGTGTATATATGTATATAAGCTACAGATATAACATCTCTTCAAAGCAAGGGTCCCCTGGAAGAGGTAGATGCAAAGAAATCACGAGTTCTGGCAATTTGGGTGGGGGGGCATGTGAGTGTATCATTTGCTGATTCTCTTTCACAGATCCTTGCACCAAATCTCAATAGCTTAATGAAATGAGATTTTACTGTCTGAGATTTTCCCAAAGATGAAGTAAAGGCAGCAATAGTTGTAGTACATATTTTGTATAAAGTCTTGAGACATACTTAAATGCTTGAGTAGCCACGCAATGAAAAGTGCAGGGTAAGTCAGTCATAGTAAGGAAAAACAGGTATTATGGTTTATATCTGATACTTGCATTCTTGCTGGACCACTTCAGAACATTTTAATAAAAGTACAATATTAGTTGTCTTTTGCTGTTTTTTTAAATAGTGGAGTGCCTGTTAGAGTGTTTGTTTAATTTACAAGTATTTGTCAATTTGCACGGTCTGTTGCATGAACAGTATATTACCTATCACTGTGGAAAGTCAGGAGCACAGATCACAGTTCTGTGGGAGATAGTGTAAAGGATATAGTTCTTTCTTTTGGTTTGTTTTACTCTTCCATTCACCATGACTCTAAGGTTAAATTCGAAAACTACTGTTGTGTTAAAAGTCGTGTCTTTGCTACATAGTATTTTAATGGTAACAAATGCCTTAATCAGTTGTGTTAAGACAAAGTACACCCATATAAGCTTCTCTTATTAAAAACAGAGGAGCCTTTAAATTCAAATTCTGTTCATCAAACTCAGTAGAATGTACAACAAATTAGATCTCAGTATTTCAGCATGAATGGTCTCTCAAGAGACCAAATGCAAATTGAGGAGAATATTGTTGAATCAAAGGTGATATTTTTGTTCTGCACAATTTCACAGATGGTAAGCCATACATAAGGGTGCTAACATTTTAAGTGAGTTTTACTCATTTAAGTATGCAAATTTGCACAGCCTGGTATCTAATCTTAAGCAGAATTATTGCTCACTTGTGTCTGTCTAGTTGCTCGTTTCCCTGACTGCATTGTATGTGATGTCATACTATGGTATTATTTTAACTATTGTTCTTCAAAGTATGTATTTGCCTTCTGTAGCCGTCTTTAGCATTACGTGAGTGAGACTAAGTGACTTTTTTAGTTGGAGCTCTTTTGGTTTGGCTTTTTTGTCCTATTTTCTTTAGAGGTGTGCTGTACTCATTTTATTTCTGTGGCATGATATAATGACAATTAAAAATTTACACCAGTGACTGGCAGCAGAATTTGGGCCAAAGTGATGGGTCAAAAGAGCACTTAGTGCAGTTATTTCCTGAATATGGAAATCAATGACTGTTGTTAGGGGACAACATCTGCTTTATTAGTCCCAAATTGTAGGTCGGGTCAATTAATTTCAGACTGAAAAAGCCAGCATGAATTTTCAGAGAAATAAAACTAAGAAGTGTGCACACTTTGGTCTTAGTAGGAGATCTCAGTTTCTGGAAATACAGTGGAAAACTAGGGATGCATTCTGCTTGTCAGTCAATATAAAACTTACAAATGCAAACAGTATTTTGCCTTTTTACCTTTCTTTTTCTTTCTTGTATTGCATAATTGAAATCAGTGGAACAATGAATCACGAAACGCATAGTAAAAATGTCCCCTCTCATTTTAATTGGAATATCCGTACAGATTTGTATAAGTGTTCCTGCTCCAGATGCTATTTAATTTATAAATTTAATTCAAGGTATCGGAGTACAGTTGTCAGAACATTCATTTAATAGTTGTCGTTCTTTCACAACCAAATGCCTAAGCCCCATGAAGTAAAAAACAAGCATCCTTTGCTACCCCGCTAATACAACAAGCACTGAAAATAAGAAGTCTTGACTTATTTAGATTCAGTTAGGAAGACAGATAATGTCTAGTCTTCAGCCAGATAATGTCTTCTGTCATTGACTCTTTGCAAATAGGTCTACTTTTCTGTCAGCTGGACAATCTTCAATAGAAAACTGTTAAAACCAAGTGTGTAGACACCGTGACAGTTTTCTGTGTCATGAAGGCAGCTTAAACCTGATGGATATAAATTTAATAAAATTAAAAATAACCCAGCAAACTAACTCTAAATTAGAGTTTCTTGCAACTGATGCAAAGAATTCACGAAGACAGTTTTGTACATCAGTTAGATTTCTTAAGTGATTGTTAGACTGGAGTTCTCACACCAGGCACTAATCTGAAGTCCGTGTGCCAGAAAAGCATTGAAAATATTTTGGGTTCCCTTACCACTTCTATAGTCCAAACGTATTAGTGTCGGTACTACTGATGTAAACAAGTGGATTTCTATAACTCTTTACAATTACATGGCAAAAGACTGACAATTTTTCAATTTTAAAAAGCATAAAAAATAAAGTAAGTATTTTCTAATAATTACCTATCTGCATATGTTGCTTTAAGTTGCATTTGCAAAAATTTTGCAAAACAAAAATACAGTTTATTGGTCTTTCTAAAGACAATACTGTACAATAGAAAGCACAGATGTGTCTTCTATGGTGAAGCTTGAGAGAAACAAAAAATGCATCTAAATACATATTTAATTATCCCAGAAAAAAATAGTAAATTGAAGCTGACCAAAGCCTAGGGCATTCTTTAGGATGGCTTCCAGTTATCCCGCTGGGGACAGCATGCAATCCTGTATGTCTGTATATTAGTAAAGCTGTGATAGGGTGGTGTTCTTTAAGGGTATTAAAAGTGAGGAATTGCAAGAATTGAACAGACAGTCTGTTTTTCCTTTTCGGTCTCCTCCTGAAGGCCATATTTTATAATACTAGATAAGAAATCACAATAATGTCTTGTACACACTGGTAATACTGGAGACATAGTCAAGTTCTGAGCATAGGAAGAAGCCCTGTGGTGTATCTTTCACAGTTTATGTCTTTCTGCTGTTGATCACCTTGACACTAATTGACTGAATAGGGTGTCTTCACTGAAGAGCAATTGAAGCATAGGCAAAATCTGCTTGTCCAGCTTTATTTAGGCAGGTTGAAACTACCTGCTGTGCCACTGCTTGCTCTGTGTCACAGGGAGTTTCAAAGCACAGATGGTTCATAGCACAGCATAGTTTTGAAACAAAGTATAGCTTTGTTTCTGTCTGATTTTGTTCTAACTGCTATCAAAATGAATTATGGGAGAACTTGACAAACTTCCTTGGGACATTGAGGAGCACTGAGAGACTGTGGCTGCTCAAGCCTTTTAGCCTCCATCCCTGCCGTCAAGTTAGTGGGTCACACGTCATAGTGAGAGTGATCACACTGTGAACATACAGCAGCTCCAGTCATAGGTCTCCACATCTAAAGTCACTGAATGGCTGTAACCTTACCATTAGAATTAAATCGCTCAAACACTTTCATGGCTTTAGTCTATATTGTCAAACTTTATCCTGGGACCATGCATAATTGGTCTTCATGTGACTGACAGAAAGCTGACATAGCATACTGCTGGTCTGAAAGCCATGCTCCGTGTTTAGCAGAAAGACAGTTGCGTACCAATGCCTGATCTGGATCAAATCTGTGCTGTTGAGTGATTTGAGAATGCGTAAGTCTGGAGCGCATGATGATGTAACCACAGCCACAGTTCTTTGCTTACAAACCAGGTGATAAGCTATCGCGTTAAAGGGGGGGGGGTAAGGGGAGTCTGATATTCAACTTGCCTGCCAGAGCCCTTCCAAGGAGTTTCACTGAAACAGTTTCGCAAAGTTGAAACAATAGGTAATTTATTCAAGCGACAGTTATCACAGATTCGGAATTGCCGTTGATAAATTCACTGTCTACAAAAGTTGAGCTCAAAGTAATAGTTTAGCGC
>Ga0065711_1044346_pt1 | contig 14156 bp, 10 predicted proteins | sample Hoacrofraction12_FD_59098 | JGI IMG/M metagenome (GOLD analysis project Ga0065711, IMG submission 59098) | Hoatzin crop microbial communities from Cojedes, Venezuela - Epithelial fraction 12 v2 (version 2) | ecosystem: Host-associated > Birds > Digestive system > Esophagus > Crop | place...
CCGGCCCCGCCGGGGTGCCCGGGGCCGCGCCGGGCCTGCGCCTGCCGAGCCGCCCCTGGCGCGCCGGGGCGGGAAGGGCGAGTTGCCGGAGGCGGTGCGCGGGCTTGCTCGTTGGGCCGGGTGGCGCTGGGGAGCTCTCGCTTGGGTTCGGCGCCAGGCGGACCAAGCGTTGGTGGCTTTTGCTTGTAAGCTCAGCATACGCCTCCTTACTTAAACAAGGAGGAAGCTGAGGCAGACTGATGTCACTCAGCCTTCCTTCCTGCGCTTTTGCTGAGACACAGTCCTTATTTTACTTTTGGGGAAAAAAAAATTTAAAAAAACACTTTTTCATGGCTTTAATTGCTAAGCTGTGGTTTTCCCACCTGGAAAAGAAATTAAGAATACAAATTTAGTCTATAAGCTGGTGCCGGAGGTGACGTGAGAGTCTGTAGCTGTTTCCCTGTCTTCTTGGCATTGTGGTTTGAGCCAAGTCAGCGGCTCTTCAAACAAATTTCTGACTGCTTGAAGGAAAGTGGCTTTCTGATCCTTTCAAATAGCCTTTGCATAAAGTTATGACATGAATGTGTTGGAGCAGGTCCAGAGGAGGCCACGAAGATAATCAGGGGGCTGGAGTACCTCTCCTATGAGGACAGGCTGAGGGAGTTGGGGCTGTTCAGCCTGGAGAAGAGAAGGCTGCGGGGAGACCTTGTTGCAGCCTTCCAGTACCTGAAGGAGGGGGCCTACAGGAAGGGTGGAGAGGGACTTTTCACAAGAGTGTGTAGTGATAGGACAAGGAGGAACAGCTGTAAACTAAAGGAGGGCAGATTTAGATTAGATATGAGGAAGAAATTCTTCACCATGAGGGTGGTGAGGCACTGGAACAGGCTGCCCAGAGAAGCTGTGGATGCCCCCTCCCTGGAAGTGTTCAAGGCCAGGTTGGATGGAGCTCTGAGCAACCTGGTCTAGTGGAAGATGTCCCTGCTCATGGCAGGGGGGTTGGAACCAGATGACCTTTAAGGTCCCTTGCAACCCAAACCACTCTATGATTCTATTGCAGCATGCAAAAAATGAACTTTTGCAAAGGTCATTCCACTGAGCACTTGAAAGATCTGACAGTTGAATTCAACAAGGCAGAAAAGAAGCTGTAAATAGTTACTCGGATTGATAGAGCTTGAAAGTTAGATGGCATTTGTAAATCTGAAAGGGAAAAAAGATACAAGATCGTCTTGTAAAGTCTCATTTTGTATATCATTTCTATGTAGGTTTAATTATCTTGTATGTATCTAAAAAGGTTTGAATAACTTGTGTGTGTTAACTTGTAGAGAAAGAATATCTTGTAAAAGCCATGACTAGGGTGACTTGCGTCTACACCCTTCTACAAGCAGACGTAGTTGCGTGTGAGTTAATGAAACCTGTGCTTTCTTTGATAGACACTCCATGCTGCCCCGTCACGTGCAGAGGCTGGGCAGAGACTGGGTCGCCCACTGGAATGGTTCTCAGGTGCTCGCCTCGAACAGCCCAGTTTCCAGCTGTGTGAGATGGGCTGGACACTATCCCTGGGCCTCGTTTCCACTTCCAGTTCATTTCTCATCAAACTGGAGATTCCCTCCATTTTTTGGACCTTGGAGACAATTTCAGAACTCTAATTGGCAGCTTGATAACTTCATGCGAAGTTCTTGCTTTCACCTGCCGAACCCCAGTATGAAATCTGAGGGAGAAGAACCGCTGACAAAGAGGAGAAGACTCAGTGGCCAGCATGATGCTTCAACTCCTGCAGAAGAAACAAGCTTCTCTAATCAGCAGGAAGCATTGTGTATTTCTGCAGCGCACAATGAAGAAAAACATAGCAGCAAGAAAGGTAAAAGATGCTCTTTTCTCATTTTCCTGCTTCATTTATAATGCTAAACGTGTTTGACAAGTTATAAGCAGTATTGCCTGCAGCTTGTGAATTGCTGCTTTTCTTGGCACCTCTCTCAAGAAAACATCTGTCTTAAAAATGTTACAGCTTTGTAACACTGTGGAGTCTGTAAACTGGTATTTCGTGCTGTCAAACAGTCCGCCCACCCTCGGTTCACTGTGCTTGGTGGTAGAACACAGTCAATTCTGTGAGGGCTTGCCCAGCTGGTGAGTCCTGAGCTCAGGTCAGACAACTCACTCGGGTGTCTGTCGCCAGCTCGGGTCTGTTGACTTGAGAACTCTTTTAAAGCAAAAGGATGTTGCTAACTTGCTGTGGGGCTGAGCTGGCTGGCAGTTGTACAGCTGCATTGCTTGTACCATACCTGAGCTCATAAGCCCTGTTGGACCTGAATTGGCTTCTTTCTGAGCCAGTTGAGTTGTCTGTGACCTAGATAATTGACAATTAATGGACTGAGATGTCATGGCGTTTGCTTCCAGTGTGATTGTACGGTTTTGTTTTTATGACTGTATTCTGCCACTGGTGTGTTAGCAAGTTTTGTGTCAGACCGTGACTGGCAGAGCAAACAGCAAATCCAGTTACCCAGATAAGTACACTAAAAAGTGCAGAGAAGTCTGCCCATCTCAGAAACAGACTTTCATGAAACTTCAAAGTGTCTGTGTTAGCTTATTACAGATATAATCTTCTGTATAGCATCCAAACGTTTTACTGCGTATTGTGGATATGAACGGTTTTGTCTACTGTGAAACAGAGGGGCACGGTCAAAATTAATGCCCTCTTGCATAAATCACTTCCTTAACAAAATAAACTAGAAGTTGTATTATGACTGAGAAGGGGCAATGGATGCCATCAGCATCGCAAAGGGATTTTTGGATGCAAATATCCATAAGGCTTAGAAAACTCGTATCCATCTTCAGGAGCTGAAGGAAGGGAATTGCTTTGTCCGTTTATTGCTGAGTCCTCTCTTAACCCCCCTTGGCCTTTATCTGAGAGCGTGGTTAGCATTGTGGTCCTTCCTGTTACCTTTTGCTCACATATTGTGAGGTGACAGTAATTAAAGATACCCGCTGAGGAGCAGTGCGGCCTCTTTCCCACTATAGAAACAGTACTTAAAGCCTTGCTGTATTCATTGCAAATACCAGGTAAAGTCCTGAGTAATGTAAGCACAGTGATGCAATTTACTACCCAAATAGGGCAGATACTAACAGCTGTAGCTGCCATCTGCCACTGGTTGATAGCACAGATGACTGGACCTCGGCAAGCTCTCAGATGAGTTCGGACATAAAGGCTGGAAGGCATCTTTGTTCATGAGTTTTGTAGGTGGAGAAATACATATCTGAAAAATAAATGGATGCTGAATGACGGGCAGATATATTCTTATAAAATTTCGTATAATGATACTACTAATAAGTATGAAACTAGGAATGGCAGAAAGGCAAAGTAAGCCTGTTCAGAAGTTTTTGATAATTCTGAGGCTTACTGATTTTTTTAATTCCTCACCCTCACTGAGGGAAATCGGGTTTGCTATCTGTTTTGGGACCCCTGTAATGGACCCTGTCGCGGCTTAGTTTTTTAGAGACTGCCCAAGCTAGAGGTGAACCCTTTGTCTGATTCCTAACCCTTGGTTAGTCACAGATAGAGAGATCAACAAGATGCCCCTATGCTGCTCTGGAGGGTGTATCCCAGACTGACATACCTCACCTCCACCGAGGAGGTAGTGGCAGAAGGCAACGTAAGACTGTCAGCAGACTGGATTTGGCTTACCAGTTTGACAGCCTTTCTGCAGGGTGGTGTAGTCTGGCTGCAACCATCTCCTTGGGAAACTGCATGTCCTAATGTCAAAGCAGTTTGAAATCCGTGGCATAGAATGGTTTTGTGCTGTATTTTGGGGTTGGTTTTTTTTGTTTGTTTTGTTTTTTACAGATGCTTATATAAAGTTCATCTTAAACAGAGGGTCAAAATCACCACTAACCAAATAAGCTTTTAGCATTGCTTAAGCAATTTGAAAGACAAGTAGTTGTCAGTAGAATTGATTTCTAAGAGCAGTATGAAGTCATATGGTGTATTACATAACTTTTTCTGCTTCATGTGCTTTTAACAGGAACCGTCAAAAGACACTGGGAATATTTCTGTCAGCACAGTAGAACAATGAAAATCTTTGAAAATAAAGAAACTGACCAAAGCATTACAGAAAGTGAGGCAAAGTTTGATTTTACGGTCATGTCCTACAATATCCTCTCACAGCATTTGTTAGAAGGTAACTCCCACCTGTACAAACACTGCAGGCAATGCTTGTTAATCTGGACCTACAGATTTCCCAATATCCTACAAGAAATCAAACAGCTGGATGCAGATGTGAGTAGAAAATGAGCATGTGGATATATCTTAAGAACTGATAAACTGGAGCAGCAAATCAAATTGTTGCTGTTCTTTATTTTGATAGGTGGGCTGTGCACTGAATCCAACTGAGCTTTCAGTTATGTGATGCTTAACAGTGGTTTTGATTTATGCTTATGCAATTAGCGTATTCTGTGTGGTATGAACTTACAGCAGAGGCAAACTCTGCAGTACACGTTGCTCATAGCTGCCTCTCTTGTCCATAATTTCCTGGAATGGTCTTTTTGACGTGACTTTGATGTTCTGCTGAGATGCTGTGATTTTTTTTTTATAATTCCAAAACCTTTTTTCTTCACATAAATTTCTCTGTGTCTAGAGCACACCTGAGTGCTGTAAATAAGACATTGAACATAAGAACAGCTATACTTGCATAGGCCAAAGGTCCACATAGTCTAGTGTCACGTTTGTGACAGTAGCTGATGATAGATGCTCTGAGTAGGAGAACAGGGCACCCTTCTCCAGGATAGCCTCAGCTTCTGGGACTGTATGGTTTAGGAAGCTCCAGAGCTGAAGGCTCTTTCTTTAATTGTGCCGTTATTTAGCGTGAAGGATGTGCAAGACTGAATCGTTGGTCATTATTCTCAAACACTTAATCTGGCATGCCAGGCTTTGGTGCAGGAAAAATAGTATGCATGCACACAGGAGGGTCAAATTAAGGCAACCTCCAGGACTGGGATTTTCTAACTTTCAGGTGTGTGACTTTGACTTCATATTAATGGTTTAGGTAGCAGTTACACCAGGTGTCTGTATACTCAGTAAATCAAAAGTCCCTTTCTAAAACTGGCTGCTTATCCTTCAGAGCCATTTGTTAGACCAGGTAATGGGGAACTTACGTCTGAATCCTTTCTTTAGAAGGCAGACTCAGATGTTTTACTTTGTGATTGTACGAGGACTGGAGTGATGAGACTGCTATGTGGATCTCCATTTTCTGGAGATTAATGTTCAAGGTTGAGAGAGAGATGCAGGTGTTAGTAGCGTTCCTGTGAGACTGATCCAAAAGTATTCCTCTCAGGCATTCATTTCTCTCTTCGTCTGGTACTCTGCACCATTTGGCTTGTGAGCAAGCTTGCTGCTCTTTACTGAGACATAACTCTGAACTTCTGTTTACATTGGGGTTTGAAAAAATACCTTACTGTGTTCTTGGTTGGTTGTGGGGTTTTCTGTTTGTTTCTGAGGACACTTATCACTTAGTATTAATCTTTATCAGGAAGTCAAGTCAGTAAGCTTTTTGCTTCAGTCATTGTTCAGGCCAATAAAAGTTCAGTGATAGAATCCAACCTGTTTGTGTCAGAAAACAGTATTGAAAAAATCAAAGTAGTTCTACTGGGGAAGCCACAGAAAAACTGCCTTGTACCATTTGAAAAATGCAGTTATGTTAGTATGTAGCCAGGAAGCTGGAGGTTAAAGTTCCCTGCAAGCTCTTTCTTTCCTCCTTATAAAATTGTATATACTGTATGTATGTGTCTTTACAGTGAGATACATTGGTGGGCTTTCTGGGAGGAGCACTGGGCATAGGGAACTCTGGTGAGGATCTGCCTGGTGCTGTGAGTGGTAACAGACAGTTCTCCAGCATGGCAGGTTTGGAGCCAAAGCCAGCCTCTCTAGCAAAGAGCAGTTCAGTTCAGGGTACTTGCTGAGGTCTGCAGAGCCACACAACACAGCACTGGCGTAAAGAGGAGATGCCTTGTATCATGCTCCTGACAGAGCACTGGAACAGGCTGCCCAGGGAGGTTGTGGAGTCTCCTTCTCTGGAGATATTCAAGACCCGTCTGGACGCGGTCCTGTGCAGCCTGCTGTAGGTGACCCTGCTTTGGCAGGAGCGTTGGACTAGATGACCCACAGAGGTCCCTTCCAACCCCGAACATTCTGTGATATGTGCGTGGAGTCATGATGGGCAGCTGCTCACAGACCCTAGTAAATGCAGGTGCCCTTTGTGCAGAGGAAGTTCTTGCTGAAGGACGTAGACTTTTAACCGATTCACTGTTTTGAACTGTAACGTTAAAGTGAAGCAGAGACTTCAGAATGTTGCTTGAGAGTTGGTTCTCCTTTGAGACTTTGAATGAGCTAGTGTCAGCTGGGTAAGGGACGTATGTTGCTGCAGGTCAGCAGGCAGTGCTAACTCATTCCCCTGCAGGAACTCAGTCCTTGTTCAGAGCCCCAGGGTGTTTGTAAAGCTGTGTGTTACTGCAGCGTGCAGGGAGAAGGCTCCAAGATACTCAGAACTCTCTTAATGGAGTATTTTGAGGTTGGTCTTTTGTTCAAGTTGTAATAATATGGAAACTTGTCCACGCTATAGCTAATGAAAAGCATGCCCTTGACCTCTTCATCCCACTGCTCTGGCATTTAGTCTTCTCCTAAACTGCTGAGAATGTATAAGCAAGTCACTATTTGGATGAAATTTAACTTCACATCTGAAAATGTATGTCTGCCTAAGAAAGGGTGGGAGAAATTGGGGCCCATTTCACAGTCTTAGGGAACATTTTCTATAGGAGAGTGAATCCTTTCGTGAGATTATGGAGGCAAAAAGCATCTGAATTTTTTTTTAATACCTGTACAGACTGGCCAACAGAGAGATGATACGGTAGTATTTTGATGGACTTACTAATATCTTTTAATTGTAAACTTTTGCCTTAGGTACTCTGTTTACAAGAAGTCCAAGAAGACCACTATAGAACAGAGATCAAGTCAAGTTTGGAATCCCTGGGTATGATGAAACGCTTATGACCAATACATTGTCTTCTCCCCGTCCCAGTACTATTCTCCTCAAAAAAACTCTCTTAGATCATAGAATCAAGTTTCCTGTCATCACATGGAACAATGTTGTATACCTCCTTTTATAAATTCATGAAGTGCTCTCTTGAAACTACGTTGGTCTTTTCTGCCAGTTGGTAGAACAGTTTATCCTGTTGGATAGCTTTTTTAGGGTATGTTTTTTCTTGCTTGAAATCTTCCAAATATCAGCACTAAATTTTATCCACTGTCAGTTTATATTCACTAGTTTTTATACTGGTACTGTCAGTCAGCCTAAATAGCACTGTCTTATCACTCTGCCGTGTGAATTTGTGGTAAGGAACATGCTGCTAGGGATGTGATTCCACGGTGGTTTAAACTCGTCTGACTCTTTTGTGCCCTACGCCTCTTTCCAGTCCCAGGGCCCACTCTCTTCCTGACACTGGTATTTGTCTGATGCCAGGAGGAGCCCATTCAAGGAGCAGCACTGGACTGATACTTTTTCCTTTCTTGATTAGTTGGTGAAAGTCTAGCTCCCAGAATTGAGTGTTTGTAAAGAAGGTAGAGTAACAGCAGTACTAATTTAAATCCATTTCAAATGTGAAACAGCGTGGTAAGGCCAGACTCGTGTGGGCAACTGAGCTTCCTGCTGCTATACATGAGGATCTGAAGCTTGCTGTAGCTCTTCCTCGTCCCCTCCTACTCACAAATGCATGTCCTACCCCTTCTCCTATGCCAGTCCTGGCACTCACTAGACCTTCACCCTGGTGAGATCCACCAGTCCAGCAGAATGCTCTCCAGACTAATTTTATTTTCCTGGATTCGTTTTCTTTTGCCTTACTGAGATAACAGTAAGTGCCACAAGAAGTGGCAGGAGCGCGTGGCCTGCAGCCGGGAGAGAGGAGTGGCAGTCCCCTCTTCCAGCACTGGTGTGAGCTCAGGGGTCGACTCACACAGCTTCCTGAGGCTGTACTTCTTGAATTCATATGGCGTGGGCTGGGTAGAGAAGCGTTTTAAAATGGCAGAAACTAGATACTGTTTCAAGGTCATTAGGGTTTTTTCTTACATAGGTAAGGTCTTGTTAAAATCTGCATTTCATCTCTATGTAAAATAAAGAACTTGGCAAATTACTATTTTCAGGTGGACTTGTGTGAACTGTGATGCTGTCATTTGATAAGTGTCTCAGTTTCCCTGTTGAAAGCTTGCCTCTTGCTGCTAACCGCGTAATTAAATAATTGTGTAATTATGTATGAGACCTTTGTTCTATGAATCATTTTAGACAATGATTTATGACTTAGTGATTATTGCTTTTGATTAGAATGCTTCACTGGTATTATTCCTAAACCATTGTGGTAACATCCAGAAAAAACTTCAGTACACAAGTCCACTTTTGTGTGACTTATGGGGGTTTCCCTGTTGTTTTGGTTTTGGGTTTTTTTTTTCCACGTGAGGAGAGAAGAACATGCCTGGTATCTTAAACTATGTCGATGCTTACACATCACAAAATGTACTAGACCAGGTTTCCTATAGTAGCTAAACTGAAGCTAGACAGGACAGAAAGTTTCACGCGTTCACTCTTCTATGTGAACTTTACGTGGTCTTTGATACTTCAGACTGGGCGTTGGCTGCCATGTGAGAAAAGTAGTGTAAGGCTTTTCTAATTTTTTTTTTAATAATCTCTATTTTTACAATAGTATTTTATGTTTTTAATTGCATTTCTTTCAGGGTATCACTGTGAGTATAAAATGAGGACGGGGAGAAAACCTGATGGCTGTGCTATTTGCTTCAAAACTTCCAAATTTAGCCTGATCTCATCAAACCCCGTGGAATTTTTTCGCCGTGATATTCCACTCTTGGACAGGGACAACGTTGGACTGGTGTTGCTTTTGCAGCCTAGATTTCACTGTAAAACTAATGCTGCAATCTGTATAGCCAATACACATTTACTGTATAACCCAAGGCGAGGGGACATCAAACTGACCCAGCTTGCAATGCTCCTGGCAGAGATTGCTAGTGTTGCTCCTCAGAAGGATGGTACCTTCGGTCCAGTTATCATCTGTGGTGACTTCAATTCTGTTCCTGGCTCTCCATTGTACAGATTTATAAAGGAAGGAAAGTTAAATTATGAAGGACTTGCTATAGGGAAGGTAGGCTATGCTCTTCACTTCTTACAAAAAAAAAAAAAAAAGGTTAATGCAGATTAAAAAGCAGTATTCAGTTGAATGGTGCTAATATGCCATAGCTAGGCTTGTGATTATTTCCATTGCAGTACCAATCTTAGTGCCCCTTACGCAGTCTGCAAAGCGAAAGTGACTGTGGAGTTCCTAAAATGAGCTTGGGTGTATTAGCTATGCCTTACAGAATATTGTATCCGCTTCTAGCATTCTGAAATCAAAAACTTGCAAACAAATTAATTGTTCTTGGAAGGTAGTTATCCACAGGATGATTGTATCACTGTGTTTAAGTGTCCCGGTCTTTAAGTAGGATGAAATAACTACTTAAATACCTACTGTGCCCTTTATGGAAAGATGACTCTTATTTTAGATAAACTTTGAATTGGAGTGGCTAGGATAATTGTAAAAGGAAAAATGCAATTAGATGCTGAACCCAAACTGTTTCAGGTCAGATGGGTTTTGTTGTAAGCTCTTGTATGTAGCTGTTGGATGTGTCAAATGCTATTTAATGGAAAGTAACTGGAATACAGACAATGAGAAAACATGAAAAAATAACCCCACTGGTATTTTTTGCTAGTGGGTAGTTGTTTCAAGCCCTGCTTTGACTTGCTCTCAGAAGAATAAGCATCGTGAAGATAAAGGAAGTTTCTGCTAGGGAGCTGTATATACTCAGTCCTGTCACACTGCTAAAAGTGTTCTTGGTAGTCTCTCAGCATCACCAGAACTATCCTGAAAAATGGGGTAGCTGCAGAAAACTTGGTAAGAGTAGACAAAGCAGGTTTACATATGGGGTATTATTTTTAGAGAGATTTGTCAAGCCATTATAAAAGACTTACTCAAGGGGGCTGGGGGCTTTTTTGCTTAAACTTCAAACTTCACAAAAAATGTCTGCTCGTGTCAACTTTTTAAAAATTCTTTAAAATCAGATTTCTGTGTGAAAAAAGCTCATGTTGTCTTTCTTAGGTTTCTGGACAAGAAGAGTTTCCAAGGGGACAAAGAATCTTATCTATTCCAATTTGGCCAAAAAAATTAGGTATTTCACAGAACTGTGTATATGAAATAAAACAGCAACAAAAAGAAGAAAATGCAGGTCAGTTTCTAGGTTGATGAATTTTGTGGTCCTTTGAAAATACCATTCGGGTAGCACGGAAAACCAGATGATCTGTTCTAGGAGGGGAAAAACAGTGAGTCTTGAGCTTGCCAGAGTTCCTTGTGGGGCTCATATTCGTTCATGTAATCATTTGCAAATTTGAATCTTTAGAAGACAGTAGTTAGAAATTGCCACTCAGGAGCTGATGCATAATATTTAAACTACTGTGTTTGCATCATGAAAGCCAGTTATGCTGTGACTGGGAAAAGAGAGATGGAGGAACGCAGCACAGACATGTAGCCTGGGCCTACATTCTGCTTCAGTGTTTATGTATTATAGTGCAAGCACTTTATGGAGCAAGTGGGAAAAGCAAGTGATTCCTTGCAGAGTATTATTACATCTTTCATCCACTGTTTTTTCTTTGACAGAAAAAGCAATTTTAAATGAATGGGATGTAATTTAAAAGATTCTTTGGAGGGGATCTTGCTAATGGAACAAAAGAATTGTATCCAGCTTTGTGAATTGCATCTTGCCTGCTGCAAAAAATAAATGTACTTAAGGATATGTTTTTTCTGTAGCTTTTCAATATTGGTCTCGCCTACATCCTATTTTTAAATGTAAATTTAATGTATTTTTATTTTGCAGGAGAAAAATTGGAAGCGGCAAAACTGGACAACACTCAGGAGATTGTAATAGCATCTGAAAAGTATGTGTTGGGGGGTGGGGAAATAGAAGCGCTAGATTGGTTCCTAGTTTTGGGGATTTGTTCTGTTTTTAGACCAAACTTGTATCTGAGTCCAGACATGGATACAAGGTGCTCACCCAACCCAGTCTGCCCCATCTGGCAAAAAGTCACCTTCCATTTAAACATGAAAAGGCTGATCAGATAGCAGAAGACTAGAACTGGAAATAATGAAGGGGTGTGTGTTCCTGCGGGAACCTGCCGATACTGTTTCAGGGTGCAGAGCTTGGTGAGGTGTCAGTGCTGTTTAGAGGGTGCTTTCTGTCTGCCTATTAACAGAATGCTGTTGACATTTATTGTCACTTCTTGACAGACACAGGACATTTTGCTGTGTAGTGGCATCATAGGAAAGCTGTGAGCTTCAGTCCAGGTGCAGAAACGGTGTTTTTGAGAGGAAAAAACCCAAACCAACAAAGACCCCAGTGTTGTCCATCTGCTTAAGTATTGGCACTTCTCTCTTTTTACTGTTTTTGAGGTACTGGTTTATGGGTGCTAATAAAATCCTATAATACAGTGTGAAACTGGGATAAAGGAGGGAAGGGAACTGGAAAGATCGTAAAATCTTTGTTGTCAAGAGTTCTGCGGGAGAACTTCTTTGAGACCCAGAAACTTGGAGTATTAAGGATTTGGTAGTACAACTCTTACTTGGATCAAAACATTTGCTTGTAAAACTGAAGAGAGAAACCACCAGTGGGCTGCTGAGAAGGAAAACATAACTGCTTTTTGAAAGGAAAAATATATTTGCATTTACCAAAGTGGTAAAGGCATATAAAGTAAGGCGTAGAAGAGGGAAATTGCCCTAACTGTGTGTGCATGATGTGATGTCAGGCTCCAGGTCATCCACTTCTTACCAGAAATGAGATGTTGGTATCACTACAAATAGTTACATTAAAACACTTGGTGATTCTTGGTCATCAAAAAGCCAAGTAATGGCACTTCTGAGAAAAGTAGTAGATAACAAGTCAGGAAGCCCTATTCCACGGTGTAAATCCACTGCGTGCCAAGTGTTGAACCCTGCTTGCAGGGGGTTTTGCCTCATCTTAAAAAGGATGTCGTGTAACAAAGGCTCTTCTGTGTTGTACTAAGTGGCATGTTTGTCAGTCTTCTCTAAATCAGGCAGGTGACATGCTGATTTTTTTTAACTGGGTATTAACCAGAACACATTGCAGCTCAGGTTTAAAATGCAGCTGTGCAAGATGAGGCAAAAAAGAGCCCTAAAAATCTTAATTTCTCTATATACTGATGGGCCTGGTTAGATGAATTCATAGTTTATTGCTTTCTTATAAGCTGCTCTCATGGACCCTTCTACCCATGTGTCAGGGAGACATTGCGTAAATGGAGGTGAAAGCTGTGTATATTGAAAGTGTCAGTTAAGCCAGTTTTGATAGGCTCTTAGGTTTCTGCCTTTTACTTGAAAAAGCTGCCTGCATTTTGCCTTCGGAGGTTTAGGCCACTAACACAAAAGGCTGTGGGACTGATTGCGTGAGAGAAATGCTAGTTTGCATATTCAGATAATTAATTTTGTGTGTAACCGGGAACTATGTGGTATTTCTTCATTGCTTATTCTTTCTAGGAAAGACAAAAAAAAAAAGTCTTTTCTTTGATTCCTGTTTAGGTTGTCTTCAAAATTGCAGCACCATTTTAAATTGTCTTCAGTCTATTCTCATTACTTTCCTGAAACTGGGATACCAGAAGTAACAACTTGTCACTCCCGAAGTGCTGTCACTGTGGATTATATTTTCTATTCTGCAGCAAACGATGATACTGCTGCCCCGCCAGGTAAAGAAACCATCTTTTAATTATTTTTCACAAATGCTAAATGGGAACATTTGGATGCTGTTCTAAGGGAAAGATAGTGATCACTTAATCCGTATGAGGTACCTCATGGACTCACCACAGCTGGACTTGTAGTGCCACAGAGGGCAAGCCTTTTCGCCTAACTGAGCATTCCTGTAGTTGCCACCGCAGCGTGGAGACAAGAGCTGAGGCTACAGAAAAGCAGCAATGTAAGTAGCACCTGAGAAACACTGCTGTCGGCAACTCACGCAGGCCCTTGGTGTCCGGACCTACAGCAAAGCAGCATTTCCAATCCTCCGATCAACAAAATGGTGAATGGCAATTTATGATGTGCATTAAAACTGATGAACGAGCTGTTTCTTAGGAAGTTACTTTTCAGATAGTCCTGATGGAATGCCTGTCAAACAAATGACCTTGGCCTGTGCTCTACGAGCAGTCCCTTGCACATGCCCAGCTGTCACTCTCTCGAGTGCAGTTGCAGCTAAACCTCAGCAGATGGTGCAAGGTAGACGTGGTACCTCTGCGGGTGCGTGTCCTGGTGGGCAGCACCGTGCTGGCCTTCGCTGCGTTGGTGCTCTTACCGGGGATGCTGCCGAGCACAGGGCGTTTTCCACGTCATCGTTAGGTCTGTGGTTTAGGCGCCGTCGTCAGAGGTCATTGCACAGTGCAGTGCTGTCAGATAAATGGCTCTGCAGAACTTGGAACAAAGAAACCTGGATTCCACACCTGCTCCCACTGTAGATTGCAACTGACTTTCATAAATGAGCATTGTTTTCAGTACGTGAAATGAAAATACCACCTTCATCTCTCATCCCTTGAGACTAGATTGTTAAAATTCATTGAGTCAATGCACAAAAGTCTCATTTGTCATAACGTGCACAGTAAATGCTATCTTAATGTAAAATATCAAATACAAAAGCTTGACAATACAGAAATAAAAGCTTTGACTGAAAAACTAGGATATGAGAAGTATCTAAACGGCTTCTGAATGCTGTGTGATTTCAGAGTGCATCCCTGTGCAAAATTTCATCCTAATTTGCCTGCTTATATATTTTGTTGCACCATCATTGCCCCAGCAGAGCTATAGCACTTTTTTCTTTCTGCAGTTGTTTTTCAAATAGATTCTTCACCCCACATCAGAGTACGGAATGGGACAAAACTTGAATTCTCCAAGTAGTTTAAACTGGTGTAGCTTTTATTCATTAGTTTGTAGAAGCTAAGTAATAGTCTGGATTTTCAGTTTTCTCATGACCTGGGCCTCTGTATGGAAGGCTGTCAAAGTCTGAACAAGTGAGTATGAAATGTGGTCTAGGCTGACTGATTTCCCCCCCC
>Ga0065711_1044347_pt1 | contig 14156 bp, 5 predicted proteins | sample Hoacrofraction12_FD_59098 | JGI IMG/M metagenome (GOLD analysis project Ga0065711, IMG submission 59098) | Hoatzin crop microbial communities from Cojedes, Venezuela - Epithelial fraction 12 v2 (version 2) | ecosystem: Host-associated > Birds > Digestive system > Esophagus > Crop | place...
TAATTAATATGTATGTTAACATAGCATAAATACCTAGTAACTGTGTCTCTTCGGTGCACACGTTTGGAGGAGAGATCCCCCGTGTGCCCGGCGCCGCAATAAAGAATACCTGCTTAATAGTCTGCCGACTCTTGAGTCTTCAATTCTGGCTTTTCACGGCATCACCTCCATGTAGTCTGGTTGTGCTCTTTGGGCTGAATTCCCTGACTGTAAAATACAGATAATGGCACTTCCCTGCCTATATGGATTATATGGATTCCTCAAGCTTTCTAGGGATAACAGCAAAAAAGTAATGTAACAGATGTCTTGCTGCATATTTTATCTACTGCCATAGAACTGTTACTCTATTATTCAAAAAAATGGTGACACAGACAAGAAAAAGAAATTAAAAGCAAAGAAAAAAGCACTATTATTAATAATAATAATCAAGAAAAACGAAATGGCATATGACCTGATTTCCACACACAAAAAAATCCCTCTAGATACACAAGCCACTACATAAAATATGATTCTCCATATGAATAAATGAGCTTCTCTCAATTTGCCTACCTTACTGCTTGCTTGAAGTCATTTACATTTTTTCTTGTCTGCACATATGTACCCAGAATACGAGAAGGGACTACTCAGTGTATGTACTCCAGTAGTTCCTAGACAATCAAGTTGATAACTGACAGAGCATTAACTATCTGAAGAGGAGCCACAGCTGGAAATCTTTAGATGATACACAAGAGGAACCACATGGCAAACACATACACAAATAAACATAATAGGAATCAGCAGACAAACATTGTTTGGAAAAAAAGGGAGAGGTGTTTTTCTCAATTTGCTAATTAGAGATAGAAATATTTCTTTACAAACTGTAATCAAGTCAGATAAAATGTAAAGTAGTACATTTGTCTCTTTTTTGCTGAATCACTGTTAATGCTATGCTGTCAGATACAGATGGGTGAAGTTGCTGAAGGACCATCACGATCAATTAGACGTGGGTTTTCCTTCTTCAGGCAGCCTTGATCCGATGCTGTCTTCTTCAGGCTTTTCTGTTTCTTGAAGAGGAACTGAAGGAAGCATGAGAATTTTGCTGCCTTAGAACAAAATCTAGTTGCTAAGAGCTGTACTGCAGCTCTCCATCTCTGCATAGGGTTTTTCTACATCAGTCATCACCACAGTAGTCAAACACTGAATCCGATAAATTAAGTCAGCATGGGGCTAATCAGCCTTCAGAGTTGATAGTACGCTCTATCCTTCCTATCTTGTTGCAAGTGTTTCTCATTGAGCTTACTGCACCCAATGATTCACTTGTATAGTGGTTTGAGCAGCACGGTGAACGCGAGAGACATAGCAGTTGTTGTTGTTGTGGTTACCTCAAAGTGTGAGAAAGTTTGGCACAAAGGGCTAAATCTTCCCAGTCTTCCAGGGCAGCAGCAGCTCTTGGAATCTGGCCTCTCACCTCCAAGTACTTCAGGTTCTCCTCCACAAATGCAAATTTTACTTCAGTTTACATGATCTACAAGATCTGTAGGCAAAAAGCTTTGTTACTCTACTGGTTTGCACTATAGATGGTACCTTACTATTCATATGAAAAAGGAAACCCCACTGCTTGCTGTCCTTTAAGAGTGTGACTTTCATTTCCCAACAGTGACATAATGTTTCTTCTGGAGTGCCATTTACTAATTTTTTTTTTAAAGTTTTCATTTTAAATGAAATTATTTGGCTTGCAGTTTGCGATGAGATAAGGTAAACATACAAATAATATTTTAGTCAAAGTCACAACTCCCAAAATATTATTTATGCTAAGTGTTGAGATACGCTTTTTCTTTAAGGAGCCAAGCTGTTACATATTTTCTTCTTAGTCTACTCGGTATTCAGATTTCACTGCCAGCTGGAATTTAATATTAGAGTTTTTCATTGTTCTTATAAAGCTGAATTATTATACAGATAATTATTATTGAATACGTCAGCATACATCCTGTACTTAATCCATTTAACACACACTAAAAGGAGCCCTGACTTCAGTACCAAGAACAAATCTGTAATTGTTTTAATCTGAAAGATGAAGAAGGTTCAAGGTAAAGAGAATTAGTCAACTAACAAAGGCAAACCTAGATGTGAAGAGATACAGACTTATTTTTTGCTCTATATAACTGTAATAAATCATCTTCTTAGAACATATAGTTACATTGTAATGTTTCCAGAGTGTATTGCTATTAGAGAACATAAACCCACAAGCTCCTGAAGACTTTGCATCTGCTTATGCCCTCAGGTTAACTTTGCCTCTTGTTTTGTGCTTGAGTCCTGTTTCTCTTCATTACCCCCATGGCTGCCCAGGACCACTTCCAGAGAGGTGTGTGCTGACCCAGAGGAAGCGTTTGCCAAGGCTGGCTTAGTGAGCAATGCCAGTTCGTAAGTTTTAAAAAAAGGAAGACTCTTCTCTCCATGCCAACTACAGAGCCAAGAGCACGTGGGAGCTCTGCGGTCCTGCTCATCCTGTCAGGAGCTGTACCCTGTCTCTGGCAGGGGTGCTGACGTCACGCCTCTAGCCATGGGCAATTGTACTTAAAACTGAGTAGGCCTCACCTTACACATGCACAACAGGTCTCTGTGCGAGCCTCTGAGGCCACTGAACTAACTAAATAGCTAAAGCTGTGTGAGATGAATTCCACTCTGATATTTCACAGCTGAAACAAGAGGAACAGTCTGTATAGACAATGAAGACTTGGTTTGTTGTTTTGTTTCAAATTACAGTATCAATTAGACTTTTTTTAAAGCCTTGTATATTTTTAAAAATATATTTTCCATGCAAAAAAAAATCATCCGTGTAGGAAATTTTAGGTCCAGTTCATAGATCTCTCAACATTCTTACAGTGTCGGTAGAGCATTAATCCTAATTTTTCATGCCCTGTAAACTGAGGAAACTATGAGAATCTCACTGTAAACAGAAATTTGGTTTACAGCCTGTACCATCTCAAACTTTGTGCGTGTATGCATACAGATGTGTATGTATTAACACAGAGAAGATCAGGACATATTCTATTAAAATCATCAGGATACCCATTTTTTTTTTTGTCAGGGTGTAAATCTGGTCTGTGTGAAGAAATTCTCTCTGACAAGGGCCTATAAAGTCAGTCTCTAAAAGGGGAGAATCTTGAGTCAATGCTGGAACTCCTTTCTTTATTCTACTTTCCTGCCCCTGTCTATGTTTTAGATGAATGCTCAAAATCCCATCCTCTGACAAGTTCTTCCCTAGAAAGAAATGTTTCTAGCCTAACCTTATGTCTCATGCCTGCCATGCCCTGCCCAGTCCAGAAAGAAATACAGGAGGTGATCTATAGTCCATTGACTTCAACGGATCTTGATCCAGGGGCATAAATTACATGTTTCTACGTGACACTTAAAACATTACCTTGTTAGGGCAGGCTCTAATCTGTGAAAGTGCATTAAAGTGAACACATTTTTCTTCCTCTATAAGAAAGACACTAAGAAAAAATGGGAGATTCAGACTTTTTATTCCAAATGCCTGTGGATATGAAATGTAGTGATGAGCCCCTATGTAACACACTATCAAAGTAAAATTAAACAATGTGATTTGTTTCCCCCATGGCCTGTTGGCAACAAGCCATATAAATGATAAAATAGACTCAGGTACAGGAAATCAAATAATGAAACAATCAGACCTCACAGTAAAATACCTCCATTAAGATAACATACCTAAATGAGCTACATCGCAGCATTCTATTGCACCCCTATGCTTCATTGTGGCTACTTCTACACACGTTTTAGTTCACTGATGGTAAAAAGGAAAATGGCCTTTCAGTAATGGCCATAGCCCTCTCTTTGCCTCCTCCTTTGTCTCTGATTTTAATTCTACTAGTTCACTCATTTTTGGTACCTCACCTGTTCATCCTTTTGTTTCCTCAGACTTTTAATGTCACTTCCAGCTGAGACAGCTGAATACTCCACTGCTTTTAGCAACCGAGCATTTTTGTAGCGAGCCTGGGACATCTTTATACTGCAAACTTCTTGCTCTGCACTGACTGATACAGGCACACTCATATTTTCAAGACTGTACAGTCATGGCATACAAAATACTAATTCAAACTTGATACAAGAAGTCCATGGCCCTTGAATTTATTTTGTGCTAACAGTACGTTTTAATCAAAGGGCTAGCCTCTCACCTGGGAGTTTGAATCAGTCAAGGAAATGCATGACTCAACCAACATCTTTGCACTCACTTGCTTTGTATTCAGATGAAAAAAGAAATAAAGTTAGTTAAAATTTTGACCAATTTATTTATTGTGCGTTTTTTTCCAGAACTGAATTGTGCAAATCCTTACGTGGCATGTTGAATGTGGACAGTACCCATTTCATTTCAGAATAAGACAGCAATGTAAAGCACACCAGATAGTAAGATTGTTCAGGCTTGGAAATGCTAGTAAGCTTTATTTACTGTGTTAATATTGTAGAATGAAAGATGTCCCTCTGCCCCACACCACTTGAGCTGTGAATGTATTTTCGGAAATATACCCATATTCTAATTCAATTTAGGAGAACGATGATAGAGAAAACCCCTGAGAAGTCTCCTTCTGCCTCACCTGCCATGTCCAAAGTATTGCTGTAAGCACAAGAAAAGTGAAGCCCTGTAAGTCTAGCTTGCACAACACTTAATCAGATCCAGTCACCACTGCAACAGCAGTCACGGTTAGAGCTGAAACTGCATACTTAGCTAATCTTCCAATGGCAACAAAGTCTATAATGAGTATGTAGGCACGTTTTGTGCTGTATGTTACAAATACACAAGCACAAATATGGCATAAAGCCGGATGTTTCTATGAGGATTTGGTTTGTAAGCAAGACCCCTACAGAAAGCCTGTTGGGAACGAACCCTGAGAAAACACTGAAGAGCCACAGTCTTCTCTCTGCCAAAAAAGCTGCTAAGAAATACTGCCTCAAAATCAAAAATTGTGCTGAATGAGCAAAGGAGTGGTCGAAGTAAAAGCAGCTGATGCAGAGAACATCCTCCACCCGCCTTGATGCTCACGCACTCATACACACTTATGCAGGCTACTCTTTCTTACAAGAGTTATGGATTCCTGACAATAAATGTCAAGCAAAGTTCCTCATGGTAACCCTGTCGGGTCTCCATGCTGACAGACTACACAAGTGCATAAAGGTGTAGTTTTCCCCTTTTTGTACCACGATGATCAGTTAAAACAATTACTCTTTTTTACTTAGTGGATTTAAAACCCTCGGCATAACTTCATTGTGATTTTGGTATAACTGCATACACAAGAAAGCAAAGACCAACAGACTTGGCCAACATCTGAACTCTGTGTCCCTGAAACCTCTGGGAGTTTTGTTTAACCAAGGAGTTCAGAATTTGGCCCTGATGAAAGCAAACTGTTGCAGCAAGGCAGGCTGGCCTCAGCACCACTAGTCAAACCAGTGATCTCCCATGCAGGTTCTGTTCCACTCCAGGGCACAGTTCCAGCACCACTCAAATCTGCACTGAGGGCGAGGACATTTCATGTGCATGCAGCCACCTGCAAAATAGCAACAGAATGGCCTTGGTACTTTGCAAACACTTAAAGATGTTAATCAACAATTAGCAGTTTTAAAATCAACTTTCTTAGGCATTCATTTAATAACCAAGTAGATTATTTAATAAAAGAACAAACTTGAAGAATACTCTTCCTGGGCTTTCTAAAGCCTGCTGCTCCCCCTCTTCCTGGGGTGGAATGTACTGGTCTCAGTTGAGAGACCCAGGAGTAGAAAATGCAGTCCTGTCTGAAACTGGAAGGGACTGCGCTAGGGACAGGGAAAAGTGATGACACTCTGTGGCCTCTCAAAGCAGTCATGGAGGTGTCTGCTTACCACTCCAGCTGTGAGCCAGAAGTTGAACAAAATGCAATTCTTTTTTGAATTTGGATTCAACAACAGAGATTTTCAAAGAGAATAAATCAGAAGACAGACTTCGGTGGCTGACTGCTAATTGTATCAAAATAGCATTAGTAATTTAAGTTGATTTTACCTTCTTAGTATCTGAGGCAGCCTTTTGATTGCATCAAGGTTTCCCATTGTGTATTGGGTTTCTTACTTGCCCATACTGTGAGAGCAGCTTTAATCTCTCTGCTCACAACCTTGATAAAATATTTATTTTGTAATATATAAAATATTGACCTTGTCAGAAGTCATTACAGAAATACACTTCAAACAGAAATTGTGTTGCTTACCACACAGTGAAATCTGTTGTGTAATTCAAACATGCAGAATGAAGAAATGCTGAAATGTCATCTTGGTTTGACTCCAGATAGTGATAGGAGATACAGGGAATGCGTGTTCCTTACTGTACGACCTGCTACCCTTACACCACCTTTTCTATGCATGCCACTCCAGAATGACTCTCAGAAGGTAAAAACAGCAGGAGACACAAGAACTGGTTTGCTAAAATAGGCTGTCTCTTCGTCTCACAGAGAGAGAAAACTAGCTGTGATGGCAAGGTCTATTCATCTGATTATATCTCCGTGCAAGAGATGCAATTCGTTAGACATCTTTCTGTCTTCTTTAAATTTAAGCATACCAGTGACCAGCCTCCATGTTACACTTTACTTAAGGTTTACATCCAATCCTCTCTTGCAATTCATTTTAAGCCATTACTGGGTAAAATGCATCTCAGTCCTGGTGCAGGACCCAAAGCCCAGTAGGCACCCTCTGTCAAAAATGTGCTCTACCTGCAAAGCTACATAAATCATGTTATTCTCTGCAACGTGGCAGCTGAGATCAGCAGTCAGAGTGGAGAGTGCCTCAAGCAACACGGCCTACAGCTTTGTGAGTACAGCAGTCCTCTGAGCAACATGGGTGTGTGTTTGAACTCACTCAGACTGGGAATGGAGCTGCAGGAAAGTGTTTCACTCACTTTGGCCACTACAGAAAAGTTATTGGCATACAGAAGTATTCTACAATGCCTATAGCTATACAGGCTATCATAGAAAAGTCACTGACATAGAGAAATATAGGCTATTATAGAGAAGATATGTGCATTGTCAGTGTCCCTAGTGAAGGACAGTGTCCAGAGAAGCATTTGGGGAGGGAAGGCAGAAATACTCTCTTGCGTGGAGTCAGTGTACTCCTCTCAGATGAGTACTGTTGGCATACTTCCATGTACAATCATCAACCTCTTGATACCAGCTGTACTTAGGCAGAAGTGAGGTGCTCCTTTCAGTTTACAAACATCAGCCTAGAAGTTGGCATGTGCAGTACCTGTTACCAGAGAAGAAAGCAAGCACTGCACTTCTAAAGCTTCATGCCTTAATTCGCAGAATCACAGAGTCACTGAGGTGGAAAGATACCTCTGGAGATCATCCAGTCCAACCTCCCTCTGCTCAAAGCAGGGTCAATTAAAGTAGGCTGCTCAGGGTTGTGTCCAGCTGGGTTTTGAATGTATCCTGGAATGGAGACTCTTTCTGGTCAACCTGTTCCAGTCTTCAACCACTCACACAGTGAAAATGGTTTTCTTATGTTTGACTGGAATTTCCTGCATTTCAGTTTGTGCCCATTGCCTTCTGCCCTTTCAGTGGGCACCACTGAGAAGGCTTTGGCCCTGTCTTTCTTGCTCCACCCATCAGGTATTTATTTATCCAGTCCTTTTATCATCTTTGTACCCCTTCATTGGATTTGCTCCAGTCCATGACTCTCTTGTACAGGGAAGCCCAGAACTGGACCCACCACTCTAGATGTGCTTCACCAGTGCTGAGCAGAGGAGAAGGATCACCTCCCTTGACCTGCTGGTGATGCTTTTCCTAATGCAGCCCAGGATGCTGTTGGCCACCTCCGCTGCAAGGGTTCATGGCGAACTTGTAGTCCACCAGGACACTCAGGTCCAGTTGGCCCCCAACCTGTACCAGTGCATTTCCCTTTGTTGAACTTCATGAAGTTTCTCTCACCCAATTTCCCAGCCTGTCGAGGTCCCTCTGAATGGCAGCACAATCAGCCAATTTCAGTATGTTGAAACATTTCTAGCCTGCTGATGTGGCTTTGGCATTTTGCATTATGAGGCACTGTTCTGACATGGGTCAGGCTATAGGCCAGGAAAGGTCTTTTCTTGCTTATTATTGATTTTTAGTAAATATTCTCTTTCAAGGATATAAAGTATAATGGCCTTTATTTTGGTTGTGATACATGGGGATTTTTACAAGCAACTTTCCTAAATATTAGTGTGAGTTGTGTAAATGGTATCATGGTATCAAACAGTGATATCCTGTTCGTGACAAGCGACAACTGCCTGTAATTTAACAGTAAAGATTTTGTAGCAGAGTCTAAGAGAAAGTAAAGGTCCTAGCACTGCCTCCAGCCTGACCAGAAACTTTTCTCATTTGGCTATGCAAAAAAGGTTAAGCCTGAATAGTCACGATTAGTATTTGTCTATTTCTAATCCAGTTCAGACTTTTGGTTTCCAGACTGTTTTACAAGTCTGTAAACAATTTTTTGACCAACCCCTCTGTTATGGCTCTTGTGTTGCCCACCTTGCTCTCTAGACTTTGCCAAATCTCATCTCGCCTTCCCACTCTTGAATTCATGCTTTGTTTCCTTCTGCTTCTTGTGCTTGAAGAAGTCTCCCATGTTCTGTCTGTCAACTGCCTTCTTTTCTTTCATGAAACACCAGATTTCAGGATTTTGTCCTATTTCTTCCTCAGTAATATTTCTGTAGTATCACTGCTTGAAGTGTTTTCTCCTTGCAGTTTACAGTGTCTTATTTGGCGTTTTCAGAGTTGCACTTGAATATGTGATGCCACAAGAGTGAGAAACATCCTCTATACTTAATATTTCTATAATATTTAGGCAATAATATTAATATATTTTGATTAAATAACATAAATACAATTAAATCTTGAAACAGCATGAACCTATAGGGTATAGCCTATTTGCTGTTCCTGCTCCCTTTTTTAACAATCCCAGTGCCAGCAGATTACTTTTCTTCCTACATGGTAAGCCTTGATTAGTGTAACCAACTTGTCAGGACTCATGTTACTTCCTCTGACTTGCTTTTCTGCTGTGGGCATGTCACTGGGTTGAGATTCACCTCATCTAAATTCAGCTGTATACTGTGTAGACATGGACAGCAGGACTAATTTTCCACACCCCAATTTTAGGTGCAATTCTTGTGGCCTACATTAGACACATATTCTGTTTCAGCCTGAGATGAGTTTTGCCCTATAAATGTCTATTTTTTCCAGTGACTACGGAAAATCTAGACAACTAGCTGACTGAACTTATATGAACTCTACATCCAGAGTCTCTCTACACCTCATTTTCCCTATCTGTAAAATAACAGGGCATTTTGTGAGGCTTAAGTAGTGGCTTTAGAACTAAGTGATTTAGATTTAGTGATTTCAGGATAACTCAGATAAAGTGACAGAGTGAAGATCCAAGCTCCATGTGCTCTCCGTCTCTTGGAACAACAGTGTGCATATGTACACATGCACATTCATACATTTATATTGTAAAATGAATTTTAAAAGACAGTTAAACACCAGATATCTAATAAATACCATTTTTTTCTACTGGAATATTGCAGCTGGGGCATGGCTTAGTTGTCTTCTTGATTGTTTCTCTAGATGCCTCTTCCCATCGAGCCTGCATGGCTGCATGTTCATCAACTACGTATCCCTGCAAAGAGAAAGAAAAACCACCTGTGGGCACAATACTGAAAGGCTGCGCTGGGACACTGTCTACGGTGAAGCGGCAACTATTTATCTGTGAGAAACAGACAGGAGTGACTGCAAGGCCAGACAGATTGGACTTGTGGAGACACAGAATTTTTGTTTCAAAATACTAACTTATTTTCTCCCAGTGTGCACGACACATGTATTGGGTTAGATGACAAGCCACCCTCCCTAAGGCATCCCTCATGATTTTTGTGGTCAGTATTTACTATTTATCCTTTTGATTAATTTTTCCCCTCTTTTGAGTAGAGAAGGACGTTTAGATAGAAATGCTGCGAGTTTCTCATTTTAACTCTTGCCTGCAGCATACCATTTCAAATACCTCACCTTCTGTTTTCCACTGTTCTAAAAGCAGTAAGAAAATTTCGCTGAAATAGTGAAGGAACAGTTATGAAAGTGATATTTGCAATATTTAGGGCATAAACACAAAATGTTGACAGCTAAGAACTGATTCAGAAGGTCACATAACTATGGACTCCAATGTAATATATATGTTTTCCCTAACAACTCAGCCTTCACTGAAGGTTCAAACAAAAAAGGAGCTTGCTACTTCCTTCATACAGTAAGTCAGGAGACCTACGCAATTCCATAATCTTGTCAGTATTATGTTACAATTTAATACACACATTGCACGGTTTCTCAGCTCCACAACAATATTGTAAGAAACTCACTACACGAAGCCTGATTTTCATGAAGCGTTTGCTAATTATTTCATATCTTTGCATCACAATAATTCAGCTAAGGATATTTTGAAAGCATGTTTATTTGGGAATTCCACATTAAAATCAAATTCTGAAATATCTTGTGCTCACAGTGGGCCAATATGTTCTGCTGCATAATTACAGCAAACTGCCACCTACATAGAGACCAGACTTCACAACCCCACAGGCTTGCTGGGAAACTACAGGCGACACAGCATAAGAGATTAGACAGATACTGTTCAGTGGATGGGAAGGGAAGCCTGGCAAGCAATGTCTGTATATTTTATACCACCTACTGGCAACTTCGAGATCTGCATACATGAGGCAATGAGGAGAAAGGATGGGCTGGAGGCCCACCTGCAGCCCAAGTCAGCTGGGAGCTTTTCGAGGATCTACATTACAAAAGACTTCAGGGGGGCGCCGGGTGATGTGACAGAGCCCTGAAACTATGGTTAAGGTTGCAGGCAGGGTCCAGGTGGGATGTACTGATGAATAGGATCAAGTTTACACTGACTCAGCTGATGCACTGTACTACTTTTGGTTTGGTCTGATGGTGATATCGGACAGAAATATTCAGAGCATAGCGATGCTTAGGTTGTAATGACACAGAGCAGAAATGCTTAGGTTGTAGTGGCATTTAATTTAGGCCTGACTACTTTGTATAAACAATGCATCCCTTACTAACAATCCTGCCCTTGAATAGGAGCTAACAGACTGATAAAAGGGGAACATCCAGCCCAGAAGGTGCCGAAAGCTGGATGACTGTGGAACAAGCATGAAGTTCACAAAGATCTAGGGTAACTAGGAAAAAGATAAAGGCGGCAGGGGGAAATTGCAACCACCGACTCAATTCAGAACCAAAAAGATTGCAATCCCTGAGCTTGCGAGCATGCGTAGTTAAATAAAGAAGGACTATACTTCTAAGATAAGTGTGTAACACGATGAACCAGTCAGAAGATAATGAGTAATTTCTTTGTTTTTCTAAGAGTATATACTATATAGACTCTGCTAAGCGGTGTGCTAGCTTTGTGGAATTATCACCTAGCACTGTACAAATATGCAATGAAGACAATCCCTCTGCTCTGTGTGTATATTGGCATACTGCACACTGGGTAAACGATCCCACTTTTGGGACAACAATGGGGTCCCGGGCTGACAGGTGTTCTTGATAAGTTTTATGCTGCCAGTCAGGGCTGGGTCCCAAAAAACAAACAGCTGAGGGCTTGTTTTTGGGGATAGGCTTCAGGATTGTTTTTGGGGATAGGCTTCAGGATTTGGATGACGAAGGCCTTCACCCTAGGGCTACAGCCAGGACTGACAACATCCCACAGGTCTGGAGTGGATTTGACTGAAACAGATTGTAGGTGAAGGTTTAGAATCATTAAGGTTGGAAAGGACCTCTAAGATCAAGTCCAGCCGTCAACCCATCACCACTATGCCTGCTAAACCATGTTCCCAAGTGCCATATCTACACGGTTTTTGAACACCTCCAGGGATGGCCACTTCACCGCTTCCCTGGACAGCCTGTTCCAATGCTTTACAACTCTTTCAGTAAAGACTTTTTTCCTAATATCCAATCAAAATCTCTCCTGACACAACTTGAGACCATTTCCTCTCATCCTATTGCTAGTTACTTGGGAGAAGAGACCAACATCTGCCTCACTACAACCTCCTTTCAGGTAGTTGTAGAGAGAGATGAGGTCTCCCCTCAGCCTCCTTTTCTCCAGCCTAAACAATCCCAGCTCCCTCAGCTGCTCCTCATAAGACTTGTGCTCTAGGCCCTTCACCAGCTTCATTGCCCTGAACAGGCAGCTTTGTGGCTCAGTAAAAATGCTGTTGCTCTTTCTTGTAAGAGGCCACAGCCTTTGCTCCAAGCCAGCACCACAGACTTCAGGAACTGTCAGGATTTCTCTGGACCTGTCTTGGCCTGCCTAGAGATCTGGTTTTGCAAGTGACAACAATTATGTAATGACCAGGTGACTATTGTCTATTTTGCTTTTGCTTTTGTATAATTTTGTATAATTGAGTAGTTTTGCAATGTTACATGCGTTTTTGTAACTAATAGACCGCAATGACAAGTATAGGTATTATGGACAGAATGACCTGTCTCTGACCTTACAACAAAATGGTGCGCAGAGGAGTTAAGGAGTGGGATGATAGCAGAGGCCTTGAAAGCACAGACACAGGATGATATGGGGAGGCCCCAGGGTTATAAATAACTCTGCAGTGGTCAGTTACTCAAATGCAGCCTTGAGAGATGGGTAACAACAGTCTTAGGGATAGCAAAGAGAATAAAAACATAATTGACTTAGGAAAAGCACACCATAGATAGTAATATTGGAACCAATGTCAACTTGCAGACCAGTGAAGGCGTGTGTTAACGAAGCTATGAAAGTACCCCAAGAAGATCATACAGTGAGAAGGAAAAAACCTCACAAACATGGACATCATGCTCCTCCTGTTAAAGGACTCACTATGACAGTCTGTCCCAGGCTGAAGCCATTGAACCTAGGACCCAGTGAGGCAGTGGAAGGTTAAACATAACACCAAGGAAATGGGTGTTACCAGAAAGTTTGCATATCCTTTATTTTAACTATATATAATTTAAACTGTAAGTCCTAGTGTTATTGTAAATGAACTAAAAATAGTTCTTTGATTAGCTTTCTAAGACTTTGATAAGACTAACAATAATTTTTTTTACTTTGTGTACACAATGAACCTGGTCTGAAATTAACACCTTTAGCACATGTGATTTTCAATGTAATAAAATGGCAGCAATTCACATAACCTATTCTGTATCCTATGTGAAAGAAATTGGTAACAATTTTTAGCTGCACCAGCAGCTAAAGATACATGTTTAGTGATGGATTTTGCCAGATTGCATGGTTTGCAGGACCAGGGTTGCTTGAACTAGCTGGAATTCCGGCTTGAACTAAGCCTAGATATGGCCTGACAGGATTTTTAAGGAGCTTGGCTTGGAGTGTGAAGCAGAAGAGAGCACTGGATAAGTTCTAAGACAGACTTCAGCCACTGTGGATGTTTTATCTAGGCTTAGGTTTACAGCTGTTGCTGGCCTGGGGTTAATAGTGGAGTTTGTTCAAATGAGATGAACTAGATTGATGTTTGGGTCCTGCAAAGACTGCCAGACTGGGTTTGTGGGATGACAAGTTAGACATCAGATATTCTTTTATCTTCAAGCCTTTGAATGCAGGTTATCAGAGGGGTTTGTGTACAGCTGTACTATAGAATTTATCATGATGTTTAATTTATTCTCTTTACTAAATTCACAGCAACCCATGAAAAAGAAAACTTGCGAAAAAGCTGTTACCTTTTATAATCACACACTCATTGGCTTGGCAGGACAAGATGATGAGAGCTAAAACCATCTCGGGGAAAGTCTATCCACGGAACCATGTCTAAAACATACCTTTTCATAACCCATTTCATAATGTTTGTATTGATACCTGTAAATGTAAAATTTCCACTTACTAGAGTGATTCTAATTAAACTAAAGTAGATCCTTGCTGTTTTGAGAAGACAGGAAAGCGCTAAGACAAAGAGGCTCCTAAATAACACTACTTAGACAAACTTGACTTGCTGCTTTGGGGAGGGATAAGAAAGTTCTAAGATAGAAAGACTCCTAAATAAAGTTACTTGGACAGCTCAGCCTTGGTTGGGCAGATGCACCAAGCTACAGAGATAAAGAGGCACCAAGAGGGCAACAAGACCGGAGCAAAAC
>Ga0065711_1044348_pt1 | contig 14156 bp, 8 predicted proteins | sample Hoacrofraction12_FD_59098 | JGI IMG/M metagenome (GOLD analysis project Ga0065711, IMG submission 59098) | Hoatzin crop microbial communities from Cojedes, Venezuela - Epithelial fraction 12 v2 (version 2) | ecosystem: Host-associated > Birds > Digestive system > Esophagus > Crop | place...
CCCGCGGGCAGCGCAGCGCGGGCCGGCCGGACGAACCGAGAGCGGAGCCGTCCGCCCCCGGGGCGGCCGCGACGAACCGGCGAGGGGCTGCCCCGCGCCTGCTGCCTCCCTCCGGCTTAGACCTCCGGGGGAGGGATGTCTCGTTTCCCCCCTGTCCCCTGACCGCTTCCCGAAGCGCCTCTTCCGAGGGTGGCGCGGTGCGTCGGGACTGCCGGTCCCCCCGCCTCAGCGCGGGCTGGCTCCGCGGGGGGAGGCGGCTGGTGCTTGGAGGGAAGCATCCCGGTTACAGCCTCCCCGTCGGCTTAATGCTGAGGCTGGGGCTCGGCTGTGGCTGTAGCTGCTGTTGGCAGTTCTTACTAAGTCTTGCTAACGACATTTGTGCCTATTTTTATCTGACTAAAAAGTGTTTGGCAGCTCTCTTGATTAGTGAGGAGCCTGCCCTGTTGGTTGGTTGTGATGTGCTCGCTTCATCCCGCTTAATCACTTCCTTCGTTCTTCTGGCCTTGCTTCAGAAGGGAGTGTGCGCTCAGGGACATTGCTCCGTTGTGTCACCTGCTGATGGGATGTTTCCCTGAGCCGGAGCAACGTGGTCACCTAAAGGAACCCAAGAGCATCCGCACGCTGCGGTGGGTGCTCACGCTGAAGAGGGTTCTCGGTGCCACATGTGGAAACTCGCGGCCTTGTGATTTGTTTGTCCAGAAAGGCAGAAATGAGGAATTAAGAATTTAGGCTTAGCACAGGACTTGTGGTAAAACTCGAATTGTATGTGTTTGCTGCTTTATTGAGGGGGGAAAAAAAAAGAACATTCGACTAGAGTTCCCCCAACTTTAGAGGGGATACGAACACAAGGCCTTTGTTTTGCACTAGTGTTAGCTGCAGGCAACTTTCTTGATGGAATAAATCTTTGGATTACTTTGGGATAGTGTTTGTGCTGCTGAATTAGAAAATAACTGTGTCAGAATTTCTAAATCCTGCACTGTTAATATTAGCTAAAATATTACTCCTGCAGTATGGGGAAAAGTCTAATTGTGTTTATTTCCTTTGGTTATTCTCTTTCTAAATTACCAGGAACATCCTATTAATGTGAAAATAGTATCCCTTCTCAAAGAAGGTGTTATTCACAACTAGAAATAGGTCTGCTTGCTCGTTTCCCTGCCACAAACCTTTGTATTTTCACTACGTCACCCATCTGGTGCCACACTTGGTCCATCAAGAACAGATATAAATGTCAGCCTGACAAAAGGCCAATAATGGACAATTCCTGGATGCTGTTTGTAGTAGGTATCAGGAACCTGGCATTGCGTACTGATGAGGATTTTATGGCTGGTTAATGCTATGGCTGACTAGCAACTCCTGGTTGAAATGCCCTGAAGGAAGAGGAGCGAGTGAAAAAGCGGTATGCCTCTAGAAATAATCTGTGCAGATGAAGGAACTTTGCTTTTTTATTTAGAGTGTCTGTTAAAAACATTTGATATTTCAATTTTCAGCCAGCTTCTCTTTTATCTGTCAATATCTGTTAGGAGCTTGTACGTCAAGGAGAGGCACTGAAGCGCGCAGAACAGATGGTCGATAAAATGGACCAGGACCTGAAGACAAGTCAAAGGCACATAAATAGCATTAAGAGTGTTTGGGGGGGCTTAGTAAACTACTTCAAAGCCAAACCTCCAGAGAACAAGCCAGAGCAGAATGGAACCCCTGAATATTATGCAAACAGTAGGTAAGTAAAATAAATGTTTTACTTGGGACTTATCTCCCACAGCATCTCTGAAATGTCACCAGAAAATCAGAACTTGAAAGATCTGTTGATTCTGTCAAATAGACTCCTGAGATGGTGTCTAGCTCCATTTTTCTTTTAACTCTGAGAAAAATATTTTTACTTTTATTTATAGATGTAGTGGTAAGAATAACTTTGTGTTTGTGGGAAATTAATTCAAACAATTACACAAAATTCCACCAGTGATTCTTCAGAGTCTATTCAATTATCATGCTTACTTCAGCCTTAACAGGAAATCACAATTTATAGCATTGACATGCTTCCAGTTAAATATTATGTGTATTTCGCTAGATTTTATTAAACGCTGGAAATAAAAACTAATTGCTGTGAAATTACTGTGTCTTACAGTACTTGTCTCTCTATAGCTGAGAAATTTATGTGAAGCCTGGGAATGCTGCATGGATTGATTTCCTCCTTCCCTCCCCCCTCTGTCCTCCAATAGAGGAAAGGAATAGCTTGCTTCCGAGACGGAAGATGCAGTTTTGGTTTTGATATCAAAGTTTCGATATGCTATTTTCAGCACTGAAGTTTTACTTTCAGTGAAGAGAAATGCTGGTAGTTAATTTTAAAGGAACGTTCCCAGTCTAAAGAATTTGCTCTTCTTGTATAAATTCGATACCTGTTCTTATTTAACATATTCCGAATGAAGCCTGTGGTTCATAGGAATGTTTTCTTTTTATTCTCTTCATTACCAGATTAAAAGAAGCAATGATGTCTAGTAAAGAACAAGAGTCAAAATACCAGGAAAGTCATCCAAATTTACGGAAGCTAGATAATTCAGGTTTGTTAACTTTATTTTATACTGAACGTCTGTCATCAGTGTGGGGTAAATTTACACAGTGGTGAAGGCAGAGACCCTTCAGCCTGCCCAGCTGCTGACTTACATTGCTGCCTAGTGTCTGGAGATTTGTATCCCAGCCTTCATGGCTTTGAATTCTAGGGAATTGTTTCCCCTAAAACTCTTCATACCCATACCAAAGGTGTGAAATTCTTACTTGGATACAGATTTTTAGCCCTTTCTGTGGGGGATGTATGCTATATCCACTAAAGACTTTAAAAGCATCCAGTGCTTGTATTTGCACAGAGGAGACTATAGCCAAGAATTCACACAATGTGTAGGCAGTCGTGTCCTATGTTTGACAAAATGTTAACTTGTACATTCAGAGGTCCTCCTTTTTAACCATTGTTTTCAGAAATGTTTTCCTTGTTGTTTCAAACATGGACTACAACCCTTCATACCAAGTCATTACTTGGTTCACACAAGGAAGCGTACGGAGTTTGGTCTTGTTTCTCATTTTCACAATGCATTAACTTCTGTGATGGCTTTTATGTACAAAGTGACTGTTCCTTTTTAAAGTGAGGTGCAGGTATTTAGTTTAGTAACAGTGCAAAGCAGCAGAGTTAACTTTATAGTTGTAGCTCTGTAGCTAAAGAAATGCTTTTTGGCAACATTGCTCTCCATTCCGCTCCACATAATGCTAAAAGTCTGTCCAATAGAGGGCAGAAGTGACTCTCTGGTGGCTCGACCTGGGGGAGCACTAACTTCGGGTAGAAGTTACCAACCTACCTGCTGTGTTAGCTGGTAGGTTTGTGGCTCTTTTTTCTCTCAGCTGCCTCGTAGAACTGCAAAAGGCAGCCCAAAAGATAATAATTGTAGCTTAATAACTGTTCATCGTGAGGGGTGCCCTGTAAATAGCGGTGTTGGACTGCTTTTGATACTCCTGCTAGCAGGTTCTGTGATTGCATGGTGGCTGTGGTCAGACTAAATAGCGCTTCTTAAATTTTAAAGCCTTTTCTTGCTAGCTTTTTTATTATATAATATTCTGTATTTTATACTCTTAACAGACAATGATTTCAACAAAGCAGATTTAGTTTCTTCAGTGCAAAGGGATTCCTATCCGAAGAACCAACAACTGCGAGCTTACCACCAGAAAATTGATAACAACTTAGGTGAGTGAGAAAATGGAAGCTGTTGATGTAATACAATTTTCAATTTTTGGTTCTTAAGCCAGAAAAGATCACTAAGTAATATATAGCCAACAAACACTTTTTATTGTTTGGCTAACATGTCAAATTTGATAATAAAAAAATAATTTTCTTGTATTCTGCGTTTCAAAACTGTCTACATGGCAGAATCCGAAGTTTGTTTGAAACATACATTATTTGAATGGTAGAATGCTGTGGGTTGTCTGTGGGTCAGCTACTTGCAAATATTAGTAACAAATCTGAGTTAGAAATGCATTTCACCTGAAACCAGCTAGACACAAATTGACTAGGATGCCTGGAGTAGTATAAATCTGCTGCGGAAACTGAGATGCTATTGGCATCAGTACTTCAACTGTTCTGCACCATGCTTGTGCTTTATAAACAGTTAGATTTTGAACTGTCCCTGAGCAAAGAGACCAGGGGAAAAATCCCCACACCAAAAGCAGGAGTCCTCTTGTCATATATTGTCAATAAGAGGAACACTCTTGCCAAATGTGAATATGTTAGCAAATCTCTGTCATCCTAGTTAGGAAACGGTGCTGAAGTGAATAACACTTGCATTGAGGATGTGAAAGTGTTTCTTTGAATCATTGTGTTAGTTGACTGGAATATCACTGGGACAAGCAGGCTTATCCATCCTTCTGAAAAATCTACAAAGCAGGTAGTAGTCATATTAATAAGAAAATACTGCTTCAAACTGACATCCCGATGATACCAGTATGGATACTTACTACCTCTTTTTCTAAAGTCTACCACTTACATTGAAAGACGCATTCGACTTACCTGACAGTTAAACTCAGATATTAAATTGTACATCAGTTTGGACCCAAAGAATTGACAGTGGTGCACAGCTTTCGAAATAAGCGTGTTTTGCAGAAAAGAGAAGAATCGAAAGGCACTATAATTTGTGAATTTGCAGCGGTTTTTTATTGCTTCCCAAAACCATTCAGCTGACTGACTTTTCCTTTGTTCTGTAGCATGTAGACAAAGTGCCTCTTTGCTTACATGTGTCATTGTTTAGCTGACCTAGAAAGATGAGATGGGAAAGAAATCAGAAAGGAATGCATCAAAGAGAAATAGTCAAGCATAAGAGTTAGGGGAAGCGCATTTGTTCTACTCGCAAGCTGTGCAAAACTTACTAGCCTCAGAAGCATTTATAGCAATCAATCATGCAATAAAATAGTTTCCTTGTAGCCAAATTAAGAAATCTGGAGATGTGATTTTTTCCATTTATGTTAAATAACTAAGTGCTTAAATCTTTGGTGTATTATTGATATGTTTGCATGAAGTTTAAAGAAAACCAGCTGAGGTAGTGAGCGTATTGTGTATACTGAGCTGAGAAAAGATGTACCCAATTGTCTATAAAATACATTTTTAAATAGAAAAAAAGTGAAAGCTACATTACAGGGTATGTCAGTTTATGAAGATCCAATTTGGTGTTAAGCATTTGTAGTTACCTTGTGATGGAAAAAAGAAGGAAGTAATTATTTCTGGTAGTAATGCAGTAGAAGTGTTAAAATAGCCGTGCTTCTGCTATTGGAGAACACTCAGACCTGAGCAGTTTAAAGTAACACTTTCTAACCAAAGGTTTTGGAGAAGAGGGAATCCTGATAGTGTCCACTTAGACAGTATGCTGTGTGCTGCTTTGATTCCTTATGGTCCTTCTCTTCGTTGACAGATGAGATGTCTTCTGGCTTGAGTCGTCTGAAAAACCTAGCTCTTGGTCTGCAGTCAGAAATAGATGAGCAAGATGATATGCTGGATCGGCTAACAAAAAAAGTAGAGACACTGGATGTCAATATTAAAAGCACTGATAAAAAAGTACGACAACTTTAAAGGATTTTTAGAAACCTTTTTGCCCAGCGTCAATTCTTCTTGGATGTCGTATCTCAACCAATCTGTTGAAAGATCTTGGACAACATCTGTTTGTCTTTTTTTCTGATATGTTATTGATTTTGTTGTCATTAAAATTGCATAATCTTAAGTGCAGCATAATACCTTAAGTTTCTTCTTAATGTACATGGGAAAAGCGCACGTTGAGTAAAATCTGTCAGCACTTGGTAAATGCTTTTGTGCTGGGTACCCTGCTCAATTGTATGACTGGGTGTCACGTGCGTGGAGGAATTTGCAATCTACAAAGCTTCAGTGTCCTTGGCCTGGGAGCTGTGATGAGAAAAGTAACTGCATTTTGCCTCTGTCTTGGGGAGGGGGCAGGAGGAACAGAGTGTGCTGCTTTGTTCAGAACAAATGTTGCTAATTCTGTTTACCTACAGCTATTTTAAATTCTGAAAAAATGCTGATTTCCAGCTGTAAAAATAATTCTAAGTGACTGTTCTTTGGCATTTCTGGGGCTTAAGGAACGAACTGTTCTGTGGAAGTTGTAAAATATCAAGGGTATCATGTAGTAATGATAATATCCTGTGCATGTTCCCTTTCCTAAGATGACTTTTCCCAAATGGATCCACAAACTGTGGTGTTTATGTTTGGGTCACTATATGCTATCACCTTTACAGTATGTTCAGTAAAGATCTCTTAAGGTTGTCTTATAATCTGCAAGAAATGTTGATTGACAGTGACCCAAAAAGTTTGGGTAAGAAAATCAGGATTTAAACATATGTACTCTTAAAGATTCTTTTATGGGAATTGTCAGCATCTGCTTTTTTATTTTCTGCTGTTTCTCAGCTTAGTTAGGTGATTATTTGAAAAACAGCTTCCATTTTAGAAATGGAGAGTTGGTCTGATACTGCACAAAGAGATCATAGGAGAGCGTTCTTTAATATTTATTTCAAATGCGATTAGGGATTGAGCAGATGCTGTGTTTTCCTAGGCAATGTGACTGGTTTTTAAGAAGCTCAGCCACAGTTCACGTACTGCAAATGAAGAAAAGATCAAAAACATTTTTGAGTCTTCCGGACACAAGCTAGGCCTTCCAATTTGTTTTATTCTTTTGTAAGTATCACTGTAGAACAAAATAATTACAATTCTGCTCCAGCTTGAAGACATGACAGTGAGAACTTGCAGTCTGTCTTGAAAACAAGTAAGTTATTTTGGTTTGGAGAGGCCAAGGGACCTGTGTTAGTATTGCAGCACTCGCTGTCGTGAACGCCAAGGAGTAGCTGAGAAGAGATAGTTACTTTTTTGAGCTGGTGCCACGTTATGTTACGAATTAAAGGAAGACCTTGGTGTTTCGTGCTATCAAGCTTGTGTCCTTCATGAACACCGCATTCACACCCTCCCCCTTTTTTTTTTTTTGCAAGGGATTTGTTACCTTGAGCTCACTTGCTACAAAGTGGACCTGATTGTTACGGATAAAAGAAAACTTCAGCCTGTCTTGTTTTACTGTGTCTCCTTGAAAGTTCACTTGTAGAAAAACAAATCACCAAAAAAAGCTACACTTCTTGGGCATAATGTTACAGAAAAAATATTATTCCTGGGATTGCTAGCAAGGTAGAGTTGTGAATTAGATTTAAGGTGAGCCTCTGTTTCCCCTTAGGTTACTGATGTCATTGATTTCAGTCCCTCAAGAAGATGCAATTCACAGGGACATAATTTCAATAGCAATTGAGTACCTTTAATTGCTTTTTATTTTTCACTTTGTCATTTATGGAACCTTGAGAAACTTTATTAATATCAATGTATCATCTAACTTTTTGGGTGTATACCATGGTTAATTCTCTCTTACTCTGTTAGAATATTTATGAATTATATGATTTGATGTCTCAAGGTGGTTGATATATTTATTTAGTAAATGATACCCATCATTAGTTTTTCAAAATGTTGAGTACCTCAGTGAAGGAAGAATGAAGTTTTGATTTTACTGGTTTAGTTTCTTATTTAACTTTCCCCTTTTAATAAAAAGGGTGAAAAGAATTGTATTTTTTTCTTATACCAATGCTGGTTAACAGAAACATTTGCATCTTGAAAAGGATTTGTAAATTCTGTGAGAGAATACTAGAAAATTGCATAGTAATTAATAACACTACTTCTAGTGTGAAATCTGCCTTCACCTGTATGCAACCACTTCACAGCTACGTTTTTTCCCAAGTAAGACTTTGGTAACTAGGCTGCACGCTGAGACTTTCTCCACTAACTTACAGTTAATGGAGGGAAAATGTAGCTGGGGGATCTAGCTGTGTTGTGTGCAAGAAGTGCAGAGCTCAAATCCAAGCAACAATTTTGGTTGATTTAAGAGTGAAATGTATTGCCTTTCTGATGTAAACATCCATCCATTTTTTTAGCCTAAATTGTTTCACAATATGAGCTTAAGTTTTTGGCCAATTTTTTAGTTGTGTTAGTCTTATGAAATGTTTACTGCATGCTGGATATCTCTGATGCCTTTAAAAACAGAGGCAGGGAAGGGGAATAAAAAAATACAAATCCCTATTTCTGTTTTGAGAACCTCGTGATCCAAACAGTCTAGAAAACCAGGATCTCAGCTGTGTGGAAGTTTTGCAGAGGTCTAACTTCTCATCTCTTCTAGCAATCCCATTCACTGTCTTAGTAATGAATGTCTGTGTTTGCTTAGGCTTTCCTGCTTTATTTGTTATTTTTGTTTTGTTTTTTTTTCTTAATGGGCTTGTTTTAAAGGATTATTTCCCACGTTGCATGGATATCCATGAATTTCTGCTACAAACTGAATTCCCTTTCTCAGCTTTCATACAGGTGCTTTATGCTGATAAAGAACTGAAGTCTAACTGACGTGAGGAGACAACGCTAGTGTGTAATAGTGATTTTTTGCTTATTGGAATAACTTTCTATTGTGCAGAACGGAAATTTAAAGGAAAAAAATTTGCATTATTTTTGCCTTTTCAGGAAATATCATTTTACATGTGTTATGAAGGACTTCAATAACTTTTTTCCTATTTGCTGAGATAGAGTTTTATTTCTTCCTGGATACTGTTGAAAAACTTACCTTGAATAGGGCATAGGGCTTTCAGAAAAAATTTACACTGAAGTGTGAACTTGATAAGTTAGACTTTGCCTAAATACTCATGTTGGCATAGAAATTGGTGTCCTTAAAGTAAAACAGCTCTGGTTAATTTTATTCTTATTGGAGTGAGTAGAATTTTAATACTAAGGTCAGAAGAAGATAGCAAAAAAAAAATTATTTTAAGTCTTCTTTATAAAAGATTTTCTTTCTTCTCAAGAAGTTTACTGATAAATTTTGAAGAGGCGCTAAACACAAGAAAGTAGCATACCCTTCCTAACATAGACACAAGAAGACATAGTCTGAAAACAGCAAGGAAAATAAATGCATGGCAATAAGCAGTATGTGACTACCAGATTCCTAGGTGTATTTGATTTTTAAATGTCCTGAGCATTGACTTAAATATCATAACAAATGATGTGTAGCTGAATTTTGGTCTGTACTCCAAACATTTCTTGCTGTGCTGAACTCTGTTGGCCTACTGAAATTGTTGGGACGCTGTATGGTGTTGGGGGTTTTTTAATGTGTGAAATTTATTTGAAATATTTGCTGCCTAGTAGTCTTTGTGAAGTGACTTCATTTGTTAAATGGTGAAATAGAAAATACTTTCCAGCCACTCTGCCTTCTGAACAAACAGATTTTTGTAGGTGTTTTTACAAGCATAACATGATATGGAGGATATGTGTTAATTTGGAATTTGAAATGTATGGGGCTTAATTTTCAAAATCAGAGGTAGTGATGTCTATGGCTTTTTAAAATAGTATTTTAATTCTGTGCCACCCAGGTATAACACTTTTTATATAAGTCAGATTGAAATATCTTTTTCTTTCATTTAAAGGCTAAACTGGACTGTAGTTGAGCAATTTAGGAGATTGAATGAAATGAGTGTTGAATGGTAAGATGTTCAATAAAAGTGCTTGCTGTTAATGGAGAGCTTTTGCATTTATTTCCTGTAATTCTTTGATTACAACTTCATTGGCACTTCTTTCCCACAAGAACATCTGTTAAAATCCTGGATGTATGTGCTAAGTTTGTGCCAGAATGCAAATATTTTTGCAGCTGGTGAGTTTTGTTTTCTGAGAATAAAAAGAGGATATTACCATTTCTACTTGACTGTTGAGCAGATTCTTTTAGATCCTGAAAGAGGAATGCAAACAGGCATTTATTTTTTGCAAAACTTTAATTTGTGATGATAAAATAACTCAAGATGTTGCTTGAAAAGTTATCTTGCCATAGTGCTTGGTACTATCAGGAATATCATAAACTGGATTTATGCATGAACAAAGCAGGTGGAACAGGAACAAACAAAAAAAGTGTACCGTCTTCAGAACTCAAAAGCAACATGTATGTAATATTCCTGTGTGGTCTCAAATTTGGTGATGGCAGAAAACTTCAGAATGTCCTGACCTTCAGTGAGGTTCTTATCTGTATATGAAGGGAGGAACTTGGCTTCTGAAATTTTTTATAGTAGAATTTAATTTTGTTTGATACCATAAAGTAGAGATGCAGAAGTGCTGTTACAAAAGCTCTGAAAAGGGCTTTGAAAAGGCCAGAGAGATTTGCAGGTTTTTAAAATTCAGATAACTTTGTTTTGCTGCCTTTGTGCTAAGAGCTCTTCAACAAATGGTAACTGAGAGCTCTTCCATCTCTGCACCTTATTGTTGCATATAGAAAAATCAAAATAATGTGAAGAGCCCAGTGGAAGATAGTAGGGAATAGAGCAGTGCAGTGGATCCTGGATCTCTGCTAGGAATATTATCAGCTTGCTCTGCTTGCATGGAAAATCAGTTTCTGAGTCTTAGGAGTATTTCACACAAATCTGTTTGCTTGTGTCTGGTCAGGCATTTCAACCCTCTTGTGTTTTCTGAAGGACTTCCTTGCTTGCAATGCAGTCCCTGCCTGGGGATATGAGAGAGGGAAGGGGAAGAAAAAGATGCTCATGCAGGTACGTAAAACCAGGCAGGGCAAGTGCTGTTAGCATGAAGGACCCTCACGCTTCTGCCTCTGCCTGACGCATTCCCTTTTCACTGCTTCTGAAAAGAGGTTTGGTTTTAGGAGGGAGTTCTATAATTTTAATTTTCTTTTGGTGGATGGTTGGTTGGTTTGTTTGCTTCCAAATAAATACATCACATGTTTCCCAAGTGGGAAAATATGAAGAACTGCATTGGGGCCAGAACTGAAGGCTTGGTAAGGCTCGCTTGAAAGAAAGCGGGGAGGTGCCCCAGAATAATGGACAGCCAAATCGGGAAGATCCCTGAATGCCAGGCAGGGTTTTCTAAATACAGTGACTTTGGAGCCCTGCCTCAGCTATAAAAAGTCTAGATGGATTGTGACTTCGCTGTTGGCGAGGCAGAACCTTCTAGAAAATGGGCTTCCAGCTCTATCTGTGGATACTTTGGAAAACAATGGACCTCCTTGGCATCTTCATTCTAGGTGATCCTTCTTTTTCCTCCACATTAACTGTAAATCTGCTTTTTCTGTTAACGGAGAGCAGTCATTCGCCAGCGGTGAGCTCTTCTTGTAGATCAGCACTCCAAAAAGCTGCTAGAATTTCTGTTGCTTGGAAGAAGAAACCTTTGCCCAGCTCCAGTGTGTGTCTCCGCTGTCCAGGGCAGCAAGACTATGAAGTGTCCCACCAAGGCCATGCTGTGTGTATGAACCCTTCAGTACAGCAGGAAAATGATACCATTTGGAATGTGTCTGTTGGATGCTGACAGCCCTAGAAAGTGGGAGACACTGCCCAAAAAAGTTTATAATTTAAGAACAGGCATATTGGAGCTGTTGGGAAAAATTATACAGTTTAATTACTTCAGTTTTTCTCAACAAAATTTCTTACTGACACTATATGTTTTGTAAAATAGGCAAAGTCTAGGCTCTTTATTCCTGACTTTTATTCTCTTCCAGTGTTCAATCAGGTTATTAATCTAACAGTTTCCTTGGTCTCAGTCAACATTTCCTGTCTTTCACAATTTCTTTCTCGCTCTTTCCTCGTTTAAATTCACCCATTCTCCATCCTATGGGAAAGAAATGGCTAATGGAACAGCTTTTCTTAAATATGCTCTCATCAGTGTATTAATTTTGACAGTCCTAATTGAGTTCAAATTATGTGGGTACTAAAATCTGACTTGCTTGCCCTAAGATTTGAGCCCCAGATTTCTCTTAGAATTTCTTAGAATTCCAGTGTTTGTTTGCCTCTAATGTTTGTTGGCTAGATGGTGTTTACTGGCTAGTACGTTTGGGTGCCTTTGAAGAAAAACCCCTGCAGGAATTTCCTTCTGGGAAGCAACTGAAAAGGGTGCTGATGCAGTCCGCTCTTGGCTTCCAGTAAGATCCACAGTAATGTCAGTACTAATTTGCTGCACACCAACGCTCATAACGTCAGGTCTTGATAGTCTTAACTTTATTGCCCTATTTTCACCATTGCCTTGTGTCTGGGTTGGCCAATCCGTTTACATCTCTGACCAGCGGGCATCATCTTGGATGATGATGACAGAATTTTCCTTCCCTCTTTGAGTGAAGTCTAGGCAGAGACAGCCAATAAATCCAGCAGTATGATATAAATAGTAAGGTTACAAAACTGTCATGTAAGACACCAAAGGTTAAAACCTGATTGCATCCACCTGCTCATGGAGAAATCTTTATGAGGGAGGGACAGCATCAGCCTGTATTTTTCTTTCTGGAATAATACATGCAGGATGACGAGGACCGAATGTCCAAGGACTTGTTACTTGTAATTTGAATTTTGTGGAAAGCCAAGAACTCTCAAAATGCAAGAATTTGATGGAGACTGAGACAATTCTGGATTCAAAGTTCTGCAGCCTTCTGTCCTGAAAATATTTAGGCTGCTAACAACGCAGCAGAGGACACCTGTGAGTCATTTTATCTGCTTCGTTGTACATCGTTGGGTTACAGGCTGTTGACAGTTCTGGCATTTATTTTTATTCCCAAAGCTGCACTTGGTAATATAGGGGAGCTAGGAGCTAGCAGCATTTGTGGGTGCTAATCCTCAGTCCCTGCCTTTGGGATTCTCCTCACCTCAGCACGTGTGCTCAGAATGGCACCACAGGCAGGGTCAGTGACAGCGCAGCAGCCAGCCTCGCTGCGGCCAGCCTGCCGGCTGCCACCTCCCACCTCCTCTCCACATGCTCTGTGTTCGGTTGTGACTGAGCCAGGCAGAAAGAAAATGTTAATCACAAAAGACTGTATCACGATATGGAGAGAAGGATGTCCTTTCCTAAACAGCATAGTTGCAGTAATTCAGCGATGTGTTCATTTTTGTTGGTACGCGTGTAGCAAGATCTAAGGAAATGAAACTGAACTGCAATATTAAGCAAAGTGGGAAAGCAGGTGGGAAAACTCCTGCCGTGTCAGGGTCCTGTTACCAACGCACCAAACTTATTAAGCCACAGAACAACTCTAGTGTGCTACAAACTGGCATTTGTGGCACTGCAAAACTAGCCTTGTTCTCAAAAGACATAAAAATGGCCTTCTAGATACAGAAGTGCTTTAGCAGGGCTGCTTTCTCCCTCTCCTAATTTGGTGGCAATTGTCCCAGCTGAGCAAAAATATCACGAGGAACCTTTGTCCTGAATCACAGCAGAAAATATTAAACAGCGATTCCTCTGCTTTTTATGCCCATACTTCCTCTTCATGCTCACTTATATCAATCAGGGAATATCCTCCTATAGCAGTACTGTTTTCAGAAATCCATGTAAATTATAATCTAGCTTCTCTATCTGACCCGTCATCACTACTGACTTTGAAAAGTTTTTATTTTCCTTAGCCATATCCCTCAGCAATTTCATGTGCCTTCCACACCATGCATTCATTACTGAAATTTGTGTGATTTAATAATTTCCTGGCACAACGATTCCAAACCATGTGGGAGGAAAAATGGAGACGGATTTTTCCATCTCCAGGTGTTTACTTTATTGCCTGAATCCTCGCTCTTGACCCTGTTGAATGGCTCTTTTGTTGAGCTGTGTCCTGCTTGTCCAGCTCTGCGTCTGAGAAAGACGATGCGGTCAGACTGTCGTCCTTGCATCTGAAGGTGGTGGAAAGAAAGCTCATTCTTAGGAATCTGTGCTTGACTGCTCTAGCATTTCTAGCTTTGAATTTCTGGAGCTGTCTTCCTTTCTGCAATCTCCATAAGCTAGACAAACACTTTTTTCAATAGCCTGCTTTGCTAATCAGTGTTTGACATGCAATATTGAGGCCTTATTCCCCACTCAAGCTAATGTGTTATGCTGGGTTTACAGTGGCAGCCTGCCAGAAACCTGAGGGCTTCACCTGTGCCCAAGTGAGGTAAGATTATGGAACCATTAAGGTTGGAAAAGACCTCCAAGATCATGAAGTCCAACCATCAGCCCAACACCACCATGCCTACTAAACCATGTCCTGAAGTGCCACATCTACATGTTCTTTGAACACCTCCAGGGATGGGGACTCCACCACTGCCCTGGGCAGCCT
>Ga0065711_1044349_pt1 | contig 14155 bp, 10 predicted proteins | sample Hoacrofraction12_FD_59098 | JGI IMG/M metagenome (GOLD analysis project Ga0065711, IMG submission 59098) | Hoatzin crop microbial communities from Cojedes, Venezuela - Epithelial fraction 12 v2 (version 2) | ecosystem: Host-associated > Birds > Digestive system > Esophagus > Crop | place...
CCCCGCCGCTGCCGCCGCTCGGTGACCTCCTCCGTCCGGGCAGGGCGCCGCACAGCCCCGCGCGACACTGCCGCGCTGCCGTAAAGCGCGGCGGACAGACGGCGGGGCGGGATCGCTGTGTAATGGCGGTGCGGGGGCTGCACTGCGCAGCGGCGGGGCGGCCGGGGAGTGCGCGGAGGAGCTGCAGCGGCCGCGGGAGCCCAGCCCAGGCAGGCGGGGCTGCCTGGGGGCTGTTCCTTGCGGCCCCCGCCGTCTGCACCGGGGCCGCAGCGCGTCCCGGACCTGCTGTTCCCCCGCGGAGGGCAGAGCTGCTGGAGGCTTCTTGGGCCCCTCGGAACACACGCGCGTCCCTGCCCACTCGCAATGGTGCACGCCGGCGCGGCCTAAGGCGTCCGCGGCCCTTCCACTCGGATGTGGGTAGACGGTGCAGCCTCACAGCTCACATCAGGGGCGGAGACTGGCGCAGCAGTGAGAAAACGGGGCTGGAGCCAAACGTGTGCACGGTATCTTCGTGCATTTCCCCACCCAAAATCGCCACAGGGCCTCTTGCATTCTCCTTGTCACTGCCACGTGGCCTAGAGATTAGCAACATCTCAGTTCGGTATAGAAGACACACGAATCCAGAGGCTATTCTGTGCAGGGGTTGTGATGATAGCTTCTGCCCAGCGTTCAGCAGCACAGGTTGCCCCCTAATCAGACTTCGACACTTTGAAAGCAACAGCGTTTCACAAGGGGTCAGAACGAAAAAGACAAAGGGCGTAGCTGGCTAGCACTGTACACAATAAAATCTCATCACAGTCATTGCTGCTGATTCAAGAGTGGCTGCACTCATTGTTCACGCCAATTTAAAAAATAAATATAAATTTTATTAGCTCTCTGAGCCTGGTCTTCAGGGCATGTGATTCTAAGTCTTCTGATCTCACAAGTCTCAGAAGACAGATGCTTTCCTAAAACATAGTGGAAAAGCGATAGTAAAGGCTTTCTCCAGGACCAGTGGAAGCACTCCAAGTGATGAATGTACTGTAATGGCTGTTTCTGCCTTCTCATTTTAAAGCCATCTTCCCCTTCGCAAGCACTGAACAGACTCAGTTTGCAAACCCCATTTTATTGAGATAACAGCTTGGTCCACCAATCCCAGCCTTATCCCATCAGGTACGTCTGGTTTAGCTGTACAGATAAAGCTTCACTTCCCTAGAGAACCAGGTTTAGAATAACTGCCCTAAGTGATGAATGCAAACATCAGATTTTCTATGAAAATATAATTTTACACATAGCATGTATGTTACATAAGCAAGTTGCAAGTATATGAATAAGAAAGTAACTTTCTTCAAAGTTGGACAGAAATAAACAGATTCAAAACAGTGAAAAATACAAGTCTGGGTATGATATTAAGAGCACATCCCCAGAATAAATCCACTGAAGTCAGTGTTATAGCAGCGCCAAACATTTAAAAGCAACGTCTTTTGCTTTTATTGGAGAGAAAGATCCAGCCAACAGCTTTTCCACCTGATACCTCTTATCCCCATGCCTAATATTTCGTACCTACTCCAGACTCCTTTCTGTCAATCATGCAAAGGTAAAAAGTCTGAAGCAGGCTGCATAAAGATGAACCCAAACTGTGCATGGGATATAGCTTATCAGGGCAGCAGTCCTTCAAGCTTCAGTGACAGTAATTCTGCCTTTGCTATCACACAGAGAGGCTGCATATAGGAACCCAAAAACAGAGCATTGCCATCAGTTCTGTCTCGGGGAAAGTCTTTTGTCCTAGCTTATATGTGATGTTAGCATGGATGAAAGGTACATGATGACTGCCAGCCTCAAAAAACAAGCCTTTTGTCCAGTCTTGCTCCTTCTCAAATATAGCCTGTTGTTGCTCTGGAGAGCATGTGTTTCCGTATAGGGTTCAGTCCTTGACTCTCTGCTGACAGTAAGCATATTAAGTGTGACCATGGTTAGTTATCTCAACCAATCTAAGAACAAGAACAGGCTGTCTCCTGTATCAGCTAACAACTTTTTTCTTCATAGGAAAACTGGATAGCTATGGATAAGGCTGGATTGAAGCCTTATCTGTTAGAAGCTCTGATCATGTTAGCAGCCTCCTGTGCCTTCAGTGCTCCAAAACTAAACAGCTCATCTTTGAGTAGCAAAGAGGGATACGAAATTGGCAAATATAGACCTTGAAAATTGTCTTAATTTTATCCATAAAATTCTAGCCTGGGTGCATGGCTCTTGCTGAAATAAGATTGAGTAAAACCTGAAGAAACACTTGAGAAAAATCTGCAATTCAAATACAATTGGTTTCAGTATAACAACTCCATGCTCTCTTTACCAACCCACTAGAAATCATGCAGAGAAACTATTTCTAGGGAGGAAGAAAATCTTTGTTTCATTTCCAAAACAGGGGTATTCACCCTCTGCATCACATTGATGAACTTGCTCACTGATGAACTTTCCTACAGCTGTCTAAGGAGAAAGTCACCAGAACAAATTGTCCAGAACAGGATGTGTGTTGTGCCAATGTGACACAGAGCCACATAAGAGCCTTGAGCTATTTCCTGGACAATGAAGCAGTGAGAATAATATTTTTGCTGCCCGTTCAAGCTGGCAAAAATATAAGACCCAGTAGGAACTAGTTGGATTTCCATGGTAAAATAAAGTTATGAGCCCGGTGTTGTGTCAACAAGAGACCATACAAAACATCTCAGCATCCACTAGAAAATGAGTACAACAGTATAATGCGTGCAGAAATATACAGAAAGCACTTGCACTAGTATAAAAATATCCACAGTCCTCAGACAAATGTAAACTGGTACAAAGTAATCCAAGAACAGGAACATGTTTACAAAAGGACATGTTAATATAAAACAGTAAACCCAGGTTCACCCTCTCCCAGCTTCATGCACAGCACAGACACACAGGTAGTCCACAGAAGGGCAACATGTACCAAGAATGAGCAAAGCCTGGACTTGTCCTTTGACCTTCTAAGTCAGTGTCTGCTGCACATCACAGCCAGCACTCTGGAAGTAGAGCTGACTGGCAGCAGAGGGGCAGAGACAGGCAATGCCAAAACCAACAAACAAAAAACCCCCACAAAATCAAAAAGAAAAACCCACCCTCAGGGATTCAGGGCTCCTTCTTTCCCAAGCAGTCATTTATTTCCTGACCCTTCAGGCATACCAGGGAACTCATGGTATAACCAATGGGGTTTATCCTACTGGTGTGGATAAGTGTTTGGTGGCCCCGGCAATGAGTGGACAGCAGCACATAGTGATGCCTGTGCACAGGAGGTGACAAACTGTCTGCCTTGCTGAAAGAGGAGAGGGCAGGACTGCAGGGAAAAAGGTTTAACAAGGAGAGGGGTTATAAGTACCTCAGGGAAGCAGCTGATTCCTGCTCCCCTGCAAATAAAATCCTTCAGCAAATAAGCAAGCACCAAGATACCACAGTCCCCATGGCAACAAAGCAAACCCAGAGGGCCTCAGAAGCAAGTACACCTTTGAAGAGCAAGTGGTAAAAGCAGGGCTAGGAAATGGAAGCCTGAGGTTGGGAGAAAGGGAGCTTTACACCAAGCTGGTGATTTTTGCTTTAGACCATGCATAAAACCTCCAGAAGACTGTCTTCCCTCCCGAGGTCAAATTTCTGTACTGTCAGTCTGGAATGTCCACAAAGTTCACTCTGCTACTGCAGCACGTGCAAGTCCTGGACCAAAGCTGGTCAAACTTTCAGCTCACATAATCTAGCGGCTTCTTCTGACTCATGAAGGCAAAGCTTCACATTTTTGCCATCAGTGCAGATTTATGTAATACCATGTACAAGAAAACAGACTTGAAATGCCCAGATCACAATCTGCAGCACATATTGCAGGAATGGAGAAGCAGAGGAAGGGAGCAATGCATCACTAAGGCCTTCAAGGTTTAGTTGACAGGACAAAGCAAGGTGTTTCTTTCCCACAGACCTGTCATTTCAGTCTCAGAACACTGTCTGCATTTGGCCATGGAAAGTCAGATGCCAAGCATCCGTGCACACAGCATGCCATTACCCATTGTCTGCAGAGAAGCCTTCTTTTTTGGCAGCTTGGAGTCCTTCCAGCACACGTGCTTTTTGGTCATTGTTTGAGCTCAGCAGTCAGTTACAGGTCTCCATAGCAACAAGACTTAAAAGCTTGATTAATTCTCCCCATGGTCGTCTTCCACCCAGGCCACAATTTTCCCCTCCCAACCAGGAATGATGTCATCATCATGGAATACCTATAAAAAAGGGAGTCCAGTCATGTCTGGGGTCTGGACACCACTCTTCCACAGTGTGAATAGCATAAGAGGCAGGCATCAAGTCAGAGATCCTAGCTCAGATTTCACTGCACAGCCCAGAGAACCACATGTACATCATCCATCATTCACATGTCCAAGCAATCTTTTCAGATTTTAGGTAAAAAAAAAATAACCAAACCAGATTCTGCCCCTTCTTTAAACAGTAACCATCAAGATTATTATTGACATGTTTTTAACAGGAAAAGTAAAATAAAGACAGGAAACATGCCTTTTTTGATCCAGACTACAATCTCCAGCTGTTTCTGCAGAATGGCTACCTAGTCAGCTGACTGTTCCCAGAGAGAGTAACCCTTTGCACTTGTCTTAATTTGTGAAACAGGAACTATTCCAATAACCTTTGATGAATCCAATCCACACCAACACCAGCCTGAGCATAAACAGGGCTGTAATACAGTACACAAAGGAAAAGATGCCACAAACATGTTTATCTCTGAAAAACCTTTAAAAGAAAGTAGGAGAATGTTTTTTGAATAAACTACATTTGCCTAAAGAGTCTCATTGCTACAGGTTTTATAAAGCCACTTCAAGGGCTAGAAGCGTAGTCTGTCTTTTTGCCCAGTGTCCCCTGAGCAATGCTGTGTCACAGACTGTCTTTGCCAATAGCCAGCTTTTCACCCTAGGGGCTCTGCAACCCCCAGGCAATTGCAATTACATTCAAGTAATTGCTCTGGCTGGGGATGAAAACATCCCATTTTAGCACCTTACAAGAGGAGCTTAATCTACAGTCATGAAAACAGACAGTCTGTTTGGGGGCAAGTTTAAAGATTTCATTAATTTAGAACTGAAGTGACCACAGTCTCCAGGGTTGTGTGGTAACACTGAACCCAAAGCAGCAGACAGCTAAATTCCACACTTACCTCCTCCTTGACTGTACCAAACTCTGGATCCAGGGCTTTGAAGTGGTACCGGTGGGTTCCTTCACGATCAATAGCTACCTTAAAATCCTTCAGAGTCACTTCCCCTAACCTGCAAGGGAAGAGGCTTGGCACTGTCCCATGGTACACCATTACCAGATTTAGCTCAAGTGTTACTACATTGCATGCAGAGCCACAGCACAAGTCTAGCGAGGCATGTGGCACCCTGGCTACAGCGATGCGAAGTGCGTGCCCCTCCAGGAACGCACCTGTCAAACCCAAGGTCCTCTTCAGAGGAAGAATTGCCTCCTGATGTACTAAGAACCCCCTCAAACCAGCCTTTTTCACTTTCCCTTTTGCATTGACAGCCATAGTTGTTTTGACAGGAGCATCCTGCACTACATGCCACAATAGAACTGCTTGTCTGCTTTCTCTTGCTCTTGGAAGTTAATAAAAAAGAGATGAGTCTTAGGACTCTAAAACTACACCAGCCAGGGGACTGCTTTAGGCAATTTTCTGCAGACAATGGTATGAAATCCAATGCCCAAGTTAATGCACAGCAAACCTGTGCGAGTGGTGACCATACCCAGAAGAGATCAGACTAATGCTTTAAGGGAAACAAGCACCTCCCACATCAGTGTCAGCAAGGCAAAGTCAGATCTCACCTCTTTGGTATGCTGACCATGAAAGGTGTGAGGGAGCGGTCGGTGAAGTACAACACTTTGGTGCAGGCACTGGTGCTCATCACAGGTGTGCTGTGAGAATGAGGCAGTTCTGGAAAAAAAAAAAAAAAGAGCATAATCATTGTGGAACAGTATCTCCTGCTGCAACAGGAGACAAAAAACATGGTCTCAGCAAATTTGCCATCACAGCACTGAGCCTGGTGAAGGGAAGAGATTCTTAGGAGGGTGGCTAATCATCGCTGTTGGGAAGGGCTAGCTATTCCCCTGCTTACTGGAAAACTTGGCATTTTAAGGTAGGGTCACCATCCAGCTGTATTGTTAGCATGGAAGATTTGCCTAAAACTCTTCTCCAGGATTACTGTTCCATCCACAGAGGGGCTTGCTGCCACCATCTACTCCACAAACAGTCTATTCACTACCTCAGCAGTGCCAGGAGAACCTTTTTGGAAGAGAAAACGACTGAAGAATACCCCATCCAGTACAGCTACATTATCGCTTGCAGATGGGTAGAGCAGGATGAAGTGGCAGATCATCATCAAGGCAAAAGGTTATCTGTCTCCTCCCCATCTTCCCATTCTAGTTAGCCAGAATGGGTGTTTGTGCATAGATTTGTTTGCTCATTTGTGTTTGTCTCTCTGGCTACCTTATTCCCTGCTTCCCTGCAATGTGCTGTGTGAAAAGGTGAAGCAGAAGGTTCACACTCAGTGACTCTACAGTTTTAAGATTCCTAGCATGCAGAAAACACTATGGACATCCATTCAAAGGCTTTCTAATTTACTAAGCCTTTGGGGCCCCTTTTACAGCTCTTTACACCAAACGCATTCTATGTTTGTGGCTGCACAACTCAATTTTCCTGCTGCAGTGGAGGGGGATGGAATCTGCAAAAAGGGAGAGATACAGTTTGCACACAGAGAACACAACTGTGGCTGCTCTAAAAACTACATTTCATGGTAGAGGAGGGAGAATCCAGCAAATCCTCCCCACAACCCACTTCAGGCTTCCGCGTTCCTCTCCTACTTTCCTCCATAGCTTGTATTTCCAGACTACACTTCTGCTGGACACTACAAAGCAGCTGAAAGGTGGAGGCCTTTGTCTTTCCCCAGTACCTACAGTCCCCTACAATCTCATAGACTTCTAGGTGACATTTACAACCAACATTGGAAAAAACAGCCTTCATGATGAAAAACAAATGTGGAGCTACTGCAGCTAGAGCCAAGACACATGGTGTCAGAAAGGGCTGTGCTGTTACACATACATAAGAGGAGCTAGACACTGAGGGGGGAACAGGGGAAGAGGCAACTGTACAGTTATCTGTATCCACTAGATGGTGCAAACCAGTAGGAAAGCTGAAATAACGTCATATTTCCCACTCATCCCAGGGGTAACTGTCATAGTTATTTATACTGCAGTACTACCAAAGTGGCCCAGACAGACTCCCACTGTGATGGTGCTTTACAAACAAGCAGACATAGATTGTCTCTGCCCCCCTTCCTTTCCAGTGTAGTCTAATCTGTACATCAAATGACTAAAGGGAGGAAAGTGAGCTCTGGTAAACAAAATAAGCTGGAGGTGGCATATTCCCAAGGGGATGCTACACCCTGGACTCTGGCCAGGAAACCAGAGCAATGAATTTAGCAGTGGGAGGAGGGCAGGAGCTGAAAGGCACTTACTGGATTTGGGAGGCCAGGAGTCTCTACACTCATTTGGTGCTCTGCTTGCCAGTGATTTTCCCCGGATCTAGGGTGCAAAGCCAAAAGAGTGAGAACAAAGTAATTTCCCAGTTGGAGCTCTCATTGCTGCTTAGCTCTGGGTTGTGTGTGAGGGGCAGAAGTTAAGAGCCAAGTGCCCTAGGAAAGCCTTTACCCTTCTCTCTTGCCTCTTCTGTGTTTCCATGTGGTACAGCTGTTCCATCAGGCTGGAGATGCCCTGCTCCAGGCTGTCAATGGTGTGGTGCTGTGGATCATGACCACTGAAACTGTTCCTGAGGCTCCAAAGTGCATCACGAACCAGCTGCAAGTCATTGGTCTGCCCAAGAGACCACAAGTCAGACTAACTCTGGTTCTTCCCATCTAAAGCCACAGGTCTTAGAACAGGGAAATATCTCTTCACAAGATAATAGCTTCCAGTGTATCTGGAGCCCTCATCTGCATCTGGCTGGGAAAATATCCCTTAGATGCACTTACCCCTCGGTGGGCTGTGGGAGCAGTCCCTTTTCCTGCTGTCTGGAGGAAGCCATTGCTCTGAGCACTGTGACTGCTGTAAGCCATCACCTGTTCAGGGGAAGATGCATGTGCCACTAGGAAGGTAAGTGTTAGGACTTCCCCAAAGATCCCAGTATGCAAACTGCAAAATGATGAGAGGGCCTGAAGACTTTCCACAGTGATATAACTCCCATATTCTGCCATGTAAATACACTCACTGAGGAGTGTGCAAGCAGTCATATAGGTCAGAGCATAAACATGGTTCTTCACATACAGGTGAAAAAAGAGAGGCAGAGACAGGACGGGGGCTTGCTGCTACATTAGAGAACTCTGCAAGCTCTGGTGAGCATAGTCAGTGTTCAAGTGGCACTGTGCAGCGACAGATATTGGGGCTGGCACTTTTTCTGCCAAGATGGTTCCAAGCGCTGAATATCATGGTAAACAGGGAAAGGAGGAGATAAGAAGCCAGAGTTAGAGCTGAAGCTAGAAGCCAAGAGTCTCCAGCATCCACTCGATTCTGTGCTCCCCTCACTGTTTCATCCCCTAGTATTTTGACACAAAAGGCTAAGCCAGAGTGCTCACTGCTGAGAGCTTTGGTAAGTTGGATGCTTTGTGGAGTCTGGCTGTCTTGGTTAGGGCACTGACAATGAGACTGCAGAGCCAGGCCTCTCTGGGATGTGGTGGGTGGTTTCTGGAGATAGGTAGCTAGAGGATGCTGGACAGAAACATCACTCCAAAAGTCAGACATTTAGACCAAGGCTTCCCATACCTCTTCAGCTTCTCTCTTCATGCAGTGAGCTAGCAGGGCCTCTTTGTGCTCCAGCTCCCACTCCAAATCCACCTGTGAGAGGAGTAGAAGAGTCAGCACAAACTGAGCCACAAAGATAAGCACTACCTCTAAGGACATCAGTGCAGCCCATCTACTCCGTACCTGTTGGTAGCTGGCCTCAGAAAGCTGCCTAAGCATTTCATCCAGTTTGGTCTGATGCTGCTGTAAGTGCCAATCCTTCTGGCCCAGTTCTTTCTGCAGCACAGTAATGAAGAGAATCAACAGGACAGTGAATAAGGCTCACAATCACCTTCCCATGGCAGGGAAGGTTATGTCTACCTGGACCAGGTTCCTCTACAGGCTGACTTACACAACGTGTATTTCTAACTAGATGTTGGAACTGAGTGTCAAAGCTTTTTTTGAAAAGATTAGTCAGGTTGTTGATGCCTGGAGTCCCCTTGCCCAGCAAAGATCCACTAATGAGGCCAGACAACTGTCCCAGAGAAAACAGATTCCTGAGGGATCAGTGGAGAATCAGGTGACCCAACCTAACCTGACAGGCTTCTGCACAAGTGTTAGATACTCAGAAAGCCATCACAGAAAAGCCATGACAATAAAAGATCTACTATAAAAAGCTGTGGGCAGAACACAAAGAATATCTGATCCCTCCATCTCATTACAAACATCTGTGGCTATTGCAACTTGTTCACTATCCATGGTGCCCTTCCCAGAAGTGACTGAGTGCCAGGGAGACAGCAGTCACATTCACAAAACTGAAGAATCACCAGATGCTGCCCCCAAGCAAAGCCTCCAGTGAAGAGAGGTTCCATTACTTTGTATTCCGCCAAGAGCCGGTTTCTTTCTTCAACCTTCCTCTGAAGGTCAACCTGCAGAATAACATATAACATAGTGTGAGGTAGGTATTCCTGAACAGTTAGCGACAACCTCTTTGGCCCTTGTGCTAAAGGGTGACCTGAGACCAAATATCTACAGAGTTCAAGGGAGCTGGTGTCTAAGGATGGCAACCTTTTGGACAGGACAGTTCGTTCCTTGCTCTTCTCTCTCCAGAGAGACACTGTGCACTGTGTCTCTCCACCTGTACACAGCTCCACCTATCAAAGTGCCACTTGCTAATCAAGGGAGCACAATGAGGAAGTAAGAATCCAACTGTACTGAAATCATCAGGGGAAGCCCCTCCCTGTTTCAGCTGAAGGTCTTGGAGGACAGGAAGTGGGACTGAAGAACAGGAAACCCCAGGGAGTCTCACAGCTGGCTAGTAGGCTGTGCAGTTTTTACTATGCAGAGACCTTTGGCTGTTCACTATCCCATGACCCCAAGAACTATGCTGAAACCACCAACTCCACCCTGTGGCTGCTGGAGCCCTCTGGTCCCACCAGCCTCCTTTTAAAATAAGCTAACCCTCAGCAACACAGTGACTCACGTTCTGGTTGTGCAGTTCCTCCTTGTCCATGTTTGCTCTCAGCAGTTCCTGCTTTAGCTGAAGAACTGAAGCATCCTGTTGAATCAGCCTTTGCTGTAAAGCGTCCTAGGAAAAGACATTATCTGTATTAAGTTGCAAGACAAAGGCAGAGACCCTTCCCTGGAAGTGAGCGACCTAGACCAGTGGCCATAACACAGTGGGGACACTCACAGGGCTGAAGTGTTGCCAAGGGCCCAAAAGAGAAAGAATTATATAGACATCTGCCCAACGGGCTCTCAGCCCTTCTGCTTTTCTCTTACCCAAAAGAGATTTCCCTGCCAACATTACGTCCATCTGGGACAGAGGGATTCCTGTGTTTCTGCCTGAACCTCCTGCTCCAGAAATGGCCTGACAATTTGCTCTTATGGAAGAAAACAGCAGTGTCTTTGGAGGGTCTTTTCAGTCGCCTACAGCTAGTGTCTCCAGTCATACATCTGCAGACAGCAGGAGGCAGCCAACGTCAGCCAAGGACACATGGAAACTTAAGCTCTCAGGGTGCCGTAGTTGTGTGATGAAATCCTCTCTGAAGAGGCCAAAGTCAAGACTAATTCTGCACCTTTCACTCAGTGTTACCCAGAAGTCAGATCTCTACCTTGGACAGCTACTGCTGTTTGCTTCCTTCACAGGAGCCTGACAGGCAGCTCTAAAAGCACCTCTGCTCAGGAATAGATTACTAGCGTTCAGAACTCCAGAGGAAGAAACTGAGCAAACAGGAGCCAAAGCTGTGAAAAATACTACAGCTGAAGAGCACAAGGATCCGCCAATGCTCTTTTTCCTCTGCTGTCAAGAATAAGTTCACTAGGCCAATCCTACTGGGTGTACCCCAAGACGGGGGGGGGGGAAGACCCATGAGAACCAAGCAGGCATCCAATACCTCATATTTTTAGGGAAAACAGAAGAGAGGGGACATTAAACCACAATCCTACAGACAGAAACAGAACCCAGGAGATGTGCCTGCAGTCTCTCTCCAGAGCTGGAACAAGTCACCTAATAAACTCCCTCCACAATCTACGAGTCCTACAGTTGCTGCTAGACCTACTCATGGGCTGCATCAGACACTAAAGCTTTACTATTTATATTTGATGAAGTGCACCATTCCTCACCTTTATTCCCTGTAGGTTTCGAGCTTCTTGTTTGTATTTCAATAGCTCCTTCTGTAAATGCAACACAATTTGATTAAACAGCATCTTGTCACCTCTTCAAAATCAACCAAAGTCAGTGTTCTCTGTCCCCAGACACGTGCTTTAGAAGAAAGTACATTCCACCTTTTCCCACAGATCAAAAAGCATGTCAGGCCCTGAGCTATTTTAACTTTTTAATGAGTTACAAACATGACAAAACAGTTGAGTGGCTCCCTAAGCCCCTGCTATTGAAGCCATGAGAGAAAAAGATTGCCTAGTCCCCCAGATTTGTCCTTCAGGACAACATCAAATACTTCTCTCCCAGCATCAGAAGTGAACCCAGAGCCAGCATCAGCAGAAAGCTGAGCTAAGGCAGCCTTGACAGGGCAGGTTCTTCTTAGCTGCATTTACTACCTACTGGAAAGATTGCTTCTATTCACACATGGCTAGGAACTTAGCAGCTGTCTTGGATAAAATTTTGAGAAGCTAGTGCAACCTGAATCTCTCCAGCCTCAAGAGAATGCAGGAAAAAAAACTATTTCAGGGCTCTTCTAAATTCCAGTAATACTTAGATATTTGTTTTACCAGCATTGGCTTGAGGCAAAGTGAGGGGGAAGCATATATTTTTCTGGTGCTATCCCACAAACTTTTATTAACTGCTAATACGGACACAATAAACACTTCCCAGCCAAGTATTGTGAGTGCTCTCTAGGTCAATAATTATGGTGTCAGGGAAGCAGGTACCTACCTTCCTGTAGGGATGGAGATCCCACACAGCAGAATATAGGAACAGAGCTGGACCCCTAACACAATATATTCCCCTGTCATCTGTTGTGTTGTCTACCTCCCCCTCTCTCCACTGCCAAAAAAAAAAGTCAAGTAGGATAGACTCTGCAAAGATCTCTTGACCCAAAACCTCTTTCTTCATTTGTCCCCCTCTAACCTTCAGGTCTTGATTTTCTTCCACACTCTGGTCCAGGCGACTTCGGATTATGATCTGAATGTAAAAATGCCATGGTTATTGTTGTGCAAGACACCTGCTTATGGCAGAACAGTACAAAGGGCAGCCTGATCAGAGAAATGTAGGTACAGCAATGTGCTCACCAGCTGCTCTTCGGGGCAGGCTCCACGTTCACAAAGTTCAAAGGACCCTTCCTGCTCATCCTCAGGTAAAGACCCATTGAGCAACAAAGCCTGGAAAGATGAAGGAAAAAATATCCTCTTCATGGGTTTCAAAGGAAAACAGGCTAGCTGCAGCTGTGGCTAACAGTCATACCTATCAACAGGCTCTAAACAGTTTCACTTTCCATTTCTGCGGACTTACTCCCCTCAAAAATAAGTGGCTTTTTTTAGGAATGAACAAGAAGATTTATCCCCTGAAAAAGCTCTCCTAGAGATATCTGTCAGCCAATACTCTTCTCCACAGAAAGATACAAAACACTGACAACAACTCAGATTTTCAGGGGGTGAAGTCTGTCTCAGCCTTCACTACAATAACAGATTTGTAGTCTAAAGCAGAGACTGAACCAGGTTTATGTTTTAAGGCTTCTCTTCTGGAATGAGACTGAAGCGTCCCCTGCTGAAAGAAGCCATTCTCCTAACCACACATCTACAGAAGACTTTAGAAACAGGATGTTCAGGGAAGCCTAACTCTGTTCTACATTAGACAAGACCAAGACACATTCAGAACTATTGTCCAAGTGAGGGAAAAGCCCTCATCCACACAGTCCATGAAAGTCTTAATCTATGCCCTGTGCTTGAGGAAGGCTACTAGAAGCACAGTATTAACTCCTTCCGCAGCTCCAAGACAGCTCAGATGTCTGCAGAAAGATGCCAGAATTCCCACAGCAGACTGAATCCAGCCTGAAGGAGGGAAAAGTGTGCACTGTAGGAAGTGTAACTAGCATGACCAGGCCAGATCTCCAGCAGGGTATACCATACTGGTTTTCTCTTGCTAATGGTTTTTACATTGACCACTCTGTCTCTAACTTCTAGGACTCAGGGCACTTGGTAAGTACCAGGGTGTTGCTTACAACTGGACACATTGGAAGCAGTCATGCCTCTTGCCTTCAGTTAGCTTTCTAGTTTATTTCTATTAGAACTCCACAGCTAAAACCAAAATATCCCACTTGCAGCAATACTCCAGTTCAGCCCCAAAAGACCTCAAGACTGACAGGTCAGGTTCTGCCTGCTGACAATCTTCCACAAAAGCACTGCAACTGCTGCCAGATAGCAAATAGCTATCTGTATTCAGTTAATGCAAAAGCTTTTTGGAAAACTGTTTTCTGAGTGCATCCCAAGGTCCTTCCAGTACTCAAGGAGGAATGACATGGGAACATAAACTGTGATGGTTTTAGCATCTTACAGGGTATACATACATCAGGTCCCTAATATTTCAATCAGCCTCTCATGAATTGGAGTCTCTTAAGTATTGAGCAAGAGGGAGAAAATCAACTAATCAAATCCAATTTCTTGGTTAGCAACATCAGCTGCCTCTTCCTACTCCCAGGGGATGAGAGAGCAGCAATGCCAGCTGCTTTTCCTCACTCCTGAAACACAAGGCTGGGGTTGGAGGAACAGGACATGCCAGTCCCACCTCTCTGCTCCCAATGGGCACATCATGCAACCAGTGAACCAAGAATTTATTTTTTTTTTTTAGTCTTTTGTTTGCTCCCCTTTGTCCACAGGAAAAGTGCCCACCCGCCCACACCCCACCCTC
>Ga0065711_1044350_pt1 | contig 14155 bp, 20 predicted proteins | sample Hoacrofraction12_FD_59098 | JGI IMG/M metagenome (GOLD analysis project Ga0065711, IMG submission 59098) | Hoatzin crop microbial communities from Cojedes, Venezuela - Epithelial fraction 12 v2 (version 2) | ecosystem: Host-associated > Birds > Digestive system > Esophagus > Crop | place...
TGGGCCAGGGCTCCGTCACCCTCAGAGGGAAGAAGTTCTTCCTCGTGTTCAGCTGGAGCTTCCTCTGCTTCAGTTTGTGCCCGTTGCCCCTTGTCCTGTCGCTGGGCACCACTGGAAAGAGTCTGGCCCCATCCTCCTGACACCCACCCTGCAGATATTTATAAACATTTCTAAGGTCCCCTCGCAGCCTTCTCTTCTTCAGGCTGAAGTGTAATCGCTGCAGGGTCAACACTGGCGTGTGAGGGGCTTCATCTGATCAGCAAACCAGCTTCTGTGAAAATCGTGTCTCTTTGGAAGGTGCTTGTGACGTGACCTGGTTCAAAACAGGAACCGGGTGCTGCTCACCGTATCTCACGTGGAGAGCAGCCAGTGGCACCTTCTGCTTGAGCTTGACCCCGCTGCTGCTGGAGGGCGTGCGGTTAGCAGGGCCCTCCCGGAGCAGCTGTTTTGACAGAATGCCCAGAGGGTCCCTGCACAGCACAGTGTGAAGGGGATAATTCTCGAGAGGTAGCTTCCACATTGGATGGAGTGTGGTTTGTATCAACGGGGCCGATGCAGCCCTGGGGATCGCTGGGCAGCTGCAGGGCAGCGCGTCTGTGCTCCAGTGGAGTTCTGATGGAGTGCTTGTGTTGTTGACAGGGAGCTTCCTCTGCAGAAAGGAGATATTGTTTACATTTACAAGCAGATCGACCAGAACTGGTATGAAGGCGAGCACCATGGCAGAGTTGGCATCTTCCCGCGGTCGTACATCGAGGTAGCTGCTTGCCTTGCGGGTGTTCCCTTTGCCCGCTCCCTGTCTGCCAGTGACCAGTTGGTCGGGTTTGTGTGTGCGACCGGTTGGATTCTGTTTGTTCGTTCTAGCTCCTCCCGCCAGCTGAGAAGGCTCAGCCCAAAAAGCCGTCACCACTGCAGGTATTGGAATACGGAGATGCTGTTGCGAAGTTCAGCTTCAATGGCGATACCCAAGTGGAGATGTCCTTCAGGAAGGTAGGACTTCTGCTGTGCTGATGAACTGAATCCTGACAAATGCTGAAGTTTTTTAACACTAGTGACTTGCAATTTCCAAATGAAAGCTCCAAGAAGTTGAGCTCCTTACTCAGGAAGGGTTCCTTCTCATCACCCATGTGTTTACCCCGTAGTCATGGCATAGTGCGTTGCAGGTAGGCTGAATCAAGACGTGCCGCTTGCTGCCCGAGGGCGGGCTGAGATGGTAAGCTTGAGCACGAGTCCTGGCAGCCTGGCTCTGCAAGGCAGGTTAGATGTTTGGGGTGCCACGTCTGCAGTCTGATCCTCTCCAGCGGGCGTGCACACAGTCACGTGAGAATGGCGATACAGAAGGAAACCGGGTTCCCCTTGCTTCGTACTGCAAGCCAAATCACTGAGCAGAGGCAGGCGAGGGTCGGTGGCGTGGCAGTGACTGGCTGGACCCGCCTGCAGAGTGAAGGGACGGGGACGGCTTGGGTGATGCCTGCTCGGACCAAAGCCAGCCACATTTAGATGAAGGAGCAGCATTTCTCCATCTCAGCCAGCTTTCTGTTTTGACGCTCAGATTAGATCTTGTCTGTCTTCTCTTTTAATTATACATGAAGGTGGGGCTTGCAGTTTATATTAAGGATCTGGAAGTCACTTTGTTTGTCAGCGAAACGGGAGAGCATAGAGAGACGTAGTTTAAACCGCAGACCTGTGCCCCTCCCTGTCCACCTCGTACCCCGCAGGGTCTCGTGGTCAGCCTGGAACTGCTGGTTGCCGTTTTTTCAGCTGGATTTAGCAAGTAGAGTCTTGAAGATGTGGAGTGAGCGTAACAGAGTCTGCGGACAGCCCGAGTCAGCACCGCAGGATTTCCTCCTCCTCTGAACTGAAATGTTTCTTCCCTCCCGGAGGCTGGGGTTAGGACCGCATAACGGGGCAGGCTGGGCGCCACAGATTGTTTGAAGTCAGCGGCAGCAAGATTAAACATGTAATCTGCTTTGGAATGATGAAAGATGTTAAAGGGAGGGGATTACATTGCTGTTCCTTCCCACAGGGAGAAAGGATCACGTTGATTCGCCGAGTGGACGAGAACTGGTATGAAGGGAAAATCTCCGGCACCAATCGCCAGGGCATCTTCCCCGTCACTTACGTGGAAGTGCTCAAGCGGCCGGTGGTCAAGAACGCCATCGACTATCCTGACCCACCAATGTCCCTCTCCCCGAACCGCAGCGTGACAGCTTCACCGCAGGTATTTGGAGCAGACGCAGCCGGCGACGGCACCTTGCAGAGCCGAGGGATGTTGCCGTTGCCGTGCGAGAAGCGGTAGCTGAAAAAAGCTCTAGCTAAGGGCGAGCGCTTCGCGCGGTAAAACCCCTGCGCTCCCTGCAGCGTGCTGCGACTGCAGGGGAAGGTGATGTTTCGTTTCCCAGAAAGGTTAATGAACGGGTCGTTTGGGGATTGGGAGACTCAGCTTTGCATCTCTGATCTGTAGCTTGGGTTCGGGCCAGGCTGAGAGGGCTGCAATTCACAGCCATCGGAATAAATTTCCCTGCCAGAGACGGAATGAACTGGTGATCCAGCTGCTCCCCAGCACGGGTTCGCACTTCGCAGAGCTCCGCTGTGATGAGGGAATTTTTTGTTAGGACTGTTAAAAGGGCGTCACAGACTGTGGGAGTCATTATGTTGATCCCAGCCAGCCTGAATCAAACTGTACACTTCCACCTCAATGTCCCAGCTCACGACCCAGGTCTGGGGAGACAGATTCAGAAGAGTGGCCTGGCTGATTTGAAATCGGTGCGAAGTCAACTCAGGTTTTGAGAGCAGGGCAGTCTGGGGTCTTCTGTGAGCGTTAGATTCGCTGTAAAGTGTACTGCAGTTCAAACCAGAAATCAGAACGGCAGCAGGTAATTGTACGGGGATCCCAGAATGTTTGCCATGGGAGACGTGTCAGGGAGGCAGCGAGTCTCTGAAGCCCTTTGTTCTGCTCTCATCCTGCAAATACTCGCGCTTGGAGGTTGGCATACGTGTGTGGGACGCAGCCACGAGGTTCTGGTGCATCCCCCTCTGATCCATGGGACCGAAGCAAGGTCGTGCTGCGGTCCAGACTCCAAGGAACAGGAGTGGAGAGCTGAGCTCGGGAGGAAGGGGTTTGCGGGACAGGGTGGATGGGAAGGGCTGCCACGGCTCGTGCCTGGCGTCTGTCCGGACCTTCCCGACAAGGAGCGGTTTTATCCTTAGCCACTGTGTAAAGGGGAAAGACTTGTTGCTTTTTGGGGGTTCCCTGTCAAAGTGGGCCTCAGCTGAGCTTTTCTGCTTGAGCTTGGCAGTCTCTCCATAGCTGTGGCCTGTCTGCTGCCAGCTCCCTGCAAGCTGCTCCCTGTGGTGGAGGGGACTGTAGCCACCCTTTTTTGGTTTCCTCTGCTATTCTTTTGATCCCTCCCCTAGTAAATCAGTTCTCTCCCATACTTTTTTGCCTTAGTTGACAGAGGGCTGAGAAACGCTCCGATCAGTGCTAACGTAGCTGCTCTCGCTGGCGTCGCTGGTGGCAATGGCGAAGGGCAGAACTCAGTAGTGTTGTTCTGCCTTTATAAACGTAGGACCTACTTCAATCACCTAAAGACCAAATAGCCACAGCTGGCTTTGCTGATCCCTTTCTCCTCCACAGCTTCAGCAGTGTAAGTTTATTGAGGAGCAGGCATTGCTCGTGCTACTAGGGTTGGATAAAGTCAAAATTCATTGCAGCAGCGAATTCTGACTGGGTCCAGTGTGGGTTGCTGCCAGGCCAGAAAAGTGCTCCATGAGTGGTGGCTTCAGCTGCTCCCTGAGGGACTTAGGGCACGCGGTATGAAGTCTAAGGTCTCCCACCAGACATTTGGTGGCCGGGATCCTGGCAAAGGCTGGAGCAGGGCGTTAGCAGCGCAGCTACAGACTGGACTCCGTGGCTGGAGAAGCTGTGGGCAGCACGTTCTCCAACGCGGCGCGCCTGTCCGTGGAAAACTGATGTACCAGGCTTGGCCACAGATCTGCTCCTCTCTACGCTCGCTCGCTCTCCTTTTACTTTTGCTCGGTCGCTGTGTATTTTCCTTTATTATTTTTATGTTCATTTCTTTCTTTTTCTCTCCTGCTTTTGTCTCCTTCAAGTCTCCCAGCTCTGAGCTGCTCCATACGCCAACTCCTCCGCCTTTGCCTTTTGCGCGCCGCGCCTTATCTCCGGAGGTGCAGGCGGTCACGTCCGAGTGGATTGCTCTGACCGTGGGCGTCTCTCCTAGCACCACTCCTGCCATAACTCCTCCATTGCCTCCTCCGCCCGGAGCCTCCCTCTCTCACCCTGACTCTCTCTCGCCTTCTGCTGCAGCCAGCCCTTCCCCCTCGGTCAGCATCCACCATTCTCATCTCTCTGGCTCCTCGGCTCCCAGGTCCATCAAATCCCCGTTGCCCTCTTGCCCATCCAGACCTCAGTCCTCCGCTTGCAGTTTCTATCAGGCTGCTCCGCAAAGCGAAGAGAAGTTGGTGGCTTCCCCTTCTCCCAGCGTGAGCTGCTCCAACTCCCCTCGCTGGGCGGTGGAGAGCCCCAACAGCATCCTCGCGGAGCAGCGAGGCACCGCTGGCAGCCAAGCCTGGCTCCAGAAGACTGGAGAGGGCGGCAGCAACCCCAAGCTGGGTGCTCGCGATGTTCCCAACCCCAAGCTGGGTGCTGACGAGGTTCCCAAGATCTCTGTGGAGCGCTGCCTGAAACCGTCCCAGCTAGACATGCGTGTGAGCCCAGAGAAGAGACCTGTGGGTTCCTCTGAGGACAACCAGTTGTGTCAGGAGCTAATGGCTATTGTGCAGGGAGGTAAAGTGGAGGAAAGAGGCGTGAGGAGAGGTGATCTGGGAAGGTTTCAAAGCGGGGAAAAGAAGGTACTTCTGCATGTGTGTGTGCTGCTCTGAGTCGCTGGTTTTAACTGGTGTGGTGGGGCTTGTGCTGCTCTGCTGGCAAGGTGGAGCCAGGGGCTGCCACATGTCATCTTGGCAGTCCTTCTTCCAGGGGTCACCAGGGGGATTCACTGGAGGGCAGATCAAAAAGTTTTAGAAGAGGGCTCAGGAGCAGTGCAGTGACGATTCTTTTAGAATAGATAACAGCACAGGACTGACTCCGTTGGTCACGTCTAACGAGGTGATTGTCCTGGGTAGTGGCTATTACCAGGTGTGTCACGTGAAAGCATCACATGGGCCTCATGCCCGTACACCTCACCCTGTAGAACACAGGCAGCTCCTTGCTGTTCAGGGATTTTCCAGTGTGCAACGGGTCGTCTTTGGTTATGGGATTCATCTGTTCCTCCTAAAGCCAAGGACTGAGAAGCCTGGTAAAGGTCAGCCTGGCTCCTGGAATCACACCGCTTGTTCCCCGTTGATCCTGGAGCCTGTGGTTTGGTGAACCTCCGTCCGGGCTGCGCACGACTGCGGCAGGGAGGCGGGGTTGTTACCTGTGCCTTGAGCGGAATTTGTTCCCTTGGCATTTCCAAAATGGTGTGAAAGGCTCTGGCCACAAATGAGAACTAGACCTAGTGACGTTTTTCCCCAAGAGTTTTTCGTTGTATGTAGCCGTATGTTACGATGAGGAGCATAGGGGAACCCTCCAGTAGCTTCTACAACTTATCTTCTGCTCCCGGTCTCGGTATAGGAGATCTGCCTTGCTTTGCAGCTCTGGGTTGACTTGGGGTCCGTTGTGGGCTACAGCCAGCCAAAGTAACGTTACAGCACCCCGTGCTACCTTGTGTAAGAGGGGGAGCTCGGCGAGCTCGACATCAGAGCATTGTAAATCCTCTCGGATGCACTGCGAGAGCCTCCGTAGCATCCCCCATCTAGCCCACATTAAATAACGAGGAAATGGGGTTTCTAAGATGGCACGTTTCACACTGGGAAATCTTCTGACAAATTGTTTGGTTCCTGCTTGAATCATAACCAGAAACGTATGGAAAGCTGTGTAAAGACTGTGCTGTTTGCCACCTGGAGATGTTTTTAGTGGCGTTTTCTTACAGACGTAACCTGCATGTTTGAAACGGGTGGAGGTGGTCAGCCCAGACAGACCAGCTGGGAGCTGCCCTGGCGCTTGCATGGAGTTACGTTTGCTGTGTGTGCGTCAGACTGACTGGGCAGTAGATGCTCTCATCACTAGCAGTGATTGCGACGAGAGAGTGTGTGCCAAGCTGACCAACTTTTCTTTTCTTCAAAAGACTGCAGACTCAAAAGCATGCTCTTCATCTGCTCCTCTCTCTTCCTCTGCCCTCTCTTCCTCTACTGTCACAACACAGCCACCTCCCAGACTTACACGCAGAGTCAGTGAGCCACAGGTAACCATCTTTGCTGATTACTCTTCCGTTACATAGAGTTGTTTCCATGCCGTTGTTTTGTCATACGCTTGTTTAGCCATTCATTGATTCCCCAGGGGAGATGGCTTCTCCTGTCACTTCATTCAGAATTTTTATTTTTTAAAAAAATCCTTTTAAATGACTTCCAGGCTGTGCAGAAGGGCGGGTATGGGCAAAATCTTCAGCTGGTGAGAATCCACGTAGCTCAGGTCTGGGTTTCTGCCAGTTCGTACCAGCCGAGGATCTGATTTTGTGTTCCTCCAGAGGATTAACCCAGGGCTTACTTAGCTCTGACCTTGAGTTCCTACAGCTCGATTGCATTAGAAGGCAGTATCGGGGGCCTCGTTAGCAGGAGCGGCGTAGCGTGAGGTACTTTGGTCCAGGTTGTGTTTAACCGCCTGAGATGGGGCGTCAGAGTCTGGAGTGTCTCGGAGCCGGGGCAAGGCACGCACGACTTGGTGCCCACAGCGGCAGGGGCCCGTGCCAGCCTTCTCAGAGGGCTTCAGAGGTGCTCAGCTCTGTTGCCGAGAGCTGCAGACGTCTTTAGAGAGGGACGGAGTCGGGTCTGCGCAGCGTAACCGGCTCGGCCTCGGCGTTGTGCGGCTGGGACGGCGCTGAGCAGTGCTCCCGGTGCCTCCTGGGTCCTTCTGGGCAGCTTCCACGAGATGGCAATCTTTGAAACGGAGAGCTCACGACTGGCGAAAGCTGGAGGGAGTTTGTGGCCATGGGTGTTGGGGAAGCAATCTGTGATCCGTCAACCGGGCAGGCTGCTGGCGCGGGGCGAGGAGCAGGGGGGAAGCAGTTGCCAAGGTTAAATCATCTTCTGGGTCGGTTGATGAGCGACTCAGGAGAGCGGAGAGCCGCGTTCATGGGAAGGTGTTTCTCCCCAGTGCCGACCAGCGCGCAGTTCTATTTTGGGTGTTGCACCTGGTCGTAACAGGACCCAGTGGCCTTTCTTTGGAGCCGCAGTCAAGCCAACATTTGTATTTTGCATCCCTTGACAATCGGAGCGTTGCCAGCGTCGAGTTAAAATGGCGCTTGACGTTGCCGGTAGCCTTGGCCCCCTTCCCAGCTCTGGGTCTGCAGCCGTGGAGGGTGCGGGAGCGGGACTTGTGCGTGCAAACGACCGAGCGTTGCCTGCGTGACCCGTGCAGAGGCGGGTGGCTTCAGCACAACTTCAGGTAATGCCCTGAGGGCCTTTTAAAAAAATATGCCATTTTTTCACTGATTTTAATCAAACGAGAAAAGCCCTTGGCAGAGATGGAAATGAGGCATTGCGTTTGGGTTTTATTTCCATCACTGCCCATCCCTGGTGTTTGAGGTGTTTTACCGTTTTGAATTTTAGTTTTCTTTCTCATTAGAGAGAACCTCTCCAGTTAGGAAATTCTGACCCAGGGTTTTTTGCAGGTTTAAGACCTGCGGCAAAATAATAATATAAAGTGCAATGGCTTTTTTAGCTGGTCTGAAGTTCCTCCCTTTTGTTTAGTTGCACAGTCCCAATTAAGAAGGAAAAAGAACAGCCCCACAGCGTGTGAAAGATACTTCAGGTGTAACTGGCAGCTAATTTGTTTCAATATTCCAGTAAAATCATTGCTGTTATTACAGTAATGTAATCTGCGGGGCGGTGGGGTGGGCAGGGGCAGCCGGGCGAGGGTCCCTGTGTCGCCCAGCCATGCGGGGGGGGGTGCCGGGGGGCCCTGCCTGCTCCGTTCCACGTGGACGGAACCAGTGAGTAATTTCACCCACTTTGTGCAGGCAGAGAGGAGAGCGTACGAGGGTGCTCAGGCCCGGCGTTCCCCAGCACAGACCAGCTGCCCTTGCTTAGTGTGGTCCGTCCTTGGCACCCATCTCACGGGGAGCTTTGATTCCCCCCCGAGACTTTCTGCTGCTCCACGGTTTCTGCCCGGCGCGTTTATTGTCTGAGCCCGCCGCAGGCATTGGTACCTCCTCCCAGGAGGAGATGCGTCTCCCCAGCCTGAAGCTTCTGACCCAGGGTCCGAGGAGTCTTTGATGGCCTTTAGCTCAGGCTGCTCCACGCCGTGGCCTTTTCAGCGCCCTGTGTGAGAGCTCTTGGGCCAGCTTTCCCCTCGCTCCCACCAGAGCCAGGGCTTGGCACGTGCGGAGCTTTGCCTTTTTTCTTTTGGCTGGGCTGGGGAGTCCTCCCTGCTCGTGGTTCTCCATGGAGGTGTGGGAGCATCGCTGCCAGTGTGTGCCTCTCGCTGAGGGGGTACCAGTTTGTCTGTCTGGCTGTCTCGTCTGCCCGTTCGTCTGTTCTGCTTCGCTTTCGTAGTCCTTCAGCTCGCACCAGGAAGGCCTGGAAGGAGACAGGTGGACAGGAGTTGCAATGGACAGACAAGGCGGTGCCGCTTGACTTAGCTAGGAGCAGGGAGAGCACTGCGGAGTAGCCCCAGCACTTTTCTTCCTAACAGTTAAAACCTGCCTCGGGGCTTCTCTAGGCTTTTAACATAGAACCTTTTTCTGGTATTCTTACAAACCTGCGGTGCTCTTTAGGTCCATCCTCAGACTCCATACGAGGTGGAAATAGTGTCCAGCTGTGCTTCGGCGCTGGCTCTACCGTGTATTTGTGCAGTCTGTGGACACGGAGACACTTAAGCGCCGGCTGAAGTTTATTCACGTAGTCTTAGCAAAGCGTGTAGCGTGGCTGAGGGGGTCGGAGCTGAGTTGTCCTCATGGGCTGTGAATACTCGGTCACTGGTAGGGCCCTTGGTTTAGCTCCAGCAGCAGCAGAGCTGGCTCCATGTTCTGAGGGAACCCCCATGGTTTATACTCTGGAGCTGTGCCCCATGCTCGTCGGTTCCTTGGGCACCTCTGGCGCAGGGAGCCACCACTGCCGGTAGTACCTTGGCTTTCTGAACTGCTGTTTGAAGAGCGTTCAGACCTATAACACGTTTTTTGGGTTTTTTCTTTATTCTTATCTCTCCCTGCAAGAATAATGTAGGGTTTTTTGTGGTTTTTTTTCAAAAAAAGCCATCTAGGCCATGCTATCCAGGTGGCCTGCTTGAAGCAGTGGGGTGGCACATTTACAGCGCGGGGACCAGGGGCTCCTAGGCTCTGCCCCTGCCCCGTGGAAGTCCCCGGGAGGATCCTGCCGGGACGGGGAGCGTGGCCGAGTTTCCGATGCCGCTGGGCTGCAGCCCCGGTGTTGCACGCACAGCCTGCGCCAGGCAGCATGCAGAGCTAGGGTCAATTTGTTAGCTTTCAAATAACTAATTTAATGCACAGTTATTAACACTTTTTGGAGGAAAAGCTGGTCAGGGAGGTCACAGGTAATCAAAGAGAAATGAACCGCGCAGTCTCAGGAGCTGGTGGAGCCATTCCAGCAGTCGATTTATTAGTGTGGAGCAGAGAAGCACTTTCTTGAATTAAAAAAAAAACCCCATCATTCTTACAGCTGCTGCTCACCTCAGCCTGGAAATTGGTTTTCCCAGCTATTTGACCACCCGCGTTAGCTCTGGTCTCATCGGATTTGATGCACTATATCCAGCTGGCCTGCACAATTTGAATTTTAAATTTCCAGTTATCCCGTTTGCCTTTCAGGGCTGATGGTCAACAGGCAGGAATGGCTTCCAGAAATCCGGTGACGATTTCAGGCTCCACAGTAAATGCTTTGAGTGTGAATTCCACTGCACTTGGCCCATCCAGCCTACCTTTAATTTTCTCCGTACAGAGACACAGATGGTAACAGAGCGTTGTTTCTTAGGGCGATGGTCCCAGACCCCAGCCCCAGACAGCAGAGCTGACTGCAGAGGAGCTGCTGTGGGCTTGGGTTGGGCTGGAGTGGGTCGCAGTCCTCGAGAAAAGAGACGGTTTGCTTGAATACAACGATGGACACAGGTCCAGAGGTCCGAGATGCGGTTCAGAGGAGCTTGGAGGAGGGATGAGCTCATCACCCTACCCTTCTCCAAAGTCTTTGAGCACGCTGGGGCTGAAGGGGTCACACAAACTTCTTCATCCTCAGCTTCTGCTCTGCCTCGGGACGCAGTTTGGATGTGCAAAAAGCATTCAAAACCGGGCGCTGGATACCTGAGCGACTTCCCCAGTGACCTTCCCCTGCCTCATGAACCCTCCAAGCCCAGACACCGTGATTTAACCTCCGGCAGTGCCCGGGGACAAGCCGAGTCCCTGCATGGAGGGGGAGAGAGGCAGGGCAGAGCCCGGGAGCCTCGCGGCGAGGATGCTTGGAGCTGAGTTTTCCATGCAAGACCTCCTGACCCGAAGCTCTGCCTTATGGTGGGCATTAACGGAGCCACTCAGATCTTCGCTTGGTGCAGGCTGGGGGGATTCTGATGGGGCGTTGTGCCTGCTGAGGACCCGAGCTGGTCTTTTTTAAGGAACGGGCGAGTCAGTGTTCCCTCCTGTGTCAAAGTCATGGAGGGCTCTTCTGCAGACAGCAGCAGGTTCCTCTCGGCATGCTTCTGGCCCGTCAAGTTTGATGCTCGCAAGTACGTGCCTCCATCCCTGTGTTTCCCCCGCTGCAGGAATGCAGTCCGACGCCGCACACTGCTCCCGCTCGCAGCGGCGCCCGTCGCCTTCCCCTCTGGCTCCCCGCGCTGAGCTGCTGCTCGCTGTCGCCTCGCTCCTCGCAGCGTGCTGTCTGCTGCGGCGTGGTGCCGTCGCCGCAGCCTCGGTGTCTCTCGTGGAAATGCAAGACCTCGTTGTCCGAGAAGCGTGGTGTTGGGGTGGGCAGGGGAAGAGTTGTTCATTTGTTGTCTGCACTCCATTTGTTTCTTTTTTTTCTTTTTTTTATTTTTTGAATTCTGACCAATGTAACATCTGCTAAAATGTCTTCCTTGTCATTTGCTTGGTGACCACGCAGCCTTCCCACCACTCATTGAGAGCTGGACCAGATCTCACAGAGTCTGAAAAGAGCTATGTGGTAAGGCCACTGTTTAAATCAGACGCGTAGTCCTAGGCTCTCGTCGCCCAGACAGTAACACCTCAGTAGAGATAAAATCCCAGCGCCCTTTTTAGCTGCAAAGTAGGCACATGTTTATCTCTCTGCATCTACTGTTTTGCTTGCAACGGAAAAAGGGGGTTCAGCAATTAGTCAGGCTGCCGCAGCCAGTGGGAAGCTGGGCCGGTTGTGCTGCCGGTCCCTGGGCAGGAGTTAAACGCAGCAAACTGCATGCGCGGAGCGGCTCGCCGGGCGTTCTCCAGCTGGCTCTGTGGCGTTTGTAACGGTGCTGCTGCGTGACTAACTGCAACCTCTTACGCTGCCGCTTTTAAAAATATGTGTGTGTGTGTGTTTGTTACAAATCTTCAAACTAAATGCCAAATTCTTCTGTATCTCGCCTGTTTTTCCATGCTTACACCTGGATCCCTTCTGCACTCCACTGGATATTTACCTGGATCTACAACTCTTCTGTTTTTTTTGTTTTTGTTTTTTTTACTGGACTTACGCACTGCACCCGGAATGTCCCATCTCTTCTTGTCTATATTTTCCCCTCCCTCCCCCCTGTTGACTGTTCTTTGGGTGTTCGTGGATGTCAATGCTGCCCACCACGCAGGAAGCTGTTTGCAATGAGATCATAAACATTGCAGAAAAGTCTGTGCATTACTGCAGTGCTATTTCTCAGCCTCTTGACCCTCGCCACAAGGTGACCCCTAATGACCATAAACCATCTCTCATCATTTCTCAGCAACCTCAAGCACAGCAGCAAGAAGCCAGCCCTGACAGAAGTCAGACACCACGAGACATGTAAGTCCTGCTGGCTCCCACCTCTTCCAGGGGCCTTGTTTCTGACCGGTGGTGAAGCTGGGGGGGGTATGAGAGCTTCAGCATCTCAGGAGTTACGTTAGAGTGTCAGCTTTTCTTTAAAGAACAAAACCAGCCATGATAATGAATATTTTATAACTGGTACCTTTGTGTCTGTATAGCACCTGAGAACGCCCTCATGACCCAAGACTGGGTCTCCCTTGGGTGCTTGGTTCATGCTGGTTATGGAGGCTATCTCAGCGTCTCCGTATCTTGAAGCTGGAGACAAATTGATATCCACTGGCTCATACGGCGTGGGTCAACGTGCTCGCCCCTGGCCGGAGCTTCTCACGGCACAGCGAGCAGTCCCAGCACCGGTGCCACGTGGTGCCTCGTTGGCCAGTTCCACAGATGGACTGGTGGCTGAAGGATCCGAGAGGCCAAGGCTGAGGTTTTCGGAGCTGTCTGGTGGGTTTGAACATGGAGCTGCCCTTAAGCTTGGTGGGGCCTTTTGCTGATGGTTTTGAGAATAGTAGCCCCCACTATGTGCTGGGGGACTGAAGTTCCTTGGCAGTTGGCTCCTGAAAGGAGCCTTTGCTTTCCCCTGCTGCTTTAAGCGGAGTGGAAAGTCTCACATCAGCTCGATTTCCACGCCTCGCAGCTTCCCCAGATTTACCCAGAGATTGTTTCAGCTCCATAAAGCTCCTTTCTGATAAATACGCAGTGCCTCTGGTGCAAGTGGTGTCTCCGGGCAGGATTCAACCTTGGATTTTGCTTGCACCGTCCCTCCTCACCCGTGATTTATTCAGCAACTGGAGTGCTGTAAATAGCAGAGCAGGTGGCATCTTTTCTAAAGTCCTTCACGCTGCCGTTTGGTCATCCCCTGCCCGTGAGCCTGGGCGAGGCAGCAGATGTCTCAGCCCAGGAGTGAGTTTTTGGCTGGCATTTGGCAAGCTGTCACCGTCCCTGGAGACGAGCACGTGGCAAAGGGAAACAGCAGCTCTCCACATGTCCCACGCAGCGCAGGCGTGACGCGTCTCACTGCCGTGGCCGCGGGACAGCCGCCAGTTTAGTCCCGTTGGCTTCCACCTCTCCAGTGGAAAACACGGGGCCAGGGCGCGTTGGATAAAACACAGCAGGAGTCAGAAAGGTGAAGGGGGGAATTTCAGTGCCTAACATGTGGTATCTTCCTGGTTTTAGAGTCAGCTACCAAGCCCTCTACAGCTACACGCCCCAGAACGACGACGAGCTGGAGCTGAGGGACGGTGACATCGTCGATGTCATGGAGAAGTGTGACGACGGCTGGTTTGTGGGTGAGTGTGGCGCCTGCCTGTCAGCAAAGCTTTTTGAGGGGCGGATAGCTGTTTTGGGGAGCGTCTGGAAGTTGCTTTCGTTTGCAGGGTGAAGAGCAACTCAACTTTTTTCCACAATTTCTCATCTTTTCCCACCAGGAACATAAAATTGGGGAGCAGGGCGGCGGAGCTTTGTTTTCCTTGCTAGGTCTCTGGTTTTTCTTTCTTTCTGCTCTTAATTTCCCTATTCCCCTCTTCCTCCTGACCCCTCTGGCTGACACAGATGGTGTAGCAACAGAGGGAAATGAGGAAAACTGGATTTCTGTGGCTTTTCCAAAGCTGGTGGCGCCTTGGAAAGTTACAGAAAGTGGCAAGTGGGGGATGGTGGGAACATGTGAATGAGCGTTGCGGTCCCTGAAAATCCAGCCGCATCGGCAGCTGTACGTTTGGCAGAATCGAGCCCTTTACCTGCCAAGGATGCGAGTCTGGACAGCGTTCTCCACCTCAACACTGCAGATCCAGGCTCGTTATCCCTGCTGGAGGGAGGTTAGCTCATTTGCACTGATAGGAGCTTGGCTCCTGGCCTGCAGGCCCAGGAGCTGGCACCAGCACCTCCGTCATTGTGAAGAGGCAAGACCAAAGATGGGTGGGAGCAGAACTAGTTCTCATCTCACACAGAATCACACACAGAATGGTTGGGGTTGGCAGGGACATCTGTGGGTCACCCAGCCCAACCCCCTGCCCAAGCAGGGTCACCCAGAGCAGGCTGCACAGCACCGCGTCCAGGCGGGGCTGGAATATCTCCAGAGAAGGAGACTCCACAGCCT
>Ga0065711_1007776_pt1 | contig 14154 bp, 8 predicted proteins | sample Hoacrofraction12_FD_59098 | JGI IMG/M metagenome (GOLD analysis project Ga0065711, IMG submission 59098) | Hoatzin crop microbial communities from Cojedes, Venezuela - Epithelial fraction 12 v2 (version 2) | ecosystem: Host-associated > Birds > Digestive system > Esophagus > Crop | place...
TGATGGCGACCAAGTCGTAGCCGTCCTGCTGTATAATGGCTTCCAGCTCCTCCTGTTTATTGCCCATGCTATGTGCATTGGTGTAGACACACTTGAGCTGGGCTGTCAATCTCACCCCTGGCCCTGGCACGCCAAGCCTAGGCTCATCCCTAGTGAGCTGGGCCATGTCCCCTTCCCCCTTCGAACCTAGTTTAAAGCCCTCTCAATGAGCCCCACCAGCTCGTGGCCAAGAATCCTTTTTCCCTTTTGAGATAGCTGAGTTCCACCTGTCGCCAGCAGGTCACCAAAAGACTCTGCACTTTCAAGACAGTAAAATAATTTGTCAGTTTATTGCAATCTCTAGCTGATGGTTCAGAGACTGAGGAGTTACTTCAGCTGTTTTACTTTTCTTCTTTCTTACCTTGCTTGCAGAAAAACCTTGAGACCCAGGGCCCTCAGTGGGACTGTCTGTGAGCAAAAGCAGCAGTGTGTCTGTCATTGGTACTGAGCAGGAGGCGGGAAGAGTGAAGAGAGTAATCCTTGGATAAGGCAGGTTGAAGTTCTCCTTTTATTTTTCCTGCTTCCTTTTCCTTTTGTGCAGAGGACTGGTGATGGATTATGTGAAGACCTTGTGTCAGGGTGAGACAGGATCCCTACGATCCTAGATTTGTAGCTGTGGTTAACCTGGCCATCTGTATTACCTTTTGTTCTATAAAATGCCATTATATCTTTACACTGGAAGCTCTGACAGTAGAGTTAAGCTGAATGGGAGGGACAATATTAAGGAAACACTGCAATTTAAAGTATGAACCTCTTAGAGTTGAAACACCTCTAAGGCAGTGACTGGGTAGGTGGAGGAGGGTTCACTGGAATGGCAAAGTCTGGCTTTTATATCACTTTTATCTGATTTTTATATCACTTAAAACCCAAAGCTAACCATTTCCACTTGGATTGTGAGGAATTTTTAAAATTGACATATTTTTGTTCTTACATTTCATTTCTAGCTTTAGGAATCAGGTGATTTTTTAAAGTGCTGTTTTTGTACTTTTCATATTCTGTTTAGTGTGAAATCATTACTGTCTAAAATAACATACTTATCATTTTTGACATGCAGAGAACAGAGATAACCAATATAACAGCTTTATCTATTGTTTTTTCTCTTTCAAGCCATTAATATTCAGATTTTGTTTTAGGCTTATGATAGAAACTGAAGGGAAAGAACTTTTCTTCAGGCATTTATAGTTTTTTTTCTTCTGACTGTTAATTAGTCTATAGCACACTTTTATTGAATGCTTCATTAGTTTAGTGTGACAGAAAATCAATAAAGACTTGCAATTTGTTCTCAGTCTAGTTTGTATCTACCTGCCTATTATTCCAACTAAACACATTTTCCATACACAATATTTGGCTATCTATTACGTATAATTGGAAAGCTTCTTATATTGTTCATTTGTCATTCTCAGCCATGCATGAGTATTGAGACTTGGAGCGAAAATCTGAGCACGTTTGCATTGGCAAATTGAATTTTTTGTGCTCGTACTAATCTTCACAAGTGGCATTTGTGCTCAGTAGGCAATAAAAGACAGAAAAGGGGATGCTGTGTCTCCCCCCCCTTTTAAAAAAAAATCTTAATTTAATTTAAAAGTCAGAGGGTAGATATCTCGGTAAGAGATGCGGGCAGTGGAGATTGTGGAAGCTGGACTTTTACTGTTTGGTACTGACTGTTTAATTTCTGTAATACATTCACATACCAAAACAAATCCAATAATGAAGGTATATAAAAGAATAGATTTGCAGCACAAAGGTTCATCAAGATAAAAAGGTAGGGTAAGCAGACAATGGAAAGCAAGTGAAGAAGACATTAGCTTGGTCTGTATTGCTCCAGTGTCTGAGCACACAGCCCATCACCTTCAACATATTTTATCTGCACAGTACCCTTGAGGTAAAAACCAGTCTTAACTAATTTTTTTCTAGTTGCCTCTGCCAATGGATAATTGAGTCATGGAGAAGCTGAAAAGGGCCTATTTACAGTAAGATAAACAGTCCTTAGAGCTAGTTTTGGACTAGCTACCTGTATAAGCTCAGCTGTTGTGAACCGCAAATGCTGCACAGAACTGTGCTGGGAGCTGGGTTTGCACAGGCAGCTGAACCCTCAGGCCACTTCAGGGTAGCCTACTGCTGCTCACTTGCACGAGGCTGTGCTGACTTCAGTATCGGCTCACCGCTGCTGCAAAGTCCCAGGGCAGGGCCACAGCACCAGCACTTCTTTCTGGAGTTTGTTTGGCTGCCTTGCTGTCTAAGACTACACCAAGGAGCACTGCAGGAAGGAGACAGGAGGATGATGATGAAACAGAAGATTTCAGTAGTAAGCACAAGTTCTGCTGGTGGGGGCCATCAGCTGGTCAGGCAGAGTGATCTCCTCCGTGGTGGCACTTGGCTTCATGAGGGGATGTAAGGACATACCTACAGCGAGCTCAAGTAAAACCAAAGGTCCAGCCAGTGAGGTATTTTGTTTACAGTCGTAACCATTAGTGGGTGCCTCAAGAGCAAGGCTCCAACTTACTCAGTTCACTGGATTTCACTTCTGGCTATTTAGCAAGCTTGAATTCTGAGCTTTTTTTATTTTTATTTTTTTAAATATGGTTGTTCGGCCTCCCTTCATGCTCATGTAAACTTCTAGCCTTCAAAGCATCCTTTTCCAAACAGTTCCTCAGGTTTACAGCACATGGGATTTTTTCTGTGGGAAGGACATTCTGCTTTCATTGTTTAGAATATGGCTCCTATTTTCATTTTGTGAAGGACAAATTGGGTTTTTGTGTGGAATGAAGACACAGATAATGGCATATTGAAACAGAGAGGCTTCTCCTTTTGGATGATGTCTCGGATCAGGTCAATTCTCTTCCTCTACTGAACAATGAACATTTTTGTCTCAGTCCCATGCATTGGCATCCTGTTTTCTTTTTCTTTTGTTTTTTCCTGAGAGCTAAGGGGCTGGACATTTCTTTTGATTTGGGATTTCTGCCCAGCGATACCTTCTTTTCTAACTTCAGCCTAACCTTTCCAAGACTTTCAAATTTCTGAGCTGGATAAGCCTCCAGGAATTTTGTGCTATGTAAGCTTACAGTAATGAATAAAACTGAAGGTTAAACAATATAGAGGCTATAAATGGTTTCTAATCGAAATATCCTTGTCTGTAGATTGATGATGCAGAAGACAAAGCACATATCTACACTAGACATTCAAAAATGTGTGCAACATGCTCTGGCCTCTTCTCACCAAGAGGTCTTTGAACTTCTGTCACACTCAATTAACAGAGTGGAGAATCTTTACATCTCTGTGCACGATTTCTTTTTTATCTCTGACTCACTCACTCCTGCAGAAAGCTGATTGCTTTTGGCTTTAACTCCTTTTTGCCAAATTACATCCTTACTGTGTAGTTTTTTATATCTTTTGTCAAGGGATTCACCTTCCTACCTCGTAGTCTTATAACTAACAGGCACTTTTCTTTGATGTGATTTGGTGGCGTTGGTGTATTTTGTTGCCCCAGGGGTTGCTTCCATTTAAATGCAAGACTGTCAAGGTTTAATGAATATTGTTTTTTATGGTCTCTCACCAGCCCTTGGAATTGCATTCTAAATGTAATTAAAAAGCCACAAAGAAAGCAAACATTGGAAATGTGGGGATTCTTGATTTTTAATCTGTCTGCCATGTGTAATGAGTAATCAATACTAAGCAATTTATAGGTGGCAAATGGAAAAATTTCCCAGATTATTACAGATGTTTAACTAGTTATAAACTACAGTGAAGTGAAGATTCTGTAACAGGAAAGATCACTGCAGCTGGTGAGAAGGTCTCAAGGAACTATTTTTGAAAATAGCCACAACTGAATAGGGCCAGGGCAGCCTGCACAATTCCTGTGAAGTTGCCCATTGGGGCTCTAGGCAGCCTGCAAGGCAGGGTCAGAAGAATAAACTGCCCTGACAGTTTATTACACCTGCCCTGAAACCTGCTCCAGCCAAAGTCCACACATGATGATACCTCCCAGTATTTAAGAAACAATGGCTCTGGAAATGGAATGTCTTTTGTTTTTTTTACCCCAACCTTCCTGAACTTTCCATGAATCAAGAAGCCAGGTTTTGAAGACACTTTGCTCCATGGGATGATCTCTTATACCTATTCTCTAAGAGACAAGACCTAAAGGCTTCCTGCAGCCACAGCTGGGACAGTTCCTGATCACAAAGGGGTTTTGACTTTCTGTTATATTTTGACTGGCTTACCACTGACATGTAATAGAAGAAGAGATGAGGACTTCATATTTCTTGGGAGGACACCATCACTGCTGCAGTCCATTTCTTCTGAGACTCTTTCCATATCTTCTGCCACCAAGTTGAATAAATGAGCCAGGAGGGAGACCAGACTGTTCTCAGCCTCCCTCTCTTTTCCACCAATGGACAGTGCCGCCAAATCACCCTAAGGGAACATATGGACTTGGGGTTTTCTCCATAGTTCATTCATTGCAGTACAATTTGTAGGCAGTGTGAATACAGAATGTGTCTGAGATGGGTCCACCACAGACACGATCTAGCTACGGAATCATTGGCACAGGTCGGCTGTGATCTTAAAGTTGTTGAATTGAACACTTCTTAAAAAAATAATTTGAAAACAGATTTTTTCTACCAGGTTTATTATGTGCAATGGCTAAAATTGAAACAGTTGAAATACTTCTGAGAATAAGAAGAAAGAATACATACGTAACAATCACATTGATCTGGAGAGCTAACACAGAATTCCTGCACTTTAACTGTAATGCTTGATCTTTAATGTTTTGTATTATACTTAAAGAACTCTACCTCCTTCACAATTTTAGTCAGAAAATGTTTTTCTTCAGCAAGCTATGTGTGCTTTTACTTTTCATCTTACCCTGTTATAGTTCAGGGCTGCTGAAGAGCTATATTTGCTCTCAGCAAAGCTCAAAATAGCTTGCTTTTTATTCTGAAAGAAGGTGCATAATTACATTAACACTGAAAGATGGAACAGTTCAGAAAGTGAAAAAAAAATTCATACAGTTTGACACATCCAGTGTACAGATTATGAAAATTATTTCCGTTTAGAGTTATTAACAATAATTCAGTCATAATAACTTGCTTATGGAACGCAAGGCTAATGAGAGGAATTTCAAAATATGGCAATAATGAACAGTCCATAGTTAATCAAAATGTTATTTAAATCTGAACTTATCACCCTTTAGGATAATGATATGACAAAAGAGGAGAGTGACTGCATTTTGCAGCTGTGAGAGATTCATGTTCCTGCAAATGCTTATGCACAGTTATAAATACATCTGTGTGTAATTGTGGTACTGGAGCCTTGCTGACAAGTGGAGTTGAAGGAATTATTCTATTTTTCCACTAAGAGTAGTCTGTGCTAGATGAGGAAATACAGGATTCTCAGCAAGAAAGAGTTCAAAAAAATAAGTGAAATAGACTGTCATTATGCTAACAAAATGAAGACTGTCTTAAAAAACAGATTCCTTTAGATTGTGCCCATTTTTTTTTGTTATGTTAGTATCGGCTTTAATAAAAATTGCAGTTCTCCAATGCACTAGTTTGCAAATACGTGATCATTTTAGGCTTTTGACATTATTACTTTGATGGACACTTGTGCATCAGTTTTACATTGAATGTCTTATTTTGACTTACACGGTTTCTAAACTGTTTCTTGAGCAATTTGGTGGCATTTGTGAACAGTGGCACAGCTGAATTGCGACTGACAGTGAAGTGCAATGACTTCATTCTGTCATGAGTTGAGATATATTTTTGTAGCGCTTGATGTGTGAAATGCATTTTTTAAGCTTTCTGGTACTTAAACATTTCTACCTCCAGCCTTTCTTGGGATGGATTATGAATTACTTTCTGGCACAAAGTCACAGTATTATTAATGGCAGACTGCACGGGTTAACTCTGGAAGATTCGGCAAGAAAAGAGGATTGCACTTCACACATTAGTTCTTCTGCAGATCTGGAGAGCTGGGAAATTTTTCTGTGCTGCAGTGAAAGAGAACCACTAAATGACTACATAGGGAGTGGTTACTGATAATACCAGTTTTCTTTCCCCTGCACTAAACTCTTGCTTCTTTGCCAACCAGATTTTTATTACAGCTGTCAGAGTTTCCCTGCTGGATTGAGTCTTTTAAATTGCAGTATTTGTTTAATGAAACTCTTGTGTCTAAATGGATTTACATGCTGATTAAAGAGACATCTCCTTTGATTACCTTCTGGTGTTGCAGGGGGAGGCATACAAAAAATATTGCTATGCAATGTTGTGGATAAAATGGGCAGAGGACATATATGTTTTTGAGTGCATTTTTTTTTATTTTTCAACTGTCCTTTTAATGTTCACTGTGAGTTTTATTTTCTGTTTTTGCATCCCTTTGGCCTTCTCCTATTCCATTTTTCCCTTCAAAATCTGAAAGCCACAATGGTCTGGCCTCCTGTATCAGGCTGTAGCTGGTATGTGAGATATGATCACAGGCAGAAACAGGCTCATTCTCTCTCTGCATTCAGATCTGGTTCTCAATTGGAAGAAGCAGGGATACATTAGCTGGATGCAGAATCTAAGCTAACAGCCTCAGCCTGGAGTTGATTTGCAGCTGATTGAATGAAGCAACAGGCAGAACTGGCCGGTGTCTGTGTGCAAGAGTCTGTGCAGCCGTATTCACCGTGATTCTTATATCAACATTCATTCCTCCTTGATAGGTTTAAAGTCTACCTGTTAGAAAGATGTGCAGGATTGTTTAAGAGGAACCCCACAACAACATGAATCTCTAAGTATGAAGAATTGTTGGCTGTTTTTTAGTTTTATGCTTTTATATATGCAGATATACACAGACTAGTATCCTGCTGAAGTCAAAGAATGCAGGTTAGAGCTGTGGAGCACAAATTAAATCACAGTGGAATGTGCAAACAGAAAACAAGTTCCTGCTTCTGTTTGTTTCTCCTACCTGCTGAAATGTGTCACCCCCTCATTAGCTTCTGGTGAATTCATTGCCTTTAATCAATATCATAGGCTATTAATTTGTATATGCAATATTTTTTTTAAGCTGTAATTATGGCAAGCCAGTTCAGAATAGCTGAGATGCATAGGGAGTGTAATGAAAAACACCCCTTTTTCCTAACCTGTCTCAGATCCGATAGTCAAGGTGTGATATGTCATATGTGCCTTTGTAAACATACATAAGTAGTTCAAAAAGAAGAAAAAACCTCTTTGAAGTAGTGTCACAATAGCTAAGTATGAAAAATACCGAACCTCTCGCAAATTAATATAGTTAGATAATTACTGGCTTTTTGGTTTGCATAAGTCCTCTATCATTTGCCCTAACACTGCATTAATTCCATATTGCGTTATAAGAGGGTGAAGATTATAAGTCTATTCTTACAATGCTTATAGCCTTAGGCCTTTCACAGACACCTTTTGTGGACTCTGCTGTATTAGAGTCTAGAGTTGTTGCATTGGGAGTTGGTTTAGTTAGCTCCAGTAAAAGTGCAGAAAAGTCAGAAAATAGGGCTGAACTAGTCTATTCCCTGGCCCCAAGGCAGAAACACCTACATCTACTCTAATTTACAGTGAGTGCTTTTCTAACCTCATATTAGAAATCTTTACTTCCAGGTATGTCACAACCTCCCTAATTGTTGCTTTTCAGTATTGCTACTATAAAAAAGTGTTTCCTCATATGTAAATTAAATTTCCCTTGTTGCAGGTAGTCAGAGTATGGAAAATTGCATGAGTTGAAAATTCTTTGTTGAAACTGTGTTTTGACAGATCAGGTTTCTAACCGAAATTTTTTTTTTTATATTGATTGCCTACTTTTCTCTTTCATAAAAGAAAAATATAAAAAAATCTAAGGGCAAACAATGAGCTATGATCTATTTTGATTTGGAGAGACTTAGAGCATCCTGTGAGACTTTTAGGTTGGCCTTTCCCTGATGCTGTTTTTTGTATGGGACGAACTCTTCTGGCATGTAATATTTCTGTAGTTCTGGTTAACTAATTGAATACCACACACAGTTTCTAGCCATTTTACTCCTGCAAACCCATTCATTTAATTATCCAGGGATAGTGGAAGCTGTCCAGAAACACAGGACCAAGGAACATCACTTACATTAAGTTCACTCCCCTGCAATAGCAGGAAATCCTGCAGGAGTCACATGTCAATTCATTTTCTTTCTTCTCAGATCACAAAATACATGATATTCATCTAACAGAGGGCAGCTTACTTCTATGACTGAAAACATGACCGCTGAAAAATCTACCACGGAAGAGAGCAGAGAGCTCAAGGGACACGGTCAGTGTGTTGGCATTAGCACACAGCCAGCAAAATGGCCGTCCCATAAAGTGCTTTATGTTCAGGGCTGTCAAAAAACTGGTGGTAAAACAAACCATCCAACCCAGTAGCCATCCTCCATCCTACTGAGACAAGTCAGATGTCTCATGTCACACCTGATATTGTCTCTGTGTGTGTAGGCAAGCTGGGCACACAAGCAAGTGATTTCTCAGTGCCCCTAGCAGCAGTAGCATGTCACAGAATAATAGAATGACTGAGGCTGGAAGGGACCTCTGGAGGTCATCTGCTTCGACCCCGCTGACGTAAACAGGGCCACTTACAACCGCTTGCCCAGTATCATGTCCAAAGGGCTTTTGAACATCTACAAGGATGGAGACTCTATAGCCTCCCTGGGAAACTTGTGCCGGTGTTTGGTCACCATCACAGTGAAAAGTGTTTCCTGATGTTCAGAGGGAACCTCTTGTGTTTCAGTTTGTACCCGTTGCCTCTGGTCCTGTCACTGGGCACCACTGCAAAGAGCCTGGCACTGTCCTCTTTGCACCCTCCCTGCAGGTATTTGTACACATTGAAGAGATCCCCCTGAGCCTTCATTTCTCCAGGCTTAACAGTCCGAGCTCTCTCCACCTTATCTCACAGGAGAGATGCTCNAGTTCCTTGATCATCTTCATGGCCTTTTGTTGGAGTTTCTCCTCTGTTGTACTGGGGAGCCCAGAAGTGAATGCAGCTCTCCAATTATGACCTCACCAGAGCTGAGTAGGGGGAAAGTATCCCCTTCCCTTGACCTGCTGGCACCACTGCTCATGTTGCAGCCTGGGATACAATTGGCCTTCTTTTGGGCAAGGGCATGGTTGTGTCTCATGCTCAACTTGTTGTCCACCAGGACGCCCAGGGTCTTTTCTGCCCAGATGCTCTCCATCTGGTCAGCCCCCAGCACGTATGGGTGGCTGGGATGGTTCCTACCCAGATACAGGACTTGGCACTTCCCTTAAACTATGCTTGTCCCAGTCTTTAGATACCTCCCAAATCTGAAGCCTTTGAAGAGAACATATTTGCTCATCACTTAAAAGCCAGCCTGTGCAAGCAAGTGAAATCCTAAAGCATATAATTACTCAAATAAAATACATCATGTTTATGGTAATTAATTTATCTATCATATCTGTGAACCATACTGACTGTTACAGGTGTTTTAATTGTTAGTTCACTGATCAGCTCACATAAACTAGTCTGTGAGTTAAGCTACATCCATGTTGAAAAGATTTGGAGTTATCTCCATTAATTTCTTTGGAAAATTCTTCCAGATCTGACAGTACAACACTTACTTCTAATGTCCTGTCTGGATTAATTCATTACAGCTTTATTCTCCTTCGTATGAGTATTAAGTCCTTGAGCTGCAGATGGTTGGAGGTGGTAAGGATGCTGAACTGTTGCTCTGCCCTTATGTTTCCCTTCATGCACTGGTCTTAGGTCACTACCTTTGTTAGTTCTCCCTGCTTTTGGCCACTGTTTTCATTGGTTTTCCCCTAAACCAAGAGCTCTCTTCCTTCATCCAAACAGAAGCAGAAGGGCTAGGAAAAAAAATCAGGGAGAAAAATAGATTATGACAAGGAGCAAAGAATGAAAAAAACTCAAGGAATTGAGCCTCAAAGGATAGTTTGTAGCTAGAGGGAGACAGATCATTCCTGAAGGTGAAGTGTTCCTGAAGCTCTCTGAGGAGCTGGTGGCTGTTGTTTGGCGATGCTCTCTCTGGAGACACACCATGCAAGAACAGCTGAAAATAGATAGCTGTGGCAAGGATGTCCTGTGGCTTTGTGGGACTGGAAGAGAAGAGTTGAAGAGGTGAAACATGCAGCTGAGATATCAAACATCTGGAGGGAAGAAAGGTTGCAGCCTGGCATGCCTGATATGTCTGTGTCAGGGTTTCCCTCTTCTCCTGGAAAGACTATAAGCAACAGGATTCCTTCATGAAAAGAACTCTGAGTTCATAGGACTCTGCTCCGTGAACTCTCCCAGATCACTCCTCTATGGAGGATTTTCCAGTTTGTGTATGGGGTGGTGCCTTGGGGTGCCAGCAGGCCCATCAGAGTTCACCATCCTTTTCTAGGTGTGACAGGCACCACAATTTTGTGCCTTGGCAGTGTGAATGGGTATAAGGTTTGGGCACAGGAACATGAGGGTGAGAAAAGGGAACAAGCGTAACATAAGCATGTTGAGATTTCCAAGGCAAGGGTCTGAGCGTGATGCTGCACCCTGCAATTGTCTCTTATGTGGAGCTGTATCGGCTTTAAGTGGTAAGGTTTTGGTAGTGAGGGAGAGGTGTCTGTGTGTACTTCAGGGGTGGCCTCTGTGAGAGGAGATCACGAGCTGTCCCTCTGTGAGAAGAGATCATAAGCTGTCCCCATATTGGATAGTACCAGTTCTAACTGACTCCAAAATGGACCCACCGCTGGCCAAAGCTGAGCCCATCAGTAACGCTGGTGACACCTATGTGATAAAGTGTTTAAGAAAGGGCAAAGAACGCTGTGCAGCACCTGTGAGAGAGAAGGGTGAGAGAAACAGCCCTGCAGATGCACAGGCCAGAGAAGAAGGAGAGGAGGAGGTGCTCCAGGCACTGGAGAGTAGAGACCCCTGCAGCCCATGGGGAAGACCAAGGTGAAGTAGGTTGTGCCTCCTGCAGCCCATGGAGGACAATGCTGGAGCAGCTATCCACACTGTAGCCTGTGGAGGACCCCATGCTGCTGCAGGTGGATATGCCCTGAAGGAAGCTGCACCTCATGGAGAGCCCACACAGGATCAGGCTCCTCGCAGGAGCTATGGCCCAGGAGCAGGTTTTCTGGCAGGATCTGTGGCCTGTGGGGGACCTACACTGGAGCTGTCCATTCCTGAAGGACTGCACCCCATGGAGAGGACCTGTGCTGGAACAGTTCTTGAAGAACAGCAGTCCATGAGAAGGACCTACTTTGGAAGGCAGAGACAGAGTGTTACGAACACAAGACCCATTCCCCATCCCCCTGCACCACTCAGGTTGGAGGAGGAGGTAGAGGAGTCGGCAATGAAGCGGTGAAGTTAAGCCTGGGAAGAAGGGTGGGTGGAGGGGAAGGTGGTTTTAGTTTTGTTATTTCTCACTATCTTACTTTGTTACAACCAATTGAAAGTAAATTAATTTAATCTTCACCAGGTTGAGTCTGTTTTGCTGGGCTTGGTAACTGGTGAGTGACCTTCCTGTCCTTATCTCAGCCCATGAGCTTTTCATCTTATTTTCCCCCATTTCCTGTTGAGGAAGAGAAGTGAAAGAGCAGCTCGGTGGACACCTGGCAGCCAGCCAAGGTCAACCCAACACAGGTACATTCCACCCCTCATGCTTGGTGAGAGCTGCTGGAGGACTTCCAGTCCCACCAAACTGGGTGATGGTGACTGCAGTCACCATTGGGCAAACAGATGTGGGGGTTGTGCAGCTAGGGACAGCTCAGCTCTGCTTCTCCCTGGAGCCTGGCGACTCCAGAGAGCTTCCAGGTCTTGGTAAAGTCCTAGGAAAATACTGACAGCTCAAATCATAAAGGAGACTTCTAGAATTGATGGCAAGAGCAGACAGTCATTTCAGAGCTCCTCAGAGGTGCAGAAGAAAGGTGCAGACCAGCACACTGTGTGCCACAATGCCTGAATTGTGATGAACCTCTGCACGTGTTGGAGATGGGAGGTATGGACTTTCAGGGGCTGTGCCCTCCTCTGAAATCACAGTGACATTTGTACCTATTTTGGCTAGCTGAAAGCATGCATACGGAAATGGCCTCACAGCAACCACGGATAGCATCATGTACAGGCAGCTGATTTTGAGAAATGAATACTAGCAGGTTATTTTGGAACTTGATTATTTTTCTGTGTCTGTTTTTGTCCCCTGTGAAGTGATGTTGGTTCACATACGACTTTGCTCAAATCACCTAGCAGGAGGTCTGAAATCTCCGGGACTAAGCAATACCTGATCACTGATTCTAAGAACAGTGGTGTTGCCTGAACCATGACACACTAAGAAGGACCTTTGAAGGAGCGGCAGATGGCGTATAACATATCTTCCACTTGATATTGCAAAGGATTAATTTGAGCCTACTAATTTCAGTTTGTGAATGGACTTATATATGTCGTGAGTTAATATCAGAGTGAAGAGAATCGAAATATTGTTTCATCTTCTGCCTGTTATGTAGTATGATGGTGAAATATTTCTTCAAACGACAATGATTACTAAATGTGCCACGGTAAATTACATCCTGTCTTGTATGAGCCATGCTTCACTTAAGTTTTTTGTTTTTTTTTTGACTGTTTGTTCAGTCTAAAATCATTGTTACCATATTTTTTAAGGTTCTTGTTGCTTTGGCACCACAAAACATCCATTATTCTTTTTAAAACTATGTTTCAAGGTAAATTAATTAATGATTCAAAGTTCATAGGAGAGCATGAAACCTCTTGAAGCACTTGAAAGTCGTAATTTATGTGATATGGTTAAAAAATAAGAACGTGTTCTATCTAACAATATAATCATAAAGAAGAGATGCTTGCTCACAGCTGTCATCACTAACACGAGAATGCATTATCTCTGATTATGACTCAAGTAAGCAGAAGAGAGGTTTTAATGTTAAACTGAAATGGGTAAAAACTAGGTTAAACATTAGCATCAGGGTTTATGAAGTCCTGAATAATGCAGTGATCTCTTGGGGCAAATTACACTAACATCAGAATTAGGAATAAAGAAAAAGTTGTGACATTTCAGGCTACCTCTATTTCTGTAAGGTTCTCTTCGCAGCATGTTATTCCATCTCTTATTTTTTTTTCTTCAGGAAAGTTCCAGAAGAGTTTCCTGCAGGTGATGCAAACCAAAACAAGTATGACTTGATCACTAGGTCAGATCCAAAATTCAAAGGCAGAAATAATAGGAATAACAACTGCTTGGAGCACAATTATGAATCATTATTATATTGGACACAGTACTATTTCTTGGACAGGAACATGTATGCTGAAGTGGAGGCACAGAGGTCTGATCTTTGTTCCAAAGAGCAAACCTATGTTAAGAAAATAAACAAATTTATAAGCAAATACAAGCAGAAAGCAAAAACTGAAGAGATCAAAGAAGAATGGAAGGGAGGCCAACAACTCTATCTTTTTCCCAAAAACATAATGACAGAATCAGGGAATAATTTTGCCTGGGAGGCACTAGTGGAGGTCATCTGGTTTGGCCCCTTGCTCAAAGAAGGCTCAATGTAAACCTGCTCTTACATTGCAACCTGCAGGTTGCTCAAGGCTGTGCCCAGCAGGATTTCAAATAGCTCTGAGCGTCGAAACTTTCCAACTCTTCTAGTCAACCTGTGCCAGTGTTTGACCACTCCAGTTTAGAGATATTTCTAAAGTATGGTATCAACTGTCTGTAAAGTATGTATCAACTGTAAAGTATGGTATCAATCTGTATCTGTAACTGGAGGCTGCAAGGGATGCAGTGGTTCTTAACTGTCTTGAGAACTAGTCTTAGAAAGTGTTTTAATCCTGTGTATGAAGTGATAAAATACAGTATGGTAAGCAAAGAATGACATTTTGGTGATAAAGGGGTGAATTTCTTTGAATTTATTGAGTTTTGTGACAGTGAATTGAGTTGGGATGAAGTAAGTGAGACAAGAGAAATCTCCAGAAAATTCTTTAGTAAATGCTTCTCTAACCTTCTTTTAAAATTGAATTCACAGAATCACAGAATCACAGAATGGTAGGGGTTGGAAGGGACCTCTGTGGATCATCTAGTCCAACCCTCCTGCCGAAGCAGGGTCACCTACAGCAGGCTGCACAGGACCTTGTCCAGGC
>Ga0065711_1044352_pt1 | contig 14154 bp, 7 predicted proteins | sample Hoacrofraction12_FD_59098 | JGI IMG/M metagenome (GOLD analysis project Ga0065711, IMG submission 59098) | Hoatzin crop microbial communities from Cojedes, Venezuela - Epithelial fraction 12 v2 (version 2) | ecosystem: Host-associated > Birds > Digestive system > Esophagus > Crop | place...
GGGGGGGGGGAATCAAAGCAGTATTTCAAGATAAATTACCTGTATAAAGAAAATAAAAAGCTATAAAACACTGTAGAAATCTAGATTCTAGAATACTGTCTTGAAATATATGATTATATTATCTGTTCTATTTAATTTCTGTTTATATTTAATATTGACTTGTGTTTAACAAAATAAAAAATTAAAACACAACAATAGTAAGAGTCAGCAATTACCCTGTAGGAGAATGGTTTGAGATTGTCTAGCTCAAACAGATTTCAGAAACTGAACAGTTTAAAGTGACTGATCCTGTGTGTGTGGGTGTATAAATTGTCTTGCTGGATGATTATAAGCACCCAGCATGATGTTGACACAAGAAAAGGATGACAGGTAGTATCAACAGGAACTGATTACTCAAGACCAGGAATAAAGTCACCAGCTACCATTGCTGGAGCCGGTACCCTAGACCAACCAAGCACTGGAGTTGCAGGGGCAAAAGAAGCCAGCGCCATGGAAAACAGCCCTCCATGCATTTGTGGCAAAGATCATGTGCCTATGTCTCCAGAAACTCCTTCTCCTCAACAGAATGGAAGAGGAGGCAGTGCTTCCAGGCCCACACTTCAGGGTGAGTCAGTTTCCTCCTTGGCTTGTACTGTTGAGTCACATGATGACCTCAGCTGATTACAATGATGTGAGAATGTGTGAGTGAGGTCATAAGGAGCAGCAGAAGGGATATCTGGGGGACTTTGCAGGGGGTGCAGGTTAGCCTGCTGTCCTGGGGAGATATTCCTTCATTGAAAGAGAGAGGAAGCTGTTGGATGGAAGAGAGTTTTGTCACATGATGACTGTTTTTGGTTCCAATCTTCCCAAAAAGGTAAGTGCTAGTAACTGAGGGGCTCTGTATTGGTCTTCTTCAAGCTTGGTTAAGGAGGACCTTTGAATGTTGGTAAGAAGTGTAGCGTAATCTGTAGGAAGGCTTGAGTAAAATAAAATAGCAGTAAAAGCAGTAGCAGTAAATTTGAAAAAAAAAATTAAGGCTGCAGTGAATGCACTGAGTCTTTAGGCTTTCCTCTGCCAGCTTGGATATATGTTTGCTTGGTAAATGTATTTCTGCTTCTGGGGTATGTGGTAAATGCTTGGGTTTTTTTAATCTTTTTTTATTCAAGATTTGTAGTGGTTTGGAAAAGAGATTAATTGAACCGTGTAAAGTGACATATGAGTGATAACTGAAAATAATTTCTTAAAAAATTAAAAAATAAAAAACTCTGATGCCTTTCAAGATATTTCCAAGCCACTTTGCAAATAGCTCCATACTCTCTGTGTGAGTCTAGATTATTTTTATAGATGAGGGGAAATTATTGAAGGATTACCTCTATACTTTTTGAATAGTTAAAGCTGTGGCTTTGTTTTCGTTTGAAGCCTACTTCTAGCTGCTCTTGGCATACATATCTCAGTTCTAGCAGTCTACTAGCTGATGTGCCTGGGTGGAATGGGTTTGAGAAGTAAGATGGACAGATATGGAATTCCTGAATTGCAGTTATGGAAAGGAATTTTATCAGTCAACTCTGAAGCATGTCACTTGTAAACCTGTGTGTACAAGGTTATCTGGTGGAAATGTTGGTACCCCCATGAAGTGCATTGCTATGTGATGATGATGTGGAGGAGGGATGGCTTTTATTTGCACAGGTTGTTATAGCGCTGGGCTCCGCATGAGCCTGCTTGGGTCGTGCTGCAGCGAACTGCTAATGAACCGTGTCCATGCTTGCTTTCGGACAGCTGGAAGTTTGGGGGTAGAGGAAGGGAAATGCCGCATGCCCAGATGGAAGTGCAACTTCTAGAGGTTGTCTGCCCTCGGACAATACCGTAAGGGCAGTCTACTAGTCGTGCTGTTTCAATGAGGGATGAAGCCTGGAGAGGAAGAATAAAAAACTGACTAGTCTCTTTCCATTTGCAGACTGCACAGGTGATATCTTGACTAAAAATTTTAAAATTAATAGCACTACTGAGTAGACCTACCTCCAAATGCAAGCAATCGTGACTCAAGCTTCCTTACCAGCTTACTCCAAGCTGTGTCCGTTCCTCTTCCCTCTCCCCTACCAGAGCTTTCTCTTAGCATGGTAAACGCTACCCTCAGTGTTGTGACATTAGCGGGACTGCAGACCTGCAAGGTAGATAAACAGTGGTGGGGTAAATTCCATTTCACCTCCAGTGGTAGTACATCTGGGTTTTATCTTAGGGTTGGCAAGTTTCTGGTGAGCATCTGAATAGAGAAACAACTTATGTTTTTCCTGCTGGTAAGTCCCCTTTAGAAAGCTGTAATTGTTTCCTCAGGAAGCAGTGCTGTGAGTAGGAAGCCTGAACATGAGTGCTGGTGCGGAGTGATGGCGAAGATGACTGATACCCTGTCTTGTGTGCAGCAGTGTATGAGCTTCTCAAAGGGAAGCCACAGCTCAGTGAAAGGCCTTGGCTCTGAAGTTAAATGCCTGCAAAAGGGAGGGGCAGACAGGAAAATGCTGAAGCTGCAGAATGTTTCTTACTGTCTGTAATCCCTAAAAGTTTGGAGCTTTCTTACATGAAAAGAGATGGCCATCCACCATGTGTCCTAGACCTGACAAAAGCATAATGAGGCTCAAAAGACACAAAACTATTATATTATTTCAAATTTAAAAAAAAAAATCTGATGGAGAAACAGAGAATGGGGAGAAATTGATGATAGTGATAAACCAACCTTATAAGGATACTCATAACTGGAAGGGGTATATTTCAAAAAGACAAAGTGAAGGTACTGCACTATAGTGCCCGATTTATGGATTGCAAATATAAGAAATCAGAAACAAACAACTTAACAAGAATCAAAGAACGCCTGCTAAGCTGCAGGTACTTGTACATTGTATGGAGACCTTCTGCCAAGACAGGTGGGAAGAAAAGCTCAATAGTAAAGCAAACTTTTTCATATGATTCCCCATGAGGATCGCGAAGAAATCCAGCCTCTCTGTTTGGAGCCTTGTATAGCCATCCATACTCTCTACATAGCAGAAATGTGCTGACAGATGGATCAAGAGAAATGGAATATATTATAGTGCTGAATAAACTCTCAGGCTAAGCACTGGGTTTGATCTGATGAATGCAAGATCGGCTTTTAATGCAGGTGAGAATACTGATTATACTGTGATTACCATGCTTCGGTATTTCAGCGTATGCATATCTGCATCCAGCTGAAGCATGAAATAATGAAGCTCAGAGGGCTTTTTAGGCCTTCTTGGAAGTGTTGTCCATGTTTTGTTTTTCAGGGAAGTGGTTGGAATACTGCTATAAAAGGAGGAAAAAAAATCAAGACTTAAATGCCTTGATTCAGTTCAAAGCCATTCACTTTCCTGCGTTCACGTTGTGTCTTCCTGGAACTAATATTTCCTTCCCTCCACCAATGAAGCACTCCAAATGTGTTCTGCTTTTTGTATGTTAATGGATGGAATTTAAGTTGGAAATTGCTCCACTACCAATTATGTGAGTCGACTTGAGTAGGAGACAAAGGGGCTGAATAACAAATAACTGCCTGGCTAGGAAGGTGGAGAAGGGGGGGGGAATGGGTGGATGTAGTCTTTGCAAGGCAGCGAGCATTTAGATAAGCACACTAGAAGAGTTTTGTCTTTACATCATTGAATGAGTCAGGCTGTTTTTGGAGAGCATGAAGCTGTCCTGAGCCACCCCAGTGGTCTGGGTGCACCCTCGCTTGGCAGGAGGAGGATGCACAGCTCAAATACCGATGCTGCTGATCCAGGCACCTCATACCTGCTATGAGTGCTGGCTACCCCTTCTTGCTTTCGAAGGGGCAAGATGAAGGTGACTGTCGCTCCCATTAGCACCCTTGATGAAATTAGAGTTGGGTGGGTTTTGTTCCCCTCTGTAGGAAAACCACTTGCTTCAGTAATTTATTTATCTGTACTTTGTAAAGAAATGGTTTTACTCTGCAATACTCTCAGGCACAGGGACTGGGAGATCTGGCACAGATTGTCTTGACCTTGTGCAAAAAGCAGCATGCGTTGCTGGCATGGGTGCCATATTTTAAATACACTGCATCACAGCAGTGACAGAGGTATATGCTGATCTCTGTCATTAAGTTGCTATGGTATCTGAAAGCCACAGACCATTAGTCAGCTGACAGTTTGTGCCTAGATACTGCTGTGATTGATGCTTTAATAAATACCTGAGAGGAAAGAGTTGGGGAGAGAGGGAGGGATGGACTGACGGCAAATCTTGGGATAAGGTCATTTCTAAATACCCTTGCTAGCCATAAAAACTAAAGAGACTGAAAAATTAATTTGTATTCAGCTGAGGATTCAGCACTGTAAAAAGATGAACTAATAAAGTAGGAACTCCCCATTTTTCATCTTAACATCAGTATATTAAGCAGCTGATAAAATCTAATGCAGAAGGACAAATGCCATCTTTCTGTATATGGAGTGCCTTCAGTATACAAAGGGGAAAGCCTGTCTGAGGCTTAAGGTGTTAGACTGAGACTCAGGACTCAATTAACTTCTCCCTGTAGACTTTTTATGTCACTCTACCAGAGTCATTTATCCCCTCCGTTCTGCTTTATAAAAAAGTAATTTACCCGTTTCCAGAGGTACTGGCAGCAGAAATGTCACCATTTATGCTGGAAATGCACTGGCCACCATAAAGAATTCAAGTGCTGTGCAAGTAGAAGACACTTGAGTTAGTAAGATAGAAGGACAAAACAGTGTTTGTCATGGCGGTTCTGCACTAGGCATTTGATGCTAATTGCCACCAGGCACTCAAAAAATGTCATTTAGTACCAGGAATGCAAGGACAGGGTTTCTGTTGACTTCCTCTATGCTGGCATGCCCTTGCTGTAAGGAAAGTGCCTGGGGCCAAGGGCATTTCAACAGCTTCTCCTTAAAAAATTATAATCTCTTTACTCTTCTTTTTTCCCTTCACCTGTGAAGGGAAACTTTTGAAATGGGTTTGCAAGAAAACAGTATACTGTTGCTCAGCACATATGGTTAGTCTCAGGATGAGCATGGAGAATTTGGCCTGGCTTAGCTACATATGATGAAAGGGAATTGAGGGACACACTGAGGCTGTCTGCTACAAGCACCCAAACTGAATGTTGAGTCCTCTGCTGCCAAACAGAAGAGAAATGAATAGTTGAGGCTGGGGTTGTCCAAGTTGTCTTTGGTCAGATGTGGTCATGAATCCAGAGTGTTTATTCTCCACCCTGCCCTTTTCAAACCACCTTTTCAATGGGGCAGGGAAGATTTTTCTTTAATAAATGGTACTCCTGCAGAACTTAGTGATTGATAGAAGGCAGGTATCATTGATGTGTCATGTTGCAACAACTTTAAGTGTATCCAAGGGGAATGCTGATGCTGTTTACCAAAGAAAAAAGGCTCGCTATTCTGATATCCTTGCCAAAATATGCAGATTGGTGATGGCTTGCTTGCTGTCACTGAACAGCTGGGAATACTGGGAAGCCAAATCATCTGTTCCACTCTTGGCTGCTTTGTGTGTTTCTAGACACATGTGTTCAAGTGACTTGATTTGTTTCAGGTGTCAGGTGGAAGAGAAATGTGAGAGGGCTCGTATTTCTAAAACTGTTATTTTATAATATATAGAGTAATACATAATTCTTAAGACTGCATTGGGACTTGTCTTTTAGCCATAAAAGTATATCTTGACTGATATTTGAATTGTTGCATATTTCTGTGAAAGTAATTAACGTTCTGCATTTTGTGGCAAGTACCTTTCACTAAGCTTTGTGATCAGTTCTACACCAAACTAAATGAACAACTGGCTTTCTCTAGCATGTCCACACTACATGCTTAACTGTAAAATAGATTTTTTTCCCATCCAGAGTATGTAAATTAGCCAAAAGGAAGGAATGTGAAATTAGCCAAAAGGAAGGAAAAAACTGTAGTTTTTTCCAGACAGGTGTATCCTTTTTCTCTTTATGATCTAGTAGAAGACATACTAGTTTTCATGTAGACTGTAGTCTAGATGTTTTTATCTGGTCTTGAAGACATCTGCTTGAGTTTGTCAGCTGTGTCACAATTGCTTTCAGTTTTATCTGTCAGCTGTCTTAAGATACAGATAATGCTTAGAGACTGTCTCTGATTGCATCTTAGACTTGTGCTTTTACTTTTTGTGTGTTAATTCCTCATTCAGTGCCAAATCGTCTTAATTTGGGTGAGTTATTTTCAGCAAAAACCTTCCCTCAGTTTCTTAACAGCATTTGACCAGGTGCCTTCAGAAAATCTGTTTTTCAGGTTAGCAGTTATAGTTGTATCCTACTGTGGCCAAGTAGCTTGTGCCAGTTTTTAAGATGGAATGTTTCTATCTCATCTTTGGCCAAGGTCAGTATTTCATGAGACTTGAGTCTTGGTAGACTGTCATTTAGATCATATCGCAGATCACCTATAATTTTCTAATCTGAAACCAGCTGCATCTGAAAGGGTCTTTGAGAGGAGCTTCAAGCACTGGATTATTGCCTAAGGGATAGAGTGCTGATCCAGCCATAAACAAGAACACAGTCTGTGTATAATATTCTGCAGTTTGCATGATTAGTCATAAAAACAGTTGATAAAAGGCTCATGTGACTGCTGTGATAGACATGCACATTTGCTAATGCTACAAAGAGGAAAGACTGAGAGAGTCAGTTCAAAGGCAGCTTTGCAATAACTTCTGTTAGCAATTCTGCTACTGCTCTGAGGACTGGATATAAAGGTCTACACTTTCTCTAGCACTTGTCTGCTGGAGGAGAGCAGACGATCTGTCAAATAATCTCATGTGTTTTGTCTCTTGACTTGGTGCTCTGGGGTTGGACTGCAGCTTTCATGTTCCCTCTTGCTCACGTTTCATGGAAGCCTCTGCAGTGTGTTTTCTTCTGGGAGCATCTGTTTTCCTTCTGAATATTACTGAGCACTGGATACCTCAGGCTGGGAAGTTCCTTCTAAAGGAGAAACCATTTCAGCAATTCTCTCTGATTGGTATGATGCCTTCTGTGGTCTCCGCATGTATCTCATGGCCCCAGGGTGTAAGGAGGGAATGTGTTCTGTGCTGTGAAGGCTCTTTAGTAGTCTCAGCATGGGAGATGGCTGCTACTTATCCATCCTGTGCTATCATGTGTAGGCAGAGAGAATATCTGTGAAAGTCCTGAAGACTGATTTCTGGTCCAGGATCCCTTTGGGTTTTTTCTTGCCCAAAGTTATTTGTGGATAAACGGCCAGGTCTTGCATTGCTCTTCACAGAAGGCCACAGGGTTTTGCATGCTACACACGCACCAAAGCAGAGACAAGTGCTGTAAAGAGGCACCAGGAATGTCAGAAGACTCATGGAATAAATGGGATACCTGGGCTTGTCCCAGGTAGTGTCCACTATAGCTGTATCCAGGCCAGGCAAGAGATATCCAAGGGAGCTATGCTGCGGATGTAGAGCAGACAGGATGGATACCCACACTGGGAGTCCTCAGGCTCAGGTTCATGTTAACACAGATGCAGCGGAAGTAGTCTATTTTTGAGGATGAGATTCCTGAAAGCACTGTCACTTATCGTGAAATATGAGATTTGGAATCCCAGTTCTACTATGTAAAATCCAGAGGAGGATAAATGGTGAAGCAACCGTATTTTAATTCTGAATTTAATTTTAGCTGAATATCGCCTTGGTTCCTCACAGATTTGCCAGAAGAATTACAGGGTAATTTTCTCTTTATCTCAACAGCACTAGCCAAACCCAGACTGAACTTCTCTCATGTAAAGGAAAAACGCTGCTGATCAAAGGGCAAATTTGAATACGATCGTTTTCTTCTTATGGTTCAGTGGTACTAAACATGTAGACTGTAGTTATGGAGGGGAAAAAAACATACAGGTCTAAATTTAGTCTTGGTAGATAGTAACTTGCATTGAATTGGAAAATTATCATATGGCTTTCACTTTGCTTTCTGGTGATGTGTCAGTATGAAATAGCACACTGGAAGGAGGAGTTGGCTGCAAAGCAACTACTAAGGCATCTGTCTCCCAACTCAGTTTTCCTGTGCTCCCTGCTTAGCCAGCAAAAACCAAGGTCTCCACATGGCCTGCTGGAGGCTGGCAAATTGGAGAACCCACACGCAAACTGGGAAGGCTTCAAACTTAGTATTAAATGAAGACCCTACGTTTAGGCAGTGCTGTGCACCTCCCTGCACAGAGCAGCCGCTATTCCTCCTCTCTTTGCATTTCTGATTCTTTCCTCTGTGTGCTAAATCTGGTTTGACAGCTGCAACTAAGTGTAGCTGTGGTGAGTGAACTGGTGTGATTCATACAGCGGTTCCCGTATCTGCTAGGCAGTGGCCTTGTGTCCCTGAATGTCAACAGCAATCAGCGGGATTTTTAGACCATAAACATGGAAACATTTATGGAAACATCCATGTGCAGAATGGGCAGAAAACATGAAATATTAAGTAAGAAGATTTTTGCAGTGACACTTGGTGAAGTGGTGTACGTTTTTCTCGATCTTGCAGCAGTCTGAAATTTTCTATCCATATAATCTATCGTCAAGGCTACTGATGGAATCAGCTTTGTCAGATCACAGGAGTGTTGTAGAACAATTTAACGTGTCATAATCTGGTACAATTTTAATAACCTGTTGCTTAATTTACACCTATTAGCCTCTAAGATAATGTCAGTTTTAAAAGATTTTAAGAAGGTATTACTTCAACTCTAAAAATGCATTGCCTAACCCAATTTCCTGACTAGGAACTAAAGCAGTAGGTATGTGATTTTTTTTTTTTTGTATTTGCTAATTGCCCAGCACCCTGTTGCAATTGTGCTGTGTCTGTGCTCTGTTTCGGATAGTACAGACCATGATTAATGAACTTGTTAGCTCCAGCTTTAAGTTCCTCTAAAGGCAGGATGCTCAAGTTGGCACTGCCAACTGTTTTAGAAACTGAAATCCACAGTAGCCAATACAGAGTAAGGTGGTCCAAAACAAAGATTAAATGCATGTTTGTTCTTCCTCTTGTCTTGTAAATTGGGTAAGCCTGAATCACTGTGTGTGCTTGTGCAGATGGAGAGGAAACAAATGTGTTGTCTGTTGGTTTATGTGCCTAGTGCTGTTTTACATCTCGGAAAAGATAGCTTAATTGAGACTGTCTGCATGGCATTCCCTGTTTAGTGTTTTGCCAGCTTGCAGGAAGGAACCGTGGTTTCTTGCCAGATCAAACATCGCAGCAGAATATCGGCTTCCCTAAACACAAATTGTATCGTGTTTTCTTGGCCTCTACCATTTAGAAAAGAGTGTATGCTCCCTAGCATTTTGAATGTTGGCGTCTTAATTACTTTGCTTGTGAGGACTGGCTTTTATTAGGTCTAGCTGGTGAGTTCTATTTTCTGTAATGAGCAAGACTGTAAAATTTCTGCCAGCCGCAAGTACTGTTAGGAATGCCTGTACTCCACTGGCTCTACATGTGATGTCTCTCACAATGTCGTCACAAAATCACTGCAGGCTTTCAGTGGCAGTTTGCATCACCCTGGTGGCCTGGAAACTGAAGCAGATGAGCTGTGCTTGCCCGATTCATGTTGGTAGCTGAGGTGTGGAAGAGGTACCTGTCAGAAATATCACAATGAATCTTGCAGCAGGAACAAACTGCGTCTTTAGTCAGTGTGAATACAGGTGGTAGCATGCTTCTAGAAGGAAAATAATACCTATCAAAAATATGTTTTCAACTCTGTATTTCATTGCAAGTAACTGCTTTCTAGTGGGAGGAATCTGTACTCTCTCTGTTGATGCTGGTGACAGAAATAGCAGCCAACTGACTACAATGTGCAAGCAACCTTTGCTGCTGTGGCATCATCTCCAGTTAAGGCATTACAGTAGTTGCAGATCTTATCATGCTGTTCTGTTTCTGTCCTATTACCAGGTAGACATGCTGGTGACCTAGTCTGTGGGAGTCCTCATAAAACGCCACTCACTGAGGTTATTTCCACACAGCACACAGCGTGCTCTGAATCTTACTCTTCAAGGTGCTTTAAACAGCGGTGAACTGCAGATTTGATTACATATGGCTGTGCGCATGAGATATACTTTAGATAAGCATACAAAACCAGCCAAAATGCTCTGTGGCTGGTTCATCTGGTTTTTTTGTAGAGGATATTTTGACTCTATAGATAAAGCTGCAGGAAACAGCCACAGAACCAACAGCCTATTTACAGAGTGTAATGCAGTGTAAGGTGGTACAATATATCCCATGCCAGATATGTCACCAGTATATATGTGGAGCACCCCTGTACTTCATTAATGGACTTATTTGGGTTAATGGTTGTGTCTAAGACTTCAGAGTTTTGATGTGTTCCCAGGCTACATCCAGGCACTGTTGGGCTGTCTCCTCCACATGCATTGGCTGGTTTTTCCCCTTGCTTGTGAAGTGTATCTGCTTTGCAACCTGGGTATATCTCCTTTTGTGACTGAGTCTCAAAGGGCTGTTACTGGCATGGGTAAATATGGCAGAATAAAGACTTCTTATTTTTGTATACTCCATTCCTTAAAGCTTTAAAGTTTGAATCTGCGATTTCCAACCCAGCTGGCTTTTATGCTTTTCTGTAAGATAGTTTTGCCAAAATACTAACAATGGCCTCAACTGTTTGCTGCTTTGGCACAGCTGTGTTCACAGTGGTCTTTGCAAAACTACTGCAATATTTAGAAAAAAGCACAAGAAACTTGAGCCTGTGAATTGTTAAATATTTTTGCATGAGGCGTGACATTGAAAAGATTTTGGTCTGTTTTTCAGTTTAGCAACTGTGGGAATTTCCAGTCTTAAGTGACAGTTTCTCTTATTACTGTGTAAAAAAATCCATTTTGTAAGTCAGCAAAAACTGTCAAAAATCCTATTTTAGTAGTTTTAACAATAGCAAAATGATTTTTGGTCAGTCCTACAGTTTCACAGAAACTACAAAGGACTATTCCTTATTACAAAGCTGCTTGTTCGTTCAAGTGGAAAGCAGCCTGATCCTGTTTAGCCAAACTGGACTTGCATCTAAAGGAAATAAAGAACAAATTGCACATAGTAGGGGTCATCACACCCAGTCAAAATATGTTTGCACCCGATGCTTCCTCTTCTTGACCCTATTGTCCTTCTGGAAGCCCCAGGCCTCTCATCTGGGAATTGTTTGAATTGTATCCCCAGACATTTCAGCATCATTGACATAAAGTGCAGATGGATCTTTTCCAAGCTCTGTGGGCTTTCTCTTCCAAAGGGTTTGCAGAGTGCGTGCTGAGCTGGAGCCTAAGCAAGCCCTGCAATGCAGTCACTTGCATAGGTATCAAAGGCAGGAGTGAAACATATCTAGATAGGCGTTGAAGTCCTGCTGTGATCACTAGGCTCTAGAAGGCTTTCAGTCTCCAGAAGGACAAGACGGTGCTTATGAAGGTGTGATATTAACTGCTTTGTGCTGTCTGTCTTGCCTCACTAATAGGTAAGACACTTTAGCAAGTGAGAGGTTACCTTCATGCTAAATTTAGCTGCAGTCAGTACTGGGTCTTAGTTTTCAGTACATCACCACAATGTCCACAGCTGCTAGACTAAGCTATTATGTGGCAATCTAACAGTTGCTCCAGCTTTATTTCAATTGACTGGTTCTCTTATGCTGAGTGAAGGTCCTTTTCACTAAATATCGTGTTTCCATGCTTCCATTCAAGGAGTCATCTTGTTTTTGACAGCCTCTGGAGTCTGTTCGGTGCTTATGCCAAGCTACCCTGACTGGGCATCCTCTGCTGTGCAAATTGGGGGGAATGTCATTAGTTTCCTAGGCACACCTCAGACTGGCTAATTAGGCCTATTCCGTAGACTGGAGGACTGTAAATTAGTCATTGCTAATCAGTGTCTACCAGTGGAGGGCTCAGTAATGGTGTGAGCTATAGCGAGAACCTTATCCTAGGTTTGGGGCTTTCTCCTATAGCTGCTGCGACAAACTGGAACAGAATGGCAAGTTATTTAAAAGATAAGTATTTTAAATACACGGAAAGGTCAGCTGAAAGAATTTGACTGAACTGTAAGCCGCCACTTCAGGGAATAGAGAGAAAATGACCTCCTTTGCTATGGAGACTGTGCTGAAATATTGCCAAGCCTTGAAATATTCAGATAATTGGTCAGCTGCCAAAAACTTGTTATTCATGAAATGCCTAGTGTATACAAGCTTGTAGAGCTATTACAGATCTTAATCAACTACAACGGAGACTTTTGCTTTACAAAAGGCAGAGGAAGCTGCTTGTCCTACCAGATCCTTTGTTTCGGTCCAGTGCTGCAAACATGGGAGTAGAGAAGGAAGTGCCTTCGTTTGGTTTGAGTGACTGGCTAACTTGGGGTGTTTGTGTGCACAGAAAGGCATTTGCCATGCAGGCAAGCTGTCTGCCACACAGCTCATTAGATCACTTGATTAGATTTTTTGCCTGAGCTCCCATGCCACTGGAGCCATCCTTATTTAAAGGCCATTCTTTGGCTGCTCTATTTTGGGTTTGTGATCAATGCAGCCCCAGCTTCTGTCAATTCCCAATCCTAACTCGCCTGTTTTTGCACATCTGACAGAGTGCGAAGCACTTGATTAGATGGAGAATCATGCCCTGCTGCTCTGTCTCTCACTTTTGGTTTACTCGGCTAAGCAGCTTACTGCTTCACTAGGAATTGTAAGGCAGGCACCACTAATAAGCCACTTGCTTTCCAGAAACCAGGCATTGCTCCCTATGTAGCCATTCACGTACTTTGTGATCACCAGAGCTAAAATGCTTCTTTTATCATTGGTCTTCCATACGTGGTTGATTTATTTCTCTTGAAGCTTTCACAGTTTAACCTTGTTTTTTTGGCATGAAATTGAGAACTGCAGGTGACCCCTTAGTCAGATGTTCAAACCTTTCCAGTCTCACTATGGAAAGTCCTTGTCTAAATTTCTGCTGTTTTCTGGTCATTAAGCTAATTCTGAAAAAGAAGCCAGAAAGCTGTCCGATATTTATAGTAGGAGACTTGGTGATTTTTCTGAGAGGGAAAGCAAATGGCAGCTTGAGGCTTCCAGGGGCTGAAGGTTAGCTTTACTAAAACATCAGATGGGGTACTGGTTTCTCGGGTTTTTTTCTCCTCTTCAAGAAAGAGGTCAGGATTTTCAGTTTCTCACAGCTCAGATACACATCACCAGCATTTCTCATTTCACAAGACATAAATGTTGTTCTTGGCGTGCTGCATGAATTTGTCTGCTAGGCTTCTAGCAAAATCCAATGTGAAACAATGCTACTCTACCTATAACTTAGTAGTTTCTACGATAATGCTTGCCAAAAGGTTGGAAAAAAAAATAAAATAAACTTAGTAAGAATTTATTGAACTGTATAAGAACAAAATACTTTCAAGATTATATTGTACCAGAATCTGCACAACACTTTCACCAAAGGAACATAAATTTGTAAACATCAAATTAATAAGAAAAAACTTAGTTTGAAAATGCTTTGCAAGTGTTTCCGTGAACTTTCCCACGAGCCTTGTGTGCTGTACATTTACTGTGTAGCATCCATTTCAACGACATGTCAGAGGCTAAAATCTGTTTTCTCATGTCGTTTTGGGTATAACACTAACATCCCATTGACTCTACTGACAAAGCAATCGGCTGCTGTGGATTTTTGCAAGGCAGTGAAACTGCCGTGTGGGAGTGCAACTCAGGTTTCCTAGGCAGGGATGATTTTTGCGTTTCCTTACTGTCCTGAAATAATACTTGTCAATATTTATTCAGAGTAGGTCTCAACTCTTTAGGACCTCAGCCCAGGTTTTTATGAAAGCTGCAGTTCAACCTGCCAGGAAAGGCGCTGTGTGTCGGCAGTGAGATGCTGCCCGAGCAGCAGCCGCAGCTCCCTCGTCCTGTGCGGTGTACCTGCGGCAGAGCCCCGCGGCACGGCAGAGGCCTGGCTGCTGGTCCTCACCTTACGGCGCCTTTTCCTTGGTTTTGCTGGTTCTTCAGCACTTCTCCTTTGAAGGCAGCGACTTCAGTTAAACTGTTTCGAAGGCTGGCGTTCGCAGCTGCCCTGCCTGATGCTAGTTTTGGATGAGAGCAGCCTGGGAGCTGAGACCCGCCACCCCCGCCCCCCTCCCCTTCCCGGGGCTGCCGGGCTCCAGCTGACCCCTGGCGGCCACCGCGGTCGAGCACCGGGGGG
>Ga0065711_1044351_pt1 | contig 14153 bp, 17 predicted proteins | sample Hoacrofraction12_FD_59098 | JGI IMG/M metagenome (GOLD analysis project Ga0065711, IMG submission 59098) | Hoatzin crop microbial communities from Cojedes, Venezuela - Epithelial fraction 12 v2 (version 2) | ecosystem: Host-associated > Birds > Digestive system > Esophagus > Crop | place...
TTTTTTTTTTTTTTTTTTTTGGTAATTAATCTTTTAGATTTATTGTTGAGGGTGTTAGTCTGTGCACCAGCACGCGTGTGACTGGCATGACAAGTATGGGCAGCGAGAAGCGTCTGCCCTTCCCAGGGAGGGAGGGAGAAGAGACCGCGCACAGAGGAGAGGGCACGCAACGGCACACTGGGGACCAGGGCAGGAGTTTTACCGAGGATGCTCATTCTCTCTTTCGATTACCCTCCCTGCATTCCTTTTACATTATCACCCTGCCCAGACACCCTGGGGGATTATTCTGGTTTAAGTCGGGCGCGCTGTCTGTGCGCACGCACAGTCTGCTCGGAAATTGAAAAGAAAGATGCACTCTTCATCCCAGCACAACCATCACGTGCGGCCGTCACACCACAGTCCCATCCACTCACATTCAAATGTTAAAGTGCTGGGCGTGTGCAGCCATCCCTGTGGAGTTTGAGTGCAGGAAAGCAGCTGTAGTATTGACACGTACAACGAACCCTTACGCGACAGAAGCGCGGGCCAGTCCCAACTAACCTCTCCTCCACGCTTGCACTTTCTCACCCCTCTTGGAGGAGCAATCTTCAGCACGTTAAGCAGAACCTCAGTTCCCCGTCGGTCATACCCACCTAGTATTTACTTTCATGCTTTATTAGCTCTCCAGAACAAGAGCTGTCTCCTCCCCTGTGTCAGGATAACTCCTACCAGAGCCAGGGCTGGGGACTTCCAGCTGCTAACACAGCACAGACGAAGAGATAACAACCTTTCTTAAAACACTTCTATGATTAATGCTAGAAGGAGTTTATGACTGTACTTTCCACTATGCAGAAAAATAATTTTCAACTTACAATCAGTTTAAAATGAGTACCCCGCCCTTTCTGGCCATTTTCACATAGGATCTCCCAAGTTTTTTGGCTGTCCCCAGAACTATAGAGGGGTGTGTGCGCACAACCCCAGAGATACTGGGTGTGGACGATCAGATTGGAAACTGAGAGGTTACTGAGAAGACCTGGCCCTGCTTCTACCCGTTGCAGCGAAGCAATAAAACTTATGGAAACTTGCCCGCATAGATCCGAGGGCAAGACCTCAGCAGCAGCCCCGGTCTCTTTAGGGACCATATGGAAGGCGAAATATCAGTCCGGCACTGCAGCAGGTTCAAAGGGAAGCCCTGAAGCAGGGGGACTGTCTGCTCCAGCAAGATGCAAGGAGCCAAGGGCTGCTCCTGACCCTAACGAAGTGTTGAAAACGTAAAATCCCCTGCATATTGAACTGCAGGTGCTGAGGCAGCTTGTTGGCTCTTCCCCAAGCTGGTTTCCTCCCCAGCACTCAGGACTGCAAGGCTGAAGAAGTCTGCAGCAGGCAAGCAACAGCTACGTCTGCACAGGACAGTCTGGTCCAGGGGAAGGGAGACTCCCCCGGCACTTCACAGTCCCCCCAGGTCTTCTGTCCTTACAGGTTCTTGATACCATCACCCATGATAACTAGGAGAAAGCTCCCCAGCGGGCTGTCTAATACACTAAGCAGCTGCACAATCTGCAAAGGTTGGTTCCAAATCCTCAATTCCTCTTTCTGGGGCTGATGCTATTCCCCAGTCCCACCACGCACCTCACTAGGGACCAGTGCCCAGAGCACTCAAGCAATTTCAGCACGACTAGGATGAACTTGGGGCTCTCACGAAAGACTGGCCTACGCACTGAATGGTCAGAAGACCTTTCTCCATCCCTTCTTGTAGGTCCATTGTACAAGCCTGGCTGTTCCATTAACACCCACAACACTTTTGGACTGTCCCTCACAGGATCCAATGTACCATCAGGAACTACAATCAGGGTAGGTCAGCAGGTAAACCTCAGGGCTCTCAAAAAGCATGGCCAACTCTACATTGGCTAATTCAAAGGTAAGCTCAGGCTGGGAGTGGACTCACGCGGGCCCGACCCAGTGACTCATTTACAGTACTGCACTGACAGCCACAACCTTCTTCCTACGTGCTAGATCCAACAAGAAGAACACGCTGATTGCCACTTCTACAACGTCTACCCGCAGCTGTGCATTTGTAGAAGTCGGGGGATTTTTCAAGATGGATCTGAAGAAACCCTTCAAAGGAAGGGATCAAGACCTCAGCCTACCCTCTGCTGTCTGCGACCATACTTTCCCCTTGGCCAAAGGGGCCCTTCACAGACGTGCATCTGACAGCTTGTGGGACACTTACCTTCTCCATTCATTTTCATAGCAAAAGCCCAACCAGAAGCTGGTTCTTAAGGCTGACATAGTGCAGAGCTTTTAAAGAGACATTTGATCCCACCTGTAAGATTCCCAGTGATGAAGGGCCCATGAGATCCGCAGTGCTCTGACGTCCAACTACTATCACCACAGAAGGGCTGCAGCTCTCCCTCCAACTGGAAATATCTAGTTTCCAGATGCTGGATTTTACAGTGCTGTTTTCCATTATTTTAAGGACAGGGATTTGCAAGGTCTAGCCCTTAACCTTAAAGTGAAGTTGCAGCTCATAACCTACTGTTATTACTTTGACAGCCAAAGAACATGCAGGCCAGGTTGTTCTTGCTCCTACGGTACAACTAGCCACTTGCTGCGTTGGGACCACTGCAGGCTTATAAATACCATACTCCTGAAGTAAATAGCTTGTTCCTTGTTGTGCTATGTCACCGCAGCAGGATATACTATATGATTATCACCACATCCCCTTTCCCAGACTTTACAGAAAGATAAAACACTATTTTAAAAACTCAGAGCAATATGGACATCAATTCATGATCACAGTCTATGCCATGGGTAAATCTCCTCATCCTTACTTTACAGATACAGAAATTAAGAGCTCTGTAATGACTGTGTAGCACAGGTCAGAGGAGACGCTGGCAGCACTTGGACCAAAAGCAACGTTTCCCAAGCTCCATCTTCCTGAAATTTTTCACTAGGCTAAAAACTAATTTGATCCTTTACAATGTCATGCCAAAGCCAGGCTAAACTGATGGGTTCTTGGGTAAGTCAGACAGGAATCATCAGGAGTGCTTATCAATTACAGTGTGGAAGTCCTGATTAAGGAATGCATCACAGTGGGGTTTTAAATGTATACTACAAAAAAGGTCCTTGTTCAGCACAAGATCCTCACCTCTTTCTTAAACTGAACTTTTTTGTAGCTCTGAATATATTTAATATATTTATGCCAGGAGAAGGAAATACCTCCCAGTCTGGTTCATAGCGTTTTTAGGAACAGCCAGCAACAAAATAACAGCTACAAATAAATCCATCAAGAAACTGTCATTTTTGTTCTGGGTAAGAAGTCGACAGCTCGAAGAACTACTCATTCATTTCACTAATGGGTCAAAACCCATTAGGATGATTACCCAATCTGTAGCAAAGCACAAGAATGATTTTGATCCAGCTAGACATTGTGAAATCAAGCCTGCTCAGCCTAGCCCAAGAGGAATTCACAGTCCTCTGGGGAGAAAGAGCATTATTTCCAGGAGAAACCTGCACCTACCAATCTACAAAACTGAAAGTAGGGACCAAGCCTCCAAAGTCCACTCCAGCCTGCACCTCTGGGTGCATGCCCGAGAAGACAGCTTGTGCTGCTCTGGCAGTGCCTGCATGAGCAATGTGACTCAGAGGAACAGCACGCTCTTGAAGCAAATCCCTCCCAGTCACTGTCACTCGCCCGACGGCGGCTTCAGTCTGTGAAAGGTTTGATGTGCCCGTGTCACTAATGCTGACAGGGCTGCTAAATGCCTCTGCAACAGGCCACGTACAGCACACTCACTCTCTTTCCAGGGAAGCAAACCCAAAGCGAGAATTCACTTGCTCTGCAAATGAGGAAACAACAAATTCTGGAGGCATCAAAATATAGAAGCAAAAGGAAGAGTTTTTCACATTCCGGATTACCACAATGATCTGGAGTTAGTTTACTGTCAGCAAATCCAAATAAACAGTCCACTGGCTGAACAGAGGCCAAACTAAAGCAGTATATGAAAACAGCTTGGCACCACCCTGCACTGCAAAGTCAGCCTTTTTTTTTTTCCCCTTTGAACAAATGAACACCCGTGTCTGTTGGTCACTCTCAGGTTATATTATAAAAGGGTTGTTTACAGACACACAAAGAGTATCAGATAAACTGGCAGCTGTGCGGTGAGGGGAGGGAGCCCTGCACAGCGCTGCTACCCACACCATGCTCACATCCACCTCAGAATGCTCCAGCCCCCGGAGCCAGTGCATGAGCATAAGCACGAACACAAGAAGCAACCAGCTTGACTTTGCTTAAGGAAAAAAAAGTAAGATCCTTTGCAAGCAAAGGGAGAAGGCCATGCTGAAGCAAACAAGAAGTCAGAAATCAGACCCTGCTTTACCTCCCAAGCAGCCTTGCTGTGCAAGCCTTTCACTCAGAGCAGGCCCACGTTCCTTGGGCTCACGCAGCACTGAGCCCAGCAGGTCAGAGGCACCGTGGGCTGCAAACCCACGGGGAGAGGCTGGCTGAATACCTGGGTGCTCAGCCCATGTTGAGCTCGGGAAGCAGAAAGCCCACCCTCGCGCAAGACAGACGTGCTGGATGCTGGAGCTGTGGCAAGGACAAACGCACTTCAGGGCTACGGTAAGAAGGGAGGAGAGGAGTGTGAGAAGTGGAGAGCACCATGGCTGTGGCCGGCACATCGCAGGCTGCCTGCAAAGGGTTAAGATCAGAAAGAAGCCAGGAGCTGGCTTGACGCCAAGGCAAGTCTCCAGCTACATGGAAGGTGGCCAGAGGGCAGAGGCTGCTGTCCTCTCCCAGAAACCCAGCCTGCTGCGACCCGTCCCCACAAACAGCTCTCGGAGGCACCCAGCGGGCCTTGGGACGTGACAGTGACAGGCCATTTACAAGGTGTTGCTTATACACAGCTCTGCCAGCAGGATTCCCTTCTCTAAAACAGATTATGTTCAAAACCCATAAACATGATTTTAGCCCTAGAGGTCTAGGCAAAAAGCAGTATTTAACACAAGGAGTCCTCTCCGAGTGGGGGGTAACTTGCACCGCATCCCTTTTCCAACACTGAGCCATGTGCGTGCTTGCATCTGATTTTGGGGGTGCTCTGATCCAGCTGATTTTGAACTGTGGGGGATGTATGTGGTCAGGACTGGGTCTCACTAGAAGCAAAACTGGATTTTCCTTGAGGTCACTACAAACCCCTGCTATCAATACAACATCCAAACTGTCACGTTGTTGGACAACAGCCTGTTTGCCACCGACCAACCTGCTCTGCTGAGGTTTTTGAGATGCAAGGACTGAACTTATCATGGGCAGACACACAAGTTAATGTAAAAGCAACTTTACGCTCTGCTCATCATGTCATTGCTCTGTGTGGCTGGCAGGAACAGTTATCAACCAGCTGACATCAAAATTCATATTTAGATACTAACAAAGCTATAAGGATGTCACACTGTTGTGAAGGGAAGAACCACTGAAAAACAGGTAGAGTGACCATGATTGTAGTTTCAAAACTTCTGTTAAAAAAAGAGAAAACCTCTTTTCATTTGGGTCCGATAACTACAGACTTTGAAAGCTCATTATATGATTCCTAATGCTTGCAGGGGACAGGGAAGTACTTGTAATGCTTACTTTGTACCACAGAACTGAAACACAGAGGGAACGAGTTGTCCATTCAAGCTACCTCAGAGAAGAGAAACAAATCCAGGTTACCTAGGCCCTACTTTCTCCTTGGAACAGCACTAGAAAGCCTGGAGTTAACCCACGCGCCCACCCAAAACCCACTGTGCTCCTTACAGCAGGTAGAGCCCAGAGGTCGGCAAACCCATGGCCTCGCTGGGGGCCCTGCGAAGCGCTGACCCACCCGGCTAACAGCCGCACGCCGCGGCGGTGGGAGGCTTTTCCCTCAGCCCGGAGCCAGCAGTGGGGCTTTCACAAGCTCTGCGTAAACACGAGCTCAGGAAGAGCAAATGCAAACCACATTTCTGCAGAGCTTTTCCCCAGCCGAAGGGACCTTGGTTCCTAGCCCTGGGAAAACAGCTGAAGAGGAGGCACGGACGCCAAACCCAAGGGTCTAAGAGTCAGCTTTGAAGAAACAAAGGGTGGGAACATTAGTTTTAATATGGGAGTTGATCCGGGGGAGAAAGCCGGCAAGCAACACAGCAGAGAGACAGGCAAAAAGGAAATTTACTTTGGACCTAATCCTACAAACTTAACGCAAGACAGAGCTTAGCAGACACTGCTCCTCACCTCGGCCGCTCAAAGGTCCACCCACAGCCACCGACAGACAGGCAGCCCTTGTCAACCACAGCATGGCCCTTGGGGTGGAAGGGATGAGGATGAAGGTGAGTGTGAAGGCAGGTCACCCTGAGCCGGAGGGTGAGGGGAGCCATATCCTGCACCGCTGCTCCTCCCAAAGCCTCACCACCACTCTAACGCGGGGCTCTGACTCTCGGGGAAACCAGGCATCTGAGCTCCCCTTGTTCTGCAACACAAACCTGGCTGCTCAGCCCACACCTACCAGGGGACCGGGCTCCAACCCACAATCCCGGAGACAGGAAAGCTGCCCCAAGCCCACTGCTCCCCGAGCAGGTTCGGGGGGACAGCAGACCGCAGCCCCCCGCGGGCAGCCTGCCCCTGCCTGCCCAGGCCCAGAGGAAGCGAACCGGCCCACCCACGCTCACCACAGCCGGGCTTTGTCCGCACCACGTTGGGCGGCGCGGCCGGGGGAATTCTGCCAGCACTGCCGGTGGGCCAAGGCAGCCTCCAAACTGCGCACAGGTGGCTTCCAACAAGAACAGCCCGAGCTGCATTTGAACTGGTGCCCGAGCACAGAAAGCTCCAAGTTTCATCCTCAACCCCCTCAAAATTTTCATCTATCAGGATCTACACAGAGAAAGGAAGAGGAGTCTGTACATCGAGTCCCTTCATTAGTGGATTTCTCTGCTGCTCCGTCTCCTCGCGCGGTGCCTTCTCCTATGCAAGCGTGCACAAGAGAACGCTAGACCTGCTTGCAAGACCTCCCGGCCTTATGCTCACATCAACAAACAGGACAGCAAGACGTAGCTTTACCTTTTACCCTGCAGCAGACCACAAGGCCAAAATTAAGGGCAAAACGTTACACCATGCACAAGGCAGGGCTGAATGAGAGCTCGGGAGACCGCTCAGCCCCTCGCCATCAAAATCCCTCTTCCAGATCCCTGTCAGATGGCTCTAGCATGGTCCATACAGCAGCAAGCCGTGCAGGTGACACCAGCACCACTGGGATGGGCGGACACTGGGACAGCCCCAGTGGCCACAGCTGCCGGCCGGGAAGCCAGGGCACGAGGGATTCCCACAGGAACCCAGCCAAGGTTCAGGCTGGGTGCTGCGCTCTCCCATTCAAATACCCAGGGTCTAGTCCAGTTCCTTTTGCCGAAGCAGGATCAAAGTTACCCCAGCCATCCCTAGCCAAGCTGTTAACTGGGACATGCTGTGGTTTCCACCACAACTTAACACTGCTGGAAAAACAGAGCAGCAACTGCCTCGTCCCCTCTGTACCTCCCCTCCTTTCCCCACAGCTGGCTTGCTGCCCACCCTATTGCTCATCACTTCAGAAGATTCCCAGGACTCACGGAGGCATAAGCGATTTTATATGCATTTAAAAAACAATCTTGCATCCTTCCTCTCCATCCATCCTTCCCTTTTCCTCTGCTCCTTTGGATGCTGCCCGATCTTCTCCCCATTCAGCTGGTTTTCCCATCAGTAGCCCAGACTTGCTTCTGCTCTTTTTTATCTTCACAGCAAGAGACTCATGAGTTCAGTCAGCCCTTGCTCTATCAACCTTTTGCTGTCCCGAGGAGCCTCCCTAGGCTCCCCCCATCCAAGGGGGCCCTGCGGCATCTGAAGGAAGAACCCGTCAACCTTCTGAACAAAACTTCACTGAAAAAATACTCAAGTTCCCGCTGGCTTCCTCCTCCATACAGAAGTAGAGGGGTGTTCACTCTTGTCAATGCTAAAATGCAGTAGATAAGGAGGCTACTAATGTCAAGTGGCTATCGGAGCCATCTCCTCGCCCCTGTTTTTTCCTCCCTGCGAGAGACCCCAGTGTTTAAGGAAGGAGACAAACAATGGGGGATCCCCCGTCCCACCCATAGGAACCCGAATCAACAGCAATCCCACGTGTCAGCGGAAGAGAGGGAGACACACGGAGAAAACGCAGAAGGGCACTGGCATTTCAGGGTGCCCTTTTTAGCCACAGCAGGAAGGTCAGAGCCAGAACAGACAACTCCAACACAATGAGCTGCCGAAGCTAAATATAAACCTGTTGAGGGCATGGATACAGGAGTTTGTTTTTACAGTAAGCCGACAGACGATCAACATTGTGCCACATCCCCACTCAAAATAATTCACCGCTTTATCATTACTGACAGTCTTTGTGTTTTATCAAAGAGGCAAAGCCCATGCTTACGCCCATTTGCCAGTCTAAGTCAGTGGAAAAGATTAACTGGGAACAAGAAATACTCAAACTTTTCCATTTCTATTATGCCAGCCTAGGAAAATCTATTATGTTCCTCCCCCGTGATGGGACCACCTCATTAGGGAGCCACTTATCTTGCTTCCTCACACACACACACTACCCTTAACGTCACATTAACTGCTATGAACAGCATAGCTCTCCAGCCCACAGTCCTTTCCCAATACACCGCTTGGCAAAAACTACTTTTCCTTAAATCCAGGTCACATGTTGAGGTTTCTACACTTTGCTCACAGATATCAAGCTTGGGTTGACAAACTGTTCTTGCCTGCTTACTCAGAAAAAATAAAAAGGGTGACATTTACCCAGCATAGCTATCTCAGTATGATTCTCAGAACTGCAGAGATTTTTAGAGGAAGGGGAACTCTTGTGGAAGAAAAAACTCTGAGGTGTTAAAAGCAAGGAAAAGAGAATGTGCAAGAACAAAATGATGACGTTAGAGACAAAACACGTTTCAGCCCCAATGAATGGAAGGGAAGGTGCCCTAGATAGAACTTGGGATACTATTTTTAAGAACAGTGGTAGGAAAAGAGAAAACCATGGTGCCACGCCAGCAACACATTTGTTATTCGGTGCCCATGGAGACACTCAAAGGATTCTCATGGCTGGTATTTAACTTGGTATTTCTTGCTAGGCTTACGTTACAGCAGAAAAATCATTTTCTTACTCTCGAGCATGTACTTCTTGGCAATAGGCAGAGAGAGCAGCCGGATGTGACCGATGAGGGAGCCCCAGGCATGGGCTCTGGAGAGCGGAGCTTCGGGTGGCAGCGGGCTGTATGGCTGGATCACGAAGTAAACAGTCAGCAAGACCAAGCCCAGCGTGAGCAGGCCCTGTGAGAGAAAACAGGCGCGGAATTAATTATACTGCAGTGAGATGGTGTGCCTCCAGAACAGGACACACCTTCTGACTGGTATCAAAGGGTTGTGGCTGTGTGTTGCAAGACAAATGTGCAAATTTTTGCTGTGGCTCCTCATTCAACTGCCATGCTATTCACGTACACAGAGCTGTCACCCAGTTTTATTGTTAGGGCTGTCCAGGGACAAAATTAAGCAGCCTTCAAACCCACACCACCCAACTCTGTTGTTGTATCTTAGCACTGCAAATAATCCAGCACCAGAGCAATGAGGATCATCTACAGACACTTCCAAGTCCTCCCACCAAATCAAATAAAAGCTTGCACCTCTGCCATACCTCTTACACAAGGTTTTCAAGGCTTTTTGCAAACATCCGTCAAGCCTCGAAACACTCTGGCAGAGTTGGAACCAGCTCCCTCCTCCATACCAGAATCCCAAATTAGCCTTAAAGAGATGACACGACGCGTTTCTCCCCCTGGCCAAAGTCAATCAACAGCAAAAACAAGAACAGAAGCTGAAAGTTCAGATTTCCAGTTTCCTGTTCTCCTGCCTCATTTTTACAGCTTTTTATAGGACAGGAGGAAGACAGTTTGAATTTTTTTCGAAATAGAAACCTTTGCAATGATTTTCTAAAGATGACACTAAAATATTACATAATATTATGCCAGTGGGAAGGTTTTCATCCTTGTAGCAAACATCTCCAACCTACCTAATTAATAACTGCATCCTTTCACCCACTTCGTGAAAATTTTTACAGGGTCTTTTAGTTAAGGGCCTCAAAACATTTTTGTAGCATCAAGCATCATGGCAATGGGTTTATTTTATAGACTACAAGGGGAATAAAGACAGGTAGAAGCTTGTGACTGCATCAGAAACAGAACCTGGACCTTGTTATTCAACCCTGAACTTTAAGAATCTTTTTCCCCTCTCACATTTCCACTGAGGGTGCTGACACTGGGAATCTTTGCCCAAAGAATCAATCCAAGTCTCATTCTTTAATAATTTAAGGAGAAGAAGGTGTTGACATGTTGAATTTTCAGCACACATAAGCAATTTCAAATCTCAGTCAGCTGTCTTCTGTTTTCAAGCCAGCTCATGGGACGAACGAAGCAAGCTACATTTCACAGCTTTTTAAATAAAGAACACAGAAAAATTCATCAAGGAAACACAATGGGAAATAAAAGGCTCAGGTGCAAAAGAAGAACTTCCGACCCTCTGACGGTCTGTGCATGCACAAAACACATCTTACCTTGTAGAGAGCCACAAGGACAGGGTATCGGGGAGGTCCCCTTTGGGGTTCATTTCTTTCCAAGAGCTGCTTGATGAATTTCTCAATGGCTTTTTCTGACATCCCACACTGGTGGCCAGTTTGCCTCACTAGATCAATCGTCTCTGATAGCTTGTCATAAATGCTGAGCTCGTTGGCCGAAAGCTCCATGGCCTCTGATGAAAAATCCCTGTGAAAAGATTCAGTACGTTAGCAGAAAACACACTGCAGCCTGTACAGCTCAACACCAGAGTGTGCAGAGAGATCACAGGAACACCGCAATGCCTAGGCAAGAAGGAAGGCTTCTTGGAGCAAACCTGTGGGCAGCCAAAGGCACAACATTTAGCTGCAGTCCTAATAGTCTCTGCTGGTTCAATATCTCCCAGGGACTAAAAGAAGCCGTGAAATTTCCTGACAAGAGAAGAACTGGATGAGATTCGCAGCTTATGTAAATTAACAAAGCTTCCCAGAAATTAATGAAACTCCATTTACGCATCTATTCCAAATGAATCCGTCCATAAAGCGACTGCTCACCGCGAGCCTGCAATACAAAGCTGATCATCACACACAGCAGCCAAGCTAAGCTCTCCTACACTATAACTTTAGTCGCTTATTTTAACGCAGATTTGTTTTCATTAAATCCCCTGTCAGCAGTAAGAACAGGACAGAGAAATAAGCAGTATGTGTGGGGCAAAGTTCAATGGTTTACAATTTGTTTAAATTTTCGCAACCTAATGTCCAGGCCAACTGATTATTGAGCAACAGCAACGTGATAGCAGCATGCTCTGCAGGCAACAAAAGCTCCTGCGCTCCTCTGAAAGTTTGCCTGCAGGTCATTCATGTGCAGAAATGCCACGTAACTAAATACCGCAACAAGAACTGCATTGTGAACGCGAGACAGAGACAAAATGGCATTTGACAGCAAATTATTTCCCACCACGAAGTTTCAAAAGGGAAGTTTGTAAGAACGCACCTATAAGTGATCGACCTTAAGGTGCCAAAAAAAGAAATGTGTTCCTCTACCACTCCCCCTGTCTGCCACAAAGGCAGAGCCTCGCGACACGGAGAGCAGCAGATGGGCTGAAGAAAAGATGCAAAGAAATTGCTGGACAAGCTAATAGCTACCAACTTGAGAATCCCATTGTCAGAGAGACATTTACCCTCGGAAAAACACTGCTGGGGGAAACGGAGCATCTGTGAGGTCTTGCTTTGCTTCTTGTTTCTGAGCTGGGACAAATCTAACCTGGATCAAACTGGGACAACCGAAACTCTTTCTGGAGAGACACAGTTTAGGCAATACATTGCCCTGAAAACACAGACTGAGGACCATCACGCAAAAACACAGGAAGCACAACCACTACACCCAGCTCACCGCTGAAAACGGCAACCAGGGCCCTGCCCCCCTTTTGCTCCAAGTACCACCAACACCAGGAACCAGCTCATGAATCCTCCGTGCTGCTTTGCCCAGTTCACCACCTCGCTCTGCGAAGTCTGTCGCTGTACCGCAAGAGTTGTAGCACTATTCACACAGGTCTTCTCTGCACACACCTCAGAGCCCGCATTTTGAAAGCACAGATCCATTTTGCCCACCCCAGAACAAGCTGACAAGCACTGTTCAACTCGTTCTGGCTACTCCTCCAGGACAAATCAGTCACAAATGTATGTATATAGGTATGCATATACCAAGAAACGAGATTCTCTTGTTAGGCAACCAAACTTGAAATCTGACTTGCTTTTAAAGAACTGGCATACAGCTCTACCCCTAAACTATGGGCTTCTACACGAAGTCAGAACTCAAGAAATGGCATTTGTAGTAGTTTTTTTCTACAATGCTAAGGTGTAGGTTCAGAAAAAAAAATACTTTTCAACAGGCCTACCAGCTTCAGCAATTGCTTCTCTACCCCTATGATCAGCTCCCTGTTCTGCTTTTGCACATTTGTTTATGCGGTCACATGGTGAATCAGATCAGGAAAATTATCTGGCTGAAAAATAACCCCTATTTGTTTGGTCAGCAGCTGCCTAAGCATCCAACGCAAGCAGTTAATGTCAGATGGTATATTAACACTAGTGTCAAATATCCAGCCACAGCCTCAGAAACACCAAAAGAGTAAAATGTCAAATTAAAACCTAACCCCAAGCACACAATGAGAACATGCTGCGCTACATTGCCAGGTTAATTAGCTCCTGGCCCTATTCTACCGACATTCGTTGCACTCCATGCAAATATTTGTCCCAGATCTTACCACCTGAGCAGCCCCACGGGCTGGCAAAGCTATCCCAAAGCAGGTTTGATCAATAATATCTCATTATGGATCGTAAGCTCGCCAAGGCAGGGACCTTTTTGTCTCATCTGTAAAGCACCTAGCGTGCCCTTGGCTCTATAAAAACAATACATCGCTTTACTAACTCTTTGATTTATGTAATACCCTGATTCACATAACAAGCAAGAGCCAGCACATTTGCAGGATATTAAAAGTCCTTTTTTTATCCCAGCTTCTGTGATTACTCTAGTTGCCTTGAGGCTGCAACTGGCGCACTAAATGGTCTCAAAGGTTATCTAGCTTCCTCTGCCTCCCGTGTGCCAAAGCTTTTGCCCGTGAAGCTCTCCTGTGCCGAATTCCAGCAGATTCGGTGAGCTTCCCCTGCTTACAGAACCTGCCTGGAACCACTTAAAACAATTATCCTTACAGAAATACTATCGAACATGGTGATTTCCCCCTTTCCAAACGGCAGAAGCATCCTACGATGATAAAATGCCAAGACACATCCCAGTTCTCTTCCTTTCACATTTGTACTCAACTCTGAGCAGATACCTCTGTAGACAGCCCCTCCAAGTCACAAACGCTAAAAACCCAACGCAGCTCCTTGACAAACTCGCTGTAACCCATGTCCTCAGCTAGGAAACAGGGCACCGCGCTCCCACATTGTTTTGAGAACAGATAAGGCCTTAAAAAAGAAATAACAACCCATTATTTCCCTTCCTATCACCACAATACAACCGACAGAATAATAACAACGGAGTACTGTACCCACTCTGCCGAAACACGCAGATACTGAACGAGCCGGGTCCCTAGCACACAGCAACCCCTCAGAGCCAGGCCTTTTCAATCAGGGAACCCATATGTTCGTACTATTTTTAATGAACTCCACCAGCCTAAGAGCACTAAGCAGCTCTCTTTGTCAATGTAAACGGCGATAGTTCTCGGCCTGGAGGGTTTCCACCCAAGAGCCCTATCCAAGAGGCACCAGGCACGGGCAGGGTGTTGGACCCAGGCTTTAGAATGCAAAATATTTAGAGAGAAACGCTTTACAAGGGAAAGCTTGCTCGCCTTGCTGGTGAACCTGAAACAGCGATATAAATACAAATACACGCTCATCTGCTTTCACAGCGCTTATCTGCCTCCCTCGGCCCAGCTCAGGCCCCAGCCCTGGGCTCAAAACCCGCCGGGCAGGGGCCTGCACCCCGCCACAGGCCCACGGCATCGCCCTTCTTTATCTGTGAGGCAGAGGAGATCCAGTCAGGATTTACCACAAAAAAAAAAA
>Ga0065711_1044354_pt1 | contig 14153 bp, 6 predicted proteins | sample Hoacrofraction12_FD_59098 | JGI IMG/M metagenome (GOLD analysis project Ga0065711, IMG submission 59098) | Hoatzin crop microbial communities from Cojedes, Venezuela - Epithelial fraction 12 v2 (version 2) | ecosystem: Host-associated > Birds > Digestive system > Esophagus > Crop | place...
AGCAGCTGCCAGTACCTGAAGGGGCCTACAGGAAGGATGGAGAGGGACTTTTCACAAGGGTGTGTAGTGATAGGACAAGGGGGAATGGCTGTAAACTAAAAGAGGGCAGATTTAGATTAGATGTTAGGAAGAAATTCTTCATCATAAGGGTGGTGAAACACTGGCATAGGTTGCTCAGAGAAGCTATGGCTGCTCCCTCCCTGGCAGTGTTCAAGACCAGGTTGGATGGAGCTCTGAGCAACCTGGGCTGGTGGAAGATGTCCTTGCTCATGCAGGGAGGTTGGAACCAGATGATCTTTAAGGTCCCTTCCAACCCAAAAAATTCTATGATTCATTCTATGATAAGACGTGGTGCTAAAACTTGTATTTCCTTGACATTGCCTATTGGCATCTGCTTCCTTTGACCACTGATGTTTGCTTTTGTTAATCCTGTTATTCTTCTTTTGACTTTTCTCTTTCTATGTATATGAAATTTGGAAGTATCAAACCTGAATCAGGCTGCTAAACTCCGATGAAATGTGATGAAGTTAGCATTGACATTTCTAAAGCCTTTTGCTCAGGCTCAGCTTAATTGAAATTGTATAACTGAAATTTCAGATGTCTTTGAGCATTTTGGTCTAACATGAAAAATACTAATATGAATTTTGATAGGATTAGTGCAAGTATAGTGTTACAGGATGCAGATATTGTTTATGGATGTAGCATGTTTGAAGTATCTCCCGTGAATTATCTGTGTGCATAAATAGAAATGCCTTCTGGTTCTTAAAGTTTGTAGTCATCCTGCTACCCAGCCCTGGGGTAAGTAATGCTTAAAAATCCAACCTTATTCAAGAATCGGTTAATTCTGGTGAAGTTTCTATTTCCTGAAATTGTGAGATATGGCTCCCATGATGCACGCCTGCTTCAGCATTCTGTTTTTATTTATACAGTTTCAAAGAAACAATTAAGTGAATGGTTTAAGATCTTGCTAAATTAGTTAAATTGATTTATCATTATGTGCTTGTTAATATTTGTAACAATTACAATGAGACAATAAAACACCAAAAGTGACTGAGGACTTTGCTTCTGAGATGTTTCTCTTCTGAACTGTTAAGCAATATGACACTAAAGAGGAAGCTCAAGTCTTATCTAGAAGCAGTGTTCATCTGCTGCAGTTTGCATCAAATGGCGAATGAATGTGCGCAACAACACTGAATGACTGCTGGTTCTTCTAGTGTTCATCTTTTTAAATCATTTACTTCCAATATACAGAATATGGTGAGATAATGGAGGAATAGCTATTTCCGTAACTGTCCATAATTTGTGTGTCCTACTTCATGAGTTGTCCTTTAAAGCTTTTTGAACCATCTTTCCTTTTTTATTTAGAATGCACAAAGGAAAATCTTACGACATTTTTTTTGCCACAGGTGAGTGTAGTGGTACAGTACAGATTGTGATGTGCAGTTTTATGTATAAATGTTTTCTTTCGTTTTATGAACTTGAAAGCTTTAGTTCATAGATGTACTGTTGGGGCTTTCTGAGGTATCCATGCATACGCTGTTTTCCTTGACAATAGCAATACAGATGCTGCTATCACCATGGGAATGGTACTCCTGAATGAAGCTGCTACCTCCAAAGGGGATGTTGGAAAAAGGCGAAGTAAGTTATTTAGCACAACTAAGACAATGTGTAGACAATTATAAGACATTGAGAAATTACAAATGAATATCTGATTAAGTTTTCAGAAGTTCTCTACTTTAAACCAGTTTTTACCTTTTGTGGGGTGGAGAAGAGGAAAGTAGAAAAATTCTGCTGATAAAACTACATTCACATGAAGTTGTAACAGTAAAAACATATTTTAAGCTTACTCAGCAAAGGTACAGCTTGACACAGTGTCTCCACTACATAGTACTGCATAAATGCTTTTTGGCTCTTGAATTATATTGAAAGTCAGCGACATAAAGAACAAGAGTTTCGAAACATTGTTTTCAAAATGAATGTAGGCATTTAAGATGCTGCAGATGACATCTGAAGGAGTGTGAAGATTCTTCTGCTTGGTACACTTTGCCAGTGTCCTGTCTCCAGAGGAACCTGAAAGCCCAGCAGTCAATGTAGTACAGAACAAATCCTAATCTAATGTCTAAATTTTCTTAGCCTGAAGTACAAGTTTTATATTTTTCTGAATGTTGTTGTCATTCAGAATATTTGCAAGATTTTTTGGCAATGAATTGCATAAACACACAACATGAAAGTATTTTATCCAGATTTAAACTTCCTAAGTGTTATATCGAATAAACTTTTACTGTGTATGACGTAAGTTGAAACAAATAGGTGCATCTGCCTTTGTACCTTTAATAATACATTTTTTCCTACACTGCTTTCACTTTCTTTCTAGATCAGTTCTATGTAATACACAGTGTTGCAGATAGGGCTGGCCAGCTGTTTTCTGTAAAAACATTCTATGGTTCTTCGTAACGGCTGGTTGAATGTTGGCTGGAGATCTCTAATCTGTAGTGGTTTGAGGCTCTTCTTCCATGAGCTGTAGACGTATAATTTAATTCTGAATATCTTCTACAGTATCTGTCTTTAATACTGATGTCAAACAAGACAGTGACATGAGTTTAATTGGTGTATAATCTTAGATCATGCCTGAGACCTAGGTCTGTGAACATGGACACAGTGAAGTAACAGTGGGCTGCAGTATAAATTCAAACTGTCTTCCTGTGCCATTATATGAATGCTTTCCATGTACGTGCCTTGCATTTTTCATGCTTTGCAATTCATTCATTCACGCTTTGAAATCATATTTGTGAGCCATGATTTCTTTATAATGAAGTGTGTTTATAATTTTTATACATAGCTGGTTTTCTCAGAATAACTGCAGGAATTTTACATTTCAATTGACGTGCATCAGTTTCCACATGGTCAGTTTTAATGAAAAAAGGCGTCATTGTCAGCTTCCCCAGCTTCATGGTTACTCATCCTTTGCTCAAAGCCAGCACACTTTTGAAGCATGAATATTGCAATTAAATAGCAAAGGTTTGGCTAAAGCAGGAGCAGTATAAGAGGAGCAGCTTTTAAAATCAAAGTAGCTCACTAGAACCAAAACATTACCTAATGTAGACGAGCTGCATCTCAATTATATGCATCAGCTTGTAACGTGTTGCCCTTTTAATGTATTTATTTACATGCAATTGAGCAAGCTATCATGATCAAAAAGGTTTTATGCTGTTATTACACTGGGTGCCAACTGGTGTTCCAAATTTTATTTGTTAATTTAAGCATTTACCTTGCTAATTCATTCTTTGCCTGAAGAGGCTCAAAGCACTTGCATCTGGATGCTGTGAGAAAGTCTGTGTCATTGTTATTTATCTTCAAAACCCAAAGAATTATACTGCTATCAAGTTAGGAGTAAAGAGTGATTTGGCTACCAGCCTTGGAACTTAGAGCAGTGAAATGTCTTAGCCGCTAAGAACTAGATAAAGTAGTTACTAAACTGCCTTTGCTGTTACTTCAGCCTTAGATGGTTGACTAGAGAGAATATTAGTCAAGGGACATTTTTATAAATGTAATTTGTTTTCCAAAAAGAACAAGCAAATACCTGAAATTACATTCCTTGATGTGGGTAATTTACAGGGTTATTAAATCCATTATCAGCAGTAAGGTGTTTGCATCCACAAACATTTGAGCTGCAAATTGCTGCTCTTTTTTCTTGAAAATACATTCACACTGACAAGTTATTTTTTTCTTGATAACTATAAATACTATTTCCGTATGTGTTTGAAGCTCTGTCAGGAGATAGTGGGCATCAGTAGTCAAGACAGGAACTTTTTTTCATTTAACTGTGTCAAAATTCTCCATAAATGATTGACATAAATAATATTCTTGGTAGAAATTCCAGTTTAAAATCTTTTATGTGCTAATAAACAAAGTTATTTTCTTCCCAGTAATATGTCTGGTAGGCCTGGGTCTGGTGGTCTTTTTCTTCAGCTTCCTGTTATCCATATTCCGCTCCAAATACCATGGCTACCCATACAGGTAATCTCTCATTATATTCTCATCTTACAGATTTTAATAGCTTTGTAGAAGTTTAAGAATACCTTCCAGGTAAACAATCTTTAATTTTTACTGCTGAAGTGTATGGGAGCTGGAAGAAGCAGGGAGAACTGTGATTCAAGCAAACTGGAAGGGGGCTGGAGAAGCCAATGTTGTTAATGTGACTGGTAACACAGACCAGTTAAATGGGTTTGAGCACAGATGTGTGGCATACGTAGTGTGCCATGAAGAATGTCAAAAAAACCATGTGCTTGAGTTTATAAACCTTCACTAGCTGAGATATACATAACACAAGGCACAAAACCACTAAACCAGTGTACGGTGCTAAGCTATGATTTATCACTGAAGGTACCCTCTTCGTTTGTCAGCCACACCAGAGAGGAAAGAAAGGGTTATGGTCTCTCTTAATTATAAGTACAGCTGTCAATGAAACAGTTATAATTTATCTGACAAGCAGAAAGAGTGGAAAAATAGTAAGGGAAACACACTTCTTGCCTTGTATAGGTGGATGCTTTCAGCTGGATGGTCACCTACAGGTGTAGGCTAGACTTCTGATTCGTATCGTCTTGCTGATCAGTTGCATAGTTTTTTAGTAGTCTGCCAGGAACAGATGGCCTAGATCATTTTCTTTTGATCTTGGTACCATTTTCAGATGTCCATGAAAAAGCTTAGCTAGAGGAAAGGAAAAGGTGCAATTAAGCAAAGTCTTCAATACTATCGTAATGATGGACCAGGTAAAAAGCAGTGCAGTGACACTTTTTGAGTCACCAAGTTTGTGGAACAAAACAGAGACCTGTTGACTTTCTCTCCTGAAGCTTTGTTTTGTTGGATGGTGAAGTATTTGTTCTGAAGAGGAGCCCTTTTCCTGTAGTTCTGATTGTCCAGGATTAGCAATTTTGTTCCATTGACTTTTGATCCTATTTGAAACTGTGCTGTTCTTTCTTTTGCGTCAGTCTTTGCTCCTTTTAAACTTCTTTTCCTGCAGAGGTCTATATATATACACATATATAAATATATATATATGTATACAGTTGACATAGTCTTAACCTGCTATGCTAGGCTTGACCATAGAGATAATACGCATGTAAGCAGTTTTCCCTCCTCTAGTTGGCCACAGTGCGTTTAAACAGATGAGATTTTTGTTATTTCCAGTGAAATCACTGTGTATAAACTAGTAGACTAATCCTTCATGGAATATTAGTCTACATTACTATTACCAGATGTGGACAAGTAAGTTGATGACAGGTGTGTTGCAATGTAGATACAGGATCATTTTGCTGAAAGATCTAGTGCGATCAAATGTCAGCTAATCTATACTTAAGGGAAACATTAGTACAGCAGATACCTCAAGTTGTATTTTGAAGCAAGCAGAGAACAAGACTACTGTTTCTGTTAATGTTAACAGTTCTGTTGTTTTTACAGCCACTGCTGATGAATCCTGTGAGGAATACTTCTACAGTTTCTCTTAGATGCTCCTTAGTGTCGATTTCTGTGACAGGGTCTTGCGATTCGTGCAGCAGTCAGCTTTATATTTTGTTATGTTCCACTAGTAAGGATTCAGCCTTGCAAACCCGACTGAGATCTAACATTTGAGCTAATACATCGCATTTTTCTATTAGTTTTTGCTGCGAGACTTTGGAATTATTTTCTTGTTACTGAGCTTGATCTCTTTATGCAGACTAATTGACATTTAATTTAATTTAGATCACCTCAGATTAGTTTTACCATTTAATAACATCATACTCAAGTCAAGGAAACTCTTCCGCTTGCAATATGCAGGTCTGCTCCTGCTTTTTACTCATTTGTGCTAAGGAAAGTCTGTAAAGTATGGTATAATGAAGTGTAATATTGCAAGTTTTCATCAGGATGGAGTTAGTAGTTTGCCATCTGGGATAGTCTGTACGGCCTTCCAGCACCCTCTCTGGAGACTGCTTTCTAGCTCGACTGACTTGGCGTGAAAGGCGGGATCCAGTTTTCCTAAGTGTGAGGTACTCTTACTTCCCATTAGGTGCTTAAGTCTTAAGAGAAGAAGGAATTAGGAGCTTGATCTGCAGCTTGTAAGCCTGCTTGGGAAGCACTGCCAAAGAATGTCAGCCCATGGCCTGAGCTCACTTGCATCTTCTCACAACAAGTGTGCTTAAAGCAAAACGTTGTTTTTGTCGTGTTCCTTGCCATGCAATTTAACAGCTGGTAAAGAAATCCTGACCGTCGTACTAGTTTCGTTTTTAGTTCTTTCATCTGAGGAAGGTTCTTAGCGCCTATTAACAAGATGCTTATATGACTGTGCCAACTTCCAGACCCTGGATGGCTCTGTGAATGTTGGCACTAGGTATTTCGGACTGCTGTGTGATACCTAGGATGTCTGTGGATGAACATCAGTGTGCTCTGTGAGTTGGTGTGCCTACACAGTACCATCGATGTTATTGCAGGCTTAATTGCTCAGGTCTACCACATATCTTGTAGTATCATGTACTGTAAGCTTTAAGAATCTTAATTCAAGTAGTGTAGGGCTTTCCCCTCTTTTCTGGCTAATCTGTTTGCTGTAAATTTGGGATGAATTTATTCCAGCAAATCAGACATCTTATCTTTGGAGTGTCTAGCAGAAGTTGGAGCCCTATGTAAATTTTGTACTCCTCTGTTAGTATCCAAGCTAAGAATAAAGGACATCGTGAGTTGGGGGTGGAAGAGAACTTCTGAATTCCATGAAAAGTTTAGTTTCAGGATATTTAGTTTGATATGCAACGCGTGTGGAACAGAAGTGCACCTGTTAGTGTGTTAAAGCTGGTGAAGAAAGAAATAAAAGAAATCCAGGATAGTGCTGAAAAGAATGATTCATCGCAACCCTGTTAAAATGACGTAGTGCTGCATCAGGTTGTTACTAGGAAGGAATTATTAGATCCATAAACCAAATTCTGTCTTAGGGAGCTAAGTAGATTCAGTGTCACTTGTAACTTACTAATCAGCAACACCTATCAAGTAAATTCATAAAAGAATGAACCCTGTGGATGCATAAGTACACGAGGAACATTTAATACCTGGATAAGTATTACACAGTTTTCTTTGGGTTTTTTTATAAAGTTTCTGCTCCTGCAGAATTAAGCAAGATCTTACAGGCTTACTTGGACTGTCCTAGATTCTTCATGTTTTCATGGGAATAAATTAATCATTCAATCTTAAATCCTCACTAAATGCAGAATTACTGGACACCATCACTAGAACTGATCCTTTTGCTTTGCTATTATTAAATTTCATTTGCTAGTTTCCCAGATGTGTAATTTACTTATCTGGTCATTTCCAGCATTAAATCCTTCAAATTTCTGTTGGTCTCTTGGGTAGCTCTGACCCTGTTTTCTGTTGCGTTATTTTAAATAAACATACTGTTGATTCTTTGACACTTCAGTGATCTCAACCATGTCAGCTTCGTGACAATGCTATAGTGTTTCATAAGAGAAGCCTCTTTGCTTTATGTCCATTGCTCTTACAAATTTTAATGAAGTCAGCATGCAAAACACTGAGAGGACCAAGTATATAACCTCTGTTATTCTCTCTTCCCCCCCAATAGCCTGCGTTTTGACTTTAACAGTCATATATGTTGATATATATTAATCTTTTTATCTGAATTCTTTAGGATCTTCCAAGGAGCTCTGTGTCGCACCAGTTGATCCCGGTGTAGATATATCTTAAGACGTGAAATACGTCTGTCCTTTTACTTTCACTCTGTCTTTTTACTTTCACTGGTTGTAGATTCCACCTTGAAACTATCAGTCTTTGTCTGCTAAATTGTCCTCAGGCTAGTAAAGCTTTGCCTTTAACAGTGCTAACAACAACGCATACTAATGATCTATCAGAAAAAAAGAATGTTTATGTTAGCCTGCCTAAAGGAACAGTTAAAGAAAACTGAGGCTGTTTTAATGCTATATGCATGATCTCAAGCATCAACTTCACGGTCCTACTTGTAAAAAAAAGAGGCAAATATACTGAATCATTTCTTTTCTCTGGCACTGAACGACCAAATAATAAGTCCTCTCTGAAGCAGCATGCATTGATAAAAAGTGAAACAGTAACATAACCTGCTGTGCATCCTCTCTCTCTCCAGTGACCTCTGGGTGGTGAAGATAAATCAAAACAGAGGTGGATAAACAGAAGGCAGGAGTCAAGAACTGGAGAAAGACTGTTATTTCCCTTTCTAATGTGCATGATTAAAAGTACTGGGAATGCTGTTTCTTTGACTCTGGTAATGCCATTGTCATTGTTAATTTCGGTGACAAACAGCCAGGTGTCCAGAGGAGTGCTGGATAAGAGCACAAATATATAAGCGTGCCATTTAGAGGGCACGTATGTAGGAAGGGAGGGTAGCATTTTGTTCACATTTTTTCCATCCACTGAAGACATTTTCCAATTAAGTTTTTGGTTCTTCATTCCACAGAATTTTCTTCTTGAAGGCTAGGATTGTGGAAAAAATGGTTTAATTAGCACTCTGGTAAAGTCCTTTATACAATAAAGCATTGGAATGGGAGAGGTGATGCAAAATGGAGGTCATCATGAAGGTGACTTACTGAGCAAATACAGTCGTGATGGATGAGCTAGCAAGTAACAGATCTCTCTGCTAGAGCCATTTTTACCATGGCAGGGCTTTTTCATGCCTGTACTAATCCACCTTTTTATGGGAACTAGATGAAATTTTTCATTTTGCTAAAACTTTTATTTTAATGGGTGTCATTAACTGTTAAAAGATAATGTAATCATTTTATTTTATGCTGTTGAATATTTTCCTATTTATAATGCTTTCTGGGTAAGACAAGAGTGGTGATATATCCAAGAGAATCCTTTTTGGAAGCTGCCTCACCCCAATATTTAAAGTGAATAAGCGATATATTAAGTATCGGATACTCAGTGATTGAGCAATAAAATTTCATTATATCAACATAATTTTATCTGTCAGCTAATACAGATTGGAATGACAGAGAGACTACGCTTAACTATAAGCCAAAGTTAGCTTTGCTAGTCAGGAAGGGGCTTGGAGGGCTCTCTGGAAACCTCACTTTAGGCAGTTTCAGTCCAAAAACCAGACAGGATATTAAAAAGAATGAGGAAGGATGGTAAGAACAAAGCAGAAGACATCAGTACACTAGCACAGTATTGTCTTACTGGGAGTGTTAGGAATATAAAAGTTTTATCCAGTGTTTACTGAGGTTAAAAAAAGTTGCTCAATTATTTTTTTGTGGCTTTGGCTGAAACCTATTAGCAGCCCTGTGTTGTCTTTTCTGCTTTGTTTTCTAGATGAAGTTTCTAGCACAGTTTCATTATTGTTGACACTTCCAGTTGTCCTTTCAAGTCTACATTTTATCAATTTCTGTTGTTTTAATCTGAATTTAAAAGTTATGAATACCTGAAAATTTGAAGCTTTCATATAACTTTTCATTAACCAGATTGCATTAAGTAGCTTTTTAAAGAATTTTTTGGTGCCTGCATTTGTTTCATTAGCAGGTTATCCTTTATAGCCATTGTATTTGGGTATTATTTAAAAGAGTAATGTGAAGAGTTGTTAGTTAAACCATAAAAAATAATCAGCCTTCTGAACTATGGATTGGCAGAATGGAAAATACATACCCTGTACTGACTAGCAGAGAAAATGAACTAAGCTGCAAGAAGGCGTGATAAATAAAAGATGCTTTATTTTCATCAAAAAAATGTAAATGTTAAGTCAGACATGAAGTATTCATTCATTGCTTAGAGCAAAAACAGGCAATGCAACAAGAACAGACGAATTGCAAGTTGCCCCAGAGCTTGAAAATTCCTGGTGTTCACTGTATACACCGTATAAGAAATGTCTACTCGCATTGTAATTAAATTAGCTTCAGTAAAGGAATCCTGTATGATAATGAGCAATTGAAATTAAAGGCAAGTGAATAAAATGGAATAGTTATTTCTTGGAAATATACTGGTAAAATATTAGTAAGTAGAACAAATAGTATTTTCAAACACATTAAATTAAATTTATTAAGAAACGTGAGCACTGCTAACAACTGTTCAGATGTTCCATGTTGATTTCATGCATAACTAAATTGGTTCACCTAAGGTTTATGAACTGGTAAATCAACTTCTGATAAAACACTCAGATTCACATTCAGGTCTGTAGTGCTCAGCAGGATAGGCTGCTCCCTTCGAAACAGCAGGAATCAGGATTATCTTAAAAGACAGGAAAACAATAACACACAGTTGTCAGAACAGAGCATCTTACATTTAGTGCTCTCTATACTACTTCTCTTAAAGCGGGCAGACACCGTGTTCTTCAGCAAAACAGCTGCCGGTTGAAATGGAAGGCAAACCACCTCAGTCTCCACCACCCAACAGCACGCTGAACCCATGAACATCCACAGAGCTCCCCGATCCTCTCTGTGGGACGTGTCCACATCCAGTGCTGGTTTCCAGTCCTTCAAAGAACAGGAGATGCGAATTCCAGGTGTCTGGCCCCGTAGCAGATCTCTTAGGAAGGGTATGCTTCTTCCCGAGGCAAATAGTTGGCGTGCTCCTCTACAAGCAGAACCTTCCTTCTGTCATTGCCACCGTCGAGGATGCCTCTTTTTGCTTTTACGGCTTTCCTGCAAGCCTTGCAGTTCATCATTTGCTCTTCCTTATTCGACTCATTTCCAGCTAGTTAACGTCTGGAAGGGCGCAGTTTGGCCAGCCTTTCATCTTCTGCCTGCCCCTGCTTTGCAGAAGAAGACATGATTTCTTTTTTCTTTTTGCAGATCTACCCCAGCAGATGTTGTCCAATTTGTTATTCTAGATGTTTCAGAAACCCTGCCCACTCCTCACCCCCCCACTCCCTTCTTTTTGGCTACTCTCTCGTTTATGATTTTTTTTATGGTGGTTTTGGCTTTTTTGTGGGTTTCTGCCTTAGGCTTTTTCCTTGCTTGTGTATCTAGCCTCTTAAGCTTGTTTTACAGCTTCCATATAACTTGCTGTGTTTGCCTTATCCATATTCTGTATCATGTCTCTCAGCTGCTAACGATGCAGTTCACTTCTAGACAGAAACTGAGGAGCAATAGCTGTGGTAGTAGCATATTTATCCGAAATGACACTGCCCTATTTGTATTTGCTTGCAGTTGTATCATTCCATCTTCTACCCCCCCTGGGCCTATCAGCGCTACCTGCCTGATTATTGCAATCTTCAGCCCTTCCCACTCTTCCCCCCAAACTTTTTCAATTTCACTATCAATATTCCTCTCTCTTCTCCTCTCAGTTCCTTTCCTACGCGTGGCCTTACACATCTCTCTCCTAGAATCACAGAATCATTAAGGTTGGAAAAGACCTCCAAGATCGTCAAGTCCAGCCTGGGTTATCTTGTCAGTCTGGTGAGGTCAGCGTTCTCTGGCTTCTCCGCTCGGCACCCTGTGATTCACCTCTTCGTGCCGTTGTTCTTGCCAGCTTTCCTCTGTCAATAATCCCCTCGCCCTCCAGCACCCGGGCGGCTGCCATCTGTTCTGCCTTGGTTTGGATGTCTTGCCTAATGAGCTTGTCAACTTTTTGCAGCAGGGAACATCTTTATACTGGTACAGCCTTTGAAGCTTATGGCACTTGTGTTTATGTTTTGTCACGATTAATTATTGATACCATGAATGGAAAACTGATGAAATCACTGCAACACGTGTATGCCAGAGCACACTGCGTATCTATAAGGAGATGAAGGATCTTTGATGCGAAGCTAGAGGCAGTGAAAAACCCTGCCATTCAGTAGCTCATTGGTTTGGTTTCTGTACCGTTAACTCAGTCTACAAGTCTTTCTCCGTTCCCCCTTCCCAGTTTATGAGATAACTCTTCTTTGGTATAGTACTTGGAAAGGTGTGACACACAATATATATCCACTTGTTAAAACGTACAGGGTTTGGTTCCAGGGGTAAAGAAACAGCAACGTCACCTGAAACTTCTCAATTTATTAAAACATTAAGAATTGAAGAGTCTGCAACCCTACACAGAGCCTTGCCAAGTTCTCCATGCCCTCCCCACTCTGGGGCCACTTCAGCAGTAGAAGAAGAATGTTTTAAATGAATCTGAAACACCTCCTGGGAGCGGTAGTTCGCACTTTAAGTAGTAAGAGCAGATGCAGAACTTGATTAAAGAGAACAGATGTTTGAAGTGCATTTTGCTTTTTAATTTTTTTAAACGGGCAAATTTAAGTTTCAGTCACTCAAGTTTTATTTGATAACTTTCATGCTCGCTTAGTGATTACTAAATGGGATATAAAAACTTAAGAGATTATTACACAAATGTCAAATGACTTTTCAAATGAATGTTTTGAAATCCTTGTTTATTCTTTTCCAATAATTGTGGTGCTATATTTTATATGCATTTTTCAGCATTTAATCATGTTTTCTTTCTTTCCAGCTTCTTAATTAAATGAATTCAAGAGGGATTCATTCAGAGCTGCTTACCATGAAGATCAGCTATAACTGATATTATCTGCCCACCAATGTTACATGTATTCAAGAATCTTTTGTTGGTTCATCTGTTTTTGTGATAATTTATATAGTATGCTGATAGAGAAACGAATGCAGTTTTATGCAATGAATGTGTAATTTATAGAAACATACAGTAAACACATCGTTGGGAAGCGCTAAAAAGTTAAGAATATGGTGTGCTCAATAATTTAAATAAAGTTCATTATAATGGCTTTCTGTTTAAGGCTTGCTCATTAACTTTAGTACATGGTGCCAAAGGGTATTGCCAAGATTTTTCACCTGAAGTTTGTTATAAGCTTTTGAGATGTGTTTTAGAACTGAACAAAATATCATTGCTTGTTCAACAACTGTTACAAGAAATAACGTGGTGGAAACTATAATTTAAGGACTGCATGCACCTTGCCATCACTTTGCTTTCAAACAGTACGTGTATTTATAGTCTCTGATCACCTTAGACATGTTGAGCCGTTGATATATAATTATATTGTACATGTTTGCATCCTGGATATCTTCTTTCCCTGCCTCAGCAGTGTTCAGAATACATACATTGCCCGTTCGTCTCTCTCGCATGCCAAAGGATGCAGTTCGAAATGGTTTGTGGAATCTTGAAGGCAAGAAGGCTTAGATCAGTCAGAACGTGGATCCTTTTAATTTGACTCTGTGGTGGCAGAATGGGAGGACGGGAGGAAACAATATTTTTTAATCCACAACATGTTTTTCTCTGTAAGTAGCAGCAGAAGGAATGTATTATCCTTGATGATGTTTGTAAAGCAATACAGATGAGTCCATTGGAACGGGAGTTGCAGCAGTTGCCAGTTTTCTGTGTTCACACAGCTTTGCGAACAGCTTACGTAAGAATTTATAATGCTATTGAAAAATGCCATTTTTGGAGCTGCGCACATCTCATGTGAGTTGCTGAGAAACCTCTGCGTATCCCTGCATAGCGTATTCTCTGTGGCTCAGGAAACAAGAAGAATCACATGATACTCTGCCTCAGTCCTGCTGCTTCTTTTCCTCTCTACTGGTACTTCTCCAAGTCCCAGTTCACTGTCACTGGCATTCCAGGAATGACATGAAGTCGGGATTTCTTCATTCATGATATAGGAGTGCCTCTAAATTTGAGGATAAGATTGACTAGACTTTGTAAAACTCACTTCAGCTAATGCTCTAGCTGTTCCTCCTCCAGAAAATACCAGTATGGTAAGAACTAGGAAATGTTTCTAGACAAGAGAAAACAAGAAGAACGGATTATATCTCACACAAAACCAGAGCAAGGCTGCTGGTGCGGAAGAGCTGCGAGCTTGTAGAGCTGTGAGCTTGTAGAGCAGCGTTCAAACTGGAAGCTGGGGAGAGACGGCCAAACTCCAACCACCCAGTCCACAGGCTGATGCGGACTGTGGAGGGGGTTGCAGCCTTTCCCAAGGTGCTTTGGCTGTTAGCTACGAAAGCACGTCACCTTGCGTAGGAGAGGCAAAGTCAGACTGCCCGCGATGCCAGTTGGCTGGCGTATGCCAGTGTGGTGAATCACAGAATCACAGAATGGTCAGGGTTGGAAGGGACCTCTGTGGGTCATCTAGTCCAACCCTCCTGCCAAAGCAGGGTCACCCAGAACAGGCTGCACAGGACCACGTCCAGGTGGGTCTTGAATATCTCCAG
>Ga0065711_1044355_pt1 | contig 14153 bp, 6 predicted proteins | sample Hoacrofraction12_FD_59098 | JGI IMG/M metagenome (GOLD analysis project Ga0065711, IMG submission 59098) | Hoatzin crop microbial communities from Cojedes, Venezuela - Epithelial fraction 12 v2 (version 2) | ecosystem: Host-associated > Birds > Digestive system > Esophagus > Crop | place...
GTGGTGAAACACTGGAACGGGTTGCCCAGAGAGGTAGTGGAGGCCCCATCCCTGGAAACATTCAAGACCAGGTTGGACAGGGCTCTGAGCAACCTGATCTAGTTAGCGGTGTCCCTGCTCGCTGCGGGGGTGTCGGACTAGATGACCTCTAGGGGTCCCTTCCAACCCAAAACTTTCTATGATTCTATATGATGCAAGGCATCTTGCGTCTGATTCAGATTGGATTCTGCACCCATCTGAAGTAGCACGTGGAGGCCAGACAAGATACTTTAAAGTGTTCTAAATTATGTTATGCACCTGAACCCTACCCTGGACCTCCCCTGACTATGAAGCTAAAACAGCTACCTCACATGTAGATAGTTACAATTTGACACCTATTTTAGGTGTCATTCTCAAGCTGAATCCTGCTTCTACTGTCCCTTTTGTTAGGTTACGACCAAATTTCCAACTCCAAAAACCAAGCAGCACTGGACTCCTTTAAACTTCACATAGCATCAACAAGGTGACACACAAAGTGTTTTATTCTTTGCACATCACTGAAGTCTCTGAAGAAGGAGTTTCTATTATCATTAAAACAGGAGATTATAACTTTGAACGTAGCTTGGCAAAGGTTCATTATCTAACAACAAAATTAATCACAACTAAAGGTGTATTTACATCTAATCTTGTGTAGCCTGTGTTTTGTGGTGGGTTTGTTGAGGTTTTTTTGGAGAAAGAGAGATGTCTAAAAAGGTGTTCTTTTCAGATTCTTTATGCTAGCTCAGGAATGTTATTTGACGATGCACCATTATTACTCTTCTCCAAATACCAGGGTATTTAACACATTTTTGAGGAGAGGCTTCAAAATTAAAAATAGTAACTTCAAAAAATAAAATTACTACCATACTTCTGAACATGCAAAGAATAATAATACTATGAGACCTGTGAGACTACTGCTACACCTAGCTATATCATTCCAAATCATAAACTTTAATCACTGGGAGGAAGATATTCAGGCCAATCAAGTAACAGAAGATGGTGAGAAAACACAGTTGTAGCTGTTCTCCAGCTTCTGGACTTGCCAATGTCAGTAAAAACGTAAATTCCAACTACAAGTTTCAACGAGTGTTGAAAATGCTGAAAGGTGGCTCCACCTTCACCTTTTCAATCAAAATCAGCCACCCAAAGTGCATTTATTATATGAGATTCATAGAGTGAATTTCAGAGTAACTACAATGGTTACATGAAGGGCTCAGCTCCCTTTTCTCTGACAGATCTAGGCCATCTGAGCTGGTTTTAAACTTCTTTCCTCACCTTTGAGACAGAAATTAAAGAGGAGGTATGCAGTATTCAGTCTGAAAGCTCTATAGTATTGAAGGCTACCAGGGAAACTGAACGCATAGAGTTAACCATGAAGGGATATGATGCTATTTTAATAACCAGCATTAATGGCAGGACTGCTAGCAGCTGCAAAATAAGCTGCATCTCTGTCCTGTCTGTGGTATCTATTGCTCAAGTTGTTTAACTTTTTCTCAAAACAGCTACTGTGTTACACAGATCTTTCAGCAACTGCAGAAGCCAAACCAACCTAGGCTACTAACTGGAAGAGATAAACTAAAGGGCAAGATAGCAAGGACAGACCTTGCTTTAATATCCATTTCATATTTTCATATATTTGATTCTTAGCATTAAAAATAACTTTGGATGTAAAATTTTTCTAGCTGTTTTATTCAACACTGGTGGCAAATCAGTTAGACCTGCTAAGGAAGCCTGGTGTTGAAGGTCTGTGTGTACTATGGGATGGCAAAATGACAGCTATGCTCAAAGAGAGATAATGGGATAGGGGCTTGAAAGCATTCAGAGGTAGGAGGAAGTGCCCTCAAATGACAAATAAAGGGAAAAAAGTAGACGTAATTCAGGAATCATGACAAGCTCATTGGAAATTTAACTGGTAAATTAAAACTCTCATAGAAAATTACCACTATAAATTATTATGCTGGTAAAAAGAACAGCAAGGAGTTGTGTTCTTTTCACTAGTACTAAATTAATTGTCATTACTATTCGCTGGGGTGAGGGACATTTAACTTAGAAACCAAATTTTTGTAGAAGAATGTATATATAAGTATATAGAAGTTCTTAATTGTTAGTATGTAGTTACTAATCAAAGATATTCTTTCATTCAATCACAATTTTAAAAAGAAAAACATTAAAAATGTAATGGAACAATAGATTTTGTTTCATTTTTCAAAGAAAGTGTTTCTTGGACAGATGCCTAAGCTAAATATTGTTCCTATTAAAAAAGGAAGGACATGCACAATCTCTTCATCATTCTCCTCTTCACCATTTATGGTCTTGTCTATTTCAATGCTAGAAAGTATTTACAATAGTTAAGAATGAAAAGGCCATACAAAGCAGGGTTCCATAGCAAGTCATGAGCAGACGCGCCTTTCTCCGACGTATGGTTAGACATTTCTGGGAAACACTAATGAAATGTCTTCCACAAATGTGAACAGAGCACAAAATAAAAATAGAACAAAAAGTAGAGGCCAGGTATAGCTTGTTTCCTCTGAAACAGGAATGACTGTTCAATACGTGCATGAATTACCATTTTATAAATCCTCTTCTAAGAGTGTTCTGTGAAATGCTGGCTACCACTGAACAACAGAAACAATATGACAAAGCATTCGTCAAAGTATGAAGCAGTATTTTCCTCACATTCTCATTTACTTCTTTTGCTACAGTCCAGCCCCACTTGTTGCCTGGCTCCAGCCATTACTGAAGCTGCTTAACAGAGTAACTTTAGTTCTCCTTCACAAAAGAGAACTACTGGATAAAAACTAAATGTCTTTATCAAAGACATAGTCACTGGACAACCTCAGCAACAGCTGACAAAAACAAAACAGACAAATTATTTGTTCATTGTGCTATTTCCTCTTCCACTGGGCTCTAATCACAGACTTCTTATTTCATGGAGAATGACTTCAGTTCAAAAATTCTCCTGATGTGAGGGGAAAGGAAAGACTAAAGACAACCAGGATTTTCAAATAATCATTTCTACTAGAAACAATCACATTGTGGCAGCCAACATATCATCACGTACAGAGCTCCAACATCCTCTCTACCTCCAGAACTACCCGCCATCTAAGACCTGAAACCATTAGGGTAGGCCTGACCCATCCTTTTGCAAAGACCAACCGAGAAAATGCTCATTAGCCAACAAACAACATCCTCAAAAGTGGTAAACCAGAGAAAGATGTACCTTTAATCTTTACAGTCTGTCATTACTACAATCTGAACTCCACAGCCCACTGCTGAATCACAAATGTATTGTATATACAGCAAAATTATGCCCATTAATCCACAGTTTCTGTTGATAATATAGACTGATATACACTAATTTTCTGACTGTCACGTAGCTATTCATATACAATCAGTTCATAGCTTTTTTAGGATTGCTACACTTACTGGGACCTAAATGTATTTTACATGCAAATGGAAGTACCAGCTGTAAATAAAAAGAAGAATAAATGTATCTGTGGAGAGACAATAACTTTGAAGTCCCTATACCTTGGACAGTAACTGGAAAGATGTTCCTTCCAGGTGCTGCATAAAAGTCATACAGATCTTCTGGTCAAGAGCATAATACATACAGAAATTAAAAGAACCAGACAGCTACAAATTGCCTCTCCAGGAAGGAAGCCATGAATTACCAATAACTGCTTGATTTAAGATACTGAAAGACAGACACAGAGAGACTGAAATATGCAACTCAGAATAGCCACGGACACAAGCATTAAATCATAGTTTCTTACTTTTTCCAATAAAATAGTAAACTTCAGGTATGATTTGGTATACACAGACTTTTATCTCTTTGTTTAATGGGTAGGAAGTTTGGGAGAATAAAAATATTTTGCTTTAAAAATCTGGCTTTGAATGACCTTAATCATTCACTAGAAAGAAATATTTTATTTCTGCTGACAGAATTGGGCCTGTCATGTTACTATGCCAAGAAACCAAAAAAGATTGCAACTGAACTGAAGCAGTGCTGAACCAAAAAGTTACAGCTTCAAGAGAAATGAGAGGAGAAGTGAAGCTATCTTCTGAACTACTTACCCATGTGTATACTTAGCTATTTACTCAAAAGGGGGTTCAAAGGTGCGTAAGGCACAAGTAAGTTGTGAACCTACAGTATCCCACAGAGCAGAGGATGCACATCACAGCCCCCAGCTATGGAGGTGATGAGAATTTTAGGTAGCTTGAAAACCTCTCAGCACATTTTTTCAATCGTATGTGTACTGCACTCATTTTAAATCAGCATTTAACATCTACTGGTTCAGAGAAAGGAAATTTTCCCCCAGGAACACCTGCAATATTGTTCCCACAAAGTAAGTGTGAGAACAAGGCGGGAGCTCCGATACACAACGAATGAAGGAAGTCTATTAGAGACTTACTTTTACTACAGCTTGAACCTAAGGTTCAAACCTGAAAGATGAAGACTGTTTGAAATGCACATTTCTACCTTCTGCCACGGCAGGGTCATGGACAAAGTTTCCTTCTGTCAATCACTTCCATCTGTTGATAAAGTGGTACTCTGAGTAGCGGAAAAAAATAAATTAGTATTCATGGAAAGGTTATTGGGATTTACCACAAGCTAAGCTACTCGCAGAATGCTTACACATTTACGGCATATAGTTTGTATCTATTAACTAGATATAATTAACCACTATGGCAGAACCAGGATTATATAGTATGAACTAGTAGATATTACTGGATTTAATAAATATACAGATGTAATGGAACCTGTGAGCAACAAAGATTGAACTCACTCATTGTTACTGAGTCATCTGCAATTTTCACAAACTTTTTATGAGATAATCACTTAATTTGAAGAATTATTCTAATAAATTGAATATTACCTTTACAAAAAGAATACATGAGAATAACATGTCAATTCCAAAATGTCCACATCTATGCAATACATCTGGAACGTCATTTGTGTTTGTGCTTAAGTTAACTTAGAACGTTCTCCTGGGGTGGAGAAAGAGCATAAACTGTTTTTTCTTCTATTTAGTCAAAGGAAAAATTAACTATTCATCCATCCATGTATCTATTTTCATTTTGTGTTTTATTAAAATAGCACATGCAGTAGTCTTGTCTATAATATTGGTGACAACATGGTGACTATTGGACCGATATAATGGTCTCAAAGAGTTTCCAAATATAAATACATTCTAATGAGATAATCCCTAGAGCATGGATATGGAGGAATGCTATTTAAATAATGTCACTTATGTTGCAGAACTGGTTTCAAATTAATTGTTTTTTTCTAAAGCTATAATTATCAGGAGGAATGCAGTTAGAAAAGATGAAGTTAAAAAGTGCATAATGTTTAATAGCTCATTAAATAGAAAATACAGTGTAAATTTGGGAATCAGAATGACTCGCAGCTAACTGTGAGATGATAGGTCATGGCATATGAAAAGAGACTTTTTTGGCAGGAAAGCAATTTGGTAATGCTGACTGCAGTCTGCATTTACTTGACATTCGGAAAGATCATATGACACCAATGCAGATGAGGTGAACAGTGAAGAGAAAAGGAAGGGCAAGGAGAGCTAGAGGAGAAAAAGTTAGGTTAAGAGCAGCTAGGAGGATGATAAGGAAGAGGAGAATATGAGTGTCATTACTTGGAGTTCAGTTTTTAAAGCCAGAACGGGAACAAGGTGGTATACTGAAGCGACTTAGTGTATTCATGCAGCTACAGCTATAGCACTTGTCTCACAAAAGGGGTTTATGTAGAATTCATATAGGTGAATAATTAGCAATTTTGTAATTTTTCTTCTGATAAGAAAACATAGTAACTGTTATGTACCCACTGCTCTGAGTATGATTTTAAAAGCCTACTTCATTTTTTTAAAAGCATGAAGTGTGTATTTACCAGATGTCAAATACACACTAGTAATACTGCAACAAATAAAGCAATTCCAAAGAAATTATGAAACATTTAAGGATAATTATACTGCTAAAAAAAAAAAACCACACCACTAAAGCACTACACCACAGCCTCAAAGTGAGAGAAGCTCAAAACAGCTGAGCTAAGCTTAAACTTTCTCCTAGTAGGTTTTCACATAAGCAGTGACCCCAACAATTACATGAGAGGATGCAAACATGATCAGAATGGGAGAAGGCAGCTGTGGATTTGCGTGGTCACAACTAAACGCCTGTCACACCAGCCTGCACAAACATGAGGGCTAAAGCCCCTTAAAATCTCCTACAGCCATCTAAAAGCACAAAGTACTGCAGCATGTGGGCTCAGATTCCCAGATGAAGCACAGGCAGCTTAAAAGGAGGAGCAAATTACCGAGAGTCACATTCTTTTATTTTGTTAGGTTTTGACCCAAGCTGATCTACGTGGTAAAACAAAATCTGGGACACAATCACCAAAAATACTTCTATCAACGTACCGGTTTTAGCTGGGATACAGTTAACTTTCTTAATAGCAGCTTGTAAGGTGCTGTGTTTTGGATTTGTGACCTTGAAGTGTCTGTGGCCATGGATAAGCCCACAACACAGCAGATACACCCCTCAAGGGACTGTGGCCCACAGATAAGCCCATGCTGGAACAAGTATACCTCAGAGTGACTGTGGCTGTGGGTAAGTCCACGCCGCAGCAGGTATATCCCTGAAGAGACTGTGGTCTCTGAGGATAAGTCCATGCTGGAGCAGGGGTAAGGGGAGAAGTTCATTGCAACGCTAAACCCTATGGCCTGGTCCAAAGGCACCAGGGGTGGAGATTGTAATGGATAAATATTTAAAATGTTATAGCACATGATTTCAGTTGTGCATTGTAAGAAGTACTAGGGCAGGAACCATCCAAACCAACGGAGGACGAGCCTCAAAAACAGCAGTGCAACTGGGGCAGTGACCTAAACCGAACTGGCTTTTGTGCCCAATAATGCCTCACAACACACCACCTCTCCTGTCCTGAGTGACCACCATAACAGAGAATCCAAGCCATGGACTAAATGAACTCAAGAGACTTTTTATGGACATTACACAGGGATGGTCCTAGACTAAGGGAATGACATCTGTGACATCTGTCCCCCCCACTAAGGGTGGGAAGGGGAAGGGGTTGTTAATGAGGCTGTGGGACCTGAGCATGAAGTAAATGGTAAAGAATAAGGGGTGAAGATTGTACTGGTTTTGGCTGAGATGATAGAGTTAATTTTCTTCATAGTAGCTTGTAAGTTGCTGTGGTTTGGATTTGTGACCAAAACTGTGTTGATAACGGAGGGATGATTTAAGTTATTGCTGAACAGCGCTTACACAGCATCAAGACCCAGTGAGAAGACTGGAGGTGAAGGAGAGCTGACCCCAGCTGACCAAAGGGATACTCCACACCATCCAATGCCATGTTCAGCAGTAAAGGCTGCAGGGAAGGAGGAGGAAGGGAGGGACATTTGGAGTTAAGGCGTTTGTCTTCCCAAGTAGCCGTCACATGTGATGGAGCCCTGCTTTCCCGAAAACGGCTGAACACCTGCCTGACAATGGGAAGTAGTGAATATATTCTTTATTTTGCTTTGATCGCACACATAGCTTTTGCTTTACCTGTTAAACTGTCTTTAACTCCACCCACAAGTTTTCTCACTTCTGCCCTTCTCTTCCCCACCCCACTGGAGGGGAGTGATCGAGCGGCTGGGTGAGACTGAGCTGCCTACCAGGGTTAAACCAGAACAATCCAATTGCATGGTTTATAAACAGAAAATAATGAAATCATGTTGCCATAAAGGAAAATGAATTTGCATGGGGGGGAAAAAAACTTCCCCCAAGTCAGAAGCTCAACCAGCATGTGGATTCATGGCAACTTCTTTCTTTGAACATCCACTGCACAAAAAAACAATGTAATGCCTTGATTATGAAGGTTTGGACACTTTGGCAGCAATGTGTTTTAAGTATTATCTTCATTTCAATGCAAGGGATATCCTTCATGATTCCAGATTGAACAGAAAAAAGCAAGATTATATAATGAGAAGTGTCAGGCAACATTAAGTGATTATATCATATCTGAATCTATAGCATGTTATGTTATCATATAAATACAATATTTATTCTGTCTTGATTCTAGTAAGCTTATAAACCAGAACTTCACTCATTTTATTTGCTGCTGTTACCAGACCTCAAGACAGAACGTGCCATCTTACTGAAGTATAGCTTCTTTGTTACAACACATGGACAAAATATTTTCAAAACTAAATAAACACAGGTAACACGGTCCAGAGAGGTTATTCTCCTGTCATGGTGCTGAAACAGATATTTTTTCTGTAATTAAGCTTTAATCATGACATCATTTCTTGCAGGAATACTGATAATAGATAAAAGTGGTATTTTGCTTCACTGCCACACCAGTAACATCACATTTGAAAATTTACATGAATGTAATTGTAGTTTCTAATACTATAATACAGGATAGCAACTTGTAGCCTCTTTCTGAAAATTACCTGCTGTTCTATGGTCTCTGCTCTGAATTTAAGGGGATTGGATGTTATAAAAGGTGTAGGACTGACAAGCCATGAAAACAAAGCTCGAGTCTTCAATTTATACCCAGAATACAGACTCAAACATCATTGTCCCAACAGCACTCCACCTACACACCTTCAACACGGATGACTCCAAGCAGTTAGCAACGTTTATTCAGGCTTGCTTCAGAAAAGTCTTCAAGCACATAATTAATTTGACTAGTCCCACTGAAGCCACACGCTGACAGCTGAAATGTCTTGCATGATCAGACCTCTGGTCTTGCCTCTCTGTGCACACAGCAGGAGCACATCCTAATTTTCGCTACTGGTGATTTTTGTGACTTAAACGCTTCTACAGTAAGACGTGAACTAAGCGTTAGTAAACATGTTTTAGACAAACCAAGAGACAAGCTTCAGTTGGTACGGACGCTCATCCCTTACTGGAAAAGCTCCCAATTTCAGTTTCCTACATACAAACTGCACAGAAAGTCATTATCTTTTCTCAGAGCTATCAAGCCATTCTGCTGTACTTTGCAGTGCCATTAAGTGCAATGATACAACAGTCAGCGATGAATTATGTTGAGCCTAGAGCTCCAAGGGCCAAACAGATCTCTCACATGGGAACAAACACCAAAAAAGTCTCAGCTGAAAGGGGATCTCGAGTGCATAGTTTTAATGCAGTGCTCACAGATCTCCAGTTGGCACGGTCACGAGGCAGAAGGGCACCTCGCCTGAGACTGCCCATCAGAGGCTTTGGGAGAGGTTCCCTCGTATATGTAGTTTCACACGGCAAGAGAGAAGCCACAGGGAGAGACCGTAACCAGAAGAGTACTCAGATGAGCACGAAAAGCCATTTGGTGATCCAGGGGCTGCACGGTACCCTCTCCCCTGTTCCACCACACATGTCAGACAGAGACGAGCAGAGGGCCACACGCAGCATAGCTAACCGGTTTGTGGCAAGATGGACCGGAGGCCACAGCTCTGCCTCATCAATATGTGATGCAGAAACTGCAGTGGGGGAGTGGAAAAAAATCCAATACGAGACTGTCACTGCGAATGTGAGAGACTTGTCAGGTCTGTGCTCCTGTCTCTAGAAGAGCTGGTGTGAGACTGCATGTTACTAAAAGATTTATTTCAGAAATGTATTATATCCTGCTTTTAAAAAGGAAAAATAAAGCAAAACCAGTACACTAAGCAACTGCAGTTTGGTTCTAGTAAGTCAGTTAAAATGTACAGTACTGCAACACCGCCTCCTTGCATTTCAAGAAGGAAATTGCTTTACTGGGTCAAGCCAGTGGTCCATCTAGTCCAGCACCTCATCTTCAAATACTGGATCTTAACACTGAAACAGAGGCAAGAAATCTTCCACACAGAGAGAGGCTGGCATACAACAGCGACTAAAAACTTGGTTATCTATTTCAAAAATGTTTCATACTTGCCAACACATTTCTTAATATTTGGCTATTTATACAGTCAAATAAGTTTGTTGAACCGTGCTTGTGCATTTTCTCGTGAACTTTGTCAGCCTAAAGCACCTTACACAGCCTTAGCTCCAATCTGCTATTTAAGCACAGACTACCAAACACCCATAAGTCCAAAAAAAGCTCTGTGTGCTCTCACCTGTGAGCTACCCTGTACTGTGGCTCTCCCCCCGGAGCTGTTAAAGGGATGCTCACAGTAGAGGCGGCTGTACTCGACGTTGTCCTGGTGCCGAGAGACCCGTGTTCAAGTTTCATATTACAAGATCAGCAAGATGTGAAGTGAGGCTACTGGAAAATGTAAGCTATTAACACAGTACAGATTATGAGGTTGGGTAAGCTTTAAACAAGTGAAAAAGCACAATTTCCCACTTTCTACACAGGCAACTATATAAGTGATTCTTCCATATCGCAGAAGATACAGGAGCTACTCCTATCAGTGCTCACTCACGCAAGGACTGAGGATCAAATCCATACAAAGCATTTTCTAGTGCTACTTCCAGCAATAGCTACAGCTACAATGCATTCTATAAATCAGTGTCCTGACGTATGCGAACAGGAGAAAAAGCTAAGAAAGATCTTTTTAGTGACTTTGTCCCATTTTATATATGTAGTGTCCTGCCATAACTAGTACTGTAAAGCATAATGTCTTTATTTTCTCTCTTCTACCTCCAACGCATTTTTCAAAACATGCTGCTTGAAAGAACCTCTATAAAAATGCCTTGAATTGTTTATCTTAAAAATGTGACTGTTTTGCACTAACAGTATGAAAAAGTACACTGGGTGGCCACTATTATTTTGTCTTCTCTTTTGATAAATAACTGACTACATATGGTAGTGGCAAGAGTGGCTGGCAAGGGGGTATAAAGAATCAAAGCACCAAAATTAGTATCTTCCCAAGTTCTACCAAGAGCAAAAGGAGATAGCTCTGTAGCTGTCACCAGGAAACATGAATGATATTACTGTTGATGTTTCCACATTCATACCTATGTCTGATGAGTTTTATAAATGCGAACAGAATTATGAGGAGGAATGTTTTGAAGTATACATTAATGGTTTACAAAGCCAAATCACTGTGCCAAATTTCCTGTTAAAATAGCTCCAAGAGTGCGCATCTGTTTTTAAAAAGTATTTCGTATGTGAAGGTGTGCATTTACAACGCATTCTGTGAAGCTCAGTATACCATGTAAATGTTTTCTCACCCCCCAAGAAAACAGCAAGCAAAATCCTTTCAAAGTGCACACTTAAATTCAGTGATCTAAAGGTAATGGAGCAAATCTCCAGCTGGTTTAACATGTCAGAGCTTCATCTACTTCAAGGGAGCAATGAAAGTCTACATCAGCTGGGGATGCCCCTCTTAACATATAAAAACGGTCGTGAATGCAGACAGGTCCGTATTCAGCTCTGCTGGTATAGGACCCTTCCGTTAGATTCATCCAAACACAACTTTTGCCTCAATGCTTTTAAAAATCTGCATTTCAAAAGGTAAATGGAAAACGTATTTTCAAATGAAAAGCTGTTGCTACATGAATTATCTGAAACTGTAGCAGAATATCGATGAAAGACATTTAAATGACATATTTAAATACAGGCTGCAAATATGAGACTGAACATTCATTAATGAGATTTATAGTGTCTTCCCTTGCTTTAGCCTCCATATCAACATGCAGTCCTTATGTACTTTCATTTATTTTCTTTGTTTGATGATGTTTGACTAATAAATACATTGATGAATTGCAACAGTAAATGCCATCCATACATCACAAAAATAGGACGTACTCATTGTTTCTGGCACACTGATGCTAAAGGATTCTTTTGTCTACTTGAACTTTCAGTACTTAACAAAGGGAATAATACTGCTTTGCTGGATAAACTTCCTGGGTTTTATTTTAATTTTCAGTGAACAAACAGCTGCAGAATAATGTGACTTAATGAAGCATTTCTAACAAAATCCTGTAGAAGTTAAAACATCGGCATAGAACTGCTTGCTCACTGATAGTTGTATCATTTAGAATAATTTTTCAAGATAGTGATCATAGTTTTGTGTAGATGAGTATTAGGTGATGTGATTTTCTGTCTTCCAAAGTCAGTGATTTTCTTCAGTGTGGTAACTAGTTAGCATTGTTCTATTACTTATGTATAGTAAGTAAAACATACAACATAACTAACAGAACTTATTTCTAATACACCCTTTAGGCTTTACACAGGTTGGTAAGTAGCAATACAGCCAGCAATAAATTTAGACGTGAAGATGCTCAGATCTGAAAAATTCCATGGTATGTTTTGCTCACCAAAAACATCTAGCCTGCATTTGTAAAAGTGTCCTTTCTCAAGTCTGTCATCACCTGTGATGAAATTACGAAACTTCTTGCCTGCTACATGTTTCTCTGCCAGGACGATTCAGTGTGAAGCATTTTTTGCTTTATGTAAATCTAGATAGGGTTCAATGAATCATCACTTTGCAACTTGCCAGTAAAGAAATCTCCAATATCCGTCTGTACACACATCTATTTACTTCCATTCAGAACGTGTTTTTCATGTATTCCCCATCTGAATTATCAAGTGCATTACAGGCACCTACACGTAAAGCTGATATCCCTCAGATCATAAGAAGAGACAGGTAAAAAGGTTACCCAGTATGTCCAGTATGATAAAAGATACTGCCAGATTAGTTGTCATTCTCTCATTAACACAGCATGACAGGAATCAAGATTTTATCTCAGTCACCCACTACCAGCAGCATATCTAAAATTGATACCACATTTTTGAAAGCCCCTTACGTTCAAACAACATGTGAAACCAGTGAATACTAATCCTGATTTACTATCAACTAACTGAGCAAAGCTTTCCATTGAAATTACTGCACTTAAGTAGTTTACATTTGTAACAGTACTGTAGTTTTGGAAACTGGGACTTCACCAAACCAAAAAATACATAGCTTTCAGTATTGCCTCAGCAGTATCAGCTCTCTGAAATAAAATGCTAATAATGCAATTTGTATTAATTACTTTACCACTGTTAATCATACACTCATAAAACAACTTTGGAATCAGTATGAAATGACTGCAGAATTGCTGTATGAAAGTATAATGAAAGATGTAACCCTTGCCACCCCTGATAAGAATGCCTTAGGATGTTCTTTCCCAACTTCGGCTAAGCTGTAGTACCATTGAACTACTATTTTCCTAGTGCTTACCCTATGCCACAGAAAAGAATCTTAATTTATCAATTTGACTTCACGAGGATCAGCCCATAAAGTAGCTAAAGCTACTTAAAAAAGTGTTACACGTACAGCAGGCTGAATGCTAATGTCTGAAACTAGTCGGTGAGACAGGGAAACCAGATAACAATTATCATTTAGTCAATAGTAATTTAAATGTATCCACCGCTGTGCGAAGACCCTAAGACCCTGAATGCTTTACGGGGCTTTCGGGGATAGGGGTTGAGTTATGTTTATTATTTAAATTGACAGTTCTGCAGGAGTCAAAGCACGGCTCTTTAAACACTCAGCCGGCGTCTGCTGGGGGTGGGTGGTAGAAGCGAGGTACTTAGTGCTCAAAAAAAAATACTGATACTCTCCAAACTAAAGCTGGAAAGAGACAACTGTAACTACACATACAATTCAAAATGCTTTAAGGAATGATTTAAACTCCCGGTAAGAATGAGCCATACGGCAGGGCCACGCACGGCAACTCCTCACCGGGCACTGCCAGCTGCTGCTCTGCCTTCCCCGCACGGCCAGCCTGCTGCCCGACCCGGCAGCTCCGCGGAGCAAGGCAGGTTACTCTAAAACTTTCTCTCCCGAAGCGATGAACGGGGTGGGACGAGGGAAAAGCCCTCTCACTGTGGCATACAGAACCCGCGGCATATTTAGCCGGTAACTGATTTCACTGAAATGGAAAGCAGGCAACGCGGACGGACAAGACACTCTTCACGCCACGCACCCCACAACTTGGGGAGCGTTACACGCGGGAAGAAAAGAAGCCAGGAACCCTCTCCACAGCTTTTTTGTTTGTTTCAAAGGATTCGCAGAGGGACTCCTCGCTCTTTCAGCCGCTCTCCGCAGGCGGCCGGCAAAGCGGCCGGGCTCCCAGGCAGCGCGAACCCCCGAGCGCCGGGGGTGCTGCCAGCCCGCGGCCACCCTTCCCGTACCACCCGCGGGGCTCACCCGCCCCCCCCCCCG
>Ga0065711_1007777_pt1 | contig 14152 bp, 6 predicted proteins | sample Hoacrofraction12_FD_59098 | JGI IMG/M metagenome (GOLD analysis project Ga0065711, IMG submission 59098) | Hoatzin crop microbial communities from Cojedes, Venezuela - Epithelial fraction 12 v2 (version 2) | ecosystem: Host-associated > Birds > Digestive system > Esophagus > Crop | place...
CATGAGGAAGAACTTCTTCCCTCTGAGGGTGACGGAGCACTGGAACAGGCTGCCCAGGGAGGCTGTGGAGTCTCCTTCTCTGGAGATATTCAAGACCCACCTGGACAAGGAGGACCTGCTGTAGGTGACCCTGCTTTGGCAGGAGGGTTGGACTAGATGACCCACAGAGGTCCCTTCCAACCCCTACCATTCTGTGATTCTGTGATTTCAGGCTTACCTGTTGGAGTTATGGGGTTTGGTTTGGTGGGGTTTTTTTGGTGTTTTGTTTTGGTTTTTTTAGCCAACAGAAAAACATTCCTACAGCCCCAACAGAGAAGTTAGACATGTTAGGAAAGACTTTTTTCCTGTCAGCATGAATAGCCTCCCCTAAAACCCTTCCTGCACAGCCAGCACAGGCACATGAAATTATTTTCTAGCATAGGAGAACATAGTTTCAGACTCCTAGGCTATGTAACTACACAGCTCAAAGGAAAATTTACTGTTGCCTACTGTAAAAATCTTTTATTCTTTTACCTTCCATTCATAATCCAGTTGTTTAATTGCTCGACAAACTTCAGCCATGATATCATTAGGTCGACTCTGACTCCGTATTCCCAAGTGCCACTTCGCTCTTCTCACCCCTTGGTGTTTTGACTTCTGTGGATTCAGCTCATCAAGAGTATGTCGAGGACGAGGTGCTTCAGCTACTAAAAATGGCACTCTTTCAGGATGAGGGCGTGAGAGATGGTGGTCATCAAGAAAAGAATCCGGTGGGCTTGTAGCCAAGTAGAAGTCTTTGGCCTCATTCATTATTCTTCTATTATCTATAATGAGGTGATAAGCAACCGCTAAAGGGTCCTGATGATTTCGGCTGTATAGACAACTCAGCACTTCCTCTTCAGTGCATTCAAACTTCTCACACACTTCTTTTAAGGCTTCATCATCAATCATGGTAGAACTATATGATGGGTCCTCAGGAAACAAGTATTTCGGAAGGTCCTGCTTAAACCATTCATGTTCCCTAGTTTGAAAAATAAAAAAAGTCTGAGTATATGTATGTAAATCAAGCCTTTTTAGTACTACATTGTTTAAAAAATAGAGTTGGTTTCAGTCTGTACAGGAAGAATCACAGTTGTCAGTCCAAGTCGCCTTCTGTGCAGCACAAACAATAAAACAGTACATAAAGGGAAGTAATCACCACCTTGATGAGATTTTGCTAGACATTATGCAGGAGACTGAAAAAAAAAAATCTTCTTTCCTGTAGTTTTTCAACTACCTAAGTTTCAAAAACATCTTTCTATAACTCAGCAACCAGCTTTCCATATAAATGGTATATTTTTTACTGCGCCACTATGTTAGCTTGGAGATATTTTCAACTGAAATTCTTATGCTACCCACCTGAGTTGTCCCTCCCCAAGTACACACATAACAATACATAACAAAATTAACAAAACTAAGAAATGTTGATAATGAATAATTTTTTTTGTAGATGTTTGGACAAGAGATTTTTGAACACTAAAGTCACATGCTCCCTACCCTAAGCAAGCTGCTTATCATTTTCTCATCCAGAACATCCTCAGCTGTCTCTTCCAGACTTAGGAGAGTTGAGGGAAACTATGGAAGGGTCAATCTGTACCCCTTTACTACTCTACCCACAGGCTGGTATTCATAAGATGGAAAATGAAAGATACAGAAGGAACCAAATACTTACATTGCCTAATCATACAGAAAAAAATAAGATTTTGTGCGCTGTCCTGGTTTTGGCTAGGACAGAGTTACATTTCCTCCCAGTAGCTGCTGTGGTTTTAGTTGCTTCTAAGAAGTCAAAAGACTTTCTCTAGTCCCATATTCAGCTAACGAGCAGCTTTGCAGGAGCTGGGAGAAAGCGCAGCCATGCAGCCAGCCCAAGCTGGCCAATGGAAATATTCCATACCATACATATCGTGCTGAGCTTACAAATCGGGGTTGGGGGAGGGAGAAGGAATCTTCCCTTTTTTACCATGAACCTGGGGCGGGGGGGGAAGTTAAGTTTTTTTCCTGAGAGTTTCGCGAGTTATGTGAAATTCACGAGTTAAATCCAGAGATCCTCTCTTCTCCTTGAGGGTGCTGAAGAGTATTCAGCAGTGTTTGGGAGCTGCAGGCCAGGCTCCAACACAGTGCAGTAAGTCGTGCCTCTCTGGAATAGCTAGGGTTGTTTTGGTTTTTTTTCTCTCCAAACATTCTATCACTTCATCAGGATCCTCCAGTCATTCAGGAGGTGAAGTGCCAGACGATCAGAGGTGATGAGCTTTCTAGAAACCTGCCCACATTCTCCCATGTGCCTTGCCACCCATAACCACACTGCCTTGAGGCCTGCGTGACATTCGTAAAGCATATTCTTAAGTAGTTTGTTTTCCTTAGAAGAAAAAGGAAACAATATTCCCAAGAAATACCAGTAACAGTATTTTGATTACCCAAGGATGTTCTAGATACTGAATAGTTACTGTAACAAGGGAGTAAAAAGTCACAGAAAGAGGTGGTGAAGATGCCATTCCGTATTTCCTCTACAAAAAAACCCTCTTGGATGACAAAGTATAATTGTTAATTGACTCCATGAGATGGCACCCAAAGTACAGTAACAGCCTCAGTACACAGCCCAAATACCAAATTAAGCCTAAGGCCAGTGTTTTAATAATAAATTTTCCAGGCAAAATGCCACTACACTCTACAGAGCACAGCAAACTGCAGAAGCCAAAACCAGTCTTTAACACGTAGAGCAAAAAAGGGAACACAGCACAAATCAGATAAACTAATATCAAGAATAGATAAATCAGTATTGCGACCAGCATCTGTCAACAGATATCATAATTATAAATTCCATCTAATACACTCTGTTCAAATCTGTTATAATCTCAAACCCTTCAAGCCTCACAGTGGGTGCCAAAAAGGACTGTCGGGGTTTAACCCTAGCCAGCAACTAAGCACCACACAGCCACTCGCTCATTCCTCGCCAGTGGGATGAGGGGCAGAACTGAAAGGGTAACAGTGAAAAAGAAAATTGTGAGTTAAGAACAGTTTAATAACCAGAAAGAAATTTGAAAATAAATTTTAAGGAAAAGAAAAACACAACAAAGAGAGGCAAATAAAACCCAAGAAAGACTGGTCATGTAAACAAAGCAATAGCTCACCATCAACTGACCGATGCCCAGCCAGTCCCCGAGCAGCAGTCCACCCCCACCAACCTCCCCCCCAGTTTACATGCTGAGCATTATGCCACATGGTACAGAACATCCCTTCGGTCAGTTGGCAGCAGCTGTCCCAGCTGTGTCTTCTCACAGCTTTTCGTGCACCTCCAACCTATGCACAGGCAGAGCAGTGTGAGGAGCAGAAAAAGCCTTGACTGTGTAAGAACTGGTCAGCAGTAGCTAAAATATCCATATCTGACCAACGCTAGTTTCAGCACAAATCCAAAACACAGCCCCATACAAGCTACTATGGAGAAATTTAATTCTGTCCCAGCCAAAACTAGCACAATAGACCAAGCTCTCATCAGTGTGATTCCGAGAACAAGTCTCAGCACAAGTGTGTTGAGCAAAACACACTTCCATCAGAAGCAAACAGTTAATCTGGACGTTGAAAAAGCTTCCCCTACGTCACTACAAAGCCCAGTCCCAGGTGGATGACTGCACCCAGAGGAATATTTTGTTACTATTCATTGCAGAGGGCCTCTCCTCGCACGCACTACCATCCTCCCCAGAGGAATTCAGGTATTCAACTGAACTCCGTTTGTACTTTAAACGGTGAGATTAAATGCCTGACGGCTAACAGGATAGAACTGTTTTAAGACTCATAATCCATCCATAGACTAACCAACATTCTTCAACACCTTTTTCATACCACTTCTGTTCTGGATTTACTTAACGTGAGATAAGCTAAGTTCCTATTCACTCAAGTTTTACAATACTTAGTTCTACCGTGCTTTGATTTCTGCAAGAAAGTACTTCCCATTGCACTAGATAAGAACACCACGTGTTTTGTTCTACTGAAAGAACATGAACATTGCTGATGTCCTAACTTCCAACCCTAAAAGAAGCAGCATTTTCACTAAGGCAGTGTATCAGAGCTCTCTCCTTAGAGCTTCTTACAAAAGAAACAGGAAAACCTGACTAAGTTGCTGCATGAAGTGTAGGTCTATCAGCTACGAAGTGAGGTTTTTTTTTTATTCGACCCACTGCACACCTGTCATAGCAGTCACCTTCTCCAGAAACTCCTGGTGGAATCTGGAACCCATGATACATCTCTGTAGCGACAAGCTTTAACATGTCAGTATTCAACGCAGTAATTATCACTCACGCACAAATTCATGTCAGGATTCCAAAGCTAGAAAGTGCTATCTTGCACGTGGAATATTCACAGTCTTAACAAATGATTTTTTCAGAGTCTGAAAAAATATGAATAAAAGCAATAGCTATCAAAGAGTCATAACTTCCCCTCAGACATTTACAGTACAGAATAGTGGTTCTTAACAGCAAAGACCCTTTTTTGGCCAGAGAAGTCAATACAGCGTAGTTTTTGCAAACCATTCTGCAGGTAAAGAGCTTTGCTATAGTCTTAGAGTTTCTCACAATTTCTGTGTGTAACGTGTATCGTTTGTTTTACTGTTACCTTCCACAGATACTTCATTGGCCACTGGAGATTAGAACAATCAGAGCTAAAACCAAACCATCAGAAGGTGAATTTTTGATCTCAGTCTATAAAACACAGACAAGTTGTATGAATAGTTTCTTTGTTCTGTATATTTGCACAGAGATTATCATTCCAGCATCCTGTGATCAGACATCAGTTAGAGTTTTACCTAATGTCTCTGATCGTCGCTCTCTTCATTGGATCCACTTGCAGCATGTGCTTCAAAAGACTAATTACAGACGGATTCAGGTACTGAGGGGTATAAAAGATACCATCACATATCTTCTTAAAAAGGGTTGGCACGTGATCATCATCAAATGGAAGTGTTCCACAGAGTAAAGCATAAAGAATAACCCCACTGCTCCAAATATCTACTTCTGGACCTGCATATAATCTGGGAAAAAGTTAACTATTAGTGATTCATGTTTAATACATTCAAACAGATATTTTTCCTCTACTTTCTTACATTGTGTCACAATAATTAAAAGTGTATGAACTTGGGACAACTAATCTGCAACTACTACACCACTTCATTTCTGAAGTTCAGCCCACGGTTTCTCAGCATCAAGCTTGTCAATTGAACCAGTTTCACAGCCTTTAGAATCAAGCAGCAAAATTACTGAAGTACATGCACACATGTATCCAATGTAAAAGAAACTACCTTCCTGAAATTACTTCTGGTGCAGCATAGTTCGGGGAACCACAGCTTGTTCTTAAAAATTCTCCATCTGACATCATATTTGATAGACCTGAAAGTGTATAAGAGTAACTACCAAAAATGCCAAAAACAAAATGATTTCACATTGCATATATCACCTAGAACAAATCACCAGTAATTAAAATCAGCAAATTAACAAATCTATCAAAGTAAAGAAGTAACATTGTTCGGCATACTGAAATTTTTATACAAGCATGCCACATAATTTTCCATTTAGTTTACCAGAAATTTAAGTAACATCAATCCATTATTACACACAACCTAGAAATATTTGGGAACGTATTCCGAGGCAAAAACTAGTCCAGTCTGGATGATACAGGCATGACAGAGGACAAAGTTGCTCTAAGGGCGACAGAGCAGCATAGCAAGACAGGATTTTCATTATTAACAAGAAAGTCTTAAAAACTACATTTGCTTCTAAATGCCAAAGTGGAGGACCACAGACTTGCCTGAAATTCTGTAAGAGGTTATATAGAATACGGGAACTGAGAAGTACACATGACTTCACCACAGATTAGACACCCACACTGCTCAGTGGCTTCCTGAATCACTGCAGTTCAGTAATTTGATCTTAGATACTCAGCTAGTAATTAAACTGTACTTTAGAATTCAGTATAGTCTAGTATCTATAAAGTACTACCACTTCCAGAATAGCTATGGAAAATACCTTCTAGTTTACTCAGGTGGAGGCTGCAGAATCAAGACTACCATAAGCCAGAGAACACAGTCTCCAAGGAGGAACTGTGCCCTTTTACAGTTGGGGGGTGAGGGAATGAAAGAGTACAGTTTGGTTAGTCTTCATATTCTAATACACAGAAGTTTTCATTAAGCTCTTGTTTAATCGACTAGTCACAATTAACTGACTGCCACTGCTTTGCTGATACTCCAGTTAGAGGAAGATATTTTTGTAAGTCACTGTCCTTTTCTTCACCATGTTAAGCCATTTAACCCAAAGCCTTTTCTACTCACAAGAAATCAGTACGATTCCCAGTGCCCACATACCTGAACACCATACGTTCAAAATATACTTGGAATACTCAGCATTACCTAGAACCTTTCATCAGAGACTTCAAAGTGCTTTACAAGGGCAAGTATTATCCACTATGTTCACAAGAGATATACTATGATGATAAAGAAGTACGGATACCTTACTATGCTTACATGGTGAGGTTTCCTGATCCAGATAGTTCCAAGAACTAGCTGTCAGTTTTCTCAGCAGCTGTGTCACAAACAGCTAATATAAACAATTAAGCTTTCTGATTAGTTAGGCAGGTATATAGCAAAAAAAGCACAGAAGTTTGAAGATTAACTGTTTTTATTTTACCTTTTATGCTTTAATTACATTTTTTCAATCACATCTTCAGAGTTTCTAAAGTGAATTTAGAGCAGTTTAATCAGAGGGCTAGTGTATTTTACTATAGCAATGAGGTTGTTAAACATGATGAACTGCCCCTGCACTGGACTTCCAAGGGAGCTAAGCACCTACATTTTACAGATTGTGGAACAGGCACTAAGAGTGCATTTTGAAGTGGAAAGGTCAGGAACTAAGTCTATTTGGCATTTCAGAGAAAACAGTGCTACACAAAACCGAACAAACCCGTTCACAATTTCACCCAGTCACAGGAAATACCTGAAAAGAAAGCTTCAGAGGAAAACAAGTTCTACACACGTATAAGACCATCATTTTGCTCTACATTCATACTCTTCAAGTTCTTTTGTGTCCCACGACCAGGATATTGAAGTATACACTTTTTATTAACTATTTCCCATAGTAATTAACAGGATTTAAATAACACCAGAAAAGTGATCACATATAAAAGCCATGCTTACCAAAATCAGCTATCTTCGCATTCATGTGTGCGTCAAGCAGCACATTTTCAGGCTTCAGATCTCTATGTACTACCATATGCCTGTGACAGTAATCCACGCCAGAAAGGATTTGCTGGAACAGACGTCTACTTTCTTTCTCATCAAGCTAAGACAGACAAAGGTTTTATGCAATTATGAGACAGTAAAAGATAACTCATTTTTCATTTATACGAATTAAAATTTCCCATCACCTAAAGTTATCATTTACAGTTTCAATACTTCATATAGCAGATTATTAGGACTTGTAGCAGAAATCTTCACAGCTTACATCATTTTATTTTGTACCACAGCTGTAAAATTACTAAAACAAAGCATACCAACTGGCTCAGAAAGTCACTGAAATTTCTCAATCACACTTTTGAAATTTATTAGGCAGATGTTACATACTCAATAACTAAAAACATTAGCACCCAAACAATAACTTTGTCTAACTGGAACATCAATCAACTTTGACATTTAAGCACAGTGTAAGATTTAAGTTGACAGGCAGTAAAGAAGTGATAAATTTTAGATGCTATTTATGCTATTTATTAGCAGTTATCCCCAAACAGCAAACTTAGCTGGGAATTTCCTATAAACATGTCCGAATCCGTGTCAAAGTTTGTCCTAACAACTAACTAAACGCATCCTGGCTATCTACATGGCTTGTTAAAAGTGACTTCAGAGCTTTCACAAACTGTTCTACTAGTAGAAGAGGGTAATAAGGGCACAACGGTAGGCTTCCAATAATGGTTTATAGTGAAGAAGTAGTTCTCAGCTACTCCAGCTGGATACATATCCATCCAGTTTGCACAAAGTACTATCAGTATCAGTAGAGAGGAAAAATGTTACGACAAAGTCATACATAAAGATCTGAAATGTGTCAACCTATAACTACTTTTACTTTCAGAACTAGATGTAGTCATAAAGTGTATTTTAACTGCCAACAGCAAAATTAATACTGAATACACAAAAACAAACCTTCATTTAACAGTGTGATGGGTATCCCTGCTTCCAACCCCTGGTAATGTGATTATTGTAACTACCACCATTTTATGAGGCAAGCAGCCATTCTGTGACNGAGCAAGTCACATATTCATGCCCTTTCCTTCATTATCATGCCCAGAAGGTCCTGTGAACCAAGTAGACACACCAAGCAGATTTCTGTCTTCCCCTCCCTACCAGCCTCAAGATTCCTGGGCACCAGGCAGAATTACCCACTTCCTTACCAGCCTTGCAGGTCCTAGGCACCCGGCCAGCCAGGTGGTGGTGATGACCCCATCACAGAACAGGGAAAGGTAACAGAACACAGAGCACTGTCTGTAAATTCAAGCAGTTACAAGACCTAAGTGGGGAACCTAGACTAGAACCACTGCTGGACAGTGATCCATAACACCCAGCAGCCAGGGATGCCTCCATTGTTCTCTTCCTCCTCGGAGGACTGAGTGAGCAATTCGTTCATATGATTCTCCAGTCTAGACTGTGATTGTTACATTGATACAGCAAACCACACATTAAGATTTGACCCTATCTGCAGGGGGTCTAGGCAATTAGAAATCGTAAGTTAAGTTGTATTACAAATTCTGTATTACACTATTTACAAATTGCACTACATTGATTCTGCTTGTAGAAATCCCGTGTCACAGTAATCATAAATTCTGTGCTACACTAATCATAATATCCTGTTAAGAAAACAAAGCTTTAAATGCATAGATCTGCCAAGGATCCCCAAAAAGAACCTGTCTGCCCCCTCAGTGTCAGGTGACATGGGACTGTTGCAAAAGCAGTAACAGAATGCAAGTCATTGATTTGTAGAGTTGGACTACTTCTTACCCTTCCATTTTTGCAGATATAATCAAACAGTTCTCCTCCTGAAACATATTCCATCACCATGAAAATGTCAGTTGGTGTACTGATGACCTGGTACCTGATAAGAGAAGGTCTGTTAGTCTACAAACTCAGTAAAAGATGCTAGTTACAACCGAAGTTGTGCAAAGAGTCAGATAAAAGTATACTTTACAATATTCATCAGCCAATTTACAGCTACTGGAATGACAGTATTTTTCAGAAGCTATTTTTCTCTCCTTTCAGCATGTGATGTCATCATTGCCAAGAATAGTAAGAAATTTGTACTCCCCACCAGCAACATCAGTCTTTGTATTTTCAGAAAACTAAACTTAGTCCAAATTATTTCTGTGAAACAATTTACAGTGCTGCCTTGTAGACAGCTTGGTGCAGTGAGGAAGGAATTCAAAAGGACTTTGCTAGTGTCTTGAAAATACACACTTTTCAACCTTAACACGTAAAAAACTTGACTTGTGTGCTTCAAGGCTAGAAAAAATTGCTTTTAATAATCATGAATCATCTTTCAAAGACCTAAATTAGTCATTAGTATTTAAGACTATCAACACCCTGGTTATTACATTTTTATCATTCTACTTCAATTAAGTTTCAAAAAAAAATTTGGAAGTTTTGAAATAACTAGTTTACGGCCAAACTCTCCATTTAAGAGCCTTTCATTTTGTTCTACATATCCTTACCTAAAAGTTGTTTAATTTTTTCCCCTTGCAGCAGTCAGAAGTGATTGATTTTTAACAGAACAAGAAAATGAACACTGATAACACTTCAGCCAAAATTCAGATATTATATTGAGAAGACAGGAGGTAGCAATTGTACGAAAATGAACATTTCAATGTACTACACTTAAGCATGCAAATATCCAAATTGTAATAAATAACCAAATTCACACATAACCCTACAGAACTACAACGTTCTTTAAAATGCCAGCTCCAAGACAAAGGGGGAAAATACATGCTTCAGCTTACTGAGACAAGTTATTCATGAACTACATACAGAGCAAAGAGTTCTGACTATCAGGTCACATAGGCATGTGCACATGTATGTGCGTGTATCCATTTTAACAGCTTAGTATTATAGTGTTAACACTTTAAAAGCCCCAATACCCTTCAGAGGCAGTTATCAACATGAAACCTTCAAAGTTAGTTTTACCTAAAACCTCACAGTACAGATGTTTTACCTTTACCAATTTTCTCTCCAATACCTTGGTTGAAAGTACCTCATGCAGTTAAATTGAAGCCATGGCTAAGACAATACTACAGAAATAGTACTTTAATCGTTTTAACTGAAAAGTTACAGCCATGCTTCTCTATAATCGGATAATTTTTCTCGTTATAGAAAAGCAGATTGTGGAACTGTGACATACCTCTAATATCAATAAGGTTATCAAACCACACAGCATAGATGGCCAGAATGCAAAAAGACAGTTTTATGTAGGAAAACAAGATGCACTCTATTGCTAGAGGTCAAAAACCACAGGAGGAGATGCTCCAAAGGTTTTTATTTAAAGAACAGTACAGAAGAAAATCTTATTGCAACCGGCTTGGAACTGTACAGACTGCTAAAACCATGTATGAAAATATTCATAAGGCACAGCAGTGCTCTAAATTAGACACTGTCTAATTTGTAATATTATGCTGAAGAAATCCATTTACCTTTATCCCAAGTATCTTAAGTTGCTACCTAGCAGCTCCCAAGTCCAGTTCCCAATAGCACAAGCAGCGTGATCCTAAGTTACCAGCAAGTCTACCTGCACAACAGTATCAATTGTATCTCAAATACTATTTACACATAGACTAATAATCCTTCTGCTTTAGAAATGCAGGCTGACCAACTGAAAAGTTACAGATCCATCAATTCTTCCATCATCTCCTACATTTTGTCCCTTCTCTCCACATACGGGAGCAAAAAATCTCCCCATAATTCCGAGAAACTGCCATCTGAAACCTGTTAAGGTGACTTAACAGTTCAGCAACACCACAAATTCCCGTTCCACTCCCACATCTCAGTTGGTACAATGACACTTGCTACTTTGTTTTGGCTACAGGCATGTCCTTTGGGCTCGTTCAAGAACTGTAACTTGCAGCACTAGCACTTTTGCAGCCAAATCAGCTCAGCAGCCTTCTGAAAACTAACCCACTGAAGAAGTTAGTGAGTCAATCTCACACAATCCAATTCAGTTTCAGTGTAAGAGCTGTTGCCAAATTAAAGGGTGTACAGGGAAGGCATCTGTCAGTGGCAGTGGGGTCTTAAGACTCTTGCCAATAAAAAAAAAAACAAACACTAAGACCAACACCATGATTAAGACAGCGAAAGTCACCCGTGTCAACTTTACAGGAAATGCAACAAAAAAAAATCCACACTGGCGTTTATAATTTATTTCCTCAGACCAGACATGAGATGTCTATTCTGGGACATATTTAGTTGCACTCTGAACTCTACTGGTGAATTATTGATCAACTAACAGATGAAAACGGGCACCCTGTAAATACCAGACATTTAGACAAGTGGTAACAGCTATACTGAGGAATTCTGAAATATCAATCACATTCAACAAACTACACATCCTTAATACAGAAAAATCTCGCAGAGTGCCATTTACATAAATCACTGACCAGCACAACACTAAAAACATATTGCAAGTAAGAAAACACAATAAACTTGCTGTAGAAATGCCTTTGGAACAACCTTGTTCTGAATAACTCATTTTCTAAGCAGAAAAAAGATCAACTACAAACCAGAAAAACAAGACTGAAGTAACAGCTAAAAACAGAGATATGTGCTACTAGAAGTATCTATCATGTCATTACCTTTTATATACCTGTCTAAAGAATTTGTAAGCAAAGATCTAATGGAAGCTCTAGGCCTGCAGAAAAGATCAGTTTTGTCAAAACACATTACAGAGTACATTGAAAATCGTTGCACGTTTGGAAGCTGGTTACTTCCCTGACAAGACACTGCTAGTAGTATTGCCTTTTAAACATGTTTCAGATTAAAGAGAACAAAACCAGATTGCAAGCAAAACTTACAGCTTAATTATATGAGGATGCCTGAAGAGTTTGAGGTTCTGAATCTCCCTGCGGATTTTTCCTACAACATCAAGGCTGCGAATCTTCTGTCGATTCAGGATCTTCACTGCAACTTTATGCCCAGTTAACTCGTGTTTGCCAACTGCAAGGAACAAGGAAGTGTTTAGTCAGGGTTTTCAATTGCTCCGTAAAGACATAATATTCCCATTTCAACTGCAGACAAGAAATACAAGTTAAGATGTTAGCATTCCACATATCCCTATTAACTTTGCAGAGGTTGAAACTAGATGGCATGTCATTTCTTCTGCCCTGGTCCAATTTCTCCCACAAATCTATCATGAGAAGATGAATGGGATATGCAAGAAAAATCTTAAGCCTAAACCTCAGAAGTCTTGCAGCATTACTACATTTTTGCACCATTGCAACCAACTAAACAAAGCACATCCCAAAACACTGCCATCCCTGCTAATGAGGGAGACCATTTTGTGTCCCTCTAAGACACTTAAAGTTTTTGGCTCACTTGGTAACCCACTCAGACGTGTCCTCCTGCAGCTCTTCTACTTACTGAAGAAACCACTGTTATCCTTCCCTCAAGCAGCCTGTTTCAGGAATTACTCTGAATTACCACTATGAGTGTCTGATCAGCTTACTTAAAAAATAATTATTTATCTGTCCTTGGACCAGTCTGACCCACAGTCTGCAGTCAACACTAGAGCTTTATTATATAAAATAAGTGGCAAAAGCTACAAGACCTGCACAAAATCCAGTAGTTAACTAGGAGAAGCAATGCAAACACGCAACCTCATACAGTCCTCAGTTCTTTCCTACTTCGAGGAATATTTCATTTTTTCTTTCAACAGAGGAACTCAGAAGTGCAAAATATTTCCTACAGCTACACGTCTTAAAGTCCTTAATTTTGCAGCTACTATTGGAAGGAGCAGCAACAAAGTTACTGAGAATATTTTTCTTAAACCCAACACTGGATCACAGATAAACCACTGAAACTATCTCTTCCACTAGAAGGCCTTCCTATCTGCATTGGTTTCTGCATGCAGTGATTATAACTACATCACTTTCATTCATCACCCTGATTCCTACCTTTTGAAGTTAGGGACAGGGACACCTACACGGTTCATCCTTGTCCACTGGAATGGAGATTGCTAACAGACATGTGTCTAACCCATTACTCACCCACGTGGGTGCCTCTCCTCACTTGAGAATTTAACTAAGCCCCAGGCTTCAAGCTTCATTTAAACATAACCATGGAAAGCTATGATAAACAGCAGTGATCCACAAAAATCTTTCTCTATCCAACAGATAATTTGGATAGAACTATCAAACACCCATCAATCTGTAAATCTCATTCCCAACACAAGACTTTCCTGCTGCCTTTTGCCTCCATATTGACCTAAAAACTACTGCAAGTGAGAAGAAATTTTCAGCAGAGAGACAGAGATAACAATAAGCATCTGAGTCATTACTGTTACAACAAAAAGATAGCCGCTGTGCAAAATAAACCATTTTGTCTGAATTGTAGGGAAGTAACTAAGTAGCACATTACCCAAGACCCTAAACCATCACACTGCCACGGTGAGATGCCTTCTGCACCTGAGAACGCAGAAAGGCTCTGACTGCAAGGTGAAAAAACACACACCCCTCATTCAGAGGAGCTATTACCTAAAAATGGCCACAATAACCAAAACACAGGACAGGCACATTTGCATGGCTAAGGAATGCAGGACAAAGCCCACATTCATTACAGGTCCTAAACAGACCACAAAGCATTGGTAGTTGAGTGCCTAGAACTGTAAAACCACATCAACTATTAGAATTATCTGCTTTCAAACGGATCTACAATTAAAACAATCTCCTTTGTTTTCTTCAGTTCAAACAGTTAAAGGAACCCAAGAAATTATATTACCTATGTTCAGACCCTAAGGAGTAATGAATCATTAGCATTAAACGTTAGAAAAACAGCTATTCTACTTGAATTACAAAGTCTTTGCCTATCATTAACATGAACTGAAGCAAGTCAGAAGTATTGGGGGGGGGGGGG
>Ga0065711_1008940_pt1 | contig 14152 bp, 11 predicted proteins | sample Hoacrofraction12_FD_59098 | JGI IMG/M metagenome (GOLD analysis project Ga0065711, IMG submission 59098) | Hoatzin crop microbial communities from Cojedes, Venezuela - Epithelial fraction 12 v2 (version 2) | ecosystem: Host-associated > Birds > Digestive system > Esophagus > Crop | place...
CCACTGAGCAATCACAATGGATCAGGGCCCAAAGGTTTTGCCTTCCCGAGCTGAAGCATGCTATAGCTGGACAAAGGGGAATACTAGGACAGAGGCTTTCTGCCTACAAAACTCGGGGGAAATGGGTGGTCTCGATTTTATGAATGAAATGCTTGAATGTAACTTGTATGGTGCATCCGTAGTGCGTACTATGTATGTACGTATCCCACCATATGTATGGAATATATCATGCTATGGTATGTTTAAGTGCTGACATTGAAATATCTGCACTAGCCAAAGATGTTATACATTTTTTAGAGTTGCTCTTCTTCAAAATTACAACTAGTAGTTGTATGTCTCATTCAAATATTTGGAAGAATGTAAATTCTTTTCACTTCCAGCCATGACGTTATCTGTTGAACTCATCTGGTTTTTCCTCTCTGAGATGTGCTTCAGCAGGATTTCAAGTAGCAAGGATTTGTTCAAACCACTCACCTTTAGGCCGTAGAGGTAGAAGAACAAGTATGAATAAATTCCCTAGCAACTCCTAACTTAAAAGACAGGGATAGAGTGATCATAAAGATAGCACTTAGCTGGTGAGGGTGCAGACTGGTTTGGCTAGAAGGTACCCTTCTATCCACAGGAAAGAGACTGTCTGTCACCAAAGACTTTATAACCTGATGTACTGATTGCATTTGTGTGGGTGACAGTCTGTGCTGATAGCTGGGCCAGCACTGGTGTACCTGTTATTCACCATCAGGCGTAAATGCTAAGAAGAAATAAAAAAATGAGACATTTGTCAATCCTTACCTGGGAGGAAATGTATCAGAAACAGAGCATTACCCAAGGGATACTGGTACACTGCAAAGTAAACCTTGGCACCTCCATAAATGCACCTCCATAAACAGAAGAGTGGTGCTCTGTAGTTTGAGTTACAATTTCATTCTCTATGGATAGACAGGGTAAGACCTGTGTCTGAGCACTGTACATGATCATCCTCGTTACTAAGCTGCTGGTGGACACCACAGCATGGTTTTCTCCCTGTGTCCACATTTAGCAGGATCAGCGTTGCTCCTGCAGATCTTTTGGTCATAGCCACCACGTCCTGGGCAGTCAGAGAGGTGAGCTGTATCGGTGCAAACTATGCCATGCAATGATCAGGAAACAGCACGTGGCCAATTTTATCTTCTGTCTTGGCTGCAGCCAGAAACCTAGTGCTCAGGCTGAGCAGTGTGACCACTCCTTGGCTTCTGTGTATTGGTACCACATGGGAGATAGAGCAGATACTGGTGTCTATCACACACTCAAAATATTGGGCCAAGTGCACGAGTGGAACTCTGGAGCCTACATATGGATTAGATACCTAAAATCCCTACTGGATGGGTCTTAATCATCCAATAAGGTACTGATAAGGCATTTAAATGGGCAACCGTGACTCTGAAAATCCTCCCTCCGTAGACACCAAGGTCCAGAGTATCTGAACATCAAAGGTCCTTCCATTCCCTGACATTGAAGTGCATCTGATTTTTGACCATTGTGCTCTGGGCCTGCAGATCTACAAACAAGGCACTTGTTCATGCAAATCTCATGAGCTTAATACAGGAGGCTGTCTCAGAGCACACTGAGGAGACTCCAAGAGAAAGGGGCTCCCACCAACTGCAGACAGTTGCAGCTGCCTGAGAACAGCAAACCCAGTATTGTCCCCCTAGAAGGGAAGACCCCATCTGCAAAGGACTCACTGAGATCATAGGAAAGCCGGGTTTATTACTCAGTTATGCCTACAGGGATGCACATTCACACTTCCTAGGACAGCACTCTGACCACAGAGTCTCAAAGAGAAGGCCTCTCTCAGCCTCCACTTGAAAGGTATTCGAGATACATTTTGTCAGAAAGAGAGCAAATACAAATGCTAAGATTAAGATAATATCTTGAGAGTCAGATATCCTGTAAGTACAGACTTTCTTCCTCGACCTCCTCACGTAGATGATTTTCACATGTAGTGTACTGATAGTCCCACAAACAGAGGTTGAAAGTCAGGTTGAAAATCTGAGTGATTGTCCCATGTCTTACATGTTCTGAACACCCCTCGTGGATGAGTGTGCATACAACACCTTCCTCAGTATGATGTCATCTCACACGTTTAGAAAGAAATCAGTGAATTTTATTTATATAAAAGAAAGTGTTGAGGCCCCTTTCTTGATGGGGTGTAGAATATGGATTCCAAGTGGATGCAGACCCAGGTTGGCAGCTCTGGGAAGGAGCCTCATCACTGTACATGGGTGAGGTTTATACAATTCTTCCTGCTCTCCTCCAGCAACCTAGTGATCCTGGATTACACACTGAGGGCCTGCTCCTTGTATAAGAAGCGCAAGTACCCAGCACCGANGGATTTCTCTGTGAGCTATGGGCACGCANTGCTGTGATAACAAGACACTTTCATCANCTCCTGAGCTCATAGTGCTGCAGGAATGCTGANANGTGTTGGCTGAATGCAGCCAACACAAACCACAGGTCTACTTCCCAAACCAAATTGTGATGTGCAGCCTTAATAGGGAATTATAGAATTTATTCATAAAGCACTCTATGATCACTAGGAGGAGTGGTTAGACATCAGGTTGAGCAAACATACAGCTGATGACTTGTCTCTTTGGCCAATCAGTTCCTCTGTTGGTTATTGACATGCTAAATGCCCAGCAGAACCAGTTGAGGTTCCTGAATATTACCTTTGTTCCCCTGAAGTCAGGATAGGAAGGACAGATGGCCAGACCGTATGCACCACTCGCTTTGTATATCCCTGCGTAAGTATGTGCGCATACATGCCTGGACTGACAAACGCAGACCATGTTCTGGTTTATATTGCAAGTACATGTTGCAGTACTGTAGCGCTTAGAGTGATATTACAGTATTCCAAGCAGGCAGTATTTTACAAAAATCAATACTCACATTAATTAATAAAGGCTAAAACCTGTACAGACTTGTTTTCCAAGGGTATCAAAGTACTTGGTAAGCACGAAGCGAATTCACACTCCTATATCATTGCATTGACTTTAGTGGAAATGTTTATGTACAAAAAGGAGTAGGAATATGTGGCTATTTCATACGAATGAGAGGAGAAACAGTGTGTGAATATTGTGTGATTTCTTTTCAGAAAGGACCTGGCATTCCCGTCTTGACTGGAGGCAATACTGACAGTCCATGTTTATTCTCTTCTTTGCTCTAACTTTTGTGAGACAAGGCTTCTCCTCAGGCCGACCTTTCAGTGCTTTTGGTATTCTGCTGTATTTGACTGCTGGTTTTACGAAGTCAAGAGAGATGATTCAAGATCCCTGTCTTCACCTTTGGCAATGTGCTAGAGTAATTGGAAGGAAGAACTATACTACTGTAGAAAGAAGTCCCTGTAGGAAGGCATAATTAATGAAACTGCCCCAGGCATCTTCTACTAGTGTGTGACACTGCATCCTTTCCTTTTACAAACCTGTGTAACACCCATTCTGAGAGATGTTTTGGCTGCTTTAGTATCAAAACAGAAGGTCTCAGGAATTGGAAGGTCAATTAAATAAGCAAGCCATGATTTATGAATGAGACGTTTGTGAAGGTGAAAGAACAACCACTTTTCCTGGATCCCAAAATGCTAATTCAGTAGATCTTCAAATCTGGGCCAGCCAAAATTGTTTCTCATGCAAGTTTCAGAGCAAACGACAAGGCACAGCCACACAGAGCCGCTTGCCCAGAAGAAAGAATGAAAAGGAACAGTATGTGAGAAATCATAGAAACATTGAGAAAATCAGATTGGAAGGGACCTCTAGCTGCCACCTAGTCCAGCTTTCACTCAAAGCCGGGCCATCTACATGGGTTGCTCTGGGCCTCGTCAAGTTTTTACTGTCTCCCAGGATGAAGATCTCCCATCCTCTGGGCAGCCTGCTTGCCCAGTGCTTGCCTGTCCACATAATAATTCTTTTTTCCTTATAGGATTGGAGTTTCTCACTCTCCTACTTGTGACCATTGCTTGTTGTCATGTTGCTGTGTACCTCCAAGAAGAGTCAGACCGCATCTTCCAATACCTTTCCGTAAGGTAACTGAAGACAGCAGTAAAATCCCCCTCAGCCTTCTCTTTTTAACTGAACAATCCCAGTTCCCTCAGTCTCTCCACATACATCACATACTCCAGACCCCCACCTATCCCATCTGCTGAATCCTCTCTCCTCTTAGACCTTTCTGAATCAAGGATAGATCAATGCAATGGAGAGGGACAGTGACCCACTGTCCAAATCATGCCCTACTAGAGCGCAGAGCAGCTGCACTGAGGTTGTTGGGGCGGTAGCAGAGCTATCTGGGCTCCAAAACGTTCCTAAACCAGTAATTTTTACAATGCAGCAGTCTCTGGATCAAAAGTGCTCATGAGCGTTGCTGCCAAGGTAGTTCTAAATTCTGCTCATTGCAGTCATTGCTACGGGAACATTGCTGGCGTAACATTTTCTCCTGGAGTCTTTCTAGAGCACCTGCTTCATTCACCACGTGTGCAGACATAAGCCAGGACAGATGCTCAGGAAAAGAGCTGAAACGCCAAAGCTCACAGAGCTGACACCCTTTATCAGAAAAGAGGCCACCCAAGTTCTTGATTTAAGGAGGGAGGCAGGAAAAAGTCTTTGGAGAAGAAGCAGCTTCCTTAAAGTGTTTCAGGAAACCCTTTCCAGAGACAATATTAAAAATACATGGGTGGGGTGAGGGAGAAAACATTCTTATTTATGTATAAAGTTACACATGGAGGCAATGTCCAAAATCACTGAAAAAAAGAATCTGTGTGTCTCTGTTTTCCTGAGTTATGATAGCATGTGTTTAGCATTACAGCTAATCCCTTTCAGGAGCCAAAGTTAACATCTTCTAAAGCATAAGGGGAATTTTTGTAAAGCTCAATTAAATTCTAGCACTTCAAACCTACTTAAACATAGAAAAAAATCTCTGGAAATGGTTTTTTTAGCTTGTTGTAGTTGAAACAGTTATGTAATTGGATAAGTAATCAGACCAGTTCATATTGGTGAAATTTTGCATTGCAGAGCAGAACAAATTATATTTGAACCTGGAGAAAACAGTAATATAAGAAATGCAGTGCTTTTTTTCCCATTAAGAAAGGACAGCCACATGGACCTAGTCTAAAGGGATCTTATTGTAGCTTAAGGAAACAAACCTAAAGACCTCACGGGATGACATTCCGTGCACATCCCACAGCGCAGAGGTGTTCTGGGATGGTTGGATGCAATGGAAGGTGGCGAGAGAGGGCCTCTTTGGAGGCTTTGCGCAGTTCTCCATCCCAGCGCTGAAATTGTTGTCTGTGGTTTTTCTGTGCTCAGCCTGTTGAAGGGAGCAGGCTCTGGAGGGAGCAAGTCACCAGGGGGAGGCAGGAGCAGTTTAAGACTGCCCATCCTGTCTTTTCAAGCAGCGCGGCCGTCAGATCAACAAGATGGTAAAGCACGTGTGTGTTTACCAAATGGCTTAAGTCATTTGTCTTTAACTCAGATCTCTTTTTGGTTGTGGAATAAGGGATTGCACTTTTAACTACATCATCTTAAACAAAACTGCTGGAAGCTGTCCAGCATGTATATTTTGTTAGAGGCTTGCTGTGGAGTTGCTGGTAGGAACAGCACAAAAAAGGTTATAGAACTGGTGCATTAGGAGGATTTCTTAAGTAAAAGAAGGCATAAAGCTTAAAGGGATGTTACTTTCACCCAAGTCAGTTCTCCAGAACCCTGTCCATTTCAATGGCCTTCAACTCTGAGCTGGCTGTTAGTGACAGTGTCCCTGCTGTGGTGCCATGCTGTCAGGAGCTACATGTGAAACATTAGGGGAGCACATGAATTGCTCAAGAAAATATAGTGCTTCCATTTATTGATGTCAGAGGTTTTCTTAACTGATTTTCTTGTCTTAAGGACTTAAAGGCAAAAGTTAGGACTCAGTGCAGCACTTCATAATGCCTGGATGAGGGGACTGCTGGCAGCAAGAGCCGTGATCCCTTTCAGGAGTCAGCTCTGGCAGGACAAGGAAAGCACAAAGCTGGTGGAGTTCCTGCACCTCATCCCTCCCTCGTCCAAGGACAGTTAATTCCATATGGTTTAAAGCAGGAAAACTGAACAAGAAGGAAAAAGGCCCCTTAATTAAAACCTGAGGGATTCAGTATGGACTCACTGCCACCCAGTGTCAGCCAGAGTTCCCATCCATCCAAGCTCTATTTCCTGCAATTCTCGCCAAAATACTGCATAACAGATCAGCTTCTCAGATAGCACGGGGAGATAAACTGTAATTCCACAACACAGCACTTGCAAACAAAATGTGAGGAAGGTCTGCTTGGGCAAAGAACAACCCAAGTAGTGAGAAGATCACTTCTGGTGGCTTTCTTCATGAGCAGAGCAATTTGGGTTTTTCATTAATTTAGCAGAACGAGCAAAACACTGAACTGCTAACTGGATTGGTACTAGCACTGCCTGGGCTGCCGACATCTAGCAGCTGATAGCTAACTTGTACAGCTGCTTTCATCTGACTGAACCAGCAACTTTTCCAGACTTTTAGGGGGGAGCATGACCAGGTCCAATTTCTCTAAACTTTTCAGAGAATTAACAGGAGAAACAAGCCAGATCAAACATGGGCATATCCTTTTTCCCACAAATAAGGCTAGGAGAGAGTGAAACACAGGAAAAAAACGCAAATTTCCCCTGTTTTTATAACTGGATGGTTCAGCTAATCTCCATCCAAGGAGCCAAGGCAAAGAGAAAGAAGAAAATGTTTTACTACAGATCACCAATACAACAACAAAGATTTACTCCTGTGGGAGAAGAGCCACCACACTGTGGTATTTGCTCATCTTCTCGAGCTCAGCCCCTGAGTTTTACCTGTTCACACCTTCCTTGACATTCAGGTCTCTCCACCTCACTCTCTGTCTGAAATTCAGAAAGAAAATGCTTTTCATAACTGAAAATTGCTCTGCAGGGTTATTTGTGTTTTGTACCATAGTAGAGGCTTGCTCTCTTCTGTGGTTGCAATATTATTACCCTTCACTTACCTGGCCGCCACTCCCTGGTGTAATGCACTCGCACCTTGCAGTGGGGACATGGATACACTTTGATGAAGTTGCTTTAGGAGAATAAATACAGCAGTTTTGTAACTGTGTTTCTCAAGTCCAGCTGTGAATCTGCCCATTCCTCCCATGTAGGCAGAGCTGTCTTCAGACGTAAAAGCTTTACAAGGATTTACAGATTTGATTAGGTAGATTGAATAGACACAAAAATGAAATTTGCAGCGATCTTCCTGAGAGGCTGAGCAGTAGATGGGAACAAGAGTCTGCTTACCAATTTGAGGTCTAATCCCTTTAACCCCTCTGTGTTTTTGAAGCCCAGCTGGCAGACAGAGATGCTAGAGGCTAGAGGGTCCGTTGAGTGCTCTGCCTAGTCTTCAGACATTTCTGAGGTCAGTGGTGGGCCACAGTCTGTTAGGAGTCACAGCAAGGATTAGCCATGGTATGAGAGACCCACAAGCGTTGCTACAAGCTGAAGAGCAGAAACTTTCAAGGTCACATCTGGGCTGCTTTGCTGCCATATGCGGGATGGGTGCAGGCGTGGCAGTTATTCTCTCCATCTACTGCTGGGGTTGTCAGACCATGCCTTTCCAACAGTGAGATGTCAATGCTGTATCTAGGCAGCCTATTACAAATTACTTATTTAAATAGCCTTTTGCATTTTCTTTCCTTCACTCACCCCTTAGAAGAACAGGAAGCAGCAAATCTAGCTGGGCCCTGGACCTTGGCTGAGCTCTATGCCCTTCACCTTCACAGAAAACCCTGAGTACGTGACAAAAGCAGCACTCACGAGTTGTGATTTTGCTCACAACCACTTATCACACAGCTTGGAAGCAAAGCAAATGAGTAATGGCACCCCCACACTCAGATCTATCATTGACCATTGATTTATTCCATGCAGGAGGTATGCGCACACTTCCCACACACAGAATAGAGCCCCTCAAAGCAAATCTTCCCCACAGGTGTGTCATCAATACGACCACAATTTGTTTCACAAATAAGCTTGTGTTGCAAAACGTAAATGCCTGCTAAGCCAGAAAGTCCATCTGGCATGGTCTTCTCTCTGACACCAACAAGCAGTAGATTCCTAGGGGGAACAGGTAGGAAATGCCAAGGATTGTGTTACCTGTTCCCTGCTTATGCCATCCCAGCTTAATTCTCAGCAATCAGTGCTTTAGGGACTGTGGGCTATAGGTAGCATCTGAACTATCTTACTTAATAGCTCTCAATGGACTCTTTTCCCTGAGTTTGTCTAAACCTGTGTAGGATTTTGGCCTCCACAACATCCTGCAGCAATGAGTCACGATTCAGTTATGCATTGTGTGAACAAGTACTTCCCCTTGTTTATTTTAAAATAAATCTGCTACTCGGTCTTTTCACTGAGCACCCTTCAGTTCTCATCTATAACAAACAATGCCCTGTTTTTCCTCATTTACCTTCTCCCCACCATTTGTGACTGTAAAACCCTCTTTCATACTTCCCTTTAATCACTCCCCATATCCTTCCCGTTTCTCGCTATTCAGACCCCTGGTATCAGGAATGCAACAAGATCAGTGGCCTCAAATGCAATCCAGTATTTTCTGCTGTACCACAGGGCAGAATAGTCTGGTGTCATCTATAGATGCCAAGAAGCTTGGAATCAGACAAGAGGCAGATAGAATTAGACTGTTACGGCATGAGGTACAAGCTTGCTTTTGGTGCTCATTGTGGGCAGAATCAAGCTGAACAGAGGATTTAATAGGCTCTGACAATGCCCTTGTTTTAGGAGACCACCTCGCGTTTCCTGCCAAGAAGGATAAGACCTCGCCTGCTTTGTGAGCTTTCTGACCGAACCCCAAGTCAGACCTGTCAGCTGATCTTCCAGTCTCGTGCTTTCTGAGGAGCATAGACAGATGCCTGAACCAATAATGATCCTTCTGCAGTGGATCGATCACTTTATGACCCGAAGGTAAAAATACCCATGAAAAGATGAAAAAAAATCCTGAAGTACATCAGTTCAGGATGGTGAAATGCACAGGAAGACATGCCTCATCTACCTCTAAATGCACCAGCTCTCGTACTCCATTTTACTACAAGAAGTTTAACCACAGCAAAACTGAGCTCAGCAGGGCCGATCATCTGAACACTGTGGACAGAATTGTGTCTCCTCACCAAAGCAAACCCACCTTGACTTTGTTTTATTCAGTAATGAATCCCTGGACAAATTACTCCAAAGTACAGCTCAACAGAATTCAAAGGATATGATTGTTGCCCAGCTATCACCAGCATGGCTCTGCTTGTCTTTGAGTCACATAAATGTAAGAGTTTGGATGTTGAAGGCATGGAAAAACTACTGAAATCACACATCCCTTTGGGCTGTAACTGGAGTATCCTTCGGCTTGAGGTTTTGCTGAAAGAACGGAATGAACCTCAAACAACACCATAAATTGTTCAGGGTTATAGAAAATTAGCTAATTATCCAATATGCGGCAAGGATTTGTTCATTAGAACATCGCATCTCACGGCTGCTTAACAAGCTGTAACACTCTTCTTTCAAAACAGTTTGACAATGCAGTCTGAAGTGAGTAGGAGTCCTGGGACTGGCCCCATCGGACTGGTGCAAGAGAAGGTTATACCAAAGGAATCTGGTGGAAGTGCAGAAGAAATGTCTGCCCACTATGCCCACTGTGTATGTGCCCCTGTGAGGCAGCCATTTCAACAAAGCTGGTATTTTTTCTCACTTATTAATATTACAGCCAGGCAGATGAAAGTACAGGTATAAAAATATGAAAATACTAAAAAGTTATAGATACTGGTAGCTGTAGACGAGCCTTTAAAATAGCGTCAGAGGTCAGCTAGCATAAAGTAATCTCCTAACCCTGATGGCAGAGGACTGACAGACTCCAGGCCTGAAGTTTGGTAGAGGAATTTATTGTCCAGAAGTGATGGATTGAGGTTACATTTCAGCAGCAAGGTCACAGCAGTGAGATAAGGAAATACGAGGGAATCTGTTACTCATCATAGGTTTATCTCACTGGACCACAGTGTTGCTACTCCTAATTTGCACCAGCGCAAAGGTGAGCTGAAGGAGTTCACCGCTGTGTGAGTGGTGGTGTAAATAAAATGTGGCATGTTTCACTAGCTATGCCAACACTGAGCTCCTCTTCTGTCAGCTTGGGGTTTCCCCATGGGGAATGGTTGAGCACAAGGTCAGAAGGGATCTGTGGTGCCCAAACACATCTCCTGCTCCAAACAACATGGGCTCTAAGGGTCAAGAGCCACAGACTGACCTACAGCACAGCCTGGGTGCAGCCCTGTTCCCAGAGCTCCTTCCTGATGTCCAAGGAGCCATCACCATACCACAACTACAACCTGCTCGTGGTTTTTACCTGGGTTGGCAAGCCACTGATGAAAGCCTCACCAGAGAGCACTTCCTGGCACTGCGACCAGTGGCACCTAAAGACCCCATTCATGACAGACAGGGTGCTTGAGCAAGGGTGGGATTTCCCCTGTGGCTTCCTGGAAGGGACCTAGTGAGTTCAGATGCTGTAGTGATGGGGCAGCTGAGATTGTCAGCAAAAAATACATGAAAACTTCTTGTCTTGCTTCACTCGGAGGGAAACAGAGTGCCTCAGGACAGAAAGGGGACCTAGAAGCAGAACTCAAATGGTTTATTCTGTAAGATGGTGAGACTGTCCCCAGAAGCGCATTGCTTTCTGAGCTTTTTTCTCTCCTACCTTCTCAGTTTTTCCGAGCCTTCCTATGCACTCTTAGCCTGTGGCTCTGGGCAGAGGGAGAGGAACTTCTTTGATTTTCCAAAAAGCAAGAACAGACTCTGCCCAGTGCTGGTAACTGAGCATATTGACCCTGATCCTGCTCCTGGTGAAGCTGGAGCAGAGCTAAGGCCCGTCAAGTAAGGCATATCCAGCAAAAGCAAGGATGGCTGAAATAGCCTCTACTCTGGACTGAACTGGAAGTGGCAGAGATAAAAATTACGACTCCACAGCTTGAGCTGTGAAGCTGGCTATGAGAAATCTGCAATAGACTTACAGCTCCTACTCTTTAGCAACGGAGAAAGATACCATGCTGGTGTTATGCTTGCAAAAGAGAGATCCCTTATTTCCCTGCTCTGGTAAACTGCTGTCAGCAGGGGAGTTTGTTGGTTTTGTGTGTTGTTTTTTTTCCCCCCCTCTGCTTTCTTTGTTGGAAAAAATAATTTTTCTCCTTTCTGAGTCTGGAAGTTTCTGGTCTTTGACCCCCGTCTGCACATGGAGCAGTTCAGGGTCAGCTCCTGGGTGAGGACGGGGTCAAAGCAAGGAATATCAGAAGGTCGGCTCTGGAGAGCATCACTGCAAACATTTTTGAAAGACACTGAAAAACTGTTCCTGCTATGTCTGGTGTGGGGCCATCGCAGCCAGTGAAGATGAGCTCTCCTGCCAGAGCTGAGGGTGTGGCAGGGAGCTGTCAGGTAACCCTGCCCTAGCGATGCGAGCCCTTGCACTCTCAGAGAAGAAACAAGGGCCTTTCCCTTTCTTCCTCCTTTCTGCTCTCCTGGGCTGTCTCTCCTCATTTGCCAAGATTTTGTGCTGGAGAGAGGAGAGAGAGGGTGTGCTGGGCCTGGCTGGGGCAGAGTTAATTTTCTTCATGGTGGCTTGTATGCTTGCTGCCTGCCAGGGTTAAACCATGACAGAGGGGAAAGCAGTAGTTCCTCTCGCCTCCCCCTGCCCTCCCACACCCCGTCCAGCTCCTTCGGGAGGTCCCAACATCTCCATCTCACTGCTGGAGGAAGCTCCCCCTGGTAGCGCTGTGGGGTGGGATAAAGCACCCCACGCCTCCGATTTGCTGGGACCGAGAGCAGCCATGCGTGAAGAAGGCTTGGAGAGGCTTATTTTTAAGCCTCCTTTGGGACCTTCACTGCTCTCACCTAAATAAAGCAAATGCTGGCTGAGTGCCCTGCTCCATCTGAGAGCTGAGACCCTGCGCTAGGTGGGATGGAAAAGCCTCCATCAATCTGCACTAAGAGTATTTTCTTCTCTTGTGGAAAGTCAATGACCCATGCAATCATGTTGACGGTGCTGTGGGAAGAACAGCTCTCCAGGAGGAGAAAGAGCTGACAAGCTGGCCCTGAACAGTCAGCACAGGCTGAGGTGCAGCCCAACAGGGTTTATGGACCCCATCTGCAAGCACACAGACTCATCTGTAGTGTGGACAGTGGCATGGAGGGGTGGGAGGGTGATGACCAAGGAGAGGCTCTCCGTGAGGGATGTTTTGCTTTGCGGTCACACTCAGGCAGTCTCTCTCCAGGAAGCATGGGTTCCCCTCGTGCTCCCTCCCAGCAGCAGCTACACCCAAATCACCATGGGGTTGCACTGGCCAGGATGTAGATACATCCTAGGTCCTCTGGATATTACCAATAGTGCTGCCTGAATATTTGCTGTAGTTGCCAGCAATGACTGACAGCTTCACAGGTGTTTCCTCAGACCCACATGCAGTGAGCAACTCTCTAGATGCATCAGCAGCAGAAGGATTAAGCATTAGGATGTTGCACACCTCCATATGTAACTGGCAAAGTTGGAGGGCTAGAAGGTTGCAGAGCTCACTGCTGGGGCTGAGGTTTGGGGGGGACACCAGGGCGTGGGTGCTTTAGAGGGACCTGGTACACCTCCCCAGAGAGCACCTGCATCCAGCCCAAGCCAGGGAGAAGTAAGGTGCTGCTGAACCTCCAGCCAGGTCTGTGCAGACAAGCTGGCCCCAGCAAGCAGCCCTAGCGCTTCCCACACAAATTGCTGTGCCTTCCCACAAGATCAGAATCAAACCCTTCAGCCTCATACTGTCATCTTGTTTGCTTGCTTAGCCTTTCCCTGTGTATCCCATAAAAAGTGTGGGGAAACGTGTTTTTTCTGGTATGGCCGTGTTGATGTGTGTCTGAGTAAGCTGACATTGTCCCAGCCTGAGCTTTCACCATTCTGTGGGCTTCAAGTTTAATCATAAAGCACTGTTATAAATAATGAATTGTGAGAGACGACGTCTTCCAGTAAACCCCACTGTGTCTGCTTACGTTTGGATCACTGCATTATGCTAAAGTCAGCTGCTCAGAAGCTATTAATGCAGTGAGGCATGGGGTGGATGAGGGAGAAAGGGAGAGAGGCATTAATCTGCTTTGTTGGGTGATGATTACGGGGCAGTGCTGGGGTGACTGGTTTGATGCTCAGAGTGGCCTGACTCTGCTCCATGACAAAACATTGGCAAACCCAAGGCTAAATCCGGCAGGAGCTGGATTGGACCATTGTGTGCTTGATTCATGGTGTAAGGGGGATTTAAATTGTTAACGGACTCACCCAGGAACTCTGGCAAAGGGGCCATTTGGCTACAAGGTGAGGGACACATTGGCAAACAGGGAAGCAGGGAAATGGAAAGGAACCTCAGACAGGGATCAAAGGACATCCCCCTCCACTTTTACAATGGATTCATAGGGATTTCAGGTGGGATCTGCTAATCCCACAGTGAAAATGTCCATATTGCTTATACAGCTGAAACATGCCAGTCCTCAGGATCAGGGTACAAAGGGATCAGCAGTAGGAGCTTATCTTTGCTAAGAAATATCTTACATTACAGTAAGTTTTCTCTGAAAACAATGTCGTGATTAGATACGGCCTGAATCAAATTAAGTGCAATTCAGAAAATATAGATGGGACTTACATGGCCTCCTTTGAGCAGTACCCAGAATTTTGATGGTTTAACCTCAAAACTCCCCTTCAAAGTAAATGCCCTACAGTTTCCAATTTATTGCTGAAGAGCCGAAACACAAGGAGCTCAGGCACTGCCCAGCTCAGCTTGGCAAGACCTGCATGATGCTGGCGACCAAGAGCAGACCCATCCGTGTGCCAGCCGCGGTGCAGAGGCCCTGAACAAGCACCGGTCTTGCGGGCTGTAGGATCAGAAGCCGTACAGCTGGCTCGTAGTGCTGCCATACCCGAGGGCAGCACCTCCCAGGGACGGTGGGCTGCACAGCCCTGGCCGAAGGGACTCCATGTCTCGGGGCTCCCTGCTCCTCTCCCGGTGCGGTACGTGCCGTGCTGCATCAGGCTACCAGCCCGTCAGGCTCACTCACATCTCACTGCACGCAGATGC
>Ga0065711_1044353_pt1 | contig 14151 bp, 7 predicted proteins | sample Hoacrofraction12_FD_59098 | JGI IMG/M metagenome (GOLD analysis project Ga0065711, IMG submission 59098) | Hoatzin crop microbial communities from Cojedes, Venezuela - Epithelial fraction 12 v2 (version 2) | ecosystem: Host-associated > Birds > Digestive system > Esophagus > Crop | place...
TTTCTTTCTTTCTTTCTTTCTTTCTTTCTTTCTTTCTTTCTTTCTTTCTTTCTTTCTTTCTTTCTTTCTTTCTTTCTTTCTTTCTTTCTTTCTTTTCTTTCTTTTCTTTCTTTCTTTTCTTTCTTTTTTTTCTTTCTTGTATCTCTCCAGAAGAATTATGTGAACAGGCTCCAGACAGTTTGTGGAGAGTCATTACCTTTTTCCCTTTGTGGCTTAGTTTTTACACATAACAAAATTTATTGCTTTGAAGCCTACTTTATCATCTTTGTTTCTTTTTAGTGAGAATAACGTTAAAGGGTTCATGCAGGACTTGCAAATCTCCTGTCTCTTGTCTATCATCCAAATGGAAGCTAAACCCTTGCATACATTTTATATTTATTTGAAGTGGCAACTTTATTGAGAATTCTGATTTTTACCTTTGTTCCTCAGTAAATTAATGTTCTCTTTGCAAGACAAAATGGACTGATAATCACCCTACAAAGTCTCATTAGACTGCTTCACAGTTTGTAGAAGACTGGAGGTTCACTGTTGCTTAGTCCAATGAGCATCTTTGAAGTAGACAAATGTATGCACCAATGTTCAGTTATGAGGAAAACAACAGAGTAAAAAGAACCCTTTTGTTCATTCAAGAAATCCCCACATAAGCTGGAGTCAGGTATAAAAAATGTGTTGAATGAGCCACAACAAGGAAAGACTAACAGAGCATCACATCTTTACAAGAAGAATAGAGAAAAGAAGCTTCACAGCTTCATTTTGAAAACCACAATATTTTGGATGTGTTTCCAAAATGAAATCACTCAACTTTTTTTGTCTTTCTGTCATCCTATGGCATGGCTATAGCCTCAAACACAGACAAGACTCACTTCACATGATTTTTATTTTCATTACCTTACGTGTGTCTGTTGGGATATTAGCAAACAATTAATTTAGTCCTTCACAGTCCCAGATCCTGTTTTACTACTGTCTGAATATTTACACTGCAGTTAAAAATCCAGAAGAAAAAAATGTATTTACATAAGGAAAATGCCAATGCTGTAGAACCATAACAATGTCAATACAGTAAATACTGCTATTAATAATAACAAAATAAAACCAGTTATTACCTTTGCCTATGAATTCTTCTAGTTAAATCCCTTTTCATGTGCAACATGTTTCACCAACAGTATCTTATCTAAAATATATTTTCATATATTGTTCTGGTATTTAATAGTTCTAACACCGTGTTGCTTTGATAGCTGACATGATACATTCAGACGTAAGTCTAAGAATATCTTTCTCTAAAACTCAATGTATTTTTCAAGAATATAGCCTCTCCTTGATGCATGTATATGTCTCCTAATAAAGATAATGGTATTTTATGCATTCCTTGATAGAGAACATAATTTGAGGTCAGGATTCCATACTGTAAAGATAACAAATGTATTTCAAAGTGCTTATTTCTAACTTTATTTACAAAGCATCTCTGAATTTAGAATAGTTTGATATTAAGATTCATTATTCAGCTACAGAGGGAAAAATACCACCTCACATGCTAGGCCATCTACTGAAATTATCAGTTATCTTCATTATAACCAACTCCATCACAATCATTTTTCAGCCTTATTCTTAATTTCAGAAAACTGGGGCAGATCCTTAGTTTAGGCAAATCAAGTCTTTTCCAACATAACACATTTCTCATGAGAATATAAAGGAGAGTGTTCTAGTTTTGACTGCAGCCGGCAACAAAAGCGCCATGCGGCTGCCCCTCCCCCCGCCGCAGTGCGGAGGAGAATGGAAAGAAACAGGCAGAAAACTGGTGGATTGGCATAAGGGCAGTTTAACAGAACAGCAAACAAAGGGAACAGTAACAACAACGATACAGAAAGGGGAGTACAGAAAACAAACCAGCAGAACAGAGCCTGCAGAACAGAACTGCTCTCTCGGACCGAACCGCTGCTGAGCCCTTCCGAGCCGCGAGTGAGTTCCCGCCACCCAGCTCCCCCCCACTGGAACTCAGCATGATGGCACATGGTATGGAATATCCTGCTCTGTTTGGCCAGGTGAGGTCAGCCTGCCCGGCTGTGCCTCTTCCTGGATTCCCTTCCTGGATTCCGGTGAAAATTAACCCTGTCCTAGCAGAACCCAGGACAGACAGAAAGAGGAATCCAAAATATATTAGTGTCTCATGTCTTTTTCAACCCTTCCCAAACTGTTTTTAAGCTCAAAACTTTGATTTTAGGAGCATGGATATTACTCCTGTTGAACTCATTGAGTCGTATGTCTGCTGATGTAACTGCTGAAATCAATGGAATTAAACCAGAAAAAAATTGGGCGCAATAGAAGCCTCAGCATGTGTCTTGGAGCAGAATATCCATCTTTTAGTGAACATGTCATTACTGTAGTTGTGTGCCAATTTGATCCTAAGGGGTTTTTTCACAAATATATGTACACATATAAGTGAAATATTTGGAATTGTGATCATAATCCATGTTGTATTGAACTAAGTTATTCAGCAGATGCTGTGTACTTATTTTGCCAGGTAGAAATACATGTATATCAATAAAGAACATAAAAATCTGAGAAAATGCTTACAATCCATGTCTTCAAATGAGGGTTAAAGCTAAATCCTGTGTGGTATACTTCATGTTCACGTACTCTGAAGAATTCCCTTTTCTTACTGTCTTATCTTGACTTCTCCAACTTTTTCCAACTTTCAACTTTTCAAACTTCCAACTTTATCTCTTTTTATTACTGGGCCTTTCTCATTTATTTTACAATCATAGAATCATAGGTTGGAAAAGACCTCTAAGATCATCAAGTCCAACCGTCAACCCAACACCACCATGCCTACTAAACCATGTCCTGAAGTGCCACATCTACACATTTTTTGAACACCTCCAGGGATGGGGACTCTCCACCTCCTTGGGCAGCCTGTTCCAATGCCTGATCATTCTTTCAGTAAAGAAATTTTTCCTGATGTCTAATCTAAACCTCCCCTGACAGAGCTTGAGGCCATTGCCTCTTGTCATTTCACTAGTTACTTGGGATAAGAGATCAACACCTGCCTCACTACAACCTCTTTTCAGGTAGTTGCAAAGAGCAATAAAGTCCCCCCTCAGCCTCCTCTTCTCCAGACTAAACAGTCCCAGCTCCCTCAGCCTCTCCTCATCAGACTTGTTCTCTAGACCCCTCACCAGCCTCATTGTCCTTTTTTGGACATTCTCCAGCAACTCCATGTCTTTCTTGTAGTGAGGGGCCCAAAAATGAACACAGTACTCGAGGTGCAGCCTCACCAGTGTCGAGTACAGGGGCACGATCACTTCCCTACTCCTGCTGGCCACACTGTTCCTGATATAAGCCAGGATGCCATTGGCCTTCTTGGCCACCTGGGCACACTGCTGGCTCATGTTCAGACGGCTATCAACCAACACCCTAAGATCCTTTTCTACTTGGCAGCTTTCCAGTCACTCCTCCCCAGGCCTTTAGTGTTGCATGGGGTTGTTGTGACCAAACGGCAGGACCCGGCATTTGGCCTTGTTGAACCTCATACAGCTGGCCTCAGCCCATCAATTCAGTCTGTCCAGATCCCTCTGCAGAACCTTCCTACCCTCAAGCAGATCGACACTTCCACCCACCTTGGTGTCATCTGCAAACTTCCTGAGGAAGCACTCAATGCCCTCATCCAGGTCATTGATAAAGATGTTAAAGACCAGACCCAAAACTGAGCCCTGGGGGACACCACTCGTGACTGGCCACCAGCTGGATTTAACTCCATTCACCACCACTGTCTGTGCTCAAACATTCAGCCAATTCTGTAGCCAGTGAAGAGTAGACCTGTCCAAACCATGGGCAGGTAGTTTCTCCTGTTCCTTCTCCTATCCCTGAAACAGAAATTCCACTTCATTATTATTTAAAATAATACAGCTTTAATACTGCAGGTATCTTGGGGGAATTCCTTTGGAGGATCCATAAAGTACTGAAGCATGGCTCTGCATGTATGTGTGTTTCTGTGGTTGAGGGGAGTCTGCAGCTGGAGTGTTACTCGGGGTCTTATGGACTTATAATGCACAAGAGTCAGCAACTGGAGAGTCGTGGCATTCAGGGGCTAGTTACTGGGCAGACTGGAAGGAACCACACTGTAGGTGTGGATATGTATTTCCTACAAAGGGACCTTCATTCTGATCAGCTAGAGAAGGGAACGGAATGAGGCCATTGGTACTGTTTGTGCCTGTGTGAGTGCTGAGTGTGCCATCTGTGTTAATCTGTGTGCCCAACCATGTGTACGTGTACTGTGCTACATGTACAGGTCTGCCTATGGGGAACACGCTCAGTCTTGCTACTGACTGGACCCGGGGACATGGAGCCATGGCAGCCTCAGCTCTGTCAGCCTACTGGATTCAGCAACCACTGACACTTTTATTACCGATCTTGTACTATTTCTGTATAAGCACCTGTAGCTTCCATAGTCCAGTCCTAAAGAAATTAGATTTATCCATTAACGTTTTGCAAGAGCTGCTGCAACTTTTGCATCTGAATACCAAGCACTTTTCAGTTACCATGGGTTATTTCTTTTTCAGAAATTATCGTAAAGTATAGCAAGAAATTTCTTTTCATTAAATTATTTTTCCTTTAAGTAACAATTTTAAGTTGATGTCATAACTCTGAACCTCCTGTAGTTTTTTACATCAGTATAGTCTGAATGTGATGGGGATTATACACAATGCTAGATCAGAGTAGCAGCAGTCTACACTTACTTTGCACAGCAGATGCAGGAGAACAGAAGATAGTATCTGTGTGTTCATATTTTGTTCAATAATTATGAAACCAATTTACCATTTATTTTAATACTAACAGCCTGTTTAGCCATATTAGCCTTACAGTTGTTACAAAGGAGACCTCTAGCAGCATCCATAAATATTTATGCATCTAAGGTGCATTTGGGTTCGATGTAAGCAGGTGTATCTCAAGCCAGTCATAGATATTTTCTTCTGAAATAACATTTTTTCACTAGTGTTTATAGCACTCTTGCAGTGAAAGAAGTTGCTCTGAAGATACATTAAATCAACATTAAATCATAAGTATTTTCAGTAATGAAGCATGTGGTGACTCCCTACATAAATTTCACAGTGTGGTGAATTCTGTGGTGATGGTTGCTGTAAAAACCCCACCTCCCCCAAACAAAAAAAACATAGATATGTTACGAGGAGAATGGACTCTCCCTTTGAATCACTCTGTACTGCTCTCTGGGAAAGAAAGCAAAAGGTGAAAAACACATTCTTGAAATCTAATATATTCAGGTAATATTGAAGTGTCGATCCATTTGTAATACTACTGCAAACTTCTTGATATAAAATATCTATGTGGTTCCAGTAAGGTATTACAGAAAGATAAAAACATGATGTCATAGCTGTTTAAAATAAATGTTTGCCTTCCAACATAGTCGTTTTGCATCCATACTCATGTCTGAAAGTACCAGGTTTTACATCTAGCAGGTAGGAACTTGTGAGAAACCATTCTAACTTCTCACAGTGTTCCAGAAATATGAAAGAGGATAGAGTCTCTTCTCAGCAATGAAGGCATACTAAGCCAGGAGATGGGTCTCAGAAACCTTAATGACAATAAACTGTAGTTTCTCATGGCAGGCTACCGTGTGCTGCTAGCAAGAGCAAATCAGTAGCTCAGGCTCATACCACTCATTGTTCAGAAGAACAATATAACAATATGTTCAGCTTGTTGAGACTTAAGACAGTTCAGAAAAAATATTATTTCTTCCCGGTCCTGGAGAGTATTTGATTAAAAGACTATATAGCTGGACAACCTTGCTTATTGTGAAATAGTCTGCCATAGACGATCAGCTTTCATTGATTCCTGAAAAATATCAAGCCTTTAGCAAGAGCCATAAATTTTTTCAGAAGTCTTAAGACAAACAAAAGCTACCTCCTCAGTTATCTATCTGTTTGCTTGTTTGTTTATTTTTTCCCACTGTAGCTTCTGCTTTTTTGGGAGACTGGAAAAGCTATTAGCTCACAGATCGATCCTGTGCCCTCTTACATCCTGTTAAAGTGTCAAGAAATCTCTATCTACCTGTACTACAGCTGCAGAATTACAGAACTACAGCTTTTATGCGCTGACCCTAACCCCTGTTCCCCAACCCCCTGTGCTGCTTGGGGAGGCCGGAGGAGACAGAGAAATGAATGAAGGCATGAGGTTAAGCCTGGAAAAAGAGGGGCTGGGGGGAAGGAAGAGAAGGTGCTTGACAGTGGATCAGGCAAATTCCTTTCCCCTTGAAGAGACTGCAGGCCGTGAAGGACCTGCACTAGAGCAGAAGAACAGAGCATGGAAGGAAGGAGCAGCAGAGAGAAACCTCTATGTCATAGTTGCAGCCATCTACCACACTGCCTGTTGCCTCGCTGAAAGCACTCAGTGTAACTTGCAGCAACAACAAGCAGGGGGGAGAGGTGTCTGGGCTGAAGCCGAGCCTGGGAAAGGAGGAGGAAAAGCTGTTTTCCCTAAATGTGTACGTATGTGTTTCCGGGTTTTTTTCTGTTTTTGTTTCCCACTACCTGAATCAATAATTAAATATTTATTTTAACTGGCTATAAGTTAAGTAATTCTTCCAAGTCAAATCTGTTTACCTGCAGCATTAACTGTAGTCTCCCCTTCTGTATCTCAGTCCACAAACATTCTCGCTCCTGTTATTCCTATTTTGTACCACTGTCTAGCTGAAGGTGATATCAGGCAGAAATATTTAGAGCATAGAAATTCCTAGGTCGTAGTGACAGAGGGCAGAAATGCTTAGGTTGTAGTGACACTGTTTAATTTAGGCCTGACTACTTTGCATAAACAATGCATGCCTTACTAACAGTTACAGAATCACAGAATCACAGAATCACAGAATGGTAGGGGTTGGAAGGGACCTCTGTGAGTCACCTAGTCCAACTCCCTTGTCGAAGCAGGGTCGCCTACAGCAGGCTGCACAGGACCTTGAATGGGAGCTAACAGGCTGATAAAAGGGGAACTTCCAGCCCAGAGGGCTCCGAAAGCTGGATGATTGCTGACGAAGCACAAAGCTAACAAAAATCTAAGGTAACTAGGAAAAAGGTAAAGGCAGCAGGGGGAGATTGCGACCACCGACTCAATTCAGAACCAAAAAGATTGCACCCCCCAGGGTGGTTAAGTAAGGAAGGAGTATACCTTTAAGATAAGCATGTAATGCAATAAACCAATCAGAAAGTAATGAGTAATTTCTTTGGTTTTGTAAGAGTATGTAGTCCTTGTGACACTGCTCAGCGGTGTGCTAGCTTTGTGGAATTCTCACCTAGCACTCATAGCCGCAGATATGCAGTAAAGACAATACCTCTGCTCTGTGTGTGTATTGGCGTACTGCACACCGGGTAAAGGACCCCACTTTTAGGACAACAGTAGTACTGAACTTTGACAGTAAACAGAAAATACCTGTCATGAGGAGTTTGTGAAACAGACTAAACAGGCTGCATAAAGTACTGAAAGGAGATCATATAGCAGCAGTGCAGTAAAAATCTACAAATCTGTGAGTGGTGTAGTAGGCATGGAGGAACTGTTCAGCTGTTCACTCCCTGTTCCATTGCTCAGGCTTGTGACCTTCATTTGAAGGTACTAAAAGGCAGATTCAAAATAATCAAAAGCAACTAATTGTCCACTTCATAGCAAGCAGATATATAGTACATCTTGCCAAAGAATGCTGTGGATAAAAGAAAGTTTAAGAGGAGACTGAACAAGTATTCAAGAAACACTGAAGGCCACTTTAGGATGGCGAAGTGTTGGCTGTCCCAGTACAGCTTTATATTTTGAAATTCATGCAGCAAAACCAATACAAAGTCAATTGTGTTGATTTAAGTGCATTTCAAAAAAAACTTTATTATATCAGAGCTGACTCCTTTTTCACAAGATATATCTGTTGTTATACAATTTAGACATGGTATTTATTAGTTCATTTTACTCTAAAATACAGTAAGTAGATATATATTAGCTTTATAAACATTAATGCTCTCAGGCTGTAACAGTTGATTATCTTAAAAAGAATTATGATTTCCATGTTTAGCATACTGACACTACTGCCAAACTTTGTAGTTGACCATTTCTTTCCCTTTGAAACCTGTGACTGATTTGCAATCCAAAAGTTTCAAAGGGAACTCTACCAAAGGTTAAAAAGAGTAACCTTTCAAATCTGAAATTTTTATTTCCAAAGGTGAATCATGTGTTTCTGCATCATCATCTGTTAATCAGCTGTAACAATTTGCATGTCGTCACCTATATCTTCGTAGTTGATTTGGGGGCCAAATTTGTTGTCTCTTTCCTCCTTCCATTTTTCTGCTATCCATTAATATTACCAACTGAAATCATTTTTTTCTGCATTTATCTTTTGAAATGCATAAATACAGCACTGGTTTTTTTAACTTGATAATATGCATTTAGTCTGTATAAATTTTTAAACATATTTATGTTAATTAATTCTGATACATTGCTCAGGTTCCTTAAATTGACCATATGTTTATTTAATTCCCTTTGATCTATATCCTTGTCACCAGTTATGATCCTGTCTCTTTACATTGGTAATATTCTGAAGAATGGCCAGATAAAGTCTTTTCTAACTGTTGAACCAAGACCTTTATTTACAAAATCTGAGCTTGACTCAGAATCGTGTAAGCATATATCCATCAAAAAAGAAGCAAATTCTGTGACCTCACTCCAAACAAGTTTTACTTCCTCTTTATATACTTGTAACCTGTTTCCTACCTTTCCTATTTCCTCTTTGCTGTAAGATTATTCTTCCTCCAATAATCAGATTCACAGTGTGGCCAGCAGGTCAAGGGAGGTAATTCTGCCCCTCTGCTCTGCTCTCATGAGACCCCACTTGGAGTCCTGTGTCCAGTTCTGGACCCTCAGCACGGGAAAGACATGGAGCTGTTGGAGTGGGTCCAGAGGAGGGCCACAAAAATGATCAGAGGGTTGGAATACCTCTCTTATGAGGACAGGTTGAGAGAGTTGGGGTTGTTCAGCCTGCAGAAGAGAAGGCTCCGGGGAGACCTTATAGCAGCCTTCCAGCATCTGAAAGCAAGCCTACAAAAAAGCTGGAGAGGGACTTTTCACAAGGTCAAGGAGTGATAGGACAAGGCATAATGCCTTTAAACTGAGAGAAGGTAGATTTAGAGTAGATATAAGAAAGAAATTCTATATTATGGGGGTGGTGAGGCTCTGGAACAGGTTGCTCAGTGATGTGGTGGATGCCCCATCCCTGGAAGTGTTCAAGGCCAGGTTGGATCCATGCTTGAGCAGCCTGGTCTAGTGGAAGGAGTCCCTGATCATGGCAGCAGGATTGGAACTAAGTGATCTTTAAGGTTCCTTCCAACGCAAATCGTCTATGATTCTATGATTTCCTTCTGCTTCTTAGTAGGAAAAATAGTTGTCTCCTGGGTTTTCTTTTTCCCAGGATTCCATAAACTCTTTGTCTTTGTAAAATAGTTACAAAATCATGAAAAGAACAGACCTCATAAAGGTCATAACAATAATTTTCCTGACACGTTTTATTCCTGTTTAGTGAGGTATAATTAGCACAGTGTCTCAAAATTATGAAGATAGCTATGAGCAGAAGGAGACTGATATTTAATACACCCTAAATATAATCCTCAGGTACTTGAAACACCAAGGGCTGAGGCTTTTGCTAACCATGCCCATCAGCCAAGTAACAGATATCCTGCTGTTATCTACAAATCTTAGCCTACATTAGAACGTGAAAGTGGATGAAAGGATTATACGTTTGCTGTTTCATTTAAGTACTCTTGATCGCAAGCAATTTATATTATACTGTGCTCCAAAGCACTTTACGAGTGGCACTTTCTGAGCTCAAAGTTGTTATTATTGTATTTCATGAAGAGATTGTGATTTGAAGAAAAATGTAGCCCATCAAACAATGTCAGATGTGTCAAAAAATTTATTTCCTGAAACGTTAGAAATGTAGAGAGGCCTAGTTGAGTTCTGTTAAATTCTGTGACTCCTGGCTGGGAGGCTGGAATGGATGAGATGTATATGAGACACAGCAATAGCCACTAATTACAAGCAGCAGATATTTGACTCAAGGATTATGTAGTTAAGGGGGAAAAGTTGTAGGATATTCAACTATTGACTTCATATTACGGCAAAAAAAATTGGGAGACAAAACTCATAAGGGAAGAATCCTTAAAGATGCAGACGTGAATCCTAGGTTTTGGTGCACTAAAAGAAAAAAACTGCAACAAAATTAAGAATCATTGAAAAAAAATCATTTTTACACACCCCACAAAATTATGTTTAACATTGTAGCAAGAAAGCATTGGGGAAGTATTTTGACAGCTAAAAAGAAGATAGATAGCAATTTCTTAGTTCAGCCTAGCTATGCACAGAAAACCAAACACAAACCCAGAAAAACAATACTTTTTTAATAAGCAGAACAATCTTTTCTACTGAGAGGAAAAAATTACATTTCTTTTTTATTATTATTTATTTATTTATCAATCATTTTATTTAGCCTATTTCACAATTTCTTCTGACTCTAAGAGAGAACATCCAGACTCCGTTTTTATTGATAACTTCTGAGTGATTATAGAAGTCACACAGAGTTTTTCTATGTGAAATACCATTCTTAATGGTATTTCAGTCTTCTTGCTAATAGCTGCCTCTCCAATTCCTAGTAAAATGTCAATTCACAGTCTACATCCAAAGAGATACAGGCACTGTGTCCTTCCCTCAACGTAGACCCACATTTGTCTAGTGTCAGTCCCTTCTGTCTACATTGTTCTTTTATTTCAGTGTTGACAATAGGTCATCTGCTATCTGATCCGTTCACTATGAATACTTCCATGTAGCTTTAAATATCCTCTGATAATATTTTGCAGCTGCTTTCAACTGCTGTGTTTGTGCTGAGCTGACAAGGCCTGCTTTCCATACAGGCACTAAGGTAAGCTAAAATACATGCTTTCTCCCATCCTCTGAGTTCCGTTTAGAGGGCCAAAGACAAATAGTGATAGACAGGGTTATCAAAGCATTATAAACAATCTACTAATGTATCCTATTAGTAGGATACATTACTATCCTATCAGTAGGATAAATTACATACATAATAACTTCATATTAAATTCCTGAATGTCATTACAACAACAACTGAAATTTGTGCATAGATGTCATCTACTATTTATTGCAAATAAAATATGTGTTACAAAATTACTAGGATAAAACAATGAAAAACAGAATCTAGTCACATTTACCGGGTAGCCTATTTATATGAATTATAGCTTTTAATTGTCAAGATTTTCTGAGCAATGGGACAGATCACACTTGCACACATTGTCAAAGAGCATCCCTTTTCATTGACTGCACTTTCTAAGTGCAACCATTTGCTCTATAGGTGTTAGGGGCAAATATCGAAAGGTTCCAGTCAAAAGATTTTATACACCATACATCTCTGCATGGTACATTACTCTGTCTCTTTCTCTCTTTATGTACTCAGTAGACTGCAAACTGTCTGAATTTCTACAGCAACCCTAAGGATGTCCTTCTAATTAACCAGTTTTAAGGGGATGGTAAGCAGTTTAGATATGCTGGGCATGATTCTGCTGATTTTCTTTCCCCAACAAGATATGCTGGAGTAACGTAAGTGAAGCCAGAGAGGAAAATCAGCTGAAATAGCAATCAGCATAGCTAACAATATTATTTTCTCTAAAAGCATGCATACACTTAAAGTAGCATAGCTGACAAGTAACCGTTAAGTTACAGTAGTGCAGGTAGACATTTGAGCTTTAGCTGGCAACAGTCAAAAAGCTTTGTGTTTAAAATTAAGTCTTGTTACTTATTTTCTAATAAAAGAAATAAATTATCAAACTGAAATATTGCTCCAGTTAAGCATATGTATAATCACACAAAACATGTGTATCCAAAAGAGACAATAACAAGCAGCTAGTTCACCCTATCACCCTGAAAAAATCAACTAGTCTGTATTACTCCTATTTTCTTAAAAAAATACTTGGTATGATGTTGGTCATGTAGCCTCTCTATCAAATGTATGCTAATGCTTAACTGTTCTTACAGCTGCAAAATATGCAAGTCTTTTATTTCTTAACCTATCTACAGGTAACATGGAGGAAACATTTTAGTACCTTTCTCTTGTCAGGTATCTTCTATATATAAAGGCTATTACACTATCTCCTTTCTTTCTCCTTTTTTCTAGGTAAAATAACCCAATTTCTTCAATAACATAGCCAATTATTCTCTGTCCTCAATTCATACAACTTGCAAATGTCCTTGTAGAATTGCATTTTTTTTTCTGATCGTTTCTCCATTTTCTTAAAATTGTTCTGAATTCAACTTCATCATGCTTACAGACTCCAGAAGGTTGATATAATCTGCGAATTTAATCCATGTACTTGCCTTTCCATCAGCCAGTCTGTTAATAAAACTGCTGAACTTTACTAGAACCATCACAGACTCCCTTGGAGTTCTGCTCAGTCTATTCTTCAAGTTTCACAGTAAACCTTTAACACCTGTTCTTTTTGTAAAGGTTTACAAACTGCTTTTTGCTCATGTGACAGGAATCCTATGGTGAAAATACTGTAGGCAATATCCAAAAATTCCAAAAGTGAAGCTATATGGCATTTCCTACTTCTCACCTGCAATTCCTACTTCATCCTTTAAAAGAAAATAGCGAGAGTGTGAATAGTTCTTGACAAAGGAAAGCTAGTGGCTGTCCATTCACCTGGTCATCTTTGGAATGATAAAAATGTTGATTATTTTGTTTTTCTTGCAGTCATAGGCACAACACAATGAACCAAAGCATTCTTATACAAAATACATGCTATAACTTAACTTCAGAACTTATAACATTCTTATTATTAAATATACAGCTCTCAGGTATATACTTTAATAACATACTTTTAATGAGACCTCTCTGCCATTCCTTTTTTTTTAAATTATTTCCTGTTAATTATATGCATTATAAATACCTTTTCCAGTTTCTGAAAACTTGCTAATCTTCCACATTCCCATAGGTCACCATTAAATATCACCTTATAAAGTAGTCTGTCATCACAATATGTCATATTTGACTCTCAATAACATGTTGTTATGATTCTATAACTAGAATATATGCTGACAGAATTACAAATGCAGCAAATTCACTGAGCTTACATATTATGTAATTATATGTCATTATCTTTTCTTTTTTAGTCCTTTTATAAATCAGAGAAATACAAAATAAATTCACTGAAAGAAGTCATTAATATGACATACATTTAATGTAGACAAAATATTCAATTGTTCTTTGACAAATACACTGCAGCAAAGTTAAACAGTCTTTTGAAAAATCCCAAGCTTTTTCAAGTACATGTTACCACAGAAAATGTTAACGTGGTTTTCAGTCTTTAAAAAACATATATTTTCTAAACAGATAAGTTAATCACAGAATCACAGAATGGTAGGGGTTGGAAGGGACCTCTGTGAGTCATCTAGTCCAACCCCCCTACCAAAGCAAGGTCACCTATAGCAGGCTGCACAGGACCTTGTCCAGGCGGGTCTTGAATATCTCTAGAGAACGAGACTCCACAACCTCCCTGGGCAGCCTGTTCCAGTGCTCCAACACCCTCACAGTGAAGAAGTTCTTCCTCATGTTCAGACGGAACTTCCTATGCTTCAGTTTGTGCCCATTACCCCTTGTCCTGTCGCTGGTGTCGCGTTAAAGGGGGGAGGTAAGGGGAGTCTGATATTCAACTTGCCTGCCAGAGCCCTTCCAAGGACTTTCACTGAAACAGTTTCGCAAAGTTGAAACAATACGTAATTTCTTCAAGCGACAGTTATCACAGATTCAGGATTGTCGTTGAAAATTCACTGTCTACAAAAGTTGAGCTCAAAGTAATAGTTTAGCACTTCAGTTAACAATGTGTTCCCAGGGATACGTCTGACAAAGTCAGAGGCGCGACTCTTACCAAAAAGGCGTCCCTTCTTGGGGGGAGAAGAGAGGTTCAGGCCCGTCAACCCGTCCGTCAGGTGAAGTTCTCGCTTGGCTCCTCCTCCCAAAGAGAGTTTTCAAGTGCCAATTTTTGTATGTTTGGAAATCTTTTTGCGAGGTGGGACTAAGTCAATTATTGTGTATCGATTGGCTCTTGGCAT
>Ga0065711_1044357_pt1 | contig 14151 bp, 9 predicted proteins | sample Hoacrofraction12_FD_59098 | JGI IMG/M metagenome (GOLD analysis project Ga0065711, IMG submission 59098) | Hoatzin crop microbial communities from Cojedes, Venezuela - Epithelial fraction 12 v2 (version 2) | ecosystem: Host-associated > Birds > Digestive system > Esophagus > Crop | place...
ACTCGCTGCGGTGGGGTTCGAGGCCCCGGAGCCCCGGCCGGAGCTGGGAAGCGGCCACTGTCAGCCGGTGCCGGGGGGAGCAGAGCTCGCGGCCTGCGCGGGGTTTGGCTTTGCCTCTTCACATTTTCTCGTACCGCGTAGGACAGAGATAAAAACTCGGTTTTGTAACACTTTAGCTCTGGAGAGTGCTGTGGAAATCTTGTGAATCTGTGTGCTTTGAGTTTGTAAGCCTGTTTCAGAGGGCTGGAGTGTGGACTCGCAGTCAGGTTTTATTTCTGATCCGTTTTCTGCCTTTATCAGAACGGATTTGCTGATCTGTTGCCTGTAGAGTGGCTCCGGGTTTTAAAGTTGCCAGCGTCCTGGCCAGCTTTGAGGAATTCTTGCCTTTTTTGAGAAGTAGGTTTTGGAGTAGGGCTGGCCCTGAAGTGATTAATAGTCTGTAGCTGGAATAAAAGCACCCTCATGTGTTAGGACTAAGCATGACCAGAAGAATAAAATAAGCCCCACCACCTGTGGGGCAGAATTAGAGAAAGGCTGGTTTCTGGAGGTTCAGCGTGCAGAAAGGAGGTTCACATTCCCACTGTGAGGAGTTGTGTCCCAAAGGCTGACAGCCCGGGCACTGCTCCGTACTCCCGCTGGATTCACGTCTCTCGCAGGAGCCGAGGTGGCTCTATCTGTAGTAGAACTTCTCACAGACAAAGCCTGTTACACACACAAAGGAAGATAAAATATACTTCAGGTAGCAGCAGCTACTCCACAGTGTACAAGAGGAGATTTTCTGCAGAACAAAAGATACAAATAACAGCCAGGAATGACCTGATATTAGCTGTGGGCTGTTGGGGGGGTTCCCCCCGTTCCTTTCTTGTTGCTGTGCGTTAGCTTACAGGAGCGAGTGTATATTAAACAAAGGGTAAACTTGCATAAGGGTATTTATCTCTCTCTGGGCAAAACCCATACTAAGACATGAAAGGTAAAAGCTGCATTAATTACTCAAGAGGGATTCAAAGCTCAGCAGTTTACTAGGATTGAAGGATTTATTGAAAAACAGTGGTTCTCGTGTGTAACTCCAGGCAATAAACCTATTTAATTAAAGGCTTAATCTTCTAGTTGACATGTTTGCTACTGTTCCAATAAAAAGCTTCATCTGTAGCCAATTTTTGTAACTATACAAATAATAGTAGAATCCCTCATCTTTGTTCAGTTTTCTAACTGTTTAATTGTATTATGTTGGTTATATTATAAATATTTAAAGGACTTTTGTGTCTTTAGGAATCAAAAGCTTTAGATGGTCTGTGTTCCAAATTATTTAAATACAGGCAGTGTATCTTCACCTCTTCCTTTTTCAAACAAAAGAACTTTCTTTGTATAGAGGTTTGCATTGGTAACAGTACTTGCATTCAGCAGCAGTTTTTTAACAAATTTGCCTCTTCAAGCTAGGTATGTGCACTTACAGCTATCTTACATAAGTATCATTAATTCAAGTTCACGCAAAATTAGAATTTTTTAAAGACTCTTCATCTCAATGCTTGCTGCTTAGAAAATTTAATCATGATGTATTGTGAAGGAGCAGATTAGAAAATACTGAGAGAGGTGGTAAGAGTAGTTAGATGCGTGGATTGTGTTCGTATGATAAGATTCTGTAATGGAACTAAACTAAACTAAAGGTATTTAAGCTAGGAAGGGAGGAAAATGAGAGAAAATTATTACAATTAATAAAAGAGTATTTTTGTATTGGATCCAGTTTGTTTAGTCCTGTTTCAGCCAAGAAGTGAGGAGATTTGATTTATATGTTTCATAAATACATGTGTAAACAGGGGTGTAGGGCAGTATACACACCTTTCACATGTGGTGAAGGCTGTTATTCCCCATGATTTTCTTTTGAGGATTAAAATGCTGTAAGTGCTAGGGTTGATAGTTTTATTAGTGTAGAGCAATCGCAGGTTTATCAAATCTTATACCCCTCAGGTATCGAAAAAGGAAGAAATTCTGTAGTATTCTGTGCGAAAATATTGAAAAAAAAAATTGTGCTAGGTTGCTACGTTCTTGCAAACAGGTGTTGGCCACTGCTTGAAATGCAGCTTAATCCAGTATGGGGTCATCAAGTGGTTTAGTGTAACGGCATCTTTCAGCTAAATCTTTCCTTTACTGAGCTAGAACTTTAACTCAGGTCTCTAATACAGCAAATACTTCAAGTCTTTTAAACTTCTGGTTTTGGAGTATTTTTTTGAATCACGTCTTTAATAGAAATCTCTGCTTTTCTTTGCTTTTAGGTTGGGACTCATCGGGAAGAAAGTGTCAGCCTCAACAGCAACCATTCAGTTCTTCCCAGTACAGTTTCTGCTCAGAGCACAGAACTGAATCATAAAACACAAGAAAGCTACAGAGGTAACTTTCCAGCAATATTAAATGCAGAGCAAGGTCTGCAATAATCCAGAGCCAGTGAGGCTGTAGGTGTTGGTAAACTTGCATCAACACGGGGTAGGGACATAGATAACGCGGAGAAATAAAAATTAGTTATAAATCCTATAAACCAGCGCCGTTAGGGATTTCTGCAACAGCTTTGAGGGAATCCCTGTGTCAGACTTGTCCCAGCACGGGTTCAGCAGCAGACTGCCTTACAGAGTTGCGTTCTTCCAGCGTAAGGAGCCGTAGTGCCATTTGCAGTGCTGCAGCCATCTGCGAATTGCCCGGGAGGGCTGCAGAGTGAGCTGAGGCCAGACTTTGGTCTCGCCAGTGACAGGAAGTCGTTCCACACAAGTGTTTACAGTTCCCTCAGTTTTCAGCCTAAAGAAGTAAGCTATAGGAAACAGCAGCCAGCTCACTCGCTAGCGTGCTTGCACCATTTAGGGATGTGTGTGTTGCACATTTGGCCCAAGCCCAGGCCTCGATGTCAGTGCAGCTCTGCCCTTAAACTTGCAGCCCAGACACAAGGTGCAAATTCCCTTCGCTGAATGTCATTTTGTCTGTAACAGTGTCTGTCTTAGATTAAGCTATTGCTGATCAAGCTGCTCTGTGAGTTAGGATCCCTTTACGGCCCATGACACGTGTCCAAGTACAGCAGTGTTACCAGGATTTCTCATTTCTGTTGCCGGAGCGTAGTTCCTCCTATTGTCTTCCCAGACTTCCACTGGGCTCTGGCCTCCCATGAACAATATCTGCTTGAGATCCTCTTCAGCCTTTCACTCCTGTGGTACTCACGCTGGTCTCTGGTTGCTTGCAGCGTTGTCAGGTGGCTTACAGAGCCAGTCTGTGGCTATAGGTCCAACAGAAATCAAGTCTGAACATAAGGAGAAGGATGAAAATATACATGAACCCCCCTCATCGGATGACATGAAATCAGATGATGAGTCCTCCCAGAAGGATATCAAGGTGTCATCTAGAGGCAGAACAAGGTGGGTTGCTGACATGGCCTAGAGAGTTTGTGCTTTGTTAATGCTCTGTAGCGTGTTGTCCTTCAGCTTGATAAATTTGTTTGATGGCTTTTGCATTACCTCAGTGCATATATTAATGGGGAGCTGAAATAGATAAATAGGTTACAGGATTTGTGCCTATTTAAACACACGGTAGAGGGTTTTCTGGGAAAATCACCCGAAAAGTATGCACTCCCTTCTGTTGGTGCCTTGCCTAATACCTGCCTGCCCAGATTGGTAGTGAAAGATGCAGAGCGCCCTGCCCAGCAGAGAGGGAGGGAGAAGGTTAGGGATCTGTGCGCCAGGGCTGCGCTCCGAAGTGTGAGCCAGTAGCGATGGAGAGCGGCAGGCTGATAACCTGGAGGCTGGGCTGATTGTGGTAGGTAAATGCCCTTTTTAAACACTTCTTCCCTTCCCGAGCCGCGGACGAAAAACCTGGAGCTGACACGGGTAAAACGCTTCTGGGTCTGCCTCACAGGCTTGATGCAAGCGTTGAAATTTGAAAGAACACTAAACAGTCAGAATTTAGCGACCACAGGCAGCATAGTCGATACCATCACAAGTGTCTAATGGCATTTTAGTGTATTAATTTTAGTAGAGCAGAGGTTTTGGACAGTTTTAGACTTGGCTGGACAGTCCTATGTTAAAAAAAAGGCTGTGTGACTTAACACAATCATTTGAAGTGATAGGGGAATGCTACATAGGACTCTAGCTCTGCACTGGGTATGAGAAGAAAAAATAGTTCTGAAATTGGCCAGGAAGTGCTTCAACAAAACTAAAACTTTTTAATAAGCCCATTGAATTGAAAGTTACTCAAATGCCTTTTTCTATAAGCTGATGTATTGGAAACTAGCAAACTGTTTGTTGAAAATGATTTCCTCTTCATCTGACAAGACGCTGAGCTCTCAGCTATTTGAGCACTGGTCGGTAACTGGGTGAAGTGGTAGTGTGGGCACGCTGCCTGCTTCGAGGGGCAGCGCGTTGCCACTACTCTGCCTAGGGGTGCTTACTGTCTGTAGGCAGCACTCTGGAGATTCTTCAGGCAGAAACCATTTAACTTCTATTTTCAGGAAAAGGCAGAAACAACACGAATTACTTTGAATACTTAAACATTGATATCTAGCACTTTCTTCAGAGTTATCTAAATATACTTCAGTATGAAAGAGATTAAGTGGGGAGAAGTTTAATTTCATCAGCTGAAAGTTTTGAACCAGCAGCAGGATGACTTGTTTGAAATACCAGCGATGCTTCAATACACTTCTCTCTATACTTTCTTGCAGCAGTACTAATGAAGATGAGGATTTAAACCCAGAGCAGAAAATAGAAAGAGAAAAGGAGAGGAGAATGGCAAATAACGCTAGAGAACGTTTGCGTGTACGAGATATTAATGAGGCATTTAAAGAACTTGGCCGTATGTGTCAGCTTCATCTGAAGAGTGAAAAACCCCAGACGAAACTGCTGATCCTTCACCAGGCTGTGGCCGTCATCCTCAGTCTGGAGCAGCAAGTGAGAGGTCAGTGGCCCGTTCGTGGGGCAGTGTCAGCCTCTGGAAGCCTGCACAGCTAGAGGCACAGGTTACTACAAGTGTGTTTGCTGCTCTGTAACAATGTTGAAGTTGTTTAGGAAAAGGAATGAATTACTTTTTGTAAAAAAAAAAAGGGGGGGAGGGGAGGGGTGAAGAAGGGGGGCATTACGTTTATGCTTTGATCTTTCTGGGTTTTTTCCTGTGCAATTAGCTGTCTCTTCATCTGTGTTTTTAAGGTAGATTGAGAGTTAAAATACTGACACATCTTGCTTTAAATTGAAACAAGCACTTACTTAGTAGCACAGAAGCTTTAGCAATATTAAGAGATCTGTTTTAAGATGAACCCCACATCACTGGAATACTAAAAGGTAGTGAATTTCATAGGATCATTACTTAGGTTTTTGCATTAAACATACACTGGGGAGCAGGGAGGAAACCTGCTTCAACTTCAATTGAATCAGGGCTGGTTTTGCATGTATTTTTTTTCCCTGATTCCTTTAGATTTTTCCAGGAAAGAAACAGTAGGCCTGTGGGTAGGTGCAGAGGGAAGAATTCTTTGTGCATTTCTCTCTGAAGGAAAGATAGTTCTAGGAATCACATTTAGTTCTTCAGCTGTTCCGTTCTCAGGTGTTGATGAAGCTGTGGCTGACTTTGAGTCTGCCTTTAAACTCACGTTAAAGTTGTGAGGCACCTTGCTGTAAGTGTCGGCGGCCCTGGGCTGGTCGGGCTGGGTGATGGCTGTAGGCCGCTGCCAGCCGAGCGGCTCTGCTCCATGTAGCTGGCGCTCACGCAGGTGGGCGTCCCCATGTTCGGCTGTTCTGGACTGGGGACGAACCATCTGCCGTGGCGCCTTACTGATGGAAGGGCATCAGGTGGAAACATCTTTCAGACGTGGATGATGTCAGTGGTTGCATTTGCTTAGTGTGTTACATCTTGGAATCGCTGATGACCCTGAATAATGTCAGTGTTTTATTTTTGCATACCTTGTTTTTATTTCCGTTTCCTAATTTGTTGCTTGCTTTTTGCAGAGGAGATCAAAGCAGTTGTTGAAAGTTAATTCAAAGTGACAAAGTGAATAACTTGATGCAAACTTAGGTAGTGTGTAGTAAGGATGAGGTGCTGTGTTTTCAGGCAGAGTTTTACTGACCCAGTTTTTAAACTCGCCGTCTCCAGTCAGAGCTCTACCAATGCTTATAGTGCAACTAGTTACTCCGCAGCTGAGACACTGACTAGTGCCATGGTAAAGCTCCATTTTTGCATCTCTGAGACTTCGATCTCGGGAATTATTTTGGTCTCAAAATGTTTGCTGTAGTCTGGAAGGTAAGGTTGAATATTATGAAGTCAGAATAACATTAATCAAGCATGTTTTTAATGTTTAAAAACCATCAAGTCCATCTTCCTGCTCTTACAGATTCTGTAATCCACAGAAAGCTCTGTGTGAAAATCAGTAAAATCGCTTTTGCCTCGGTCAGAGGTTGGTTTTGAACCTTACATCTCCGGTAGAAATCTTTTTCTAAATGCACTTACGGTTCAATTTGAGCTTTTCTGCAGGCGGTGTAAATTGAGAGCCTTTCCTTCCCCGCATCAGCGCCTCACCCGCTGCGCTCTGTGCGTTTGAGGAAGCCTGTCCCAAGCACACAGTGCCCTCGGAGAGGCTGCGTTCCCCGTTTTAGCTCGCCTGTCTTTCCTTGCACCTGTTCTGAAAGTGAGCGACCAGGGCTTTGTGTGGCGCCCGGAGGAGCCTCTGGCAGGGCCCTAGAGAACTGTGTGAGCCATTTCCTCTCTGCTGGTGATAGAGCGTCTCATTTTGTGGTTGGTGCTATTCAGAAATAAATATTTTGGATTTTAAGCTCTAACTGTAGGCTAGCATTTTTATCTCTGTTTCCTGTATCACAGTAAATTAAATCCCTTTCAGAGTTTCCACATAATTAAATCTTATTTAAAACATCAAGGCAAGCCACACTGAAACAAAGAAAACTGTGATTAAGGAAAGTTAGCATGTTGGGGTTCCCCCCCTGCCCTGTAAACTCTTTGAGAGTGCTCATCCTCGGGAAGTGCAGTAGGAGGCTGTTGCTAATGACTTGGGTGAAAGCAGAATTAGCAAGTCCGTCCAAAATGGCTGCTGACGGATTAGCTAGATTCTACCCCTTGTAAAATGCCTGGGGGTCAGCAAACTGCAATTACTAGAGGGGCCGCCAGTGCAGTGCAAGAGAAGGGCCGGTGCTGGCTGCTCAGTTTTGGCAGTCTCCTAACAGTTAAAATTGCATCTGCAGTCTTAAACTGCAGAATGGCTAGAAAAATACCTCAAAGTGTTGACTAAATGCAACGTATGCTGGTAGAAGGTATTACATACCTTTTATGTGTCTTTCTGGCCGTTGCAATTTACATCTTTTATATTTTGATTCGTGAAAAGCCATTTTGAAGAACAGAAACTGTTGCCTTTTAGAAACTGTCATTATCTGAAAGCTAGATCCAAGTATACATCTGCTGAAGCTAACTGGGGAATTGGAAACATACTGTTGGAAACATCTTGATAGCTGCTGCACAGCTGGCTATTGTAAAGTGCTGACTTCGATGTCAGAGAAAATATGGTTAAAAAAAAAAATAATCCTTCGGCTCTCTGTGACTGTCGTCATATTCTTTCAGTTTGAGCAAGATGAGCACAAGGTGATTTCACAGGCTTGAGGGCAGGAAGAGCCTTCCTCCCCTGCTCTAACAGCAGGTTGATACTGAAGGTGAAGAAAGAAGCGGTAACATCATTAAAACTAGGGCGATGTCAGTAGGGTTGGTGTGACTTCAACGTACCAACAAAGCACAGAAACCCCTGTTTTATTACATTGTGAATGACAGACAGTTCTCATCTTGCACTTCAGCAACTGCTGGTGACAAAGGCGGTACTTTTTAAAAGTTCTTCGAAGGTGTGTGCAGGCAGCTGGTAAAGTTGTTGAGTTTTTTTAATACCAGCTTCGGAGATGGCTGGTAGCATTTTCGGTAGTGCTTGTCTGCAGCTGTAGACACGTGTGTTTTGGCATGGGGATGTGAGCAGTCCGAAGAGGGAAGCTGCACAGCTGTCCTTACTGCAGTGGGTAATGTATCGATATTCCCCTTGCCATCGGTGTATGGGATGTTAAGAATCATTTTTCTGTTACAGAACGCAACCTAAACCCTAAAGCAGCCTGCCTTAAGAGAAGGGAAGAAGAAAAAGTTTCTGCCGTATCGGCAGAGCCGCCAACAGCACACCCAGGAAGCCACCCTGGCCTGAGTGAAGCTACCAACCCTATGGGTCATATGTGAGCACCAGCCAGGTACGACTGCTCGGAGGGAATGGCGCTCGGTGCTCTGTGTTGGCTGAGGGCTGGGAGATCTAGGTGTGGTTATTCCTGGTTACTGAGCTGCCACTGCCGCCGAACGTCTGCATGCCGCAAAGTGCTTTTATATCTCGGAGCATGGGCAACAGCAGGCAGATGTGTTTAGTTTTATAAAAAAACAAAACCCCGAGAAATTGTTGTTAAAGTCTCTTCGTTTCCATGCATTGTTGCCAATGGCTACATCTCTTGGCTCAGGTGGCCTTCTTGGCATGACATCAGAGGAACAGTTAACAGCTTGCTAGATAAGCCAAGCATAATAGAGATGAATTATACATCCTTAAATGGTCTAAATATCACATCAGTTCATGTAAAAATCCATGTATTGTTTGCTAGTGCTGATGCAAACAGTGAGAGGGCCTTCTCATCTCCAAGAGATTTGCTGCCTGGCTTGAGGCCAGTCTTTCTAACTCCTGTCACTTGCCCAGCAGAGATTGCTAACTGGCTGAATTCACAGTCTGTGTCAATGGAGATAGTTAAGATTTAAAAAGTAGCGTTTCCAGCTCTGCAGGATAAATGGGTGCTTCCAGAAGCCCCACGTCATCCAATATGCGGTAGTTCATTTAAAACACGCTGATGGGGAGGCCTTACAGGAATATTAGTCTTCTGGGTTTCTGGTGGGGTGTTGGTTGGTTGGTTTTCTTAAATAATTGGGAAAAACTTGCTTTTGAGAACAAAAAACTCTTGGTATTCCATGTCTTTTAGAACAGTCAAATGGTTGTCACTTTCAAAAAGGAAGAGATTGAGTTGGATGCCAGTGCATGACTTTACTGAATGCTATGTCTGGGGAGGTGTTTCGGTGTTGTGTGTATAGGCTGCTTTGCTTCTGTCTTAGCTTCAGGTAGAGGCCTGCGTCTTGCCAGAATGTATCCCGTGTAAGTTTATTGTTCCCTGGTCCTTAGAAAGCAGCAAAAAGGCATTTCAACGAAGCCTTACTCCAGTCAGTACTTTTTCCTCATCCCTTATAGGCAGCTTCTTTCTGCATAAACAAAATGGGTTTTCCTAACCAGGTGCTGTGCATTTCTGTAATTTGTTTTCTTTCATACCAGAGCAGTAGGCTACTGCTGAGTTGTCAGATAATGCTTGATTTACAGCAGGCTTTATAGTCTGTTCTTGCTGTATTAAGACAGGGAACCGCTTTCAAAAGTTTACTGTATCTTTGCTTTTTTAATAGCAATAACTTTGTCAGATGACTAACGTGTGACATTGGCCTGAAGAGGCTGTACAGGCTCGTTAGGTGTAAGGCAATGCGTGAGTTCAACAGCAGCAATTAAAGTAGCTACTATCTCCTGCTGGTTTTGGAGAACAGTCAAACGCAAATCAAAGGTTGGAGATGTGCAGCTAGTTCTTTCTCCTGTACCCAGAGAGTCCAGATAGGATGTTTCTGAGAGCAAGCTGTTCCATGTAACCTATTCAAGATGGATACCTCTGGGAGCGTGAGTGTTCTTTTGCACTTAACTGACTGAAAAAGCCATAAGATACCGTCAAAATTAGTTCTCTAGTGTTGATACTACACTTCTTACTGATTCTTCTCCTAATGCCCCTTTCTTCTCCGTGATTGCTTTCTAGAATTCCAGAATTATTGGTAGGATACACAGAAGGTGACCTTTCTTCACAAGGACACAGACAACTAACATTATATGAAGACACAAACCTGACAGGAGAAAACACTTGAAGCACGAAACCCAAATGCAATCTTATGATCAAAGCTACTGGTCAACACCTGCATCAGGACTGAAGATACAAGATCTTCAGATAGAGTTTCAGCCCCTGAAGTCCTCTGAACATATCGTTCTGTTGCAAGCAGTGTGTCGCTTCTGCACAATCAGAGACTGTTGTGATCTCTCCACTCATTGTGGAAGTTGCCTTGTGCCTAAACTGAATTGACAAATGCATTGTAACTACAAATTTTATTTATTGTTATGGAACTGTAAAGGTCTACATATAAAGGGAAAAGTTAACACGTTAAAAGCTGAGAACATTTCAGCTGGATGCCAGCATTTACTAAAGCTGTTCACATTCAGAGAACAAAGCAGTGACAACGTCGACCCGTAGCATTCCCAACATACCTATTAGTGTCTTAAAAAAGGAAGGGAGAAGTCTTTGGTTGTCCTTTCCTCTCCTTTTGCCATATGACTAGTGTTTTCCATGCAATAGGAAACTATTCCTTGGTATAGCTTTTTTTATGTTATTTTTGGTCTCTGGTAATCTGAACAGTTATGGTCATAGTTACCCTTCCATGCTGAGCTCCCTGCTTCAAGCCAGTGCGAGGCCTCATGAAGGCTGCAGGCGGGAGCAAAGCTGTGACCATAACATTTCTTGGATTTGAAAAGTGGTTTTTATTTTCCCTCAGACTTTCCTCAAACATTTTTTTTTCCTAATTATAAACAAAACCTTTTTAGGCTTCTAGGCTTCATAGTAAAGCTTGTAACGTGAAGTGTAAATTGGGTGGGGAGAATCTACTTTGTTAGAGTTGCTTTGTTTTCCGAGCAGTAAGTACTACATATAGTACATGTAAAGTGTTAGCTGTACGTAAGCACAAAATGCATTAAAATACAAAGGAGATTTTTTTCAGGCTGTAATGTTGGTGAATAGTAAAATCCTAAATTCACCGTGGCAGGTAGTGTGATGATACCACCCGTAAGGTGGGCTTACTTACATAATGGAATATAAGAGCAATGGTCACCAGTTTTTCCTTACTGTATACGTTCATTATCTTGTCATTTTTGTATGGCTCGTCAGTGGAGAAAAAAACCCCAGTGTGAATCAAATGCAAAGAAATGCCCCCTCTCCCAAGCCATATAGCATTAAACCTTTCAATGTTTCTCCACCGGAACAGTGTCCATAAGTATTCCTTTGTCACAGGTGTGTTGAAATGGTTGAAATCCCTTTGAACTTCCATGGAACTGTCTTCCACTGCGATGACCGTGGGAGGGAATTGCCTAAGCCAGGGTTGTCCGAGCGGTTGTTCACGCGGTGCACCTCTCATCACTGGCAGTTGGGTCACACACAGACCAGAACAAACCAGTAATTTTTATCAAGTCATTTAATTTGAGAGAACAAAAGCTGGATTGTTAAAATAAACGAATGAATTGAAGCTCCTGTTGTGGATGGTTCCTAACAAAACAGTTTGTGGAACTAGTGGACTCATTTCTGTTCCTTTAATTTGCATATACCATCAAGTAACACCTGAGTATATCTGTGGCCTTGTTCTTCATTTCAGTGTTTATCAGCTAAACAAATTTGTTGCTTATGACGTGTGAAAGTGATCACGTGCCACTGCCTGGCCTTTTTCCTTCTAAGCTTGTTGTCTTTTTGGCTATATTAGACTTTGCAGTATGCCCAGAAGCTTTCCTTCATAAAATAGAAAGAAAAAAACATTTGGCTTATTTTTCACTGTAGCTAGTCTTTTATACAATAATCTTGTAAGAAAATTTCTTGAATTCTAAATATTACTCTTTCTAGATTTTTGAATCGAAAAAGTTTTCAGTAAAAAGTTTCTTACTTTATTTTACTATATTAGGTAGTAAAAATGTAGGGTTATTTACCATAACCTGTTCATTAATATCAGAAATTTACAATAGCATTGTTAAGACCATAGTAGGGTTCTAGCATACCGTGTAGTACCTATGGAGTATTGTAAGAGCTGATTGTCCGAGATGAATTGCTTCTCATCTTGTTCTCCAGTTTCCATTGTTGGTTTATTGCAGATTTGTACCCTGTGTCAAATTTCAAGGTATTGCTGATAAACCTTTCCAACCAGCAGCAAGAAGTTCAGAAAAATTTCTGTCAATGTAACAGAAAACACTATGTATATAACATTTATGTAGCAATAAATGTGCCATCTTTTTTTAACATGGTAAATCAGTGAGTTTTTTAAATGTCTCTCTCCTTGTAGGTAATGTGTTGCTTGAAAAACACCGGCAAAAACGGCTTCTGCCTTTATGGGAATAAAACCCAACATACGTTCTCAAGGTGCGCAGCAGAAGCTGCGGGCACGAGGTGTTGCTGCCCCCTTGGAAGGCAGCACAGAAATCTCCAGCAAGCTGAGGAGGGGCAGTACCTGGCCTGCGTTTGCGGCTGCCCAGGGAGGGGATTGCACAGGGAGATGGCAAACTGGGAGCAGAAGCTGATCCCATAGGCATGTGCTTCCTGCCATAACTTGTTCCTTCACTTTGCCTGTCCTTGAGATAGGTTTGTAAGATCTGAGCCCCGTTTATGCCTTGACATTCAGTGCTGAGTTACTTCTGAATTGATTGATGCATTTACGTTAAGTTTTACGAAAAAAAAGAGGGGAGGGGGAAAAAAGTCTGTAGCTTCAACTTGAAATTAAAATTTACACATTTTCTACAATTTTTTTCTGAGTGTAAACAAAAGACAATGGAAGCTATAATGTCCAGGGCATACACAGACAATGATGAAATCTTCATGCAGTTCCTAGTCTGCAGCTGGTTAAGCCAAAACCCTCAAGTAACAAGCAGGCTTTGTAGGAGCCCTTCTCTAAAATATCCCTGGGAAAGGCACATGAAAGAGAAAAGCAGATGGAGATACGACATCTGTATGGTTACGCTGTTTAGCTGAAGGTGGTGTAGGTCAGTCAGTATGGCTGCTGTGTCCCGCATAGTTCCCACCTCTGGGTACTGTCCTTTGGAACCTTGGCAAGTCTAATGAGGATGGTGAGATCTGGTTTCCACTGGAGAAGCCTTGTCCGTGTGCGGATACGGACAGGTTTTTCTAATATGTCTGCACTTCACCACAGGCAAATCTCTAATGTGACCTGGCCAAACACGGGAGCTGGGACTTTGCCATGTGAACACGTCTTCAGTAGCAGCTGTGGAAGAGGTGCCCTGGTGCCCTGCCCAGTGCGCCGCCTTAGTTCTGACTTACTCCAGGAACAATTCTAAAGCCAGCCTTGGAGCATCCATCCTGTCCCCTTTCTGAACGAGGCCTACTACAAGTTTGTCCCTTCTTTAAGAGAGAGTAAAAATGGCATTTCCCCCTCATCTTACCTTTACCATACTACTTCTCTCCTGTTTGCGTATACTTTCTGGTCATAAGTCCTTCATCCTCTTGTTTTCGTTACTTGTCCTTTTTTCTCTATTTGCTCTTTTTTCTTTGTGGAAGAGGTGCGCGTTGGGATAGCTTCATTAGATACAGTTCTGCTACAATGAGCATTTGGAATACTGTAGGAAAGCTTTCCTGTAAACCTAAAGCACTGGGAAAGACTTAAAATAGACTTGGTCTTTTTTACTCTGGCACTGAGTAGATGCTGTTAAAAAGAAGATTTGGATTATCTGTAGAAGAGTTAACATCTCCCCAAGAATTAATCAACATTTTCTCTGTTAGCATCTGGGAATCATGGCAGAACCTAGATACTGGATGGTAAACTCCTTGTGTTTGTACCACTAGTACCTTGTGCTTTCTGATATACCTGACCTGTGGATACTAAAATGCCCTGTAAAAGGAAGAAATGATTTGCCCCAATTTTAAAGCCTGGCAGCATTTGAAGAGTGGGGTTCAAGAAGGCCCAGCAGGGAGGAATGAGCAAGCTGACACTTTCTTCCCTCTGTGCAGACAAGATGTGGCCGGAGCTGAGAGCCACGCTGCAGCTGCCTGAGTCGCAGGGCCTCACTAACCCAGGGAGGGAGGGTTTGCAGCCCGTCATGTCCCTGGGGAGAGGCACAGCCCTGTCTCCTGCCTTCCTGCAGCTCACCTGCCCAGTGCAGCGGGGGAAAAGTTTCCCAGAAAGGGGGAAAATGGTGCTGACAGGAGACTGCTAGAAGCCTTTGTTCTCTTCCCTTCAGGTCTCTGCTGTCACAGAGCAGATAAGTCAAGGTGCCATTTGTGGGGG
>Ga0065711_1044358_pt1 | contig 14148 bp, 11 predicted proteins | sample Hoacrofraction12_FD_59098 | JGI IMG/M metagenome (GOLD analysis project Ga0065711, IMG submission 59098) | Hoatzin crop microbial communities from Cojedes, Venezuela - Epithelial fraction 12 v2 (version 2) | ecosystem: Host-associated > Birds > Digestive system > Esophagus > Crop | place...
CTCATGGTTAACCTGTCGTCCACCAGGACACCCAGGTCCCTCTCCGCAGAGCTGCTCTCCAGCAGGTCCACCCCAAGCCTGTACTGTTTGTCTGCGTTCTTCAGGAAAGTATGGGAAATGTGTTCACGCATCTTCTGAAAATTAATTAAGAAGTGAAATGTAATCCATGTTTTATTTATTCTCCATTATACCATGTTTGTGTTTTGGATGGTGGCTGAAAATGAAACAATGAAGCCAGCTATAAAGTGGAAGCAGCGATCACATCCTTCATACAAAGGAATCTGTGATACTTTTGGTCCTTAAAAACCTACTTTTATGGAAAACAGTCTTCCAGAACTTTTATAACAAATTATTGATTAGAAAGATACCTATTAGAAAATAATTAGAAATAAACATTACAGAGAATTAGGCTGCGTACAACCAGCTCCTCACTCAAATCACTCTATCTGCTTTAAAATCCATAGATATTTTTAGATCTGTTCTATATGAAAATACAAAGTTCAGTTTATTTCTTACAAGGGCTGGTGAAACTGTACCTGTGACTTACTGTATGAAGAGATTGTCGAAAGCAGATAAACATTTTTACATTTAGTGAAAGATGCTAATGAATCACTTTGAAGTAAATAAATAACACTCCTTTTAAAAATAAGTTGTTACAATTCAGAAAATAATCTGATCTGAACTTAAAGGGCTAGTCAGGAGGCTTAGTGCTTGGTGAGAAACACTTCTTGTACAAGGAAGGAAAAATAGATGAAGTTACATGCACTGATCTCATTTGCAGTTCAGTATTTGGGGAAAAATGTAGCTATGCACCAATTGTCTAACTGTGATCAACAAACATTAGAACACAGAAAAGACAGGCATGAAGGCTATGCATCTTTGGGTTTGATTTGTAGAGAAAACTCATGATAGTAATTAAGACTACAAACACCAACAGAAAAGCTGCTGTATTTGTAACATTCCATTGTTTATGTGTGGCAAATAATAAACAATCATAAATAATCTCAAGATGCCCCTCAAGGCACATTAATAACACTGGCCAAACACCTTTGAGTGGCAAGTGTAAGCATGACCGCTACCCTTGTCTGAACTATAAGAGTGAAAAGGAAAGCCTTTTATGACCTGAATTATCGTCATACATCATTTTCATACTCATGTTCATGAAAACAAAACTGCTTAATACACTTAATTATGTAAGACAGATAAACAAAACATAGAGTTTCTCTGTTCTGAATATAGTTTGAAGTGGCATTGCCTCCTTAGGTTAAGTAGTAACTCCCTGAACCACATTTTAACCCTGTTTATGTTCAGTCTTATGGTTTGAGGATTTAGGGCTGTTTGAACTATAAATAAAGCAATCACCAGTCCATCATGGTAGCGATGGCCGAGAATGCTTTAATTCCAAAGAAATGGAAATCAAGATTTAGGTTATGTCCCATGATTCATGTAGTTTGGAAAAAGACCTTTACATTGAGGAGTAGAGGAAAATGCAGAAAAAAATATTGACTGTAGAATACCACACAGTGGGTAATTTTTATTCTTTGTAAAACATCATATTTTACAACATTGTTTTAAATATAAATGGACTTTCTGATATGAAACAAGTTTTTCTCTTATAATCAAAGGATGCATAAATCTAAGTTTATATTTTCTTATATAATATTTTCTTATATGTGCTTCAAGAAAAAGTAAATTAAACGTATATTATAAATCTACAGATCCTCATCTGTAAATCTGGACTGCATTATAACTGTGTGAGGAATCCTGGCTTTTACACCTTCTTGAAATGTGAAATCAGAATAATCCTTTTGATTAGCATATTCTTCTCAAAATCAGATTTTTCATTGTATCACTTCTTTGGTTTAGCAATAGGCATATCTGATGGAGAATAACATATATGTTAAGAGTCTTTTTATCTAACCTTCCCTCTTTTTTATTCTTGATGTTAATTAGTGGCCTAATAATGTAAATTTTGTTACTAATCATGGCCATTATGTGATCTATTTTAGATATCTAATAACTATGTATTCAGCTTATAAGACTGGTTCCAATTCTAAATGACTGCAGAGAGGGCTTACAAGTGCTATATAAACTTAAAAAACTATATGTTGAAGTCAAAAAACATAATGTTTAGACTAGAAAAAGTTTAAAATGTATTTTTTTTTTTCGTAAAAATAGAAGTATTTCACTAACACTGAAAATGAAATTAATTGACCAAATCTTTTCATTTTCCACATTTGGCACAGGAGATGAACATGCCTATTTCTGGAATTTGCAATTCTGCTGAAATACCATGAAAACCACCATGGATATTTTTTGTTAACTTTAGCTGATTATTGGCATAAAATAACTCTCATCTAGCTAAAAACTAAGACAATGAGCACAATTCACAATTATGCTGCTGAGAGAAATGTCATGTTTCTAGTTTCATTTTTTTGTGTACTCACCAACCGTGATATTAGAACAGGTCCTTTGAAGAAAATAGAATTATTGGTTAAGTTCTCATGTGTTATGTATTGGGGTATTCTGGATGAAACAGTAATGATAAAGAAACCACACTGATTTATACTTAAATGATAAAATATTATTTTATAATAATAAAATAGTATTTTACTAAGTCTTTGAAGTGTTGACACCCATCTGAAATTACAACACAATATATGCCATGTATTTGCTTAATAATATGTAAGTCCTGGTGTCCCAGACAAGTAGTCTTCAAACACAGTATAAAGGGATATATCCCTGTGTGATAATAATCAAAATTTTCCATATTTTAAAAAGTTGTCTTTTTCTAATGTTAACTTTAAAATTATCAATCACCAAAACATTAACAAGTATTTTATTAGTTATCAGCACATATTGAAATACCAGTATTATTTTTTATTCTACATTTATTAGACATATGCTACACATAACTATTAAAATCAACAACAAGCCCACTGATTTGCAATCCACTGAGGTAGATCTTTGCAATTATTCAATGTCACAACGAAATCAATGGGGCATAATTTCAGATATACATAGAGAATTGTGATCTGGAATATTAATTTTCACAGAGTTTACTGCATATGGGTTAACTAAAGTATAAGGTGCCCTTAGTGTTCCTACTGTTTAGCAGTTATTAGGAACAAAAAATATCGTATGTCAAGGAAAAGAGGGCTTTTATAATTTCTGTGCTTGATTAGTTGTCTAAAGATAATGACTGTAAAGTCCTGATCTAAATTTTATGATATATAACAGAAGTGTGAGTCAGTGTAAATGGACTTTGGATCTTGCTCCTCACATTTTAATATAAGGTCTACTGGTTTACAAACTGTTTGTGAGAATTTAACTACCACTACCCTTTGAAAACGTTCTTCTACTTCTGATTTAAGTGATATTAATATTACATAGGTCCTGCTGATTTTATGGTTCGAAGACCCCCTGAAAATTAGAGATTTAAGCACATGCTAAATAAATCCATGTGGGTATTAGTGATACTATTAAAAAGCTATGTTCATTATCTAAATGTCATGCTGGACATTGAAACTGTTCACATAATTGACTGAAAGATAATTAAGGGATTTTTAATATAATTACTAAGTAGGAGGTTCTGACCCTATCATGGATAAATAGGAATTGTTTTAAGGTAACTGAATAAGTACTTTAACTAAGAGTACTTCAACACTTCTGAAAGTACACTATTCTTCTCCCTTGTCATTGTTGTTTCACCATTTTATCATTTATCCTTTTTAGACAACAGAAATGTCTGTTTTCTAATATTTTGATTAATTTAGGCAGAAACATCTGGAATAATTCACTGTGAATTTTATTATTAGGCATTTATTTCTTCTTAGTAGGTGAGGTATGTTTAAGTTTAAAATTCACCAACCATCTACTATAGTCACTTTTTTGAGTGTCATAAACATGAACTTCTGAATTGCACTCAGAATATTAATGCTTAAAGGGAAAACATCTGTTTTATGTCACTGCTATCATTAGAGCAGGCAAGTCTATATGTGAGATTAGTTAAATTATTTAAAGATTAATCTGGGCTTCTTTTTAGAAAAACTAGGAGCTTAGTGAATAGACTTAATAAATTCATCTCCAGTTGAATATTTACAAATAGATTTAGTGAATGGTGCTTCTTGACTGAATTTTGATAAACATTTGGGTATTGATAGTAGAGATACATTCAGCTCCAATTCAGCAGTGCATCTCTTGTTGATGGATTTAAGAGTTATTTAGGCAACTAAAGATCCAAATAGGCAAAACAAAATAAGCAGGCTATGTCTGTATGTGCTTTACTCTTATTGTCACCATTGTTCTCAGTCTGCAGCTATGCAGCCTGCCTGCCATCTGCTCTTGAAGGTGTTCTCAGCAGTCTATGTGCATTCTTAACTGTCTACATAACTTTGAAAATTTGGCCTTCACATGTACTTGTGTCCCCTTGCTGAAAAGAACATGCTTGAAGAGAGCATCTGGTTTAAAACTCACAGTATATTTGGAGTTCTATGAGATTACTTTGAGCAGGAAAGTCATGTGGGAATGGTATGTACTTTAAAGCTCTTTAATTTGATCAGAATTTGTTTAAAAATGGCAGGTAAAGAGATTACAATAACTTTCGTAATAAATGAGAGAAATTTTTGAATTATCGTATATTTAGGCTCTTATCAAAGGAAATATATCAAACATAAAACCATGAATATTAAAAATCCAAAGCATCAAAATACAATTTCTTATGTAAGTCTTCTATCTACTGGCTGACTTTATGCTGACCTCTCCTTTTTAAGCAGTAAAATAGATTTTTCTGTACCTAAAGTAATTTAAAGTCAGCTAACTGAAAAGTGTGTGAAGAACAGCTCTGGCAGCCTTCATGTGCAGCTGCTTGGCTCAAATGCAGACTCATTACTGAATAAGAAAAACAACTTTTATAATTGGAAATTTGAAGAACACTCAAATTTAAATGTTGAAATTATGCCATTTTTGGTACAATGTAGTTAAAAATAAACATAGCTAGGCATTTGGGTTTGAAAATAACAGGTTAAAAATATTTAGACTAAAACTACTTTAAAATATAATCATACTGGGGACTGGTGACCATGAAATTTGTGGAATTTAGAATAACGTTTCCTCTAAATGAAAAACACCATTTGTGTACAGACCATTCATATGTAAGCACAAAGATTAATTCTTTCAATGGCAGCTACCCTCCCCAGTTCTTCAGCATTGATGTGTTTTGATGGACAATACATGTTTAGAAAAAATTTTATTCTTTTGAAAGTGGTCATAGGTTAGGGAACTACCTTCTAATTTTCTATCTGTTTTTCTCCAATATTTACAATTTCAACAACAAATAAGTCAAACATATTTTTTATGCTACTTGATACACTACTGGTCATTCTCAGGTACAGTTCTGAAAAGAATTGTGCACGAATGAAAATAGAATAGCAAAGAATTAAAGCAACCACTAAGGTTCAAAACAAAATTATTCAGTGGCATAGGAATCCATGGTGAGGATAAAGCCTATAAACTAAAGATGTCAATGAACAGCTTATGGGTACAGAGAGAGCATCGATAGAAATACAGAGGAAACATACTATGTATATGACAAACTTAAGCAGATGAACTATGTCACTGGTTAAAAAATTTATATATAAATAATAGAATTTGATATTATTTTATACATTTTTATGATTCACAGTCCGTCTGTTCTTCTGTTAAGAAATATAGAAGTTAAATAGGCTCAGTTTCCAGATTATTAAACACACATTTTTGTAAATTCTCTTTTCAATGTGCCTTCATTAAGCATGAAATATTAGGTTACAGAATCTTAACGATTCATCATAATTTCAAGAATATTTATTTCTTTTTAAAGAAGTTAATTCCTAGGGAAATTTTAAGTTCACACTCAAAATATAAAAACCCTGAATGCTGTAAGCTGGTTAGATTCTATCTTATCTAACCTACTGCTGTAGAGGTGCCACTCTTAAATTTTATACTATGTAAAGACACATTTGTTCTGGAGGAAAGTGAGTAATAAGATATTCTTTGACTAGAAGCCACAGGGTGTCTTTTGGTTTGGGTTTGGTTTTTTGTTTCTGAATGGGATCAGATGTATTTTCCTTTTAATTGAGAAGACTTTGGGAGAAGTATGCTTTAGTCTGGGCACATCTGAATCAGGTTTCATGTTGTACACACAAAATAATGTTTTTATTTCAGATTCTCAGTAAACTGGGCAAAAGGAAAGAATTCAGAATCTTAGGAGTTAATATCAAAGAGCTTTATTCTGAGCACCAGTTGTTTAAATTATTATATATTTCATACTCTATAATTTTGGGGACGAAACAGTTGATCACCTTCCCCTCACATTTACGCCAAAAGAAAAAGTGCTATCCTCTAAAACAACAGTAAATGAGTGTCATTATTTGTGTGTGTATATATTCTGATCAGTTTAGAAATGGTATTTTTCCTGCTGTAGTTTTTTCTAATCTCATATTGCCAGACCAGATATTTTTTGGTGAGATTTTCTTTTACTGAAAATTGTGTGGAAAAATGAAAGAACTTGGAAACCATTCCTTAGTCCTCAACCCCAGTCTCTAGCAAAAGGCAGTAAGTATTGTTACTGCCACTTTGCAGACTGCAAAACTGAGGTTAACCCTTCACCAAGATCAGAAATACAGCTGAAATACAGGTAGTAAAAAGTTGCTTGGGTACAGAGAAGAACAGAGCCATGGTGAGTTGTCCTGACTGGCCCTTGGGAGCAGGCAGCCCTTTGCAGCAAGCCCTGACTCCTGCTCAGCCCTGGGTCACTGCTGGGGCTCTCCAGACTAGCTGGAGCATAGCTGGTTGTTACATGTCTGCCTGTTATGCTTCCCAGTTATGTTATGTCTGCAGTTATGCTTCCCAGCTACAACACGGACATACAGGTAGGAGGGTAAGAAAATGAACAAAGCCATTTAGCACATTTGCAATGAGAACTCGGCAGTTTTTGACAGCTAGCATGGGTCTTATGCTACTAAAACATGTTGCTCTGTAAACCCCCATAGCTACTTTCTATTATTGTTTCAAAAGAGCACTTACTGCATGTGGTAGTTCTGGTGCTGGTAGTGACACATTGTATGTGACAGACGGTGTAAGGAAATGTTCAGAAGGCCAGAAAGATTGTCCTGTCACTATTATCAAAAGGACAATTTTGTGACTTGAATCAGGAATATCCTCTGTGAGGGTACACTTATGCTGTGGTACACACAGCCCTAAACTATTATGTAATTGGCATCATTTACTCTATATTCATGGCATTATGAGTTTACTGTATTTGGGTTTGTTCAAATAATTTTACATATCTTGGAGAAATTGTATTTTATATGATGATTGAATCTAACCACAGCTGCAGCAATATAAATTACACTTAAGACTATGCTGATTGATTATAATCAGTTGTAATCACATCTTATAATTACATTGCATTCTGGAAGCAAAGGACTTTTAAGCCTACTCAGCACCCTGCTACATAAAGAAGATTAGCTGTAACTTCTGACAATCTCAGCCAACACTGAAATATGCATATAAACACCACGTTTTATAAATTTATTGTTCAAGAATCAAGTTAATTTCTTTGTGTGTCGATAAAAGGCAAAATATAAATAAAAAATCTAAAATTTATTGAAAGCCACACTTGTATAAAATATCTTCATTAAAATATTTATAGTCTATTTAGTTTCAGTATGCTAATAAATATAAGAAAAATCTATTTTCTTGATATCCATCTGATCATTATTTATCGAGGTCCCACTGTTCAAGCATCAACAGAGTGGTACAGGAGGCATTGAAGGTATAGCATGTAAAAGTGGCATCCAAGTACTGTGTGTAAATCAGTATTTCAATATAAAAGTACATTCAAAAGTCTTTATAGGTGTATGTAATATTCCAACTTCTTTCTGGTAGTTTAACAGATGTCCTTTTCAAACATACAGTCATCTTACTTCACCCAAGCACGAGGCAGTTAAGTACTTCTGCTCACTAGGCAAGTGCAGCGGGGAGAAAAGAGCCACCTGGTTGTCTGAGATCCAGTTGCTGGCAGACTAGTACTAGGTTCACTTGGACCAACAGGAATCTCCTGTGTTTATTGAATAAGTTCAGGATGGAAAATCTGCCTAAAGGTTCTCATTGTCTGTAAGTTCTTTGTCCAATCTCACAATTTGTGTTCTATAATACTAGTCATTCTCCCATGTGTACATGTTGGCAGCTAGAGGTAACAAGTTTACTCCAGCCTTTTTCAGGACCTGTCTATTCCTGCCTTCCCAGAAATTCTGGGAGCTACTCCATTTTGTAACTGTGAGATGGGAAATGCCAAGCAAGGAGCAAAAGCATAAACACCTGAGTAGTATTTCAGTTGTTTTCCAGAATAGTTTTATTAGGCATTCTTTCATTTTATCTTTGCCTCCAATCATCTCACCTTTTTGTAAGTTGCCCTGTAAGTATCCAGGATTACAGCCAGTAATCTAATTCAGCCCCTGTGGTCCCTTACAGTAATCTCAGTTCTAAAAAGAAGGACTTTTTTGAAATACACTTTTGGGTGTATTACACAGTAAATGGAATTAGAACCTCCCACGAGATGTGAGCTGTAGAAATATTCTGAAGCATGTGTAAGAGTGAGCTTACACAAAATGTCAGGGTTATTCCAAATATTTGTAAAAAGTATGTTATTCCCTATTAAAACTTCTAAAAAATTACCATAAGCATTTACAAAGTCTGATCAGGCAAACAAAGCATTTCCATAAATAAAGATACTCTTTCAGAACTCTCTTGGTTACACACACCTTCAGTCCAACAGAGAGTTCTGAACCAGGGAGTTGTTGATACATGCTCAATTAGTACAGAACACACCTCTAGAGGAACAAGCAGAAAGTATCCACGGAGTAAAAGAGATTAAAAATCAAAATGCCAACTATACTGCAGGTCATACACACATGAAGTTAGAAAGTATGACCTTTTAGAGTGTTAGATATTGTACTTTTCTAGCCACATAATTTTGCTGCATTATACTTTTTAACTGTCATTACTCACTAGTTGGAAAAGCCTGACTGCACTGAACAGAAAATAGAAATCTTTTATACATGGTGAACAAGCCTACTGCATGTGTAAGCCTAAAAAGCCCATTCCTCTTTGAAAGTCTGATGAGAGCTCACAATCTGTGTTTGGTAAAGAGGAGAGTTGAAAGAAGACATCAGACTTCAGTATGCTCGGTTTACATTGCATCCATAGAAAATTTGTGCCTATTTGTTAAAAACACAGTTGTGTCAGGAAGCGGAGAGACTTATAGCACTTATCTAGAAAAATATATGCCTGAAGAGCTCACCTGTTCATTGACATAGAATCACACAACTGTTCAGGTTGGAGGAGACCTTCAAGATCATTGAGTCCAGCCATTAACCTAACACTATCAATTCCACCACTAAACCATGTCCTAAGCTCCACATGTCTGTCTTTAAATACCTCCAGGGATGGTGCCTCACCCACTTCTCTGGGCAGCCTGTTCCAATGCTTCACAACTCTTTCAGTGAAGAGATTTTTCCTAATATCCAATCTAAACCTCCCCTGGTGCAACTTGAGGCCATTTCCCCTTGGCCTGTTACTTGTGAGCAGAGACCAACACCCACCTCGCTACAACCTCCTTTCAAGTAGTTGTAGAGAGCGATAAGGTCTCTCCTCAGCCTCCTTTTCTCCAAACTAAACCAGCACAGTTCCCTCAGCCCCTCCTCATGTGACTTGTTCTCTACCCCTTCACCAGCCTCCTTGCCTTTCTTTGGACGTGCTCCAGAACCTGCATGACCTTTTCGTACTGAGGGGTCCAAAACTGAACACAGTATTTGAGGTGCATCCTCACCAGTGCTGAGTACAGGGGGACAATCACTTCCCTGCTCCTGTGGGCCATACCATTTCTGATACAAGCCAGGGTATCATTGTCTTTCTTGGCCACCTGAGCACACTGCCGACTCATATTCAACCGGCTAGCAACCATCACCCCCAGGTCCTTTTCCAGTGGGCAGCTTTCCAGTCACTCTTCAGAAAGCCTGTAGTGTTGCATGTGGTTGTGACTCAAGTGCAGGACCCAGCACCTGGCCTTGTTGAACCTCATACAGCTGATCTTAGCCTGTCGATCCAGCCAGTCCAGATCCCTCTGAAGAGTCTTCCTACCCTCAAGCAGATCAACACTCCCACCCAACTTGGTGTCATCCACAAACTTGCTGAGGGTACACTCGATCCCTTCATCCAGAACACTGATGAAGACGTCAAACAGAACTGAGCCCTGGGGAACACCACTTGTGACCAGCCACCAACTGGATTTAACTCCATTCATCATCACTCTTTGGGCTCAGCCATCCAGCCAGTTTTTAACCCAGTGAACTGTACATCCATCCAAGCCAAGACGAGCCAGTTTCTCAAGAAGGATGCTGTGGGAAACAGTGTGAAAGGTTTTGCTAAAGTCTAGGTAAACAACATGCACAGCCTTTCCATCATCCACTAAGTGGGTCACCTTGTCATGGAAGGAGATCAGGTTGGTCAAGCAGGACCTGACTTTCATAAACCCATGCTGACCTTGATCACCTGGTTGTCCTGTGTGTGCCACATGATGGCACACAAGATGATCTGCTCCATAACTTTCCCCAGCACAGAGGTCAGACTGACAGGCCTTCCTTCCAGCCCTTCTTGTAGATGGGCATAACATTAGCTAGAACCTCCCCAGTTAGCCAGGACTGCTGACAGATGATGGAAAGTGGCTTGGCAAACACATCTACCAGCTCCTTCAGCACCCTTGGGTGCATCCCATCCAGCCCCACAGACCTGTGTGTGTCTGTGTGGCATAGCAGGTCACTGACCACTTCCCCTTGGATTTTGGGGGTTTTCTTCTGCTCCCTATCCCTGTCTTCCTGCTCAGGGGGCTGGGTGTCTGGAGAATAACTTCCCTTACTGTTAAAGATCGAGGTAAAGAAGGCATTAAGTAAATCACCCTTTTCCTCATTCTTTGTCACTAAGTTTCCCCCCCGCACCTAATAGAGGATGAAGAATCTCATTCACCCTCCTTTTGTTGCTAAAGTATTTATAGAAACATTTTTTTATTGTCTTTCAAGGCAGTACCCAGACAAAGTTCTAGCTGGGCTTTGGCTTTTCTAACTTACTCCCTGCATAACCTCACAATACCCTTGTAGTCCTCCTGAGTGGCCTGCCTCTTCTTCCAAAGGACACAAACTCTCTTTTTTTTCCTGAGTTCCAGCCAAAGCTCTCTGTTCAGCCAGACCAGTCTTCTTCCCCACTGGCTCGTCTTTTGGCACATGGGGACAGCCTGCTCCTGCACCTTTAAGACTTCCTCCTTGAAGAGTGTCCAGCCTTCCTGGACTCCTTTGCCCTTCAGGACTGCCTCCCAAGGCATGCTGTCAACCAGGATCCTAGACAGGCCAAAGCCTACCCTCTGGAAGTCCAAGGTGGCAGTTCTGCTAACCCCCTCCTTACTTCTCCAAGAATCGAAAAATCTATCATTTCATGATCACTGTGCCCCAGTTGGCCTTCATCCATTACATCACCCACAAGTCCTTCCCTGTTCGCAAACAACAGGTCCAGCAGGGCACCTTCTCTAGTTGGCTCACTCACCAACTGTGTCAGGAATTTATCTTACACACGCTCCAGGAACCTCCTGGACTGTTTCCTATCCACCTCATTGTATTTCCAGCAGACATCTGGTAAGTTGAAGTCCCCCATGAGAACAAGGGCCAGCAATTGTGAGACTTCTCGGCTGCTTATAGAATATTTCATCTGCCTCTTCATCCTGGTTGGGTGGTCTGTAACAGGCTCCCACCATGACATCTGCCTTGATGGCCTTCCACTTGATTCTTAGCCATAAACCCTCAACCATATCGTTGCCATCATCAAGCTCTAGACAATCAAAACACTCCCTAACATACAGGGCCTCATCACCACCTCTCCTTCTCTGCCTGTCCCTTTGGAAGAGTTTATAGCCTTGCATTGCAGCACTCCAATTGTGTGAGTTGTCCCACCACGCTTCCATGATGGCCACTATATCGTAGTTTTCCTGATGCACAATGGCTTCAAGCTCCTCCTGTTTGTTGCCCATGCTGTGCACATTGGTGTAGATGCACTTCAGCTGGGCTATAGATCCTGCCCCCTTTCGGTGGGGGGAAAAGCCTCAGTTCCTATGTGACCATTCTCAGGCACTTCCGTGGTTTCCAAAACCTCAATAACCCTTGCTCCTTCGCTGACACATGGCTCTCCATCCCCTTCCTCCACTGAGATGGCAGACCAAAGGATGTCACGAGCACACCATCCCTTGCACATTGGTGTGTCACTGGCAGGCTCATCTCTAGCAAGTCTGTTATTGTCCCTTTCCCCCTTCAAATCTAGTTTAAAGCTCTTTCAGTCAGCCTTGCTAACTCCTGCACAAGGATCCTTTTCCCCCTTTGAGACAGGTGTACACTATCTGCCACCAGCAGGCCTGGTGTCATGTAAAGCAACATATGATCAAGGAACCCAGAATCCCACTGGTGACACCAGGCTTGGAGCCAGGTGTTGATCTGCTGGCTCTTCCTTCTTCTTCCCTCATTGTTCCCTGCGACTGGAGGGATAGAACAGAACACTACCAGTGCTCCTGATCCCTTAACCAGTTGCCCTAAGGCCCTGAAGTCTCTCTTGATGGCCCTCAGACTTCTAGCTGCCACTTCACTACTGCCTACCTGAAAAATCAATAATGTATAATAGTCCAAGGGCCATACCAGTGTAGGAAGCTTTCTCTTCACGTCTTTAACCCAGGCCCCAGGGAGGCAGAGGACTTCCCTAAGAAGTGGATCTGGTCTACAGATTGGGCATTCTGTTCCCTTCAGAAGGGAGTATCCTATGACAATGACACAACTTTTTTCTTTGTGGGACTGGTTTTGATGCAGGACATAGATTGACTTAACCTTAGTGACATCTCCAAGCTAGATGAACCATCCTCCTTGTTACTGTTTGGTTCCTCTTGCAGAGCCTCATACCTATTATGCAAGGGCACCTGGGGAGGTGGTGTATCATGGAGGCAGCATGCCTGCTGTGCTGGGCAGGAACTTGCTGCCATTGCCACCTGTCCTGTAAGTGACTGTGACTTTGTCCTGGGTTTGGCCAGGACAGGGTTAATTTTCACCAGGAGCCAGGAGGAGAACACAGCCGGGGGGGCTGACCCAACCTGGCCAAACAGAGCAGGGTATTCCATATCATGTGCTGTCATGCAGGGTTCTGGTTGGGGGGAGCTGGGCAGCAGGAAAGCAGTCGCAGCTCAGTAGCACGGGTGGTGAGAGCGGCTCTGTGCATTCTGCTGTTTGTGCTGTGTATTCTCCTTATCGGTATCGTTGTTGTCCCTGTTCCCTTTGTTTGCTGTTCTGTTAAACTGCCCTTACCCCGACCCACCAGTTTTTGCCTGTTTCTTTCCATTCTCCTTCCTACCCCGGCGGGGGTAGGGGTGGCAGAGCAGCTGAGTGGCCCTTTTGTTGCCGGACACAGCCCAATTATAACAGGCATGCTAGGTCTTCAGTATCTCCTGGTTCAGAAACTCACTGGGGACAACACTGACTGGAAAATCTTTCTTCTCTAACAATAACTGTGTGCAAATCCTGTCTAGAATTGTTTTTAAGTTTTTAAGGAGCTGATAGTAGTGCTTTAATGTTCTGGTTTTGGCCGCAGCCGGCAATAAAAGCGCCTAGTGGCCGCCCCTCCCCCTGCTGGAGTGCGGAGTAGAATGGAAATAAACAGGCTGAAACTGGTGTGTCGGGATAAAGGCAGTTTAATAGAACAGCAAACAAAGGGAACAGTAACAACAACGATACAGAGAAAGGGGAATACACAAAACAAACCTGCAGAAAAGAACCGCTTTCTCAGACTGCACCACTGCTGAGCCCTCCCGAGCCGCGAGTAAGTTCCAGCCCCCCAGCTCCCCCCCACTGGAACCCAGCATAACGGCACATGGTATGGAATACCTTGCTCTGTTTGGCCAGGTGGGGTCAGCCCCCCTCCCCCCACCCCCCCTAGCTGTGGCCCTTCCTGGATTCCAGTGAAAATTAACCCTGTCCTGGCCAAACCCAGGACATTATCCACCCCTTATTCCATACCATCTACGTCATGCCC
>Ga0065711_1044359_pt1 | contig 14148 bp, 10 predicted proteins | sample Hoacrofraction12_FD_59098 | JGI IMG/M metagenome (GOLD analysis project Ga0065711, IMG submission 59098) | Hoatzin crop microbial communities from Cojedes, Venezuela - Epithelial fraction 12 v2 (version 2) | ecosystem: Host-associated > Birds > Digestive system > Esophagus > Crop | place...
CTTATTTTGGCCGCAGGAATGTCTATAAATAGCCCGGGGTCAGGGCTCGAGGTGTTCGCCGTGCCCCGTGCGAGTCCTCTGTCTGAGCTAGCCTTTAGCCCTTCCCTCTGGTTTTGGAGCGCGGAGGAGATGAGGGGAAGAGCGTCTCTCTGGAAATCCCAGAGGTGACCAGTGGCGCTTGCGGCTTATGCTTTTTCACCTTCTTGCTTGCCCCCTTCCTGAATTTCCCAGCTCGTTGCCCAGGTGTGTCAGGGAGCTGCTTTGTGGATGCTTCATCAAGTTTGGTCACCACCTCCCAAACAGGTCCGTCTGCCACGCCGTGGTTAGGGAGAGGTTGCTTTCAAATGGTTCATTTGTGGTTTGTAGCGATTTACAAGAGAGAAGTAAACACTCCGTATAGACGCCGTGTTTTCGGGGCAGTGCCACCTCGCTGCTGCCTGCGCTGCACGATCGGGGTTGGATGTTGGGACCGTCCGTGGTCTGCGCCTCTGCCCCGAGATGCTCAGGGTCTTCATTCCTACAGATTTTCAGCCAGGTGGATCTTGGAGCAGGCCAGTGGGCCTTTGGGAAATGACGCAACTGGATCTTGTTCCCCAACGGGGAAAGCTATTTCACCGTGCCTTTCCTCCGTGCGTGTCCTCACCCTTCTTCCCAAGCCAAAAACGCCTCCCCAGCAGCTGCTGCAAGTCTCAGCCTTTTCCCGCCCTCGCCGTAGGGACGACTCCACCCAGGAGATCCCGAAGCTTGTTCCGTCTTGTTTCCTCCCTGGACGTGTGGTAGCTCGGCGGGGATTTGCCTGGCCCATCTCTGTTTGGGGCTGCCTGTGCTCCGGCAAGCCGTGCGTGTCCTTTGCTCAGGGCTGTTAGCCGTTGGCTGTGTTTATTTTGGAGGGATGCTGGAAAGGCACCGTCCCTTGGCGCAGCACCGTCCGGGGAGCGTGGTGGCACCTCTCCGTGCCTGCGAGTAGGAGCGAGCCCTTGGTGCGCTTCCCTGCGACCCGCAGCTCCTAAAACGCCGTGACTCGGAGTGCCCAAACCTGAAACTGCTGAGCGCGCGTTTCCCGCTCACAGGGTCCCACGTGCGCAGGGCCGGCCTGACCCCGTGACTCTGAGCAAAGCACAGTCACACCAGCTCGTCCTCTGGCTCCTGACGTTGCAGAGGGACAGACGCGAGCCTTTTGGGGAAGGCTGGCACTGGACATCGCTGTGGGGCTGCGTTTTCCAGCAGCCTCCCTGGGAAGGGGCTGCAGTGCAGGGGTAACTGGTTTGTGCGGGGTGGGAGGCTGCGTGCTCCTTGCAGAGCGGCTAAAAGTAACACCGAGCCGTAACACGACACAGAGCGAGCCTTTCAAAACCTAGATCCCTTTGTGGGGGAAGATCTGGCTTTTCTAATGAAGAGAAATCTGTTTTTCAGAAATTCCCTGGTTCTTCTCGGTGTTCGGAGATGTTTGGATGAGACAACCACTGGTTGCTAATGGTTTGCATCCTCTGGTGATGGGAGCAGGTCGGTCTGTAGCAGCAGGGAGGGTTGGGAGCTGTGAACTGGCTGCAGGAAGGACTTGTAACAAAGATCTGAGTTATTTTGGTGGAAGGAAGGCAAGAAAAAAAGAGGAAATGCTGCTATTTGCTCATCTCTTTCACTGCCCAGGCTCGGAGTCTGTCTGTCACGGGGAATTCCTCCAGTCGGTGGCACAGAGCGGCTCCACGTTCCCCACAGGATGACCTCCCCGAGCTGTGGGTGCCTCTTGGGTTTAGTGCGAAGCTAACGTAGGGCCTGGTTATTTTTTCTTTCCCCTAGCTGTCTCCCGCAGCTGCATTTCCTCAAGCCAGCGCAGAGCCTGCAGAGACACCCAGGACAGCAACGCTCCCCCGAGGGTACCCCAGCTCTGGGCAGAGGCAGCAGCCCGGTTGGGACAAGCCGGGAATTTCTGCCGTCAGATCCTGGCCACGTCCTGGATGGCTGGGGCTTCGCTTCCTGCCTCAGTTGCTCCAAATTGGGGTATTTCAGTGAGCTCCAGACAGCTCTTGGAGAGCATCCTCCGTGGTTCCATCTGTCTGTTGCCTGAGGGATACAGCTCTAAATTATGACTTTGTTTCTTTCTCTAAAGTCCTTGCTGCAGCTTAAAACACTGGCTGCCCGTGGAGCCTGAAATGCTTCTCCAGTAGCGGGCTTTTAGGGCATCCTTCACCCTGCTTGGGTCTGGGCTGCCTGTTAATAGCATAAAGCTTCTGACCCAGCTTCCTCCCGAAAATGGGTAAGAGCTGCTGAGCTGAAACACTTCGGGTCTCACCTGGGCGTCGTGGACAAGCCTGCGCATCGCCGCAGCACCCGCCGGTGGCTCTGGGAACAGAACCTTACTGCAGGTTTCCTTCCCCGGGGGATTTACCTGCTCGACTAGGCGGGACGGGGCAGGCTGCACTGCGCTGCGCCATCGGACGAGGGAATTTGGCCGCGGTTCTTCGGGCTCAGCAGTTCTTTCCTTTGGAAGGGCTGGGACCTGCTCTGTGCAGGAACATGCCTGGCTCTCCTGTCTTACCTAAGAGCTCCAGAGAGAGTCGCGATCTTCGAGCCAGGAGGGTGTTTGAGCTAGATAATATTCATATTTTTAAGAGGGTTGTTGGGAACAGTTCCCCAGGGGCTGTGAGGTGTTCTCTGTGCCGTTGATAACATTTACATCGAGATCGGATGATTTCCTAAAGGAGCTTCTTGGGCTCAGGTAATAATTCAGGAGGAGAAACGAGTTTATGGGGACAGGTCAGACTTGACAAGCACAATACTGTCAGGTTTTTCTGTTTTAAATCTGCTGTCGAGCTGGTGAGGCTTGGCAAAGGCCTATTGGGTCACCAAAATAATGCACGTACGGGTGATGCGTTGTCGTGGTCAGCCGAACCGCGCTCGCTCGTCGCCAGCCAGAGCAGATAAACGTGGCATGTACAGCTGAGATGGCGTCCTGGGGGAGTGATCTCCCTGCCTGAACGCCAAGCGTGTGCGAGACGGGGACCGAAATAGGTCTGTAAGCTCCAGGGGCAGGAGGAGGCCGGTGGGTCGGCTGGGAAGGGATACAGGGTTTGGGTGGAAGGGGATTCCTAGGATTTCCCTCGGGTTTTGCGGAAGCAGAAAAGCGATTTACGCCGTGTCGAGCCTCCGAGGGCTGTTGTCAGCAGAGCACGAGGCCAGCGCTGACTTCAGAGCTAACTTCGCAGCTGCGAGCGGGTTAACCGAGGAGGAGTCAGGCTGCCCTGATTTTTGAGAAGGCAGCAAGTATGTGACATGATGCATCGTAGCGACGTAGCCTCCCCCCAGCAGAGGCAAATGACTTGGGATTGATGGAAATGGCTTTGTCACATATGCATGTGCCTCAGTCTGTATCTGCTGCCCGCTCCGAGGCCCCGCTGCTGTGCGGCCAAGGCAATTCGTACCAGCCTGTGTTCGAAAGCCCGGGGCAGCTCTCAGCTGCCTGGCATCAATACCCAGCATCGTGGCGGTCTCTCGAGCTGCCTGCAACAAGGAAACCTCTGTCTCTTCCCCGGATGCTGAAACTGCACGGAGATTTCACGCAGATTTAGCGCAGAGCACATACGCTGCACGAATGAGGCTCCTGGACTCGGGGCATCTTTCATGCCTGGAAGCAACAGCTCTCCCCAGTCCAAGTTTCCCATGGCAAAACCCCAAGACTGAGGAGGGGACTCGTCCATGGCAGAGCCAGAAACGGAGCCCAGAGCCCTGACTAATTCCTGTTCTGAGCCGCTTTGCGATGGCTGCGCCGCTGCAGAGGAACCACCAAAACCCTGCTGCAGTGTGAGCTGCGAAGGAGGAGGCTGTGCCGGCCAGCCCTGCTCAGCAAACAGGGAAGTGGGTTGTGCGGCCGCGCTGCTGGCAGGTCTCTGAAACGTGGACGAGTCTTTGTGGGTGAAGTTCTCCTTATGAGTTACTGCCTTTAGGGTACTCTTAAAACCAGTTGATACACCCCATAAGCAACGTGGATCGGGGTTTAGCAAGCTGAGAGATTAAAAAAAGCTTTTTAATGCTGGCTGTGAGTGTGTTGGCATCCCCATCTGCCTCCTCGGTGGGCTGTAGGAGGGCGTTTCAGCCATCCTGTCTCTTCTTTTTGCAGCTGCAGAGCTACTTTGCTGCCTGTGAAGATGAGACGCCGGCCATCAGAAACCACGACAAGGTCCTGCAGCGGCTCTGCGAACATCTGGACCATGCTCTGCTCTACGGGTAAGTGTGGAGCCTGCCCCTGGGCTGCTGGGGTGCTTTTCACCATGCTTTGCCTAGCGTGTGGCCCCAGCACGGGGAAGCCATCTAGGCAGTAATTGGGATGGAGATAACAAAGCCCTTGCTTCACCTTCCTCTGGGCTGCTTTTTCCAGCCTGCAAGATCTGTCCTTGGGTTACTGGGTGCTGGTGGTTCACTTCACCCGCCGGGAAGCCATCAAACAGATAGAAGTGCTTCAGCACGTGGCCACCAACCTGGGACGCAGTGAGTATTCGCAGATGCTGCCCGGGCTCTGAGGGCAGACCTTGGTTTGGGGACAGCTGGCAGGTCGTGCTGGCCGTGTGCTCGAGGGCTGGGGCCACAGGCAGAACGAGGGAGCCAGCGGGCAGCTCCCCGCTGAGGCCGGGTCACTTTGCGCAGGCCAAGGAGGTGGGAGTCCTGCCGTAACCTCATGACGGCTCGAGAAACGATTGCACTGTGCCTCAGGACCAGGTGTTGGGTCAAAGACATAGCCCTGCTTCTGCTGCCGCGAAACCAAAGCGATCTGCGGGGCTGTGCTCTCGGGAGGGGTTTCTGGCAGGTGGGAGGCATCACCTCTCACCCTGAAATGTCTTGCTGCTGCTGCTGTCATTTGCCCGATGCTGCTTCTCCCCTGCTGCAAGTTGTCTGTAGCGGATGTTTGGGACCATCGAGGCCTCCTCTGATGCAGGACGGTGCTCAGAGACCTCCTCTCTGCCTGATATTCCCAACTTCCTTCATCTGCCAAGCGCCGTACCGGTGAGAGCAGAGCTAAGCGCAGACTCCACCATCACCTCTCGCTGTACCAGAATTTGTGTAATATCCCAAATTGTCCCTGCACTGATCTAGAGCGATTCTCCCTCTGTCTCTCCTGTCTCCTGATGCCTGCTGGAAATGCTAGCAGGGCTCCCATCTTGCTGGAGAGACACAGCTGTGTGTCTGCTGCTCAGCCGGCTACCATGCAGTCTCTTACTCTTATTCCCACTCCGAATCACGAATCTGCCCCTTCATCTCCCACTGACATTTTTCCCCACAGATTTCCCCAATGGTCAGTTGTTCCCCTCAAACGACACGAATGCGAATGAACAGTCTGATGGGTTTTAACGGATCTGTGATTATTTCTAGGCTTGCTTCGCTTCTCGGGCGTTTCCCCACAGATAAATCTCTCTGCTGCTTTGTTTTCAGGCCGGGCATGGCTGTACCTAGCCCTTAACGAAAACTCCTTGGAGAGCTATTTGAGGCTGTTCCAGGAGAACCTAAGCCTGCTGCACAAGTACTACGTCAAGTGAGTATCCCAGCCCCTTCTCGTCTGGGCACTGCTTGGCATCCCTTCATGTCGGAAGCCAGCCCTAATTTGCCAGTTGATCAGGGTCTGGTCTTTCCTTCTGGGTTTTGCAGAGATTTTGCATGATTAATTTAAAGGTCCCATATGTGGGCACACTGTCCAACATAAGAGAGCTTGCGTGCATCTCTCATAGTTAACTGCTTTTACTCCCAGTCCCAGAGGTACCCTTTATATTCTGCCATGTTTTCCAAGAAGCTGCTGAGCTCTTGTCCAGAGACCCAGCTCCAGTGGATGCCTGGAAATCTGGCTGCAGCTCGGTTCGGGGACAGCACATAGTGCGTGCCCGACTGCTCTGAGCCACACGTGTCTGCCCTTAAGCTCTGCCATTGCTCTCCGGAGGCAAAGAGTAAGTTCACAGCTCTGGGGCCATTCACACGGCATCTCGGAGACACACCACCAAGGAAACAGAAGGGCGCTTGTAGTCATTTCTTCTCTTTCCCCCATTTCTAAAGCTCTTCTGTTTTATCCATGCTGCAGGAACGCCCTGGTTTGCAGCCACGATCATCTGACCTTGTTCTTAACGCTGGTGTCCGGGCTGGAGTTCATCCGCTTTGACTTGGATCTGGTGAGTGTTTTATCCCTGTCTCTTGGCTCTGGGAGAGCAGGTACGCAGAGCGAGGCAAGTCCTGCGTGTTGCAGGTCCCACCGCTTGGTCCAGGGTCTACCTTCTTGTTGGCCTTCAGCTGAAAGCGTGACACTGCCACTGTTAGGAAAGGCTCTAGGCTGGGATCTTTGGAGATCCAGCAACGGGATTTATTCCTGTTGCTCAGTTATTCCTCCGCACGGTTCGGAAGAGGGACGAGGCAGGTGTGGGGCAGCCAGCTGCAGGGCAGATTGATGGGGATAAAGGAGTTGAGCTCTGCAAGCACGGTACGAAACGCTGGCGTCCCTGCAGGTAAACACAAAGCTGCTGGCTAACCCTCGGTGTCGCTTCAGAGCTGTCGGGTTTGCTCTGAAAGGTGGCAGAAATGGAAGTCAGAGGATTTTCAAGGACAGCCCCATCGTTTCGACTGTACTAAGAGCTGTGTGCGGTGACTTGGAGCCTGACTCACCTCACGCTCTCTTCTCTGCAGGACGCTCCTTACCTGGATCTGGCCCCGTACATGCCAGATTACTACAAACCTCAATACCTGCTAGACTTTGAGGACCGCCTGCCCAGCTCCGTGCACGGCTCGGACAGCCTGTCCCTCAACTCCTTCAACTCGGTCACCTCCACCAACCTGGAATGGGACGACAGTGCCATCGCTCCATCCAGTGAAGGTCAGTGGTTGTTGGGAGACGGGTCGGGGCTGTGTGCTCCCACACCTTCCTCGGCTGAGCTGCTGCGCCGCACGAGACGCCAAACAAGGTAGCAAGTGATGGGCTGGAAGAGACCAAAGCGAGAGACCCAGCAGTTGGGCTGCGAGTCCCTCCTGGCTTGCCTTGGAGGCGCTGGGATTTTGGCCGTGGACAGCCCCTTTGCCTCGGACCGGGAGAGAAGGGCTTTCCCTGCTAATCTCCTCCAGGTTTCCATCCTGGGGAGTGCGTTTTAACACAAACTGGAGACGTCTCCCCATGGAGTGAAAATCATGTCTGTATCTGACCGTGGCTTCCAGTTCAGAGCAGATACGCAGGGCTGCAGAGGACCTTTTTAACCACTTGTTTTGCAGTCCAGAGAACAAAATACTCTGGAGGTGGTGGGGAATAGTTTCCAGAGTCTTTTCTCCACACGTGCAGCCTGAGGGAAAGGCAGCCAGTGGTCTCAAAGGCGCTGTTTTTTCCTCTTTATGCATCTTAACTTGAACAGACCGACAAGTTGTCGTCCTCACCCCCTTATCCCACCCGGAGAGGGCTGAGTGATGTTGCTGATGAACTGAGAAGACATGTGCCTTGTGCCTGCCCCTGAGCCCGCTTCAGGCTGGAGCAGGGAGCTCTTCTGCTGCATGAGGCACGTTCGCATGAAGGAGCAGCTCTGCTGCTGCTGTCCCTAATCCAAAATACGTTGGCCTTGTTCCTTTTTTGATGGCAGTTTGAAGAAAGTGAGATCAGGGGATTCTGGAGTAGATGGGGTGATGCGTGCCGTTAATTGGATGCAGTGAATTCAGGACGCAGTCCGCATACGGATGGGTTCCACAGAAACTGCAGACGTTAAAGGTGCTGAGAAGGAGCAGCCCGGGATGGGCGTTAGCGTCGTGCCAGCAAAGCACTGCTTGAAGCACAGCACTGTTTTGGGCTCACCCACAGCATCTGTGCTCGTGCTGTAAGCGTGAAAGGGTTTGCTTTCGGGGATCTGCTTATGCCAAAGCCCCAGCATCCCAGGTGAGTTGGAGATGGCGTGAGGAGCCTAGCAATAAGTCACAGGAGGAAGCTTCTCTGTCCCCAGAGGTTTGGCACAAGGAGCTGTTTCAGTGCTTGCTGCACTCCCTGGGCTTGCATTCCTCTTCGTCCCTCAGCAGAACATGTCTTGATGCCAGCACATCTCCTGCCTGTCCCCACTGACTGGGCAAGGGGCGTCACCTGGGTTTGGCTGTGGTCTCCAGCCCGTCTGGCGGATGGAAGCTTAATTCTTAAGCAAAGAGGGGCTTGGAGTAGAGATCCAGGAGATTTTGGAGCTGGATTTTGGGTTTTGGTGTCTGGGCAGCAGTTGTGGTCTGTGCCTCAGTTTCCCCACGTGTAGAAGGGTTTGGTGCTAATGTAGAAATGCCGTCCCCTGTTGTGGGACCGAGACGGTGAAGGTGGAGCCCAGGAGGAGTCTTGTCGCTGCTCCTCTGACGTGGAGGAGTTTAATTTAACTTGGATAATATTTCACTGCTCGTCGTTTCAACAGGAGCATCTCACTACCCTGGCAGTGTAGGTGGAGCTGGGGGTTTTAGGATCAGAGGACAAGTTTTTCCTTTTAATCAGACCCCCAGCTTTGCAAATGTTAATGAGTCAAACATCACAGTATCTATGGGAGGTAAGTTTGAAGTGGGGAAACTGAGACACGGAGTGATTAAGTTGCTTCCCAGAGGGGCTCCTGATTAGGTAGACGAGCCCTGGGTGACGCCGGCTGTGCTTCTGTTTCAGCGGCTTGGGGCCTGCGTCCTTCGCCGGTCCCGTTGTAGCTCCCGTAACGCAGACATCCAGCAGGAACAGCCGCTAGTGCAGCTGGTTGCCATTGCCTTCCATGTTCCCAAACTGTTTTCTCATGCGTTTCAGATGCTGGTGGAAGATTGTTTTGTTTCTCTCCTTTCCCATCTCCCTCCCCAAATCCCCTTCACACTCTCCCCTGTGCCCCCTCCCTCCCCACTACTTGTATTTCTAATCCTGAGTTTTATCCCTCATTTTTGTAGATTATGATTTTGGAGATGTCTTTCCAGCAATGCAGACCATGCCCAGCAGAGACTGGGAAGGTGGGACGTACTCATCTGTTACAACGTTTTGGTTTTCTCTCTGCATTGCTGCCACCTGAAGCTTGCTGCATGCTCCCCAGTTCATTTCTTTAACAAGCACCCGCCGCATCTTGATGGAATTCGGTAAAGGCAGAAAGGAGCGGAAGAGCTTTCCCCCCGCCCCAGGGTGGGAGGTTGTGTGTCTCATCCGTGAGACCCCGTGCAAAGCTTTCCCCAGCTCCTGGCGTACGCAGGCACGCTCACCTGGCCGTATATCCCGGCGCGGAGGGATGTTTTCCTGCCTCTGACGATGCCTCCGTGCCTTCTAGATGCATCTGTGCCAGCGTTCGGCGTAGCAGACGCGAGGCTGGAGTTTCGAGTGCGGTTTTGTGGCTGCTCGATACGTTACGGCCCGTGAGGATAAAGGAGCCTTTCTAGCAGGTTGCAAAAGAAAAGCTGCAAAATCGCCCCCGCCGCGAAGCTGGCAGGCGGGCAGGGATCGGCGGCCGTCCAAACTGAGCGTGACCGCGCCGCAGATTTTCCTCTTTGGGGTAAAGCATGCAGGGTGCTGACAGAAAAACCGATCCACCTTCATTGATTTCCTGAAAGCCCTGGAAAACAACTGAATTAATTCTGCTTTCTTTAATTCGGGGCCTTTTGCGGGTTTAGAAGGTTTTGTCTTCCTTGGACTCTGCTCCTCTGTATCAAAACATCTTTCTTGAAGCCACAACGTCCAGCACATGGCTGTGCTCAGTGTGGGTCACAGAGCTTCTGTTTTATTTATTCATTTTACCACTTTTAAAACCAACTTGTCAGCTCTGTCTGGCCTTCATGGTCCAGAACATGTGTCTGTTTTAGGGGAACTTGTTCTCCTTCCTCCACGTGCAGTCCCTGTGCACGTCATGGGAGCGGGAGACCTCTCTGCTTTACCCCCGGAGGAAATACACCCAGGCTCTGCCCTTTGCAGCGAAAAGCAGGATGGAGCCTTGGGTCCGACCCGCCTGGGGTGGTACCGCCTGAATATATGGGGAAATTCTGCCTGAATTCCACGTGGATGGCGCTTGTGCTCTAACACGCTCCCTCTCATCTCCTTTCTTACCCACGCGCAGAGGTGCTCACGGAGGTGGTTTAGCATGTCCCTGCAGCTTGAGTGAACACCCGGAGAGGGCAAACCACATTTCCAAACCCAACACCCAGCGAGCAGCCTAACTGGCGGCGTTGGGCGCAGGCTGGGAGAAGCCAGGGGGAACGCTGGGGGCAAATCCCTCCGGTTTTTGGAGGCGTGCACGACTGCCCCGCGCAGGTCCCCGTTGCAGAGGGGTGCTGGCGTGATCCACCGATGCTCCGGGCTGGGTTACTCTGTGCTGAGCAAACCTCGGCCGTAGGAAAGTTTTTCATCCCAGCCCCCCGCCAGGTTAGCTTACCAATGCATTCCTTGTTTTTTGTACACAGAGCAAGGGGTTTAGAAAGTTGGGGCAGCTGCTTGTTTTCAGCAAATGCATTTTGGGGTAGAATTCTGTGTTTTGGACAAAGATTGTTTTGTCTCAACAGAAGTAGCAAGGTTTGGGCAAAAGAAGTGACGTTCATTTTGGTGATACAGGCTAGAAGCCCGGGGCTGAAATAGCTTTTAAACGTTTTATTTTCCTTTTAATATAGAGACTAAAAATCACCCGATTGACTTCCCTCGGTCGAGCTCACACCCCCCACGCTGCAGGGCAGGCGTTTCGGCAGGAACAAAGCAGCGTTTTGAAATCAGCCGTCGCAAAACTGCCTTCATTAGATTTTTAAAAGAGGTTTCATTTTCCTACTCAAACCCTACACCCCCGAATCAGTCTGCTGGGGCTGTGGTTTCCTGCAGAAGGGATCTCCCTGCCTGGCAAGAGGTTTCTGGCTGGCTTTGGAAATGAAGGGTGCTGGCGAAGAGAAGAGCATGGGGAACCTTCCTTTAACCGTGACTTTGTGGATGGATAACTCCGAGCATGACTCCTGTAGCCCTTCTCCACTGCTCCTTGTCCCTCTGAAGACTAACACGGGCCGAGCCGGTTGTGCTGCGACCTGTCTGTGCAGCCTGCTGTCCTCGGGCCCCGGAGAACGCTGTGTCCCCACCGCCACAGCCATTCCGTGCAAGCGGAGAAAAGCAGCCGGCTCCGTAAGGATCGCAGCTCTACGGGCTGGCTCTGTTCCTGCCCTTCTAGCCGAGCGAGCATCTTCCTAAGACCCTGTCGCAGGGGAAAAGCAGCGATGGGAGGCAGCAGCCTCGTTAGCTCGCTGCCGTCTTGCTAAGGAGCACCCAAGACCCCTCAAGTTCCTTCCTAAGGATGCTACCTCTATTTCTTAATCCAGCTGCCGGCTCCTGGGTGACCAAGCTGTTACTTCCAGGCATTGTCTAAATTGCAACGGGTGCAAAATGCAGAGCGATGCTGGGTTGCACGCTGGCCTCTGTCCCTCCTCGCAAAGAGCTGCAGCAATCTCTGAAGCTGAGCTGGTCTGGCAGCGCTCTGCCGGTGCCCGGGATGGGGTCACTGCGAGCCGTACGGTGACCATGCAGTGCCGCGAGCCCCCAGCGCGCAGCTTTGCTTCATTTAACTTCATCCAGGTGCCCGAGCTGATGTTTATCCCGTTCTTCCCTCCTTGTCTTTGCAGACGGAGACCTCACAGACACGCTCAGCTGCCCGCGCTCCACCGCCTCGGAGGCCAACGGCAGCAAGGCCTCCGTGAAGAGCCCGACGCAGCGCTACAATCCCTTCAACGAGGAGAAAGCCGACGCGCCGTCCTCCACCGAGACCACGCCGGTGCACACCGCTTCTCAGGAGAAGGCAGAAGCCACCCCTGAAGGAACGGACCAGTCCGAGAGCTGCACAGAGCTGGAGGTCATCAGGTGGGGACAGAGCTGCCTGGTCTGGAAACATGCCCCTGCGTGTCATCTGTCACCAGAGGCTGATGGCGTGCCACCCCTTCTACCAAAAGAGACAGCATCTGTGGTGTAGCCTTACGCAATCGTGAGAAGGTGGTTTTATACCTCCAGACACCGACTGATGCTCTGTAGGTGTCCACAGAGCTGGTCCCTCGGGTCTGTAGAGCTACAGGCTGGCTCGACATAAACACTGACAGTCTGGTTCGGAGAGCTCGGAGGAAGCCGTGGGCTTCTGTTGGAAGCTTTCTCCAGCTGGTGGCAGGTTTGCAGCAGCTCCGCATCTCGGCTCTTCTCTCCCTTCCTTCCTCTTGTTTGTCAGTGAGCTGTGGCCAAACCTGCTGAGGGAGATGCCTCCACAGACCTGCTGGCCTGTGTTTGACTCTTGCAGAGGAGATCCCCAGGGGTCCCTCGGAGCTCTTAACCCAGACAGAGAGCTCAAGGCTCCGTCTGCTCACACCTGGGGACCAGGGCACCCCAAAACCAGCCCAGCAGGCTGGGCTTTGCTCTCGTGCCCTGTTTTTCCTGGGAGGAGCAGCAGAGCTGGGTTCCATCGCACCCAGCTCTCCAGCAGACGCGAAGGAAGGGGAGCACCGCGCTTGCCTCCCAAACACGAGTGACCTGGCAGCGGTTTGGGTGCCATGGGAGGCCTGAACCCTTCGCAGCCGGCATCCCGGTGTGCCGTTCGGCTGGAGCGGGCTCCGGCCTCCATCTCCCTCTTCTGGCAGGCAGGGACACGGCATTCCCACATCCTCATGAAACCTTCTCCCTTCCCAGCATCTTGCTCTCAGACAGGGATTTCTCCCACGTCGCCTTAGCTCCGCATCCTTTTGTGATCCCCTTTGCAGCTCAAGGAAGCCCAAGATGCTGCGCCCAGCAGCTGATGCCTCTTTTCTTTTTTGGTTAGGTAGGACACTGTCCATAACCTGCTTTTCTTGTGTTGGCTGGTATGGAGATGGGGGCTTTATGTGGCCACGCATGGAGCGACGTTCTTAATGGAAGGATTTCTCTGCAGTAGGAAAAACTGCAGAGCAAGGTTTTTGGGAAAGGGTGGGACCCGTGTCTATCCTGCAGGCATCTAAGCAGGCAAAGACAAGCGACATCTCAACGGGTCTCTCGCCATGCAGGTTAGCCAAGAAGAAGAAAACAGGCAAGAAGAAGAAAGCGAAGCCTGAGGAACCGGTGAGCACCCCTGCGCCCGCGGTGCCCAAGACCCAGCAGGCCAGTGGAGACAGCGGCGTGAACGGGCTGAGCGACAGAGAAGACCCGCAGAGAGAGGATGATCCGGCTGGCGAGCCGGGCGCGGGCGGGCAGGAGGAGGGCCGCGAGCGCTCTGCCCTCGGCCAGCTGGCTTTGCGCATCCCCGAGATGAAGGACACGTCCATGGAGAGCATGGGGCAGCCGCTCAGCAAGGTGATGGACAGGCTCAACGGGCAGCTGGACCCTGGCGGCTGGAACGCCCCCCCCGAGCCCCCTGGGCGGTCCTTTCGGACTGGCACGCCAGGGGAGACCCCGGATGGATCGTCCTCTGGCGACTTTAGTGAGGGAATTTCAGCCCCCATGGACTTCTACCGGTTTACCGTCGAGAGTCCAAACGCTGCTGCACCAGGTGGTGGCCACCATGACGCTCCAGGGCCTGGCCAACCGCCACATGTTCCTGGTGGCCCTGAGGCTCCTGAAGAAGAAGAAAGCAGAGAGGGAGAAGCAGCTGGGGCAGTAGAGGAGTCTGGAGGGGCGAGTGATGAACCCCAAAGTGGCCAGACAGAAACCGCCAACCCCCAGGCTCTCCGCGAGCCGAAGAAGGAGCAGCCCAGCCCTTCCCTGAGCAGCGCCGAGGACTCCGGCGTGGAGGAAGGGCAGGGCAGCCCTTCGGAGCTGACCCATCCCTCCGAGTTCAGGTGAGGCTGGGTTTGCTCAGCAGGGAGAGCATCTTCCAAACAGCCTTGAGCTCAGGCTGGCACTTTTCCCTCTGTCCTTGGTTTGGGAGGGGGCAAAGACCATCCTTTTCCAGGATGAAGATGAGGCACAAGGGGTGAGGAGGAGAAGGTCTTGGGGGACCAACAGGTGCCCAAATCACAAAATCACAGAATCACAGAATGGTGGGGGTTGGAAGGGCCCTCTGTGGGTCACCTAGCCCAACCCCCTGCCCAAGCAGGGTCACCCAGAGCAGGCTGCACAGCACCGCATCCAGGCGGGGCTTGGATATCTCCAGAGAAGGAGACTCCACAGCCTCCCTGGGCAGCCTGGGCCAGGGCTCCGTCACCCTCAGAGGGAAGAAGTTCTTCCTCGGGTTCAGCTGGAGCTTC
>Ga0065711_1044361_pt1 | contig 14146 bp, 11 predicted proteins | sample Hoacrofraction12_FD_59098 | JGI IMG/M metagenome (GOLD analysis project Ga0065711, IMG submission 59098) | Hoatzin crop microbial communities from Cojedes, Venezuela - Epithelial fraction 12 v2 (version 2) | ecosystem: Host-associated > Birds > Digestive system > Esophagus > Crop | place...
GGCTGGAGCGCCCGAGCCCGCGGGGCGGGGAGCTGGGCCCGCCTTGCCCGCGTTCCCGCGGGCCGGGGCGAGGCGGCGGCGGTTTGTTGCGGGCGCGGAGCTGCCGCGGACGGAGCCCAGATCCGTTGCCTCGGCGGCTCCCGACCGGCGTCCGGGGAGCGGGTGGCTGTGCGCGCAGGCCGCGGAGCGGGCTGTGGCTGCTCGGGGGAGCGGTCACCGCGGCTGAGCAGCGTCAGGCGCGAGGGCTCCGTGCTCGTACACCTTAAACCCGAAGTTTGGGAGCTTATGTCAGGAAAAGAAGACAGACATGGAGAAGAACATCATCATTTTTGTAAATAACCGGACTGTTATTGTGCACCTGCCTCTGTACCCTGAGCAGATGCTCTAGATTTTCTTCTTGTTTGGCATGTTTACAGCGAGTGATAAGCAAGGAAAAACTTGCTATGAACTTTAAATGGGCTCCCTGAGCTCGAAAATGGAAGCGTGACTGGCTCCTGTATGTAGATCTTTCTTCGTATAAAGCATCTTGTATTTCTCTTGTTTAACGCAGCACACTGAGAAGATTGCGGAGCTTGCAGTTCTACTCCGTCATCTGAATTCAACACCTGCTGTCTTTACTCTGGGCCCTGCAAGATGCCAGCAGCCCTTGTAGAGAACAGCCAGGTTATCTGTGAAGTATGGGCGAACAATCTGGAAGAAGAGATGAGGAAAATTCGAGAGATTGTTCTAAGCTACAGCTACATTGCGATGGTAAATATTTTATGCTTGACCTAAGTGCCTTAGTCGAGGGATTTCTTGGGTAGGGGAATAAGTTGATTCTTGAGCAGGAAATGGTTTCCCCCTGTCCCCATTCAAACTGAGCTAGAAGTTCAGTGGTGAAAAGTTAGGAAGCTGCTCAGTAGAAACTTTCCATAATTTAATGCAAGTGGTGTTGACTATGGGTTGAGTGAAAGATGGGGAAGAGAGAGACCACCTTAAAAACATGAATTCATTTATTATTCAGCTGTTCATAATGTATTAGTTTGTACATCTGACCTGTTTCATTTTTCTGTTGCAGAATTGGGTTTAAATGTTTAGTTTTCCACCAGTGTATTTGCCCTTGCATGTCTTTCCCCGTTTGGTTACGGAAGATGCCCTGGTCCTGCAGGACAAAAGGCCTGCAAGTGGCAACTAGTCAGCTGGGCTTCCTCCTTTTTAACGGGGTCAGATGTCGGTTCTTAGGGAAGAAAAGTATTTTGGCTGCAGGTATGACAGTGTGTTTGGAAAGCTTTGCTTAAGATCACCAGAATCTCCCCTAGGGGGGAGGAATAGGGAGGAATCTATTCTTGCTCTTAAAAAATCTGTATCTGTTTGGCAGAAGCCCGGTAGTTACATAAATAACTGGTTTTAGTTACAATACTGTAAGTTATGCCAACTTAGCTTAGGAACGCTAATCTTCAAGACACAAAAAGTCCTTAATAAAAACACGTGCCCCTGCAGAGTGTAGTATTTCAGCGTAGAAGGCAATTGTGTGTGTAAATATGATTTTTTTGTTATCATATGTCAATGGGAAATGAGCTTCCTTTCTTCTGTTTGATCTCATTGCAAGTGGACACAAAAAGGTCTTGGGCAAGGGAGAGATTTTGTCAGATACACAGCACTGGATTCTTCATGAATGTTTTTGTGTACGCTGTAGTCAGTAGAAGTTATGTGACCTAGTCCGAGAGTCAAAATAGTCAAAAATTTTGGCTTTCAGCAAAGACAGCACACAAGCACTGGCCAAGGAAAATGTTTCTCATCTATGAGGTGGTTGCTCTGCTGTTAAGGTCTGTTTTGATTGGCAGGAGTTTTCGTTAATGTAGGCATTGGCTGTTCCTCAAAACCAGTGAAGGTTATCACTGTCTGTACTATTGAATGAAAATGGTCAGAGTGCTAAATTTAACTTAGAACATGAAAGAACACTGACTAAATTTAAAAAAAAGTCCATTTTAGTAGATGTAGGGAAAATGAGAGAGATGTTTAGATTATACGATAGTGCATATTGGATTACTTTATGATGTTTTTGTTTTGGAATAAAAACTGCATGTAAGGATACCTGTAATAAATGAATGAATGCAATAGTTAACAGATGGTGTAGGGGTCTTCTTAGTGTCTGACTTGTAGCAGTTTGAAATCTGTATGAATGTCGAAAAGGAGAAAAGTAAGTGATTTTGACAGAAGAATTCACAGAATGGAGTGCTGAGACCTGCAAGTGTGGAGCTGAATAGAGTCCTAGTAGAGTGATCATAATGTCTCCTAATAGAGTAATTAGTGAAATCAGATTTTCCCTTCTCTCGTAGGACACAGAGTTTCCTGGAGTTGTTGTAAGGCCAATTGGTGAATTCCGCAGTTCCATAGACTATCAATATCAGCTCCTTCGGTGTAACGTTGACCTTCTGAAAATTATCCAGCTGGGCCTGACGTTCACAAATGAGAAAGGAGAATATCCTTCCGGCATCAACACCTGGCAGTTCAACTTTAAATTCAACCTTACGTGAGTCTCTTGACCTCGGGAATAATTGCCTACTCTGTTCTGCTGAAGTGATGCTTTCCTTTGGCAAATGCAGGTGTCCATATGTTCATCATCAGTGGCTGCTTCTGAGCAGTAGAAAATCAGATTCTAGCACAGATTATGTGGGAACCTATCTTGGCATGAGAGGAGTTTGCAGTATTTCTGGAAGTCAAAGCTATGCTAAAATCCTATCCTTAATACCCTTTCCCGTGATAAATAGCTCATACCCAATAATTGTATGTGCCTGAAACTTTTTTCTGCAGCAATGTTATAGTCTTAATATATATATATAAATTCATCTCTTTCTGCTAAAAATAAATGGATGTGCTGTTTTCAACAAAAATGAAAATACTTCTTTACAGATGTACAGATCATGCTAAAATATAAACCAGGATCTAAAAAAAAAATGTTGCTGTAATTGTCACACCTGTTCCGGAGAGTGAATCTTGTTAAATGGAGTGTGGCAGTGGTTCTTGTCTCCTCCATACTGCAGTATCCTGGGTTACAGTTGAAGCAAGCTTCCTTATTCTTTCCCTTGTAATTGTAAAGACAGACTCAGCATAATTACCACTAGAGCTGCCTGGAAATAAAAAGAGGGTTTATCTGTCGAAAGCACGCATTTACAGGAAATCAATCCGTATTCTCATGGAACTGTCATTGGCAAACACTGCAAACATTTCTAGCTTGTATGTGCAGATCAGACAGTTCTTGAACACCAAAGTTGCGATATTTACATCCACAACTTTGTGAGCCTCTTAAAAGTATAGAAATCAGAGGGATGCAGTTTTCACAGTGTGATCATATCATTTGACTGAATTATCATATTTGGCGTGAATTTTGCTCTGTGTTGTCACGTCCTTCGCTCCCCCACCACCCTCAGATGCAACACACCAGTGTAGAAGTCAGGTTCCTGCTCAGCTTTCCACCAAGCGTATCAACACCCAACCCTGTCCTCCTTCCGTACTCAAGTATTATGCAATTTTGTTTACTCCCAGAGATGGAACAGGAGATGATGAAAGGTGATATGTGCTGTGAAGTGAAAAAGAAAAATGTAGACAGGAATGATGCTCAGGGCTTTAGAGTTGCATGTCTTCCTGCTTGGGAGTACTCCCCTTTCTCCGTGCTCTCACCTGTGGTGCTTCTGTTTGCGTTGCAGAAGTGACGTTTTTCAGAATGTTACTCAGTTCTCTGGAGGTGGATTCTTGGGAATTTGCACTAGCAACAGAATTATTAACTAGTTACGATCGCAGAATAGCTTGTTATGGATGTAGGAGGCTGCAATAGGGGTATTAAAACAGATTCAGTTTGAATTTCTAGAGAGACAAATGTGGAACCCAGAGATAGCCTACTGGTCTCCAATTTTTTTAAATACAGTGCAGGGGGGAATTTTCTAAAATGAGCCTGACTTGTTAGTACCTTGAGTGCAAAGCTGCTTTTGTCCTTCAGGGAGGACATGTACTCTCAGGATTCCATAGACCTCCTTGCCAGCTCTGGGCTGCAGTTCCAGAAGCACGAAGAAGAAGGGATCGATACCCTGCATTTTGCCGAGCTGCTGATGACATCTGGGGTTGTCCTCAGTGACAGTGTGAAATGGCTGTCTTTCCACAGGTAGGTCCGAGGTGGTCACTGATGCTGTGAAGTGAGAAATCTCTTTTTGATTGAAATACTTCTGCTTTTGTTCATGAGGACTGACACAGATCTTAAGGAGAAGAATTAGCAGTTCTGCAGTTCTTAAAATAAGCTTAAAGATACAAAGACCAAGTTTAAGGACACTTGGCGCTTCATTTTGTACTGGCTCTTAACTGTGGTCTGAATTTTGTGTACGCGTTGCTTGCAAATCCTTTCGCTGTTACAGTCTTGCTCTATGGACGGAAGCTATTAACAAGTTGAAATGTGGTTTCTATGCATAGAAACTTGTGTGCATTGTAAAGTAAGGGGTTTTTTATCTTCTTCCTTACAATGTTGGTGGTGTTCTCAACTTCCATCTTGTGTTTACATGGAGGAAGAAATCTGTGTAGTTAAGATGTCTTTCTTGGAGTGTTTCACGCAACTTGATTACAAAGCCTCTGGTCCTTGATATCATCGCAAGTGAAAAGACTTGATGGAGGAGGAGGTGGTGGCAACAGATACTTATAGGGTTTCCTGCTTTTCCATATTGCCCGTAGTTACAGAAACTTGTGGTGTTGGGAAGAAAGGTTTCTTCTCCCCAGTGACTTAGCTGTTCTGCAGGAGGTTAGCGGAGGCACTTGGGGGAGCGTTCAGAAGTCCTACGTTGACAATAGATGATCAGGATGAATTTTGGCTCTTATCTAGAGGAGTTTTGTGAATGTCAGAAAATGTGAAGGTTTGAAAGCTGCAGCATATAAAACTCTTGTGAAAAATGAGGTATTGGTACCAAGTGAGTATAGGTGTTGCCTGCTTATCTGGTTTTGGTGGTTTTGTTTTCAGTGGTTATGACTTTGGCTACATGGTGAAGCTGTTGACAGATTCCAGGTTACCAGAAGAGGAACATGAATTTTTCCATATTTTGAACCTTTTCTTCCCATCCATCTATGATGTAAAGTACTTAATGAAGAGCTGCAAAAACCTCAAGGTACGTGTATCTCCTCAGCAAGCAAGGGATGGATACACTGTAAATGTACAGTAAGCCAAGCGACAGAACTGCTGCGTATATCAAGTCTTAAAACTGTATAAAAGCTAGTAGTCACACATAAGCACCTATGACTAAGTTTGTATCTAAAAGCTACTGCCGTCTCAGTTTTAGACTTATCAATATGTATATTATATAGGGGACACTCCCATAACCTTCTGGTTTGTGTATCAGTCATTTCAGAGGCTAATTATAATTCAGCATGCTTATGTTCCCTAGGCAAGGTGGAGTATTTCTTCTTACGTGAACTACTACATGACTTGATTAGCTGGTAGACACTCAGAGGGTTGGATGTAATTTATCTACTGAATCATAGCCTTGTTTGAGGAAAGGGAGGCAAATGTCCAGCATTTGTAACCTATGAATATACCCACAGTCATCTCAAATACCTGCAGCAGGAAGGCAAGGCACCTAAATCTGAGAAGAGTATTTAAGCGTTCTTGAGCAACATCTGCCACTGTTTCGCTCACAGCTGGTGTGTGTGTACTGCTGGAATCCACATCGATTCATTGTAGCCAGTGTTCGCCTGCATGTTTTGGAGAAGTGTGGCAATTGTGGCAAGAGATGGATCTTCCAAAATAAAATCTGTTCTGTTCTCACTGCAGGGTGGCCTTCAGGAAGTGGCAGATCAGCTGGATTTGCAGCGAATTGGACGACAACACCAGGCAGGATCAGACTCTCTTCTCACGGGAATGGCATTCTTCAGAATGAAAGAGGTATTGCAGTGTTCTTCTTTATGGTTCTTCTTTCTCCAGTTCCTATCCATAAGTGTCGACACACCCAATGTGTTTTTTGTTTTGTTGTGGGTTTTTTTTCTTTGAGCCTTGTGGCCATCGTACTTCAAACTGTCAGTAATAGGAGTTGTTGATCCTGGCACAGACTTCTGGTTTACTATCTTTCATGGGCTTATTTTAATTCCCACGCTGCATCTTACAGGTGGCTGACTTCAAATGAGCTATTTAATTAACATTGGGTGCACATTGTAGAGGCACAATTGAACAGTATCTGTTTCTTCCCTTTTTATTTTTTAATCTGCAGTTGTTTTTTGAGGATACAATTGATGATGCAAAGTATTGTGGGCGGCTGTATGGCCTTGGCACAGGAGTGGCTCAGAAACAGAACGAAGATGTGGACTCAGCCCAGGAGAAAATGAGCATTTTGGCCATTATCAACAACATGCAGCCATGATAAGCGGTACCGCTCCGCAGAACAGTTACCATGTCGGCAGCTGCTCTCCTCAATCATTTTCCCTAATAGCGTCTCAAACAAAAGGCATCTACAGCATACAGCCTGCAGGCCTGCAGTTTTGCTGAAGAGCTGCATCTTCATTTGAAACCCAGAAGAAGAGTTGACTGAATTCCTAATGCCAGCATTTGTGGTTTGCCATCTTTTTAATACTAAGGGCAAAAGACAGAACCTACTGTGTATACCTCTCTTTTTTTCCTCTTTATACTGTACAGAATCTGCAAGGAAGACTTAATGGTAGAATATTCAGTAGAGCTAAGGGTCTGGAAATCCAGTGAAAACGGACACAGACGTGCACACCAATTTGCAAATTGTGCTTTATAAAGCTTATTTTAAAACTTCTGCGTGTTGTGAGGGTGACTGCTTCACCTCATGTTTCGCTTATTTTATCTTTGTGTAGTCTGTGGAAATTGCTCCCTTTGATCACTGCAGAGGTTTTGGAATGGATGACATATTAAAAATGATCCTTGCAGCTAAAAATATTCAGAGATTTGCTTTAACAACAGTGGGAATGGATATTACTGGAGCTGATTTGATCAGCTCTCCATAGTTTCTAATTCTGTATGGTACAGGTTTGATCCATACCGAGCCTCTGCTTAGTTCTTATGGGTATTAATAAACTGTAATAGATTAAGAGAGCCCAAAAGTTCACCTTTGCTCGAGGACGTTTTGACAGGGGATTAGACCAATACTCTGACTTCAGTCTTCTTCAGCTTAACCTACAAATTTTATTCTTCTCATTGCAACACATGCAGTTCAGCAGATGGATAAATATTTGTTCCTTTTCTCCTCCAGCCCCTTAATTTTACTATATGCTTAACAACAGACAAAACAGCTCAATTTCTCTTCATTATAAACATCTGAAAAGCAGTTAAGAGGATGGAAGAACAACTTGGGATTCTGACTTTAAAAAAAAAAAAAAAAGGATCCTACAGAATAGCTCTTTTTTTTTTTTAACAGCTCTGTAATGACATTTCTTAAAAAAAACCCCAAAACAAAAAACCCAACAGTTTTGGACATGGCAAACTTAACATTTTAAGACTATCTCTTGCATTTTAAACAAGCTTAAACAATCCATTATTAGGAGTTGAGTTTTAGAGCTGGTATTTAAAATGCTTGTAAATACTACTTGTTTTTAATTTTTTTGTAAAATAAATTTTTTTTAAACTGGGCTTTGTTTTGGATTTTCCATCAAGCACTAAAATTCCCAAAGTTCAGGCTTTGGAATCTGAATTTGAGCAATACATGCTCAAAGGGAAGATGCTCAAGTGTCTTTCTTCTTTTACTGTTTATGATGTGCTACTGGGGTAGTTCTTAGGAACATCTGCTTTTGAGCTTACAGTATAGTAGCTGATGAAAGTTGAGCTTAAAATCTCTTTGGGGGACTTGTCTTCTCTTTCTGCTCATCTCTCAGCACAGCTAGCATCATTGTGGAGCATTCTTTCAGTGCAGCATAGCTGCTTAAAGTGACAAATCCATTTGCTCACCTGTCCTGTGTGAAGTTTTCCTGCTTCATTTAAACTCTAGTGGCTCTTATGTATAGAAGGGCTGTTTGATTAAGCAGTAGCTCCCCCTCCTGGTTTTCAAGTACTTTGTACAGGATTTAGCAAGTTCAAGTTAGTGGCAACAATTTACCAGGGTAACATATCCACAGAAGGATCTGCTTTTGGTATAACCCCCCTGGCTTTCACCTACTGCTCTTCAAGTTGTTCTGATGCTTTACTCAGCTTGGAGCAGGAATTCTGTCAGTATCAAGTCTGCTGGAAGAATCTGGAACAGATCTTGCTCTAAAAAAGCCCTCCCTCCTTTTTTTCTTAGAACAATAATCATTATTGTACTTACCAACTTTCTAAATTCATGACCCCCCACTATCATACCATGAACTTGCTGCTGCGTTTAAAAAGTTGCTTCTAGAAATTACTAAGATAGATGCTATGTTCCCCAAGACGTTAGCAGCCTTGTTCTTATCTTAGCAAGAGTTAGTTTTCCTACCAAGACAAGGCAACGCCTTTAGGTAAGCTGCCAGACTGGTCAAAATGTTGCACCTTTAAGATTCCAGAACCTAGGATGGTTTTTTGGTACTTCTAGAAGAGCAGCTTTTCTAGAGAACTGGATAGTACCTCAAATTTATCATCACTGTAGCAAAAAGGAGTTTGTTCAGCCATGGATGTTGCCAAGAGCAGGGACTGTCACTTTTCTTGGCCTGGAAAAATTCCTTGTCTCTTGCTAATTGTGCTGGAATCACATATAAAGATCTTGCCCTCCCTTTTCTATTGTACAGGTGGCTTCACCTGTTTTATCTACCAACTCTGATTGATGCAGTACCTTTAACAAAAAACCCCAGGTTATTTTTAATGTATTTAGCCTTGACTGATACTGATTTCTATGCATCAAATGAAACACCAGTTCCTGGTGGCAGAAGACTTTATTTAAAGGAGGGAAAATAAACTCACAATGCTTTTAAGAACAATACTGGCTTAAGGATCAGTTTGCTTATAGAAACCCTTGCCTTTCCTGAAGGCAGCTGCTATTCCTCCTCTGCTGAAATACTACTGATATAGCTGCTCAAAACTGCTTCTCTCACATGCAAATTCCAAGAGCTCTCACTGGCATAACTTCCAACAATTAAAAAAAAAACCCTATACAAAAATCCTGTATACAGTTCAAGGCCACAACCTACTGCTTTTCAATTTTCTAACACAATCTCCTTAAGTAGTAGTAGTTGATGTCCACAAGTGAGTCTGTAAATAAACCGGATTCTTTGTAGTTTTATCCAAAACAGTAGACTTCAATAGCCACAGCCATCGAAACAAGCCTTCACTTGAAGAAAGAACAGCCTTGGTGTTAAGTGACTGACAGCAGCGCAAGGGAGACGGTTTGCTCTCAAAACGTCACGTCAAGAACTTCATGCCAGCCTTTTTGTAAATACTGGCGCTGCCGTGTTTCCTGAGGAGATCCAGTGCCTGTCGGTGTAGTTCCGGAGGGCACTGGGATCCAGTGTGAAGGAGAACAAGGCAGCACTCCAGCACATCGGGGAACGGGAACATCTGCAAAAGAAGGAACACGAGGTGAAGTCTACTCTTTCAATTATAATTGTTCAACTACAACATATTCAGGCAGCCGGCTTTAAAGACACTGCTTTACAGTATCTTTGGAACAGATGGTCCTGAGTTAGGTGCATTTTTTTCCTTTTCTTTCAGTGCATTAGCTCACGTTTAACCAAGTTTGCTCTCTCTTGCACAATTACTGTGATTACCTGTAGTTATAATGTAGACCAGAGAACAGAAGGGATGAGACAGGCTAGGAAACATTGTTTTTCAAACATGATGTGTAGTTTCTACAGTTCCTAATCCGATTCCTAAATTCCTAATCCTAAATTCCTGATTTCACTGTTTTTGCATACCTAAGTAGCCAGGGATTACTCTTAGAGTGCATGGGAGAGATTCATACAGAATACCCCATTGAGTTCTCCCATGATTTACCTACACTTTCCCACTGCACGGGGAAAGTTATGCTTGAAACAAAAATATCACCCTGATGCCATGTGTTAATTCTCTCAAAATTGCCACAGGATCACCAAGAAAGTCACTTCCTCACTTTCTGTATGAAAGGGATCCTGTGATGAGGCTGCCCTTCCAAAAAGACTGTCTTGTTTCCGAGCCACAATGCCCCTTCTTAAAACTTACCTTTAAATTGTCTGGAAATTCTGCTAGTTTCTGCTTTGCTTTTAGAAGCTGCTTCGTTAGCTCAGGGAGCGTAATGGGTTCCTTTACTTCATCTTTACTGTCAAGACAAGAGCAGGTTTTATGAGTAACTGTTTTGCTTAAATGACTGCATAGCCTCGCTCTCCTGTACAGGGAGCACTGGAGAGAGTTGGACAAGTGTTACACACTTGGGCTCGCTCTTGCCAAAGTCCCAAATAATTGCTCACAAAGAGACAGACCTCTTAGATCATGCCTGTCCTTTTCATTGTCCTCCCCTTTTCAAGCTGCCCTGTTTACTCACCGTACCAACACACCCTGTGTATCAGGAAGTTATTGAACGGTAGTAAGTTTATGCGCATGGTAGTTCAGCCCCAGGGAAAGGCAAGACTTTTGAGCTGTATGTTGAAGTGTCCCTGGGTGACAAGCCTGAGATTGCTTCTAATCTGAGCTAAACAAGAAATTTACTGCACAAACACACAAAAAAAGCAATGCTTTTCAATCAATTCGTTCATGTTCTGAAGCTTACCAATTCATCTGGTTGCTGTCAGAGCATGGTTTGTCCAATTCAGTCTCTGAACTCTGCTGCGGGTTGCTTTCCTGGGTGCTTCCATTCGTGTTTTCCTGGAGATTGTTCCTCTGCTGCTGATGCTGGTGGATCATATCTGCTAAGATCTGCTGGACCTCAGCTATGTCTCTCTGGGTGTTCTGTAGAGCAGCAGTCTCTTCTGAAAGCAGCACTTTGCAGCCATTCAGTTTTGACTGTCTGTCTACCAAATCGACTGAGCTAGTTCTTGAATCGCTTTCTGTCTCACACCTATGAGCTTCAGTTGTATTGCAGAGGTTTTCATCCATCTCAGCTGCAGTCTGATGAGGAGTTTCTTCAGGGGAGGAGTGACCTGAAATGTAGCTATTCTCAAGAGCTGTCTGCTCACTGGGACACAGCACAGGATCCAAACCTGCCTTCTGCAAGACAAGGGAGTCTTTGGGTGGGTTCCACCACAGGTCGTACAGCAGTCTGTAAGCCACAAAGCCCTCTAAACTTCTGCAGGCGTCCATGCCCTGAGAATCTGTGTTGTCCAGTTTGTGTCTCAGGTTATCACAACCTAAAAATGAAAAAAGGATTACAAATAGTTTATAGTGATTTCCGAAGAAGACGACCGGATCTGGTAAATGAATGGCTATCCTGGAGACCCAAACCAGAGATTGACTCAGATGCTCACAGAGTGGTGCAGGAAGCAAAAAAAACAAAGGCAGACATCTCTGGCATCTTTTTAAACACAATACTCTGCTCTAGCATGAGACTGCATGTTCTCATCATGTACAGCAAACTTCCTTGGTCCCAAGCTGTACATGAAGATATTCACATGATCAAGAGCCGCAAAATAAATGCAGTGCATACTATGCAGAGCAAGAATGGAAGGGCAGCTTGGAGTGATTTGTAACTAAGAGGGGAACACAACTTTCCAAAGTCCCCGTCTCCCTTAACAGAACAGAATTTGCTGCATCACCCGCACCAGCTGATACTGCTGAGCTTCCTTCCAGAGCTGGGAATTCTGATCGCCCAACAGCCCTCGCACTAGGCCAAATTCCGCAGGTTTCCATATATGTATGTATGTCTTGCTCCTTCTAAACGTTATTATGCCTAGTAATACTAATGGACACCTAGCTGTGCTTACAAGGAAGATGTCCCTATCTGTCAGTGCCAGGACATCTACAAGAAGAGACTGACCTTCAGGAAGGATGATACTGCAAATGTCTTGCATCAGGGTGAAGTTACCAGCATCATAACTGCGGGTCACAGCTCCAAGAATACTTTTCACTGCCTCATCCCAGGCAGCAGTCTGATAGCTCAGGGCTGCAAGGGTCAGGTCATGGGAGATATGGAAAAGCACCTGCAGGAAGCACCAGAGAGCACGATTAATAGTTTTACTGCAAAGTATGAAATACTCGCAGCTGATGACTACTGTGGAAAAGCCCAGAAGCATGTGACTTAACCAAAAACAATTTTAATGACAATGGAATTTACATACTCTCCTTCATGCAAGAGATAAAGCAGTTTTACATTCCTCATAACTGTAAAATCAGCTGCTGTGCTTGCATGTGTCCTACTAAACAGATGAGAAGTGGGAGCACACCAAAGGTCGGTGACTCACTGCGGTCAGAGAAGAGCTGCAGGAGCACCACTCTTATGAACAGACCTTCTGAACGCCAGGATATTTTAACAGCGAGCAGCCCTGCCTCTCCTAACCATTCCACACAAAACCCTGAATCGCTGCTGAGACTACTCAGCTCTGCCAATCACTCCCACCTGGCCAGCACATATCCGTGATCTTGCTGCTCGTCGTTGACACCGTATGTCAGTTCTTACCTTGCATAGAAACAAAATGCAGAAACAAACTGGTGGCTACGCAAGCCGTCGCAGCTGCCTGTCACCTGCCTCTCCCGGACTATAACCTCATCCTGCAGCAGGGCGTAGACACCAGTCCCCTGGGGACGGCTGGCACAGCACCACGAAGCAGCTGCATTTGACTGCGTATGGCATAGTAAGGCTTAGTGTGTAGGCAGATCTAAATCAATTCACCTGCTTTGGGTGCGTGTTGCTGGTCGAAGGAGGATGCTCAATACTGCGCAGCTGCTCCTGTGCACACGTTGCTTGTTCAGTGGTGTCCATGCCCAGTACATTCTGCCACACTTCTATCACCATGTCAAGAAATGAGGCCTCTCTGTTCAGCTCCCAGTTGTGATAACAAAGAGGCATGGGGCTCTTTTGGTCACAGGGATGTCTTTCACTAAGGCACTTGCAAAGCAGTTCGTTAAGGCAGAAAACAAGTCTTTGTCCCTTTAACAAGAAAAAAACGAAAACACTCAGCTACTGCTAAAGAAAAACAGTGCCTTACTGACCACAGCAGGTAGACAAATTTAAGAACATCATGGCTATTAGCAGCTTGCTGGCGATAGACTGTTTCACAACTGCAGCTACCAAAGAACAATGCTGATAAGACTCAGAGACTCTCGGGGCAGAAGGAAACCTCAGAACAAGCTAAGCTAGCCTGCTGCTGCTCAGTCCACATGAAAACGAATTTCTGGATTAAGCCTCCACAGTTAGCTCATGTGTTCCTTTAATGTAAACAGCGAATATTTTACTTCACTTCTTTCTTCATATGATCAGTATTATATACTTCAAAAAAATCCCACTTTTCTCAACTACTTCTCATACAACTAACAACATAGAGCCTGTGTGCCTCCCCACTGTGGGCTCTTTGCCTTCTAGAAAAGTATTTTGAGGCAAAACCAGCTCAAAGGACTACCTGTGGACTACTAACATATGGGAAGTGGTGCCAAGTTAATCTAGAGAGAGACTACACTAAAAAAAGCAGAAAGGAAACAACCAGACTCACAAATAAAGTTTTATGTTGCTGAAGGACTTCCTGAGCTCCCACCCAGTTCCTGGATAACAGCAGGTCTTGGGCACATCTGAAAGACAAAGTTGCTGACAACTCCTCCTCTCCAGATATCAGCGCAAGCTCAGCAGCAGTTTTAAGGGATGTCGCATCCCCCTTTTTTGCCAACACCTTAACTGCATCATAGGGTGAGGAAGCCCCCAAATAACTGAAGAGAGATAAAAACAAATTGACTTGATTAGTACTAAAATACCATTTTAAAATTGTCTTGCAACACAAAATCACAAACATACAAATGAAGATAAACCTGCATTTTCCACAGGTTCTCAGAGCTCTTATCACTTTGCTTTATCAAAGTTTACTGTAGACATATGGTGCCTGATCTGATGCAGAGCTACAAAGGGAAAGCCTAATAATCTGGACTGAAACCTCTGGTAGTGTGCAGACCACGCACGGCTTGGATGAGAAACAGAACTATGGGAAGAGGGAGCTGGGCTTGTTCAGCCTGAAGAAGAGAAGGCTGCGAGGGGACCTAATATATGCTTATAAATATCTGAAGGGTGGGTGTCAGGAGGATGGGGCCAAACTCTTTTCAGTGGTGCCCAGCAACAGGACA
>Ga0065711_1007781_pt1 | contig 14145 bp, 5 predicted proteins | sample Hoacrofraction12_FD_59098 | JGI IMG/M metagenome (GOLD analysis project Ga0065711, IMG submission 59098) | Hoatzin crop microbial communities from Cojedes, Venezuela - Epithelial fraction 12 v2 (version 2) | ecosystem: Host-associated > Birds > Digestive system > Esophagus > Crop | place...
CCCCCCCCCCCAGCTTTCAGACCGTCGCACTGTGCACAGCAGCATCCCCCAATTTGTGCATCCCGGGGGCAGCCCCACCTCTGCTACAAGCAGAGGAGCCTGCATTAGACCAGGGCTTAACATGGAAAAAAGCCCAGCCATGGAAACAGGGGCTGAAATGTTCCCAGCTCCCATGTTTAAAGCTCTCAACAGTCCCTAGGGTTGGCGTCACCTACATCTTGCTGTGACCCTCCTCTCCATTCTCAGGCAGCTGGCTCAAATCCAGATACACCCTGGGTACTAAAGGCAGTAATTCAGCAAGGTGTTAAAGCTACTGTTTGTCACCCTCACTTTTTGGTTTGGATCTCACTAATCTATACCTGAGCATTCGCTTGAATGTGGATGGATACAATAACATGCTTACCCTTCAAAGCCTGTTATTATTTGCTGACTTTTCATTAATCCACCCATTTTCCTCTTGCTCACCTACAAAATAGTAAATTTTAACTGGTCCACAGCGGTACAGAAAAACTGAAGGTGTCCAATGTGAAACTACCTTGTATATTTGCATGCCTAAAATCTCCACAGCTAAGTCTTTGCACCAGCTTATTCCGGGGACAGCAAGACAGACAGTAGAAGGCCAGAACAACACAGTTTAATTTACAGAAAATCTTTCAATGTGTACATGGAAAGATTTTGACAGGGAAGACACTGATAGGGAACAAATAAGGAAAATCTGTGATGTCGTTTCAGAGAGTCCCTTTCCTGACCATAAGCTCTTATTACAAATTGTCCTCACAGAGCACCATATAACTTACTCAGCCAAATTAAAGAGGGAGCACATCATGGAAAATTAGAAAGCAAAGTAATTAAATTAGAAAATGGAATATGTAAGTAATAAATGTCCAGAAACTATTAGAGAGCTAACACAAAATGAAAAAGGAAGAAATTTTTCTATTTAGTTCCAAGCAATAAGATTTATGACTAAAGTGATGGAAGAAGCTAGATTATAGCTTGGTTAACAAAATAGAAAGTGGTCTTTCTAAATAGAAATTTAGTGAAATTGACACCCGACTGAGACAGGTTGCCATAACAGTAGAAAGATCTGTAAATTTGCTTTCTCAGTTAAATACACCAATATGTTAAAATGAGTCTCGTTAGAAAGACTGCCTAGTAACACAAAAAAAAGGAAGCTAAACAAGAGAAAGGAATACATTAAAAGGAGGAAAACACTTTGGAGATTTGCATGCCTTAATATGGAAAAATATTAGGGCATGATAGCAATCCCAGTTGCAGCACATGTAATGACTCCAGTGGGAACTCTTTCTTAACAGCTTGCAGAAACAGGTCTTAGTTTGGCAGGAGGAGTTAGCGCTTCACTGCAGGATGCTTCCCTCATTCACCTTCAGGTGGAACAGGTCCAAGGGCCTCAGCCCAGGCTCCAGAGGATGGGAGCTCTCCTTCCAAAACATCACCAAACAAGAAGTCAGGTGCAGCGAAGGGCAGGCTTGTCCAGCATGGAGCTGAACGCCCTCTCCCTGTTCAAGACAACTGCCCATCCCAAGTCAGCCTACAGCCGGGGATGGTGCAGCGTGGGGAGCCTTGCACCGTAACCACACATCTCTCCTCAGCCTGTGGGTGGGAAGGAGGAGACTTCCCATGTCTGTCAGGCTTTTCATCTTCACAGCTACAAAAAATAAAAAGATGGACCATGCGTGGTCAAAAGCAGCTCCTTGTAAGGAGATGCTGTGAAGAAAGCAATTGAGTAGGCAAAGCAGATGAGGAGAAGGCTTTGTAAGAAGTGTGTGGGTCAACTATTAGAAGTGCAGGGAAAACTGTTTGAACAGAGAATTAATTCACTTAAAAACTGCTGCTCCAGAGCAAGAAAACTGATGTGAAATTCTGGTCAATTTGAAACATGCAAAAATATAAGCAAAACTTTCTGACAAGTCAAAAACATTTTATTTCTAAAGCAAAACATTTTCATGTCCATTAAAAAAAAAATCCACTGAATTTTTGGAAGAGCAAAACAGGTCCAGAAACAAAGTGTTTGTTTTAAAGTTAAGCAAAATGTTTCATTTGGCACCACAAATCATTTTCCCCAAAAATATTTCTCTTCAGCAATGGAATTAAAAAAGCAAAACAAAAATAACCTAATTATTCACACAACTTTAACCAGAAAGAAAGGATTGCAAATGTGTCAGCAGCAGAAGATGAGAGAACTAAATTCAAAGCAATAAGGAGGGGCGGGCATGTGGAATTAATGTGAAGAAGAGGTAGCTAGCTTCGCCATAATTCACATAATCTCATTAGGTCCTTTACCAATACTTTGTTTGCTTTTGCTTTGTACTTGTTGTCAGGTTAAAGTCTGTGACATTTGGTGGTCTCCCCAGTATGTGTAGCACATAATGACTAAATGATTTACTAAAGACATGAAAGCCTATTATTCAGACTTAAACATTCTTATTTACGATAAGTTATTCAAAAGATTATGCTCAGAATGCAATAATAATTATAGTGCCTAGGTGATGGAACAAGAGATTTAAAAACAGGTCCGCACCACTTACGAACACATGCTGGCTTTTCATGGACAGGGCAAATGAGAAATGTTTTATATGATTTACATTCCTGTTAGTTTTAAAATCACTCTCACAGCTTGACCAGACCAACCTTCCAAAGCTTCTCAGTGTGTAATGGTGAGAGAAATACTGGTTTGACATCTCTGTTAAAACAGAGGAGTAATTCTATAATGATCTTGAGTCCAATCCTTACAACAAGTGAACAAGCACTAATGAGTGCTATTTTCCTAGCAAGGCGCAATTAGAAGAGAAGAAAGAGGGATATTTAAATAATAACCATTCCCCAGAAATACATAAATGGAGAGACTAGGCTACGTAAAGGGGAGGGGAATAACACCTTTTGCTGATACAGGGTTGCATCTAACCTCTCAAGAAACACTATCGGAGCACACATGTAAGCTGCAGCTTCTAGGAAAGCCTGATTTTTGCTTGCAGTTGTTAGAGTAGTAGTAGCTCCACAGCCCAAAGCTGTCTCAGACAGCTACATTTATTAACAGCACTGAGGTTATGCATGAGTAAGCCTCTGAAAAAATAATCTCTGTCAAGCAACTCCTAAAATATCACCACTTTCAGAAAAGGTTACTTTCAAACCTTGCAGAGAGGACACTTGTGTTGACCCCATTAAAAGGCTACTGTGTCTGACAGCTATCGTTGAAAGAGATAGTCAGAAAGGTCAGTAGTTGCTTGGTGTTAGAAATGCTCACAGAAACACCCAACTTGATGCACTAAGTCTTCAAAACCCCACAGGATTTTGTTTGTGCACCTTCCCCATTCACAAAGAGATAGATGTGCTCAGGGCGCATGTTTCCAAGAACTGAAACATTTGCCTAGAAAACACTATAATGAGCAACAGATGCAGAAGAGTAACAGGAAATTAAGATGTTCTTTGGGAGCTTGGGAATAAATGGAGCTTTATGCAATAAATAATCATAATACAACCACTCATTTATACACAACAGCCTTCAATTATCAAACATTTAAGTAAGAGGCAAACAGCTCAGAGAAAAGCAAAAATCAACATGGCCTGACAAAGAGGGGATTCATTGGAGGAACAAGGAGCCTGTGCCTTCTCTTGCTGCAACCCAGCCACTCCAATAACAGAGCTGAGCTAATTGACCATCATGAAGGCTGGGGGTGGACTTACAAAGGCTAACTTTGGCGTAATGAGCATAATCATCCATAATCAACAAGGAGAACGTTCCTCCAGAGAGCAAATTGGAGCAGGAGGAGAAACTTAATGTAGCTCTTCAAAGCATCCGCTATACGAGCTCCTCTCTCTCCCCCCACTGATTTTAGACAGACACCAGGAAGATTTGTCTGTCCTTCATAATTCATCAAACAGTTCATAATAGCTTCAGATTTTTATTTCATCTCAAGCTAAATTTTGCTGCAACTTTTAACGTGAATCACAGAAAAGGTTCCTCAACAACCACACTCTGAACACGGAGGCAAGCAAAGACCAAAACATGTTCAGCAACTTCTGTCAGAAACTCTGACCAAGCACAAAACTCTGCGATCATAAGGCTGAGTCTCCTGGGTTCCCTTAGGTGAGACCTGGGGTCCACTGACAGATATTGTATTTCACAGATTGCACCCCACACCAATGTTTCCATTTTCCTCTTCCTGCACCTCAGAGTCATTCAGCTTTCACCTAACCTGGATTCCTCTCCTGTAACACTGATTGCAGCCAGAAATCCCCAGAATTCCCCTAGATCCTCTCCCTCCCCATATAAATACAAATAACTTGGTCTCCTTAAAACCAGGTGGTATCCAAGGGGAGATAAGGAAAAAAGCAACTCAGAAGGAGAAAGAATGTAAGTAGGGATGGCTCAGCAACATACCAGTATGTCTCAGGAAAGCACCATGTTTTTCTAGTTGCTGTGCATCAGTTCTCATGGCCCTCTGGCTGTGTTCCTGCTGCTGCAGATCTATCTGAACCACCTTTAAATCTGCGTACTGGTCACAATCCAGCTGCAACAACACACATCTCCCAAAGCAGGCTATAAATTCACTCAAAAAGTAGGAGAATTTAGCCCACTCTGAGTGCCACAGAGACATGGCTAGGCCCAAGACACCAAAAGCGTGGCAGTGGTGATGCTGTTGAAGATCATTATCAGTGACTTGGATTATGAGATGCAACGCATCCTTTCTAAGTTTGTGGATGACACCAAATTTGGGGAGCAGGAGATACAGCCGGAGCCTGGAGTACGTGGTTTGCAGATGTCCCTTTCAATCTAAATTTCTCTATGATTCTAGGACACACAGACCAACACAGAGCTAAGAGCTTCCACTTCTGGTTGTGGTAGTCACCATCAGCATAGCTGCTTTTTCCTGGCAAACTGGAAGTTGGCTGGACAAGCTAGGTCTACCCTCTGACTCTTCTTTGCTACATTACAATCCCATTTCACTAAGCACACTAATTTCAGATCTGGGCACATGGGAAACACTAGTTCTGTGCCTAATGACACTGACATAATTGGCTGGCATATGGCTCCATAAAGGCTGATCCCGGCAGCATCGAAGTGCTATTTGTTACCTCCCAGAACTGGGTGTTGGCAAGAGTAGCAGTGATTGCTTTCAGAATACCATTTGTCTGAATAGGAAGCCTTAGGACTCTTCTGGGCATGAAAAGTCCACAGCTGCACAACATTCATTCAGGAGAAACACTTTAATCTTTCACAGCCGCTGCTAGACTTAACTATTTGGTACGGATAGTTAAGAAGACGTGAGCAACAGCAACTCAGCCTATAAAGGTGGAGAAACAGATCTGTAGTCAAAACACTGTTTTACAGGGAGAAAGCAGGGTTCTAGAAATGTAATAAATGTAACTCAGCGAAAACATTGTTGATCTGTTGGAGTTCTATACTGCAGTGAATCCTCCCACAGCACATTCATTGCTCAGAAAATAAAAAAACTAATTTAAGAGAAACATTTGCTGTAGTGAAATATGCTAAGACACTGGTGTAAAATCATCTAGTCTGAATACAGCACAGAAGAATGCGACTCAGTGTTGACAAAGCATCATATAAACAACCCACCTAAAGTAAATGCATGTTAATTTGCAGGATATACTGTACCGTACAATTTACAAACAATTTATAAAAAAAACAAAAATTTGTTTCTTTTGCCACATCACTTTCCAGGAGTTAAGAGAAAAGAAAGCGAAAAGCAGAAAAAGCATGGATTCAATCCTGCTACAACAGAAATAAGCTATTTGAATGTGTAATGCAGAATAGATGCTAAGCATATTCAGAGGCTCTTCAACATACAGTTTTTTCCCAAAACAATATAGACAGACAAGCAAGTTTAGAACAACAGCATACATTGCTTTGCATGATGATTCAGAATGCAGAAGGACTAAGTCCATCTTCAAAACTATTATCTTTTTTTCTCAGGGAACAATATTTTTACAACTCCAGAAAGCATTATCTGTTAAGCCCTCTGCTTATCAGTATTGTTAATTCATTGCATGAATAATGAATATGCATTCTTGTCTGAAAGCAAAACTGAAAAAGATAGAGGATTAAATTACGGAAGGAAACTTGCGTATGTAAGGTGATGCGGGCCTGCCACCAGTCTGATCCTAGGCAGTCCCTTTCCCTCCTCTCCTGGGGTCTCTCGGGCAGGATCCGCCCTGGAAAGTGTCCAGCACATTTGCAGTGCTACCGTTGCTCATAAGCATTGTTGTAGTTCTTTCCCCAGCTGCAACAACTTCTATTACCCGCAGCTAAGCCACCCAAAGGACACCCTACCACCTCAAGTGCTTTGCACAATGCTAGAGACCGGGGGGTGAAGACGCACAGAGATGACAACCTTTTAGGCAAACCGTAGGCAAAGACATCCCTCACAACAGAGCAACTTTTCACCCTCCTCTCGGTCAGCAGGGTTACTCTTGAACAAACATGACTGATGCTCAGCTAGGTCTCCAAGCTGCACGCATCTACGCCCATCTGTCAGCAGGATGTGCTGCCGTCAGGCGTGACGGGAGGACTGCGGGCACAAAAGGCCAACACCAAGGAAGGAACAGCGGGCTGTGGTCCTAACCTTCCCAGTGACGTCTGCTCTGCACGACGCTCCTGCTCTGCGCCAGCTCTGCAGCGCCATATGTCTATTTATACCTTATACCGTGCACCTACTGGTACGTGCACAGCTGATGCATGGGGTCCTGGCATGGAAGTCAGAGAGGCCTGGGGTCTCCTGACCAGCTTTCTGATCTTCAGGATGTCACTTTATTTTCACTTTGTTTCCCATGTTGCTGATATCTTCCTAAAGCGCAAGAGAGCCAAAACCAACACATCTGCCTTCCTCCAGACCTTTCACATGCTTGCTTTAAAATCTCTACATAAAGTTGAAATGTATTTTCTAAAGTTTGCTGAGAGATTCTGGAGTTCAGTCTTTATGTACGGGCCCTCCCCCACCCACTGAGTGTAGGAGGAGCTGGAGCTCTCTCTGAGGACACCCACCGCTCCTCAACTAGCTTCCTCTTGCTCTTACCTGATGAAAAGACTCCCTCTGCTCAGTATGGGACTTTTTGCAGCTGCATTCAGGAACAGGACTTTGATAACTACAAATCAGACGAGTTTCAAGTCATCTCTTTGGAAGAGGTGGATTTTATACAAGAAAAAGCTGTTCACTCCTACAGTATTTGGAATCATACAAATGACATCCCCTGGACGTTGACCAGTTTTGGCCAGAGGGATCCTGATCTCCCTCCCGGTGACAAGCCGAAAGCTTCATTGCTTTACCGTGACAAACAATCCCTCAAGATAGAAAAATCATTCTGTCCAGGAACTGCGTATCTACAGATGGCAGCACTCCTCGCCCTCCGACTTGGGTAGATTGAGCCTGCATTATTTCTGCACATGCACATTTATGTTTTGTCAGTGGAAAGAGAGAGGGGATTTAAAAAGAACAGCTTCATATGAGCAGAAAGCTACCTGCCTACTTTGTCCATGATGTGGTCATTTATCATTCACTAGATATTACCTGCTGCCCAAGGAAAAATATGTCATGAATATGTGAAATTTTTAGACCAAACATTTGATGCGCTTGGACAGAGCGCGATGATGAAAAACTGTATGCGTCCATTTAAAAATGCACGCATCATAAAGGATGGTGAAAAATAATCATGAATCTGTCATCTCAGTAACATAGCATTACTGCACCTTCAGACCACACCCTGTAGCACACACCGCATCTCTATTTTGACATCCACAACTGAGGACATTTCCCAGCAGAAGCAGCAGGACAGAGGATCCATGAGAAACATGACGATTTTCTGCTGAAAGCTTTTAAGTAAAAAGGAACTGATTTCTTTTTTCCTTCTTCTTTATTTGGTAGATGCATTTTTTGAGATCTCATGAGATTTTTCTTTTGCCTAATTTTAATGATTACTTGTTTTGAGGGGAAAATTAAAAGGCTTTTTTCACTGTGCATGCTTGACTTGTACCTTAACCGAAAAGGTATAGTGATACGACTTTGATAAATATTTGTTACATTTGATTATTATTGCATTAGCATTGGTTTTATGTCCATGAAATAAATCATAAACATGTACCCATAACTCAACATTTGCCATCTGAAATGGATAACCAGAATAAAAGTGTCACGGGAAAATAAGAAACAAATAGCACAAGGTAGAAAAAACCCAAACAGCTGCACAAACAGCTATGAATTAAAAAGTTTACCACCACAGCCTGCGTAAATCAGATAAACCATAACCATTAAATTAGATTAATAGCATTTTTTTCAATTCACTTGATTAAAACTAGCAGATGTGAGTCATATTGATATTTATTGGCTGCAAAAAAGGCAGTGCTCAGACATGGGTCCTGGCTGGGTTCCTGAGTTAGATATGGGGCCAGCAGGGTTCATCATGCATCTTACCAGAACATACAGTTCAGCCACTAAATGCAAACTCCTCGGGTAGAGATGAACCCTCCCAACATTTCAAGTCTCCAGGTGGTATGCAGCTATTCCTAATAGCAGCCAATTCCTTTCTCCCAGCAACGAGTGACTGAGTTTACAGTGGCAGTTTTAGCTGCAGTGATTTGCACTGTCAAAACCAAAACTCTAAAACCTGTTTCCATCAAAAAGCTGGAACAGCTGTAAGGCAGTGCCTAATGCATAATTAGTACAATGTAAAATGTCTGAGACTAATTTCTCAGCCAATGTAAAATCGCTAAACTCCACTGGAGTTTACTGAGATATTTTGTCCATTTATAGAAGCAAAGGATCTGGAACATCACACCAATTCCTTCTTGTTTGACTGAAGCTACTCACTTTCAGCACTGTCAACTACCTTCAAATATTTTGATTAAGGTTTTTGTAAGTGCGGAGGAACGGATGGGTGAGGGAGCCGAGTAAATTATGGATTGTCATTTGGTTTCTGCCAACTTCAATCTGGTTCAGTTCGAATGGAGGAGGTTGTTTTGATGGCTTCCTAACAGCCCTTCATAAGCCTTTGAAAATAACCATTCATTTTTTCACTCCTGATTCTTGTTCTTTCAGACAGGGTCTGTGCTGGAGGGTGAGAAGCTATATACGGCATATCAGTACTACACACCTAAAAGCAGGACTCCATGGGAGTGCCAAGCGGCATTCCACTTTTCTCTTGGTGTTCCCCATGCAAACCACATCTGCCAAATGAACCCCAGAAAAATGATGGCATATTTAGCTCGTAGCCACTCCGCAACAAAGATGCAGTTGACGTGCAAATGTGCCATGGTTACAGATATTTACATACACAGTTCTGCATGCTGCTGTTCTGGGACTGAACTCTGCAGTGATCCTTGAGGACTAAAGTAAAGAGAACCCAGGTGTACCACCTCCATGCTCACCTGCCACAGACTTCCCAGTGCTTACGCAGGTAAGTACTGAACACAGAGCAGTTTCTCTGATTTAAATGACACCACCACCACCAGGCATAATTAGCAGTGTTAAGCTACTCTGTATTTAGGCTCTCTGAGTGGTCCTAGCAGGAAAAATCCTTGAGCTTTCTTCTTTTACTCGGGAAGGAGCCGAGACACACATCAGAACGCATTGTTAAAAAAAGGAAAAGCCTACACACCAGCTTGCAAGTGAGTGTAAATTTCCTCCACTGATTAAAGCAGGTCCACCACGTCAGCACCGCTGAGTCAGAGCACCAGATTAATTCTAGAAATGTTCTGTATAACAGCCAGCAGCAACGAGGAAGGTCACAGCCAAGGTTACTGTGTCACTCCTTCAGGACAGGTCTCTTAAATAAAGGATTAGGATCGTTTGTAGCTGCTTTTAATATCTACTTTCCTTTCTGTTCACCTCCAGCCTGCTGGCCAGGGTGTGGGGGAGGGAAGGCATTCATTAATAGAGGTGGAAATTTGAATTTGTCAGCCAGCTGCATCAAAACCAAAAATGAGGTGTAGTTTTTATATCTGGACCCTTCGCTTCTTTAGTTCTGGAGTGAAACAAGCAGCAACCAAGCTCACACCACATCCTTAAAGGACGGCTCTGCGCACCCTGTCAAAGGCAATGAAGGGTAGACACTCACTCTGTCCTTTTTCCAGAGAGGACATAATTCTCTGTACAGGTGCAGAGAAGATCAGTAACACCAGCCAGCCGGCTAGAAAGACACAGGAGGAGGAGGATGGGGCACTGATGAAGAAAGCTGCCCCTCTAGCGCCTCTCCAGCACAAAGCAATTCCATCAGCTAGCTCAGAGACCCTTCCATGGAAATGTGAGAAACAAGGCAGCAGCCAGCCTCCCCCTTGCCCCTCTCTGACACAAAGACTTTTCTAAACCTGCAGCCAGGGACCTCCATGCAAACCATACCTAAAGCCTTGTTCATCCAAAGTCACCCTTACGTGGCCAGGATCCAAATGAGACCAACTGTATGGAAGCCTTTCCACCTTTCAAAAAATCACAAGTGTGTTTTATGGCACTAGCCACTGCTTTTTCTCATTAAAATTATCTTTTTTTCTTTTTAAATCTTTGCTTCAGGTTTTAAGCATTTTGAGACTTGCATTTTGTTTGGGTTTTTTTCACAAGTAGGTGCTGAAATCTTTGTCTTTCTCAGGGATTTCTTTCATAAGCACATCACTGAGGGTGCTGGGGCTTTGGGGCAAACCAAATTATTTTAAAAGTTCCAACAAGGCACGTATGTTTATAATCAGTGATGATATCAAATGTACGTATTAAACTGTCTAGGAACATTTACCTCACAAAGAGTTATGCATACACGCTTCAGGAATGATTTCATATAACCAGTGATTCTAAACAAATCATAAACTGCTCATCAGCTGTTAATAATACGAAGGGCTCTGAGCTGCACTGAACAAGCTATTCATCACACATACTCACCACAAATCTTACAGGAGTTTCTTCTCCAACATCAGAAAGGAGACATTGCCTACATACACACGTCAGCACACCAAACACTATCCATAAATGGAAGCTAAACTACATGACTGAGAAGTTACAGAAATGTTCCTATCTCCAAAGACATAATTTTCTTGTGGGGCGTGTGACAGCTAATATTTGAAGGAGTGAAATGAATGACGATGCTACTACTGACCTGTTTCAGTACCTTTTTGCTGGTCCTGGTTTTGCTAATGATTGCAACAGCCCACGCCCCAGAAGTCAAGAGCAGGATGTAGAGAAATAATGAAGACCATGTGGGTGTACTCAGCAGGAGAAACTCAGACTAGAAGGGTTGTGAGCTGTCACATGCTACCAGAATGATGCGCACCACAGCTCCTAGAAAACACCTTCTGGCCCACACCAGAGTGCCCTCTGCATGGAAGCCCAGGCACAAGGGGAAGGATGGCATGCAATTCTTATCTTTACATGAAACAGGACTCGGCCACAGCGCGCACACACAGAGCTAGGAGGCAGAAAGCATTCTCAAGCTCCTGAGGGTCAACATGGCCTCCTTTAAATTAAGTACTATAAAGAACAGGCTGTCTGAATACAAAAGTATCAAGTAAAAAAAAAAAACCACAACACAAAACCTGACCAAATTTTACTATTTCAGAACAAAAACAGACATAAGAAAGCAAATTACCTCTTTTCATAAGTTTTGGTGTTTTTTTTGGGGGGGGGGGTTTGTTTGTTTTTTTCAAAAGAAAACAAAAGTTCAGAAGTTCAACAAAGATGGTACATTAGGACACATTACGATTGAGGATCATAAGAATATCCCAACAGAAACTGCATCAGCATTTTAGCTAGATCAGCAGTATATACAGTTTTAATATAAAAATGGAAATCAGTTTCAATGAATGGATAAGGCACTTTGGTCTTAAACGCAGTATTACATAACCAACTCAAATGATTAGTAATATTACTGATTTTATTTCTTGTTCTTACACAACAAGCAATAATGAGTATTTCATGACTAAGGATGCAGGTGAATAAGAAAGATCGAGAGCTTTTGTTCTCTTTTTAAGTAAGGCATTTCCATTTTATTGAAGGCAGAAGAAATTATTCCCCAGTTTTCTGTGAGCGGAGCCTTTGTTAATTTTACTACTAGCAAGCCCTGTGATTTTCTGTAGGCAAATTTCACAAGTAGCAATGTGAATTCACACAGAGTGGGCAGTATGAGCCTGTCAGTTCATAAAAATAAGTTCTGCCCTGTTTTTATGGCTATTCCTATGAACCCCACAAATTTGGGCTGACAGCATGTTCTTAATAGACTAGTTGACTAGCAATCAAGACTTGTGCATTCTTGAGTCTCTTACTAACTCATTACATGAATGCGATGAAGTCATGTGGCTCTCCTGCAGAGCAGTCACCCAGCATTCTTGATGACACTCCACCACCAGTTTCCCCTAAAGAGGATTCTTGGCCTCAGTCAGATAGGTTTTATGGCGTTTTCAGGCTCCGAGCTGAAAGGTGCTGCCATCAGTGTTTTTCAACTGTAGAGCCTTAAAACACAGTGCTCACATCAGCATGTGCTCTACAGCTCAAATCAATAAAGTCTAATAATTAAAGGAAGTTCATTTATATTTACAAATAATTATGTGACAAATATTGAGGTTTTGTTAATATTGATCTTTAAGGTCTTGCCACGAACCAAGAACAGATTTGAGGATAGAGCAGTGAAACCCGGATGTTGTGGCTCTTAGCTCTATATCTTATTCACCTGACCCCTCTGCCCCCCAGAAAATGATACATTTTATTTAGGTGTGAAGAAAACCCTGAAAATAAACTATATTCATTTTCCTATACATCTTTCAACTATACTTTCTGTGTGCATGATTGCTAAAGACAGCAAGTAGAGACAAGAAAGTATGCTGCAGCAATATTGAAACAGAAGCAGCTTATTTCGCATCTTTTAATGCCAGCCTCATTTCAGAATCTCAAAGCTTGGCATTTTCACAAATGAGCTTTGAGTAGCCTGTGATCTTTCTGTCCTGTGAATCTGATATTGGCAAAGATTTACAGCAGGGATAAGACAATATTGTTCAAAGCAAAGCCAGTTGTTATCAGCCTCTCAATCTTTGCTTTTTTCATGAAACAATTCTGCAGTTAAAGCAAAAAGCAAATGCCAATATACCTTTCCAGAGCAGCCTATTCATTTTTAACTGTCAGGGTCATTCATCATAGAGTTAGTTTCCTTCCTTGCTATGCCTGCAGCAAGTTCCAATTCAAGTATATTAAGCAATTGGCCTTTTGATAATGCAATGAATTGATGGCACCGCAACTTTATTATAGCTGGATTGCTTATCGAATAACACTTGTTGACATCTCTGTCTTCAAATAGGAAGTAAGAATAAGTAGGAGTAAAGAGAATTCACAGAAATTCAGTGTTGTATTCTGCATAAAACTTCTAAAGGTTTCTTCTCTTGTGTTTTTTAAGCTCTGCCTAGGATAAGTATGTTCAACATCTATGGCATACAGGCATTTAAAAATTACTCTTTTTTTCATGAGGTATAATACTGCAAAAGGAGAGGGGAGAAAAGCTGGAAAGCGGTTTTTATAGGATGAGACTGCACTGTAAACTCATCAGGAACAGTACACATTGGTACTCATTGTCACAGTTATGGCACTGCGCATCCCTGATTTTAATTGGGACCCCCAGGCATTGCTAAGTTAAAAACAGAGAGCAGCTCTAGTAATATTGAAAACTGGTCCAAATCTGGAAATCTCTGCTATCAACTGAAAAGAACATTTTTGGCCTAAATCTTTCGGCATTTGCGGTTTTGTGGGGGTTTGGGGTTGTTTTGGGTTTTTTTTATTTCCACAGCAAATTGACATTTATGTGAAAATGTATTTAGTCCCAAATCCATTTTTCTATTGAAAAGCACATTAAAACACAAATTTCAGCCAGCACTACCCTTACCTTGCCATTAATACAACAGGAATAGTACTAAATGCAGAAGACTGGAATCTCAACAGAAGCTGTAGGACTAAAAGATGCGTCTATAAACCACCTTTAAAATTACAGAGGCAACTTAAAAGTATTTCTCAAAATGTGCAAATTTCATAGAATCATAGAAAGTTTTGGGTCGGAAGGGACGCCTAGAGGTCATCTAGTCCAACCCCCCTGCAGCGAGCAGGGACACCACTAACTAGATCAGGTTGCTCAGAGCCCTGTCCAACCTGGTCTTGA
>Ga0065711_1044362_pt1 | contig 14145 bp, 10 predicted proteins | sample Hoacrofraction12_FD_59098 | JGI IMG/M metagenome (GOLD analysis project Ga0065711, IMG submission 59098) | Hoatzin crop microbial communities from Cojedes, Venezuela - Epithelial fraction 12 v2 (version 2) | ecosystem: Host-associated > Birds > Digestive system > Esophagus > Crop | place...
CTATGTGCTCACAATGGTGGAGGCCACCACCGGATGGCTGGAAACCTACCCTGTGCCTCATGCCACTGCCCGGAATACCATCCTGGGCCTTGAAAAACAAGTCCTGTGGCGACATGGCACTCCCGAAAGAATTGAGTAGGACAACAGGACTCATTTTCTTAACAGCCTCATAGACACCTGGGCCAAAGAAAATGGTATTGAGTGGGTGTATCTCATCCCCTACCATGTACCAGCCTCTGGAAAGATCGAATGGTACAATGGGCTGCTAAAAACCACTTTGAGGGCAATGGCGGGTGGAATTTTTAAAAACTGGGATACTCATCTAACAAAGGCCACCTGGTTGGTTAACACCAGGGGATCCACCTACCGGGCTGGTCCTGCCCAATCAAAACCTCAGCGCCCCGTAGAAGGGGATAAAGTCCCTGTAGTGCACATACGGAACATGTTGGGGAAGACGGTTTGGGTTAGTCCTGCCTCAGGCAAAGGCAAGCCCGTCCGCGGGATTGCTTTTTCTCAAGGACCTGGGTGTACCTGGTGGGTAATGTGGAAGGATGGAGAAGTCCGATGTGTATACCTCATGGGGATTTGATTTTGGGGGAGAATAGTCCATAAATAAATTGTATAAAGTTAATTGTTAAAATAACCCTGTCACTCTCTGTTATCACTGTTATAATTGTTCTATGTTATACCAGTAGTATCATAGTAAGAATTCTCCAGATTAAAGAAGGATGGACTTTTTGATGAAGCGTAGCAGAGCACAGTGATGATGGGACTGGACCTGGTTTTCAACAACTGGCACCCAGCAACTTCATCATGATCAACAGCTCCTGCAGACTGTGGGCACGGGCCGCACCAGATACATCAGCCGTGAGCTCTGGATGCAGCAGGTGACCACCCATCACCTCTCCTGCCACGGAAGACCTTTACGACAGATGGAGCCCGAAGTCATGGATTAAATGAACTCAAAGCACACTTTGGAGTGATGATCCATAGACTAAGGGAATGATATCTGGAGACAGTAGAAGTGGTGTTGATCAACTGGACAATGGGGGACCTGGGCATGACGTAGATGTTATGGAATAAGGGGTGGATAATGTCCTGGGTTCGGCCAGGACAGGGTTAATTTTCACCAGAATCCAGGAAGGGGCACAGCCGGGCGGGCTGACCCCACCTGGCCAAACAGAGCTGGGTATTCCATACCATGTGCCGTCATGCTGGGTTCTGGTGGGGGTGAGCGGGGCGGGGGAAACTCACTCGTGGCTCGGTAGCGTGCGGCGCCGGTCCTGTCCGGGAGAGCGGCTCTGCAGGTTGGGTGGTTTGTGTTGTGTTTTCTCCTTATCTGTATTGTTGTTGTTCCTGTTTCCTTTGTTTGCTGTTCTGTTAAACTGCCCTTATCCCGACCCACCAGTTTTCTGCCTGTTTCTTTCCGTTCTCCTCCGCACCCCGGCGGGGGCAGGGGTGGCCGCATGGCGCTTTTGTTGCCGGTCGCAGCCAAACCAGGACAATTTGCAGAACAAAATGTTCACCCAACACCAATTTCTCTGAAAGACTTGCCCTCTGTATCTTTTTCTCCTACTATGTGTATAATATATTAGTATTATTAATATAAGGCAAATGGCATCCTGGCTTGTATCTGGAATAGTGTGGCCAGCAGGAGTAGGGAGGTGAGCATGCCCCTGTACTCGGCACTGGTGAGGCCGCACCTTGAATACTGTGTTCAGTTTTTGGCCCCTCACTACAAGAAGAACATTGAGTTGCTGGAGCATGTCCAGAGAAGAGCAATGAGGCTGGTGAGGGGTCTAGAGTACAAGCCTTACGAGGAGCAACTGAAGGAACTGGGGCTGTTTAGTCTGGAGAACAGGAGGCTGAGGGGGGAACCTTATCACTCTCTACAACTATGTGAAAGGAGGTTGTAGTAGGCAGGTGTTGGTCTCTCTCCCAGGTAACTATCAATAGGATGAGAGGCAATGGCCTCAAGTTGCAGCAAGGGAGGTTTAGATTAGATACTAGGAGAAAATTCTTCACAGAAAGAGTAGTCAGGCATTGGAATAGGCTGCCCAGGGAGGTGGTGGAAACATCATCCCTGGAGGTGTTTAAAAAAATGTGTAGATGTGGCACTTTGTGATATGGTTTAGTAGGCATGGTGGTGCTGGGTGGATGAATGGACCCGATGATCTTAGAGGTCTTTTCCAACCTATGATTCTATGATTCTATGTGGAAGAGTAGCAAAGGTTCTGAGGTCTGCTGGCACATGATAAAGCACATATTTCATATTAGACACACAAAATTGTGTAAAGTGAATGGAACTCTTCCTGGTGTTAGAGGTGTTTTTCAAGGGAGGAGAGTTGATAAAAGTGGAGTTTTAGCCTGTGGCTCAGTAGGATAACCGACACCTAGCCACTGGCTGTAAGGCAGAATTTGAGTTATAGCAGCTTGTGAATGGTGCTACACTTTCAAATGATAACAGTTTGAGCTTTGAATTTGAGCGTCTGGCTGCCAAAGAAAAATATCCCTTTTGCCCTTTTTGTTTTAATATAATTTTCTTCTGTTAATTGTATTGAAGATTTTTTATTTTGAATTCAGCATATAATGACAGGATTTGGGTGGAAAAGAAAATTGCTATTCTGCCTATGGGAATGTAAGTAACTATATGTCCAAAGATAACTGTACCTGTATAGGTGAAATTTTGTCTGTTCTTATGATTTTATATTTTTACTTTCCTAAAAAATACATTCCAATTCTTACCTTTATTTACACAACACATTATGATAGTAATTCAGCTACGGGAATAAACAGGAATTTCTGGGTTTTATGACACTTATTTTGTTTTGCAGGAAAATAATCTAAGTCATAATAATGTTTTCTTCTGCTGAGTACATTACCTATTAGACGTGGAGAGTGCCTGGCACTTCAGAAGGCAAAAGTATCTAATAATAGAAGAAAGCGATGGAAGCCGGCTGCCAAAAAAAGGTGTAATATCTGGCAGCTGTGATGGATGACCTAGTAACAAAGATGAAGAAGTCTTAGCAAGAGTGCACAGATAAAGAATAAAACATAGGGTAAAAGGAGAGTAGACAAAATGAAGAAAACTGATCCGAAGTGGTAAAAAGTCATTGTTCAAAGGAGTAGGTGAAAAAAGTATTGCTTTTTTTGTCACAAATTAAAGGAAAGAAGAGAAAGCTTGTGTTAGGAAATTGCCAAGATTGTTTTAATGTTAGTTTTCCCTGGAAAAAAAGAAAGAAGACAGCAATTAGCAAATTTAAATTAACAAGTGAAGAAAATCCATTAATGAGAAATAAGATTAATCTAGTTTACAAATGACAAACTGTGTCTGACATGCACACTGTTCTTTTGAGAGTCTTAAAATGACAGAAGATGTGCACCAATGATACTCAATTTAGCAAGATACTGCATCTAACTCTTCCATGTGACTGCACAAAAAAGCTGGATTGTACCATTTTCATGAAAGCAAAAAGAAATAAAACCCAGTAAATTGTGATTAATAATAAGCTGGAATTCCAAGGAGTGTCTGGATTAAAGTGTTATCCTTAAGAAATAATTTCCATACATGAGAATTTTTAATACTTTTAGAAGTAATATAGAAGACAGATTAAGTAGTAATGCTTTCAAACTAACAGAGTGAGAATCATACACTCAGCCATTATGGGAAAAAAAAAATGAACCAATTGAATTTTAAAAAAAAGCAGTGATGTGTGCAATACAATGATGTTTAGCGATATCCAGTAGAATACAAAAGAAGTAGTAAAGTTCTGTTACATGAACATTTTGCCTCAGGCTTCTTTCCCCCAGGAGGAGGCTTGCATACACAGTACTGAGTGAAAGGAGCCAAAGAGCTTCAGCCTCTGTCCTCCAACCACTTCCCCACTGTCTGATGTGTCACACACATTTGTATCACTTCATCCTCCCTTGGCCATATGGCCGCTCATCTGTGTATATGAGGATGGAGTCCACCACTGAGACACCTTTATACACTTTAATGTCATGATCACTCACTTTCTCCTATAGATTTGCTTAATATTAGTTTGTTCTTTCTTTGTTTCCATCCCTTGTGGCAGTCTAAAACATACATTCTTCAGAAGGATACTAACAAAAGTAAACAAAAGTCTATTAAGTGATTAGAATTCCCTCATGTTAGTATCTGAAACATTTACAAAACCTAAATTTTCTTCCTACCTTGAGAAGCAGAATCAAATTACTTTCTTCGTTTTCTAGAGGAACCTAAAGGTAGAGTCTTGACCAAGACCACTTAAAAAATCCGTGGCATAGGAAGCATTGAAATCAAGATCCGTGAACCTTAGGTTGCTGACTGTACTGGTGTATCTAATTCTCACCAGCAGATGAAAAATTAGCCATAGAAATAAATTTGAAAGTGGATAAATGTGAACTGACTTTGTATACAAACCCACAACAACCAAACCCCTGGGTTGTTTTACAAATTGGTGCCTTAGTCCAGGCAGATGGATGTTTATACTATGCAGTTACCATAGTGCTTGGTGTAGTGCTAAATCCTGATGAAAAGACAGTATGCTTACTAAGGCTCCGCCATGCAGTAATGCACCTACACCAATTCCAGTCAGCTCAAAATTTAACTAGGACTGGCTCCCGTTCACCTGCAAAAGCCTACCTAAACATATATAAAGATAAATGATGGTCTGCTAGAGGCAGCTCACAGGAGTTGTATGAAGCCTTTCCACAAGAGCTTTTTTCAGTTCCTGAAGAGATGTAATCAGCCACATGGCCTGTAAACTCCAAAGGCAGTGAACAAAGGTGCTACAAAAACACAGGCAACAGTTATCAGATCTAAACATAATTATTTCTCTACTGCAGAAGCAAAATGATTGTCATATTTATCAAGGAGAAAATGGATGACTCAGCCCCTACCACAAACACTTGACTGTGCAGGCTACGAGATTTACAGAAGGCAGAACTAAAACATGAGTGTCTTGGTCCTGACTATTGCACTTGAGCATGTTGCAGCCCTCAGACAGTGAGTTTTGTAACAGCACAGCTGCCAAACACAAACTGAAAATTCAAGACATCTTCCACAGATTGTTAATGAGGCATTTTTTTAAATTCCAGTTTTGGGGAACGTTTTGATGAAAGCTAAACTTTGTTTTTTAAATAAATGTTAAGATTCACCATAGGTCAAGGTTTAAGAAGCATGAGCAAAATATAAATAGCTGGCAGGGGTGTAACAGATGGATATTCTAAAGTCCTGGTGAATTTTATAGTGTTAGGTGTCATCTTTCATTGGACCAGCTGATATTCCTAGAAAAATTGGCAAGCTGTTAAACTCAGTGTCTTTCCATCAAGTCCGATAAAGTGTAACAAAAGGCTAAATTTGGAACTTATGTTGTTAATATTAATAAAATCCAATTATGACTGTATACATTGACTACATACACTGATTGAAGTCATAAGCTTCATTGAAAATGAAACAAAAATTTGCTAGGACTTTTGTTGTGGGAAGACATCATCAGGAAATTGTAACAGGCTGTAAGAAAATACCTCTATTATACATCTGATTTTTGTATCCCCTAGAGTTATGGATTTTAGTTGACAGGGTCACCTTTAGGAAGTATCTAAGTGCTGCTGCTTGAAGAGCAGGTATGAAAATTATCAAGCAGAATGGTTTTTTCCAATGGTAACTGTGTTTCTGCATTTCATCAGTCAGCTGCATCAATTCATTCCTGTGCATACTGATTATTCTGTTCTAACCAGCCTTCTTCTGTTTCAAAATCTTCATGAGAACATTCGGGAACAGGAAAAACACAGGGCTTCAGCCACTATTTATCCACCTCAGGATCCTGTTATAGGCTGTCCACAGTCAACAAGCAGAGAAACTTTGGCAGACCCATTGCATCTGAAAACAGTGCCTTCCTCAACAGGTCTCAGAACAGATGTGATGACAGGAACAGTCCTTCAAAAACGTCATTGCTCATTTTGCCTATTTTGGAAACACAACAAACATTTTCTAGAAACCACAGAGACTAAACAACCTTCCTTCTTATGCTGCGGGCATCACTGTGGGAATTACTAGCCTATAGACCAGCATCCCATTCATTCCCTGGCACCCTTATTGGCTGTCTTCGTTAAGGCATATCTGAATCCAGCACTGTCCAAGATCGCATGGGTTCCTCCTTCATGTCCCAGGGGAGGTGAATCTGGTGTACTTGCAGACCTGGAGTTCTTGCCCATGCCAGCCTGATGTGCTCTGTTCTGCTTCCCTTTGCAAGTCCAGCCATCAGCAATGCTGAAGATGAACTCCAAGAGGTAGATACACACAACTCACAAAACACACAGAGGACACTAACACAACCAGCCACACAGACAAGCACAGGTTCCTTTACCGATACTGCATAAAACCCCATAGCACTCCCCAAAACACAGAGACAGCCCAGTCTCGCTGCTCCTTTCTGGCTGAGGCTCACCATTGAGACATGCACACAGTCTTGCTCTCTGTGATTGCAACACTCACAGATTCATAGGGTCCTTAAATATGAGCTGGGTCCATCAGATCTCCATGTCTGGGTCCTGGCCCGCTCCTCCAATTACTGGCTTTCACTCTTGTCATTCCAGTTGTGCGCCTCACTAGTTATTCCAGTCTGAAGTTCATTAGTGAGTTGGACAAACCCCCATGCACAAAGGAAAGGGTTTCAGTAGGAGAGCACACAGCCTGATCCCTACTGTCACTGGCCTCTAAACCTACTGGCTGCTGCGATACTCTTTGAAAACCAGGGCAGAAAGCCTGGGCTTCCTCAAGGACTTCTGCAGCCTGAGCATACTCAGGTGTAAACCTTGCTCTGAGATTCATTAATCTTATCTCTGAAATAAAAATGGGCTTTTTCTCTGACTGGTAATTAAAAGGAGAGACTCTTTCAGAATAAAAGGAAAAAGTTCAGGGTTATGTTTATATGTGCTCTACTGTGAACTAATTTGTTTCAAGGAAGCAAGAAAGGAGTGACTGTATTGTCAGCTGAATTATCTTCTGTTTTTACGCATCTGTTTTCAGATTCAGATACCTTTGTCTTAGTATAGCCTGGGCTGAGACTACGTAATGAGACGTATGGTAAGAACTGTTCCTCTCTGTGATCATATAGGCTCAGACAAAATAATTATTTATCCCCTTGCAATGTAAGAATTTTTTCCATGGGATATTTGCCACTGTTTAACAAGACCTCATCATCTGATTTTCCTCTTACTCCCTACTATCCTCACATTTCATATCAGACTGCTTTTCTTTTCCTTCTCTGTGTTGTATTTTTTCCTGGAGAGATCAAGCTCTGAGACGGTGCTCATTGTTTGGACAAGTGTGTGAGAGCTTTTGGCAAATAAGATTAGTGGGACTCTGAGGGAGACAAGTATATGCTTGAACATACTGCATTATTTAGATGATTCATTTTTAGATACATCTTGTCTTATCAGTTCTGTAATAGAAGAGTGTACAGATGTATCAGCTTTTGAAAAATGAAAAATATCAAAAGAGTCTATGAATTATCTTGCAATGTGTACTGTATGTAAGAAAAAAAATACTTATGGGCAAAATATTATCAAATAACAGTATACTGAAGCTGTATCATTTTTTCCTATGAGTGGCAGAAATAATAGCATAAATGGACAACTAAAAGACATTCATTATAATGGCTGTATGAAAATGGCATTATCAAAACATAGGCTCAAGATATTCTCTGTTTTTTTTTATTTTTTTCTCTTCAAGGACTTAATCAAGGCATTTAAGTTAGAAGCCAGCTTCTCCAATCTGCCTAAATAAGAGCGAGAGATAGCACAGAAACCCGTGAAAGGTGATTCATATCTCCTAAGTTCTGTGCCTAAAAATGAGTATCAATTTGATCATATTTGTGGTTTTCAAGCTTGCTTTTTAGGGAGACGAAGAAATGTTGTTTACCCATGCAAAGCACGTAAGAGCAGAGATTTGCAGCCATCACGCTGTTAAAATCTGTCAAGATATTACAATCTGTTAAAATATGACAGAATTTAGGTTTCCCTTACATGATGTCCCTTTACATGATCGCATACTATTTTTCCCTGTCCATTCCCGTTTCCTTCATTGAATGCGCAAAGTAGATCTCCTATGTTAAAAAGTCAGCATTACATGGTGAAGAGAGCTGTTGATTGCAGGATTCTTGCTTGTTGCTGAATTTAGAAAGAGCGTACTGAGTGACTAATGTGATTGCAAGCAGAGAGAAAAGGTCTGGTTAGTCAAAGCAAACAAATGATTCTATGGAAAATTTCTATGTCAAGTCAGTTAACCTGTCTCTTCACAGATGGCCACTATTATGTGTTTCTTATTTTCTGAATGCTCAGCTTGATGATCTGATATCTAATCGATGGACATGCTACTCAGTCACAGTAACAAATGGCAATGAGTGGGAGTTAAGTTTTAGACGTAAGAAGAGCCATTCAGTGCTAAACATTCTTCAAATTTCAGGTACTAGAAATGTCAAACTAAAGACCTGATCTTGCAGAACATTTTCACACTTATGTTACCTGTTCTTGTCTTTCAGCATCAAAATGGAACTCCTTTCTTGACATAAAAGTTAGGGTAATGCATTAAAAAAGGTTTTCTTTCTCAAATCCAGTAATGATGGATTCTGAAGGTAAATCCAGAAGCAAATTTTGATTAAGGTACCACCACTGAATAATGGATGGAAACGTGCGTTAAATATAGATAGTGGAAAATAAAGACATGTTGCTCTAAATATAGCATATCACCATATTATGACAACTTTTTCACAGTGCACAAGTATCCTTATATAGGCATTACCTAGCTCTTATTTTCTTAGGTCTGCGGTTTTAAGCAGTTGAATCTAAGCATGAGGGGCTGATTTCAGTATACAACTAATTTTGTAGTTCTAAGAGAGGCAATTTTTTAAAATCCACTTTACATAAAATACTTTGCAAATCCTTTACATAAAATGCTACTTAGATTCCTACGTATTTGGTGTGAGGAACAAGCATCTCTTACTGGTTTTGGTGTAATGAATATTTCTTGAAAACCAAGACTCATTCTTAAGAGCCTAAACATGAATTTTGCATCCTAGCATCAAGATCCTGTTATATCAGATCTTGACCGTCATACATAAAGGTGCAAACCCAAAATGCAGGCTTACATACAAGCATAATGAAAATGTACAAAACCATTTAATTTTGAATGATGAAGCTGACACAAAGCATTCCCACACACATTTTCAAAATGCCACATCTATGTTTGCATCTCAATTTTGCAATAACTTTCTGCAAATACATGAGGACCAATAACATCTCCAGCTCAAATATTCAAGTTCTTTCCTCAGAAGTGATATGCTTTCCCCTGAATTGGACAGATAGAGTGAGGTAAAAAGCTCCCTAATTTTCCTTACCCTCACATTCTCACAAGGCAACTTGCTGAAACAGACAGTGATCTATTTCCTCTCTTCACATGCCTGATCTATTCTTCAACAGACAGATGTGATGATACAAAATTAGCAATTAAATGTAATTCTTTCTCTGTGTCCCTGTCTCTGTCTCTGTATCTGTCTCTGCACATTCACACACACTATGCGTAAATATAATATGAGTATTAATAAAAATATTTACAGGAAAGCTTACTTTTGCATTCTCCGTAGTTAAAATATTCAAAACATTTAACCGGGGTAACAAGTTGGCTTTACTTCCTCACCCCAATACTGAATGAGGTTCATTAATCTTGATGACCTAGATTTCCCTCTCTCCATACGCAGGTTTTGAAGTCACTCAAAACATTACGAGAAACAGAGGTTAAGGATCAGGAATTGGCTGGATGACCACAACCAAAGAGTTTCAGTCAACAGTTCAATGTCCAAATGGAGACTGGTGAGAAGTGGTGTCCCTCATGGAGCTGTATTGAGATGGGTACTGTACAATATCTTTATTAATGACATATAGAGTGGGATTGAGTGCGCCCTTAGCAAGTTTGCAGATGGCACCAAGCTGAGTGCTGAAGTTGATACGCTTGAAGGGTGAGATACCATCCAGGGGAACTCTGAAAGGCTTGAGGAGTGAGCCCATGTGAATCTTCTGAAGTTCAACAAGACCGAGTGCAAGGACCTACACCTGGATTGGGACAATCTTCAATATCAATACAGGCTGGGGGATGAATTGATTGAGAGCAGCCCTACAGAGAAGGACTTGTGGATACTGATGGATGAAAATTTGGACATGAGATAGTAATGTGTACTTGCAGCCCAGAAAGCCAATCGTATCCTGGGCTGCATATAAAGCAGTGTGGCCAGCAGGTCACGGGAGGTTATTGTCCCCATCTACTCCAGTCTGGTGAGACCCCACCCAGAGTACTGCATCCAACTCTGAGGTCCCCAGCACAAGAAAGGCATGGACCTGTTAGAACAAGTCCAGAGGAGGGTCTCAAAAATGATAAGAGGGCTGGAACGCCCCTCTTCTGAAGAAAGGCTGAGAGAGTTGAGGTTGTTAAGCCTGGAGAAAACCTCCGGGAAGACTTTATCATGGCCTTTCTATACTTAAATGGGGCTTATAAGAAAGACATAGAGACTGTTCTATGATTCTATGATTCTGATTTTATGAAATAGATTTAGTATGACATGTTAAACTGTAGGACATCTAGGACACCATAAAGGACACTCTGTTGAAGAGTGGTGCCAATTATTGTGATGTTGAAACACAGAGTAGCAATTATACTGTGAAATGTCTTAGTAAAATGTGTAAAAAATACATCATTAGATGGCTCCTGCAAGAAAAATGAAAAAAAAAAGATGGAGAGAGGCATTTAACCATAGTCATTGCTACTGTTTATTCACAGAAAATTCCTAATAAGTGCTTTTATGTCTCTAAGGTTTGCTTATGCAAAACTCACATAATAGGTTTACAATCACGAGAATTATCCTCTTTGATGTGGTTTCCTATTAGGCATTTTAGGCCCTAAAATTATGCATATTTCTATTTTCACTTGAGGGCTGTCATCACCACATATCTTTCTCCAAGCTAGTCAGCAGGAGTTACCTACACCCATTAAGCAGCCTTCATTCTGGGTCTGCTGCCAACAAAGATCATTAACTGAACAATGTATTTAATTTCATAAACATTTACTGCGCCCACAATTTGCTAATATTAACTTGCTAGAGACTGTAAAATTGCTATAATTTCTCCTGGGTTAAGCAAATCCTGTCCTATTATCCTTAATTCAGAAAGACTGTACAGATGAATGATAAAAGCATGAGACGATAAACCGGAACCTTTGAATTTCCCTTGACAGACAAATGTCCGAATTCTTGGTCTAGTCAATCTTGCACGTGCTCTTGATCTCTGACATGTTCAAGGTTTTGTGCTCTTTTGCAGAGTGGAATGGCTTCAAAGGAAGGCTGTAGAATTAACAGCACCCCTTCACTCTGAACGGGTTCCAGCTTGTGACTTTTTGTACTATCCAGTGAAGGGAAAGCTAAGATCTGAGCAAACAAGGGAAGAGCACGTTTTTTTTCCTGTATTCAAATCTAGTGCTTCAGATCTAGAGTTGTTTAATAATAAGGTGTAGGAGACTCCTAGGCTTCGTCTGTCTTGATTTTTCAGAGAAAGCTTTTGGACACTGCTGGTTATAAACCCCAAGTGTAAAAGATCCTTTCTGAGGCTCAACAAAGCGTTGAGATGCAAGGGAGGGGAATTTATGTCACAGTATTTTCAGTTACTTAACAGGGTCTAGTTCTCGTAACTGGGACTAAGTTTTATGAGAGCTACTGGAGATGCCTATGCCTCAAAGCTAGACAGCGGGCCTAAAAGTTAGACATTATTAAGCCCTGACATGTTTTCATTCCTTTTGAACTTGGGGTTGGAACTGTCTTCACTGGGAGACATTCACTTACATGTGTTTATGTGAGTTTGCCAGGTTTGTGTTCCAGTTGTGATTTATGGATGAGATTTTCAAAGCTGTCAGATTTGGTTTGGTGACTCATTGAAAGCATGCAGTTCAGGGGTCAAGGCTGCTTCAAAAAAAATCTCATCTTACCTCAATACAGTTTACTCTGTGGAAATCTTGGTTATAATCCTGTCAAGACGATGTTTGTTGTTGACTTCAGTGAAGCCAGTCCTTCCATCCAGACAATCTTTCCTTTAAGATAATCAACCATGACAACTGAGCAGAGGAGAGCTTTGGCATATTCCCTTAATTATATTTCACACATTTATTTTTCAATAAGCATAGTTCTGGCTGATATTTTGAAGAATAATACAATGAAGTTCTGAAGCTGCACAAGTCCATTCTGTTTTAATACACCTAAGAAATGAAGATGTTATCTTATGAAGGTAAAAGTTCTATACAGAGAACATGGTGCATATGATGGAAAGACATAATTCAGAAGGCTTATCCACACAGAGGAAGCTATTTAGACTTAGAAAAATTGAGGAAGTGTATAGCAGAGATATTCTAAATATATGATGATTTAAAGTGCTTTAAGTAGATGGTCATGGAGCATTCTGACCTTAAAACTAGTATTAAAATAAGATGCAATTTACTAATAAAATTGACAGCTAGAGATGTCAGTAGCTCTAAACTTATTTTAGCTCCTGTTTTTAATGTAGCCCAAATTTCTAGTTCAAAACAAATATTTTCATGGTTGTTTATTGAGTCTTACAAATGAAATATTATTTCTCAGAAAAATCTACCTGAAATATAAATCTGGGCATATTTATAATGACATAAAATTTTATTAGCCAAACTAGCTCTATCCCACTCTCAAGAACTTAGCTGCTTTCTCAGTATACTTTTCCCAGACTTTCAGGTTTTATTTAACTAAATAGTACTTTGACCAGTTGAAACACTGCATTCTGTCACTCAGTAATTTTCCCATAATGTATTCCTAACTCACGGTTCATTTATTTTCAGTGGCTGACTTGTGTAATGACTACACAAAAAAGAGAATAAAGTGATTTTAAGTCAGAATTATCCTCAAAGAAATTTCAGTTCTAGTTCAGGTGCATCTAGGTCCCTATAAAAGGCTGAGTTTCAACAGGACAAATTTATATTTAATTATAAACAAATGCTGAATTTCATATGCCTTTCAATCCCACTCTGTAATTCCAACAGCAGACAACAAAACATGTCTAACTAGGTTTTTCTTTCCTTGAACAAGGTCATTCACCCTCACTATGAAAATTTATCCCCGTCACGCTTCTAGTGTGCAGTGAGATATGAAAGATGCAAACTAAGTGAGTTTGACTGGAGGTATTCTGGAGCTGTATGTGGAGCTCGCTTCTACTTGGATTCGAATGGATGTAACACCTTGGTCAGGAGTAGGCTTGTTGTAACATGAGACTCTTCCCTTTCTGGAGTAGATACATATCATAGGCCCTCCTTTAAGGGCATTTTACTAGAGTAAACCAAACTTTTGTCTCACATGCACATGTGTGCTTTGGTCCTACGCATTTTTAACCTTTCTTTTTCAACTGATCTTCTTAGTTTCAGTCTCAGATTTTTTGACCTTTTAACTAAATTAATATTATGTGAAATATTTTTTCTTCTGTAGGATGTGAAGCTATTGCAGCAATTGGACAGTTTGTTAAGCCAAGTTTCTTTCAGCTTTTAGCAAGGTCTCTGGGTTAATGTCAAGATGGCAAGCAACATAACATTGGCTTATAAAAGTATCATAGAATCATAGAATAGTGGTGGAAGCGACCTTAAATATCACATAGTTTAACCCCCCTGATATGGGCAGGGACACATTCCACTAGAGCATGCTGCTCAAAGCCCCTTCCAACCTGGCCTTGAACGATTCCAGGGAGGGGGCATCCACAACTTCTTTGAGCCACCTGTTCCAGTGCCTCATTAACCCTGGCAGCTGCTAAGTGACATTGATGATCTTGTCAAGTCTACAAGTGAAATCACTGGAAAAAAGATCAGTTTCAGAGAATGGCTCTAGGGGTATCAAGAAAGCTTCCGGCTTGCTAGAAATTTATGAACGTTTCCTGAACATGGAGCTGGGCTGGTGACATTTTTTTCCATGTATCTTGTATCATGTGGATAACCCTACCTCAGTCATTCTCACTTCAGATTTTCAGTTTTCTTCCCAACATCCTGTCTGAAAATATACTTTAAAATTGTAAGCTGTTTTCTGTCTGAATATT